>WNFJ01295995.1_pt1 | contig 10574 bp, 10 predicted proteins | sample 5400461 | NCBI WGS metagenome assembly WNFJ01 (sample SAMN13153349, study PRJNA577476) | soil metagenome | isolation source: 115 cm saprolite on Douglas fir-dominated hillslope | place: USA:California | collected 2013-09-17
TAAAATCACCGGCGCGAACCGTCACCCATATAGAGGCTGATTGAAGTCACACTTTTGCCACCCGAGGAACTAGCGATGCGTCCATTCTGTTTGGCAACTTGTGTTCGTCAGGGCCTGGCGAGTTTGGCTTCAAGATCAGGAACGTAGCTGACCTGCGCGTCCGGCTCCAGCTGATGCGCGGCGGCGATAGCGCTTTGCCAGGCGGCGCGGGCTGCTTCTTTGTTGCCGGACATGGCTTCCGCATCGCCGAGCGCTGTTTCTGCAAAGAGGTCGCCGGGAACGATGGCGACGGCTTGTTGCGCGAGGGCCAGCGCCTGTTGCGGCTGATGCTGGGCGAGCAGGACGCCGGCGGTCTGGGCGCGATCGAGCGCTGCGGCCTTTTCTGCGTGCAGGTCGCCGCGATAGACGAAGACGCTGTCGTCGATGACTTCGGCGGGCTGCAGCTTTTGGAAATCGCGATAGGGATTGACGCCGCCGGTGGGCCACTCGCAGCCGCTGAGGTCACCGGCGCTGATGATGACGGCGCCGTGCAGAATGGGCGGCGTCATTTCCGAGCTGCCTGTCCACATGGTGTCGGCGGTGGGCAGGGCGTGGCAGCGGATACCGTAGGTGGCGGGATCGATCTCAGGCCGCGCGAAGTAGGCGAACCAACATTCTTCGCTGGGGTGCTGATCCTGCCATGCTTTGACCTGGTAGAGCTGCTGCGCCCAATCGACGCTGGAGTCACTGAGCAGGTTGTGGGCGTTCTTTGCGCCGCCCCAGGCCATGTTCGCGAAGGCCATCTCGTTGGGGTAGGTAACGAGCGATGCGGCGATGTGGGCGGCGATCAGGGCCGCGGCGATACCCGTCCAGGCGCGGGAGTGCGCGCTGAGCGCCGCAGCGCCCGCTCCCGCGAAGATCGCGGCCATGGCGTAAATCGGCAGGATGTGGCGTGCGCCGATGTCGATGCCGCTGAGCATGGCGATGAGCAGGTAGACCGCACCGGGACTGAGGAGCCAGACCAGTTCGCGGGTCTTGCCGATTCTTCCGGTGAGCGCGGCCCAGGTGGCCAGCGCGCAGAGAGCGAGGATGCCGAGGGTGGTCTTGATGAGGATGACCGCGGGAAAGTAATACCAGACGCCGTGCGCGTGGACCGTGCCGAAGATGTAGGTGGGGTAGAACTCCGCCACGCGCTTCACGTCGACCATGCCCATGAGGTAGGACTCAGGCAGCAGATGCAGATGCGCGACGCCCATGACGATGGTGGAGTCAAAGTGGCCGTGGGGTGCGACGTAATCGGCAAGCGAAGTGCTGAGGGCGAGGCCAGCGGGACGCGCGGCGTAGCGAAACCCGTAGAAGGCCCAGAGCACGGGGACGGCGATGACGAACATGGCTGCGAAGCTTGAGCAGAGGCGCAAAGTTTGGCGCAGGCTCGTGCCACGTTCGGCACGGAAGATTTCGTACGCGATGACGGGCAGGAGCATCGGCGCGAGCAGAATGCCGGAATGCTTGGTGGCGGCGAGCAGCCCTGCGGCGAGACCCGCGAGCAGCAGACGGCCCAGCGTGGGATGCGTGGCCCAGCGATAGAACGGGAAGATGGATGCGAGGAAGAAGAGGCTGACGCCGACGTCCGTAGTGACGAGCGCGGAGTGCGCCATGATGTTTGGGTCGAAAACGACGAGGGTAAGCGCGATGAGCGCAGCGGCGTTGCCGAACCAGGCACGCGCGGCGAAGAAGACCATGAGGGCCAGACCCCAGGCGAGCAGTCCTGCGGCGAGACGCATGCGGAAGACGAGGCGCTGGCTGGCGCCATCGTTGCGCGCGAGCCAGTCGCGGCCGTCGAGATAGGCTTCGGCCTTAAATTCGCGGCCCTGAAGGGGCGGGATCCAGAGCTTCTCGTGCAGCGTGGGAACGGTGGCGAGCAGCTTGACCAGCGGCGGATGCTCGGGATTGAGGCCGTAGTCGCCGGTCTTCCACATCATGTATCCCGCGAACATGTGATCGCCTTCATCCCACGTGAGCGACTCGCGATGGACCATGACGGCGACGAGCGCTGTCTGGATGGCGAGAAGGACGAAAACCGCGGCTGCGAGCTTTTTTCCGGAGAATGTCATAGGACGCGAGGAATCTACCTCGCAGCTTATCGTAACTTAGATGTTCCGCCCCTGGCTTCCCGTCGGATCTCCAAATTCCCTCGTAATTGTGTCTGAACACTACGCAGTGGCCAAACTTGTGAGGGAATTTAGTCGGCCCAATTTGCTGGAAAACGGCGTGACGTCGCGCGATGCTGCATTCAGAAGGAAGCCGGGATTCGAGTGCCCTCAGACCAACATCTCAACCCACCCAGAATTCCCGGCGCTTATGAAACGTGAAGTTAGCGTTTGGTAAAGCCAAACGATGTGATGTTGAAAAGCCTAGTCTGTCCCGCCGCCCGACGACCCCTAGCTATCAGACATAGGTCATGGACACCCTTTGCATTTGCACTGACTGGCACTGTCAATGTCCGATAGTTCGTCCTCCCTTCCGTGAGCTCAACCTTCACCTTGCCGATAAGCTCTCCGGCAGGATTATCTAAGCGGATTTCGAGTGAGCTATCCCGCGCACCAGCGTACTCCGAGCTAACTTCGACATGAAATGTCGCGGCGCCTCCTCCAAAATCGACGTTGCGAAAAAGAAGATAGCCGCCGTCGCCCATTTGCATCTGATACTCGCCCAACAGCCCCTTTTCTTCCGAAACGTTGATTCGCACGTGAAACTCCGCCGCCTCGCGTCGTGGCGCAAATGCATCGAGCACCAGATGCGTCACACCTGGAGTGCCGACTCCTTGATCCCGCCCTGGGTCAATCTGTCGGAGCGTTCCATCCGAAAACACGTCTAATCTGGTGACAGCCACCATTCTGTGGTGGTCCTGCGTGGTGGAGATGTCCGATTCCGTCATTGTCACGCCCTCTCTGTCTGAGAGGCCGCTGTCGTAAGGGATGTGGTAAGCGAGATACCGCTGACCTTTATACTCGCAAATCCCTTGCTGCGTTGACTCGTCTGCGTCTCCCGCGGACAATAACAAGTGCCGAATCGGCCCGTTGTACGGACCGAACAAGCCATCGGAAGTAACGTAATTGAGATACCTTTCATTGGTGGCGCATGACTGTCCAGCTCCGGACTTCTTTGAATTAGCAACCGCGACATCTGGCGAATCGTTATATGCCACGTAGGTCAGGTACCACTTCGCGCCAATCTTTACCGGTAAAGGACTTTCTAAGTAGTCTTGCTGACCGCATGCGTCTTTCGGTACTTCAACATCTCTCGGAGGCTCTGCAAGTTCAGTAAGATCCGGCTTCAATCGCGCGATCTTAACCCAGTGCTGGGAGGTGTCGCCCGCTCCCCAAATGAGATAAGGCCGGTTGTCGTCGCCATAAACGACCCATGGACTCAGACCAACAAGTGGCTTTCCATCCGGAGTCTTCATCGGACCCCCGAGGACATCCTTGTAGGGTCCGAGCGGATTTTCAGCGGTCAGAACACCGATCTCGAATATTCCGTAGTTGTTTTCACTTGGCGGGTTCACACGATACGACGCAAACGCATAATACTTGCCGTTTGCCGGAAACGCGGCGTCTCCATCCCAGAGCGCTTCGCCAGCATTCCAAGTCACATCACGACCTGTGACTACCGAACCGTGGTCTGTCCAATTGTCAAAGTCCGTTGTCGTCAACACATGATATGCATACATTCCTTTGTAGAACTCGTTCGGCCTCTCGAACTGCACGGTGAAGGGATCTTGAGTCGTGATCAGGTAGAATTCTCCATTTAACTCTCTGCATGTCGGATCGTCGTTGAACAGATAACCCGGCGTCACGACCTTCTGGCACCACGCGAGGTCACAGTGACCAAGAGCCCCGAGTGCTCCAACCATTAAGCTAATATGGAACACCGTACTGTTACTAATCGGCGACTTCATCGTTTGCCCCCTTGTTTAATTGCGCTGACTGTACATAGCCGATACGCACGTGGCTCAACCGTTGCGTCGGGAATCGTCAGGAGCGGCTTCGTCCTATGGAGCCGATCTAGATATGGGTGATGGGTTTCGACATAGATCAAACTCCGGAACAGGTAAGATGTTGCCGTCCTTGTCGTAGTGAAGCGGGGCGACACAAACACGACGCTCAAATGAACTCGGCCCGGCCACATGATAAAAGAGCCACCATCTTCCTTTGAATTCGGTGATAGACCCGTGAATATTTCGCGAGTGGTTATCCAGGATAACCCCCTTGTACTGAAACGGGCCCAGCGGGTTCTTCGCCACGCCTGAAACGGGCCCAGCGGGTTCTTCGCCACGCTATATTCCATCAGATTGGCCACCATATTGCCCCGGTATGACGGGTAGCTGAAATAGTACAAACCGTTTCGCTTATGGACCCAAATACCTTCGTGGTAATTTTTCAGGTCCAGGACCTGGATTGGCCCGTCTCGCGTGATCATGTCCTGCTTCAGCTTCACTACCGCAACGTGATCGTGGCTGTTGCCGAAATAGAGGTACGCCTGTCCATCATCGTCGATGAAAATATTTGGGTCGATAGAACGAACGTCGGCTCCGGCTCCATACTGTCGACAAGAGGTTTGCCCAGTGCGTCCTTGAAGGGACCTGTGGGTGAATCCGACACGGCGACGCCGATCTGATCGTCGGCAGGAAAATAGAAATAATACTTTCCATTGCGTTCAATACAGTCGGGTGCCCATGCGTGTTTATCGGCCCACCGGATATCTTTCAGGCTGAATATTACTCCATGATCTTTCCAATGAACCATGTCAACCGTTGAGAACACATGCCAGTCGATCATGTCCCAGTCTTTGCTGCCTGCGACGTCGTGTGACGGATAAACATATAACCGTCCATGAATCACACGCGCCGAAGGATCTGCTTCAAAATCGGGAAGAATCTGATGTTTAGCCGCCATTAGGCCAGAATCAGGCTTTCGCAGGGCACTATTTGTTTGTGCCATCGAGACTGAAGCAGCAATCAATATAAGAATCAACCAGCGCACTAAGCACCTCGCACGCGGCCTACGGGCGTGTCCTTCACCCAACGAGAAGTCATAATCGTAGAACGCTGGTCCCACGAACGTATTCCGACCGGAATGCTCCAAAGCGACCTTGGTTGGGCCCGGTACCTTCAGACACATTGGTTGGCATTTTGCGATTCATTCAAGTCCCCCGATGATTTGGGTCCACCAGATCAGGTCCTGCTCACACTCGGTGACGGAAATCCGGCCATCATTCTCGCCCCTCAGCTCCGCCTCACAATGTAGACAACAGCCTCCTTACTCTCTCATGCTACTTGCGATCCAGCCGGAAAGCCGCGCCCTGGAAGTCACCTTGCAGTGCGACCTCGATTCCGTGATTCATCCACCACGCGCCTGAGGCTTCTGTCGGTGTTCCCTCCGCTGCCTTGCCTTCGATGCTGTCGAGTGCGTAGGTCGCCTTGGGATCGAGCCCCAGCAACTGCAAGCGCGGAAAACTGCGTCCCTCCAGCGTCGAATGCACGAAGGTAAAGAAAACGGCTTGTGACTTATCGAGAGAGACGGTCTCTGTGGCGGAGAATTCGCTGCCATGGGTCGGCGAAATGAGCCGGTACAAATCTCCCTGTGTGATAGTTTTCTGCACTTGGTGATAGGCCGCGATCAAACGTTTGGCAATTGCCATATCTTCGTTGGTCCAATTGTTAAGGTTGCCGCCGATGCCTAAAACGCCCTTCATCGAAACCAGCATCCTATAGGTCGTTGATGTCGTGCGGTTATTGAGCCAGTGCGGCGAGTCTGTCGCCCAAGCCGCCATCGTCTGGACCGGATAAGCATGTGTGAAGCCATCCTGCTGCGTCAGTCGGTCGAGAGGATCGGTATTATCCGAGGGCCACACCTCGTCGGTGTAGTGCAGAATGCCGAGGTCGACGCGGCCGCCGCCGCCCGAGCAGCTCTCGAGCTCCACTCCCGGATGCTTAGCTCGCAGCTCGGCTAAGATCGAATAGAGGTTCCGCGTAAACTCAACATAGACTTTCTTTTGCTCGTCTGCGGGGAGTTGGTCCCATCCCGGCTCGCTCCAATTTCGGTTGTAGTCCCACTTGAGGAAGGCAATATCATTCTCGGTCAACAACTTGTCCATCGCACCGAAGACGTACTTGCGCACATCTGGCCGGGCCAGGTTCAGGACTAACTGGTTGCGTCCTTCATTACGCGGGCGCCCGGGGAAATTCAGCACCCAATCCGGATGATTGCGATAGAGATCCGAGTCGGGATTGACCATCTCCGGCTCGACCCACAAGCCGAAATCCATATTCAAGGAATGCACCTTGTCGATCAGAGGCTTGAGCCCGTTGGGGAACTTCTCCTTGTTCACATACCAGTCTCCCAATCCCGCGTGATCGCTCTTGCGCTGGCCAAACCAGCCATCATCCATCACAAAGCGATCGACACCCAGGCCTGCAGCCTTCGCCGCCAGAGCCCCCTCTACTGCCTCGGACACATTCCACTCGGTTGCTTCCCAGGAGTTTGTAGATCACTGGTCGCAGCTTGGGACTCGGTGCCTGGGGCAGGATATGCGTCAGCGTAAAGCGGTTCAGCAGTCTCGAAGCGCCGCCCATGCCATGATCTGTATAGCCTGCGTAAAAGACCGGAGACTCCAACTTCTCGCCTGGCTTGAGAGGATAGCCGAAATCGAAGGGATTGAAGCCGCCTGTCACGCGCACCTTGTCCAGCGCATCCTGTTCGACGGTGATACGCCATGAGCCGCTCCACCCAAGCGCTCCAAACCATGTCTCGCCATACTCTTCACCCGCGTTACCCTTACTGATAGCGAACCATGGATTGAGCTGAACCCCAGTCGACCCGCGCCGGCTTTCCAGCACCCGCTGCCCTTGGTGAATCGCCTCCTCATTCAGCGTCCATTCGCCCGCCCAACGTCCGCTCAAATAGCTCAGTGTGTAATGCGCGGCAGGGAGTGAGAAAGCCGCAGCCGCAACCTGCTCGATCATGATTGGCTTCGGTTCGTGGTTTTCGACTGTTGCCGAGCGTGCAACGATCCCCAACTCGGGATCGATATTGTAGTGCAACGTCACGATCACCGCGCGGCTGATGTCCTTCACGACAACGTCGATAGAAGTATCACCACGCTTGCTGCCCGAAGCGTAGTGCAGGACTAGGTCCCGGTTGCCGTCCGCAAAGGTAACCTTCAAAGCCGGTTCCAGATATAGCCCGTTTCCCCAACCCGCATACTCCTGTGGCGTGTTGTTGTAGGAGGAGTCGAAGGCGGCTACAACATCTTCCGATTTGGCTGGATCGATGACATCATGCTCTCCAAGCCTGCCCCCCAGTAGAGTTGCTGTAACTCGCCGCGCTCATTCACGCCAAAGGCGTAGGTCGTGTTGCCGCCATCGAGGCGGAAGACGGGTTGAGAGCCGGCATATGCTGTCGTATTTGGAGTCTGAGCGTTAGCTGCGGCAACCGCACACCAACCCTGGAGTGAAGCTAAAGCAACGCCCATCACACAAGGGCAAACGAATAAAGCAAAAATCAATCTTTGAAGAGTTCTCAAAACGGCGGGCTCCACGAGATCACCTCCATTCACAGTTCTGATGTCTGAAACACTTTACGTGATCGAGACGATGGCCGCGCTGTTTTGAATGACACATCTCGGTCTTGAGCCATTGCTCCACCTCCAGCGGTTCTATACCAAGCGCAATTCTGTTGCCCCATCGTGGCAGCAAGCGGTTGCGAAGGACTCGCTCGTATCCTTTTATGGTGGTGTGCGCCTTCGGATGGATGGATTCTGTGCGCTCAACTAACTCGTGTTCTGCGTAGTGTAGCGCCAGGTCGCCAAACGTCACTCCGCGTCGCGAATCTACCGGGTTGATTTGGAGATGTAGTCGTTCGATTTCTGCCCATGCGCTGCTTCTGTCGGGAAAGTCTTGTAGCAAACCAATAGGGATCTTGTTCTCCACCCGCTTGCCATCAGATTTTCGCGTAGTTCGAAAATAGAACACCCAGGTCTCACCGGGAACGCGGTTTTCTTTCTTTAGCCAACCTCGTTGTTGTCTTTGCGCCATTGCCGATCCTCCTTGGGCTGTCTTTTGTGCTCAGATTCTCGAAAATTCCGACCCGCTGCACGGTGACAACGAAATCCCGCGCGGGGTACTGGCCACAAAGGTCCCGGCATCCAAGCCAACCAATGAAAATTTGCAAGGAGTAGTGAGTTGGCTGCGGGCAGCACACTGGTAGTTTTTACGTGGAGGTTAATCGTTTCTGGTTTGCCGACGATCCTCCCATAACCTCTTTGCACGCGTTGGGCGAATCTGCTATTCATGTCCGGTGTATGACGAGACTCACCGAAGATGACGTCCGAGAGATTCAGCAGATCCATACAAGCTGGATCGAGTTCGAAGTCGCGGGAGAAGAAGGCCGCTTGCTGGCATTGTGCGCTGATGACATCGAGTTCTGGCCGCCCGACGCTCCGCCAGTACTTGGACGCACGGCGGTTTCGGCGCAATTGGCGCGCGGGAGCACAAGAATTCACGGCATCGAGATTAGCGGTCGTCGTATTCTAGGTTCAAACGAGATTGCTTACTTGACGGCAAGCTACAAGACTACGTTTTCCTCGGCGGAAGACTCCACCCCGAGACAAGCCTTCGGAAGCCATCTGTGGATACTGGAAAAGGGGGCCGATGGGTGGGCGCTTACTCTCGTGAGCTGGTCAGTGTGGGGACTTGCCGCCATTTCCGGACTCGTCAGCCGCCTCCGTCCCCCTGCGCCGGGTCCACATCCTGAAAACGGGCAGCCCTGAGGTCATCAGGCAGGTCCAGTTTCCCGTTTGCCGACAACCCGAGGATCAAGATCGTTTCTACGACGGTCGGGGCGAGCGAGATGCGCGTACAATGCTGCTGTTTTCGAAGTCAAGAACGAAATTCCGGCCCATCGGTCCTTGGGAAATTCGCTTACTGGAGGAGAACTTCTGTGGCACCCGAAGCCAACGGCCCGCTTCCGCATGGCGGGTTGATCGCTGCCCCATCCATGCAAATAACAAGATCGCGGCAGCCTTGGCACGCTGGGCTCGCAGGAAATCACTGGCGCATCCTGTTCGCGAGTTTCTTAGGCTGGATTTTCGACGGCTACGAGACATACGCACTGTTTCTCGTGCTTCCGTTCGCGCTGGAAGACATTCTGACACCAGTGCAAGCAAGATCAAACGCCTCAGTATGGGCGGGCATCGCAATCAGCGCCACACTTCTCGGTTGGGGTATCGGCGGCCTGATCGGCGGAACACTGGCCGACTACATTGGACGAAAGCGCATGATGATCTACTCGGTACTGCTCTATGGCGTGTTCACCGGCCTAACCGCTCTCAGCACCAATTTCACAATGCTGGCTGGCCTCCGTTTCCTCACTGGATTGGCCATGGGCAGTGAATGGAGCACGGGCGTGGCGTTGCTGGCCGAGACTTGGCCAGATCACGCTCGCTCGAAGGGCTGCGGTTTTTTGCAGTCAGGCATTGGCTGGGGCGCGCTGTTGGCCGCCGTCGCGTGGTGGATTATTGGTAGTTTAAACCCTCTCGGAAGGCACTCCTGGCGGCTTATGTTTGTCGTCGGTGCTTTGCCGGCGTTTTTCACCTTGTACATTCGGCGTGCCATCAAGGAATCAGAGAAGTGGATTCAGGCGGTTCGCGAGCACCGGTGGGCCGCTACCGAGCAGGAGAGTGGCATCGCATCAAAAGGGGCACGCCGCCCTTTTTCGCTGGCCGAAATCTTCCGCGAGCGCGAAAGTCGCCGTCGAATCTTCCTTACGTTCTTGTTGTCGTTGGCATCCATGGTGGGCTGGTGGGCGATTTCCAGCTGGCTGCCTACTTATGCTCAGCAGGTTGCCAAAGCCGAAGGCTACGCTAACGCCACTCGGTGGGGCACTCTGGTTGCTTTGCTTTACACTGCTGGAGCGATTGTCGGCTATATGATCTTCGGATTTGTTGTCGACGCCCTAGGGCGCCGCAAGTTTCTGTTCTTTACCTACCTAGGCGCCCTGGTCATGACGCCGATCACATTCCTGTGGACACATTCGGTGGAAGTACTGATGCTAGTCGGTGCGATCAACGGGCTCTTTGCCATGAGCTGGACGTACACATGGATGACCGTATATCCCGCGGAGCTCTTCACCAGCACGGTACGCTGCACATCAGCGAGCTTCATTTTTAACGGCACCCGCATGGTTGCCTGGATTTTCCCTATCATCGCCGGCAGCATGATCCAGAGATCTGGCGGCATACCACGCGTCGCTATCTCACTGGGAACAATTTACCTGCTCGGCCTGATTGTACCGTGGCTACTGCCGGAGACTCGCGGCAAGCCCCTGCCGACATAAACAGGTGGTTGCTTGTTTGCTGTTCAAGCGAACCTGCGATGCCGCGCCAACACATTTGATGACTCTTTGAATCGGGGACGATTGACGGGCAAACCTTACCTTTATCCGATTAGGTAAGGTTTGCCCGTCAATCGTCCCCGATTAAAAGAGTCATCAAATGTGTTGGCGCGGCATCGCAGGTTCGCTTGAACAGCAAACAAG
>WNFJ01674200.1_pt1 | contig 10574 bp, 11 predicted proteins | sample 5400461 | NCBI WGS metagenome assembly WNFJ01 (sample SAMN13153349, study PRJNA577476) | soil metagenome | isolation source: 115 cm saprolite on Douglas fir-dominated hillslope | place: USA:California | collected 2013-09-17
ACGGTCGCGGAGGTGATTGGCTGCATCGGTTGCCTCCATGCTGGTGTGGAAGCTCAGCCTACCAAGTCGGGCCGCCGTCCACCCGCATAGGATCTGTTACTCAGCCGGACGCCGGCGATACTGACGCCGTCGAACTGGCCATCCGGCGAAGTCCGAGGCCTTGCAGCCTGACGAGGCCGCCATCTGGGGTCCGCTCACCGCGCCGGCAAGGGTCCGGCGATATTTTTGCCGGTTTTCGCCCGTCCGGGCGGCCGCGAACGTTGCAATCCGGCGTTCGGCGGCCTATAAAGCCCTCATCCCCCTCGAGTTTGAATATTTGAGGCCGCGCCCCCCTCGGGGCCGAGACCGGGAGCGTGCGCCCGCCCCCAACACCAAGGAGCCCGTCTCATGAGCGATGCGCCGTTGATGCCCAAAGCGACCGCCGTCTGGCTGGTCGAGAACACCTCGCTCACCTTCGACCAGATCGCCGAGTTCTGCAGGCTGCATCCGCTCGAGGTCAAGGGCATCGCCGATGGCGAAGTGGCCACCGGCATCAAGGGCTATGATCCGATCTCGACCGGCCAGTTGACGCGCGAGGAAATCGCCGCCGCCGAGCAGGACCCCGAGCATCGGCTGCATCTGGCGACCTCCAAGGTGCGCACGCCCGAGTTCAAGAAGCCGCGCGGCGCGCGCTACACCCCGCTGTCGCGCCGGCAGGACCGGCCCAACGCGGTGTTGTGGCTCTTGCGCAACCACCCCGAGCTCAAGGACGCGCAGATCATGCGTCTCGTCGGCACAACCAAGCACACGCTCCAGTCCATTCGCGAGCGCACACACTGGAACTCCGCCAATCTACAGCCGTTGGACCCGGTGACGCTTGGCCTCTGCTCGCAAATAGACCTCGACTTCGAGGTCAATCGCGCCGCCAAGGACCGGCCGAAGGTTGAGGAGGACCGCAGCCAGACGCTGGTTTCGGCGGAGATCACCACGGCCCGGCCCGCGCCGGCGCCGTCGAGCCAGCTCGAAGTGTTCGGCGTTACGGCGCCCAAGCCCAAGCCGAGCGAAGAACGCATCGACGTCGATTCGGTGTTCAGCAAGCCGAAGGAGCCGCGCGGCGAGGGCTGAACCGCACGGGGAGCGCCTCACTCGGCCGCCTTGGCGACGCTCGGGTTGTTGGGATGGGTCGTCCAGTTTGCGGCCGCGCGTCCATAGTCGAGGCCGGTTCGCGGGTCGACGCCGGCCGTCTTGTGGACCAGGGTGATGCAATCTTCCACCGGGCAGACGAGCGCGCACAGATTGCAGCCGACACATTCGGCGTCGTTGACGACGAAGCGTCGCTTGCCGTCGATCTGAGCGAAAATCGCCTGATGCGAGGCGTCCTCGCAAACGATGTGGCACCGGCCACACTGGATGCATAGTTCCTGATCGATCTCGGCCTTGGCGACAAAATTGAGATTGAGATATTGCCAGTCGGTGATCGAGGGGACCGCGCGGCCGCGGAAATCCGCGATCGAGGCATAGCCCTTCGTCTCCATGAAATCCTCGAGGCCCGAGATCATTTCTTGGACGACCTTGAATCCATAGGTCATCGCCGCAGTGCAGACCTGCACCGTTCCGGCGCCGAGTGCGATGAATTCGGCGGCGTCGCGCCAGGTCGTGATGCCGCCGATCGCCGAGATCGGCAGGCCGCGCGTGTCGGGGTCGCGTGCGATCTCCGAGACCATCGAGAGCGCGATCGGTTTCACCGCCGGCCCGCACATGCCGCCATGCGTGCCCTTGCCGTCGACCGCGTGCATCGGCGTCATCGCGTCGATGTCGACGCCCATCAGCGAATTGATCGTGTTGATCAGCGACACCGCATCCGCGCCGCCCTCCTTGGCGGCTCTGGCGGGGCGGCGGATGTCGGTGATGTTGGGCGTCAGCTTCACGATGACCGGCATGCGCGTATTGGCTTTGCACCAGCGCGCGACCATTTCGATATATTCGGGGACCTGGCCGACCGCCGAGCCCATGCCGCGCTCGTCTCCTCGACGCGAGCGAGGATCGCCTTCCACGAGTCCTCGTCGCATGGCACCATGAGCGACACGATGAGGGCGCGGTCGGGCCAGGCGCGCTTCACTTCCTTGATCTCGCGCAGATTGATCTCGAGATCGCGGTCGGTGATGAGTTCGATGTTGTTCATCGCGATCAGGCGCCGGTCTGGCGCGTGGATCGCGCCGTAGCGCGCGCCCGACACGTTGACGATCGGCGGCCCGGCTTCGCCGAGCGTCTTCCAGACGACCCCGCCCCAGCCGGCGCGGAACGCGCGATCGACATTGATCTTGCGGTCGGTCGGCGGGGCCGAGGCGAGCCAGAACGGATTGGGCGACTTGACGCCGAGAAAACTGGTGCGCAGATCGGTCATGGGACCCTCGCCTTAGAGCTGCGGCGCCACGCCGAGCGCCGAGATGATGGAGCGCGCCGCCTGCTTGCCGTCCTCGACCGCGCTAACGGTCAGATCCTGTCCCCCGAGGACACAGTCGCCGCCGGCCCAGACGCGCTCGAGGCTGGTGCGCCGCTCGGCGTCGACGACGATGCGCCCCTGCCTGACCTCGATTCCTGCCTCGCCAAGCGCTTCCCGCGTTCCGCGTTGTCCGATCGCGGTGAACAGCATGTCGGCCTCGAGGCGGAAAACCGAACCTGGCGAAGCGCGCGCGCCGCCGTGCTCGTGCGTATCCTCGAAGACGACGCCGCTGAGGGCGCCGGCGTGCCCCTCCAGCGAGACGGGGCGCGCCCAATGACGGATGACGACGCCGCTCGTCTGGGCGAGTTCCCGCTCGAAGCGGCTCGCCTTCATCTGTTCCGGGCCGCGCCGATAGACCATTGTCACGGTCTCGGCGCCGAGCAGCTTCGACTGGACGGCGATGTCGATCGCCGTCATGCCCCCGCCGATGACGACGACTCGGCGGCCGACCGGCAGCGTCGCCAGGTCCTCCGCCTGCCGCAGGCGGGCGATATAGTCGACGGCGTCGAGCACGTTTTCGAGTTCGGTCTCTCTCGGCAGACCGAGCTTGTTGGTCGAGCCGAGGCCCATCGAAAGAAAGACCGCGTCATAGTCGCGGCGCAAGTCTTCCAGCTCCACGTCGCGGCCGAGCGCGAGCCCATTCCTGACTTCGACGCCGCCGATCGACAGGACGAAGGCGGCTTCCCTGGCGGCGAAATCGTCGATCGCCTTATAGGCGGCGATCCCGTATTCGTTGAGGCCGCCGGCCTTCTCTCGCGCCTCGAAAATGATCGAGTCGAGGCCGGCGCGCGCGAGCGCATGCGCGCAGGCCAGTCCCGCCGGTCCCGCGCCGACGATCCCGACACGCTTGCCGGTCGGGGTCCCGCGCGCATAGGGCGATTTGCCGCCCAGAATCACCGCGTCCGTCGCGTAGCGTTGCAATTGGCCGATGCTGACCGGTTTGCCTTCGGCGGCCTCGCGCACGCAGGCTTCCTCGCACAAGGTCTCGGTCGGGCAAACGCGCGCGCATATGCCGCCCAAGATGTTGGCGTCGAAAATGGTCTTTGCCGCTCCCGAGCGATTGTCGGCGGCGATCTGGCGGATGAAGAGCGGAATGTCGATCGAGGTCGGGCAGGCTTTCTGACACGGCGCATCGAAACAGAAGTAGCAGCGCTCGGCCTCGACCTTGGCCTCATGCCGGGTGAGCGCCGGGTGCAGGTCGGAGAAATTGGCCCTGAGGCGCTCGCCGTCCAGGCGACCTGAGGAAACGTCCGACAGTCCGGGCGGGTCGGCGGCGATCGTCATGGCGGCTTCCCAAATCCCCTCGAGGATGAACCGGGATATTCTTGACCGATTGGTCAATCGTTCGCGCGCTGCGCGGCTTCTGTCAAGACAGGCGCATCGTTCGGAGGTTTCTCTGGCTCGCGAAGCGTTTTAGCCTCCTTGAGTGATTCGGACGCCGGGGGCGCGCCCCCGGAACAAGCTAAAATAGGGCGATGAAACGCGCGGTTGTCCATATCGTCGGCGCAGGAGTGTCGGGCCTGGCGGCCGCTCGCGCGCTCGCGGCAAGCGGCCAATGCGAGGTCGTCGTGCATGAGGCAAAGCCGCACGCGGGGGGACGGCGGCGATCCTTCTACGACGAGGCGCTCGGGCTCGACATCGACACCGGGAATTTCCCCCTGCTCTCGTGCTGGACCTCCGCGCTTTCGCTGATCGAAGCCGCCGGCGCCCGTGGCGAATGGCGGGAAGAGGCGGAGCCCGGCGTCGCTTTCGCCGACCTCTCGAGCGGCGAGCGCTGGCGCATCCGGCCCAACGCCGGGCGTGTGCCTTGGTGGCTCTTCGACGGCAAGCGTCGAGGCTTGCGGCTGAGTTTCGACGACTACTGGTCCGCGCGGCGCCTTCTTTCGGCGTCGCCGGCCGCGACAGTGGCGAGCCTGGCGCCGCGGAGCGGCGCGGCAATGGAGCGGTTATGGCGGCCCTTGACGCTGGCCGCGCTCAATTGCGGGCCGGAGACGGCCTCGGCGCGGCTGGCCGGCGGGATCGTGCGCGAGTTCGTCAACGCCGGCGGGGCTGGGGCGCGGCTCATCGCCCCGATCAACAGTTTTGGACGCGCTTTTGTGGCGCCGCTGGTGCGGCGTCTCCAGCGCGACGGGGCGATCATTCGTTTCGAACGCCGGTTGCTGGGGCTGGTCCGAGGCGCGGACCGCCTCGAGGGGCTGGAGTTCGAACACGACCGCGTCGACCTTGGTCCGCGAGACGCGCTGATCCTGGCCATGCCCGGACCGGTCGCGGCGACACTCGTCCCCGGCCTGGAGACGCCCCGCGGCGCCTCCGCCGCCGTCACCGTCCATTTCGCCGCCTCCCCGCCGAGCGGCGCGCCTGCGATCCTTGGCGTGCTCAACGGCGCATTTCACTGGCTGTTTTGCTACCAGGATCGGATTTCGGTCACGATCAAGGACGCGGGCGCCCGGATCGACGAATCGCGCCCGACGGTCGCCGCTGAATGCTGGCGCGGCGTGGCGGCGCTGACCGGGCTCTCCGACGAGAGGCCCGCCTGGCGGGTCGTTCCCTCGCGGCGCGCGAGCGTCCTGGCGACGCCCGAAGAGGTCGCCCGCCGGCCGCCCTGTCGGACGCCCTGGCGCAATCTTTTCCTTGCCGGCGGCTACGTAAGCGCTCCCTTGCCGGATTCCGTCGAAGGCGCCGCGCGTTCGGGGGAGGCGGCGGCGCGGGCTTGGCTGAACGATGGCGGCTGAACGACAGCGGACGGCCGAATTGGAGTTAAAAAGGCTGTGAACTCGAACACTTTATGGCTTGAAAAGTTTGCTGCGGTGCAACATATCCGCTAACTTGAGTCCTCGTGCATAGCGTGGAGGGGCCTGTGGGTGCCACCTGGAAGACCAAATGGGGCGTTCGTCGCGTTCGCCACGAGAGCCCGACCATCGAGGAGGCGTTGATCGCCGCCGAGAGCCTGGCCGACGATCCGGCCAAGCGCGCGGAAATCGCGGCTGCGTTGATGGGCGTGCCGGTCGACGACGTGCAGGCGCTTGCCGCCAAACACGCGGCGAGGACGCGCGGTCGCGCGAGTCTGGTCGCCGGCCGCACCCGGGCGGTCGTCGTCGAGTACACGCGCCCGCGCGCTTTCCGCTCGACGGCCTCGCTGTCGCGCAAGCGCTAAGAGCGGATCGTCCGAGGCGCGCTGCTCGGCAAGGCGCGGCGCGTCGAGACGATTGTTTGGACCGTTTCGCAGTTTCCCGTAGCGGCAGGATCTCTTTCGAACCTCACAAGTGGGAGAGATTTGCGGCCGAGGGGCGGGTGGTGCGGTACTGGCTGCGCGCCGCCACGTCGGTCGAAATGACCGCGACCGCAATCAGCGTCATTGTGGTCATGTCGACGAAATCGACATTGAGGAAGGCGAGCGCGACGATCGCCGAGAGGCCCGCGGCCATGAAGGGAGCGAGCCGCCGGGGCGCCTTGACCAGACCGCGGAAGGCGAACCACACGCCGGTCGCCGCCAGCACCGCCGCGATGACGCCGAGTTCATACCAGACCGTGAAGGCGAGCGCCTGCGGGGTCTCAGCCGGCAAGATCCCGTCGCGAACGCCGCGGTTGACCGTCTCGAAGCCGTGGCCGGTGATGAGCCGCAGCTTGTCATGGGTGAAGACGTCCGCCGCGACCGACAGTGACGCATAGGGCGAGGGCAGCTTCGCGAGCCGCGCGTGGAACACCCAAATGGAGACCGTTGGGGCCAGCGCCGGGATCAGCGGCGAAAGCAGAATGAGCGCCGCGGCGCCCCAGCTCAGTTCGCGCGCCGTACGCGCCATGTCCGACACCGCGAACGACAGCGCCAGATAGCCGGCGAACAGGGCGACGGACAGGGGGGCGTAGCCGGCAATGTAGGCGAAACACAGCGCGACGATCAACAACAGCCGCGCCAGTCCGTTGCGCCCGCGCGCCGTCAGTCCGCCGATGGCGGGAAACAGCAGCACGGCGACGGCGACGCTGCCGGCCGCGAGCCTGCCGTCATCCGGCGCCCCGGTCAGGATTTCCGACAATCCCGTGGCCGCCATCGTCACCATGCCGCAGACGACGCCGATCGGGAACAGATAGAGGTCGGTCGCGCTCGCGTTCTCGCGCGGCGCCGACACAGCAACCAGCGTCGCGACGATCAGCGCGCCGAGCTTCAGCGCTTGCTGCGCCGCGGCGACGGGATAGGGCGTCCAAAGGATGGACAGCGTCGCCCAAGCCAATCCGGCGAGAAGGGCGAGAAAGGCCGGAACCCGGAAGGCCCGCGCCACCCGGTCGGGAAAACCGGGGCCTGCGTCGAGCGCCGCGGCCACCAGGATCAGCGCCACGCCGATCGGAAACATCACGAACAGGCCGAGCGGGTGCAGAACGACGCCGACCGGCGCGCCGACGGCTAGCACGCAATAGCCGATGCGCGAAAAAAAACGCGAAGCATCCGCGGCGTCATCGTGGCCTGCGGCTCCCGTGCGTATTTTGCCTGCGCCGAATGTCATGTCTTGGATGCCAGAGTCTGCCGCCGTCCTGCGCCGCCGTCGGAAACTTATACGACGGCGATGGCAGTGCGGCTGTGTGCATTGCATCACACCTTTTCGTCAAATTCACAGTTCCCGGCCAAGACCTTGGATCGTTGACCCTGGAGTGGCGGCGTGCGACTGGGGGCCGGCCCAAGAACGAAGGCCGTGACAGGACGAAGGCGGCGGCGTGAGCGGCAATTCCAACGTCGCCGAAACGCGGCCTGCGGCGAGAAAGCAATATGCCGGCCGGCTCGCAGGCTGGGCGCTCGGCGCGTCGGTCGCGCTTCTGGCGCTCCAGGCGCTCGCCGCGCGTCGCCTCGAGCTGACCTTCGACGAAGCCTACTATGCGCTGTGGTCGCGCTCGCTCGCTTTCGGCTATCTCGACCATCCGCCGATGGTCGCCCTCTTCATCCGCGCCTCGACCGAGCTGTTCGGCGGCTCGGAGCTCGGCGTCAGGGCGATTTCGCTCATCCTCGTCGGCGCGCTGCCCGGCCTGATCGCCTTCGTCGCCTGGCGTCTTTTTCGCTCGGCCGAAACCGCGGCGTTCGCCGTCCTGATGTGGATCGCGATGCCGCTCGTGCTGGCCGGCGCGGTGTTCGTCACCCCGGACGCGCCCCTCGTCGGTTTCTGGACGCTCGGCCTGACGGCGCTCGTCGAGCTGTGGCGAAGCGGCAAGGCGCGATGGCTATTGGCGATCGGCCTGGCGCTCGGTCTCGCGCTTCAGTCGAAGTTCACCGCCGCCTTTTTCGCCGCCGGCGTAGCGCTCGCGTTGGCCGCGACGCCGTCGCTTCGGCGCTGGCTATCATCGCCGGCGCTCGCCGCGGCCCTTGGCTTGGCGCTCGTGGTCTTTGCGCCGTTCGTGGTCTGGAACGCTCGCCACGGCTGGCCGACCTTCGCCAAACAGCTCGGCCGCGCCCCGCCGCAGGGCTTCGCGCCGGGATATGTCGCGGAATTCCTCGGCTCGCAGATTGGCCTTCTCAATCCCCTCGTCTTCGCCGCGCTCGTCGCGGCGGTCACGACGATCTCCTGGCGCGCGCCCGCCGCCCCCGGTTCGCGCGACGAGGCGCGGCGCATCCTCTTCTGCTCAATCGCCCCGGCGGCGGTCTATTTTCTGCTGCACTCGCTGCATGACCGGGTGCAGGGCAACTGGCTCGCGCCGCTCTATCCCGCTTCCGCCATCCTGGCCGCCGACTGGGTCGCGCAAACGCGTCGCGCGGGCGCAGCCGGTCTCTCGGGGGCCGTCGCCAAGGCCGCGCAATGGGCGGCGCCCCTCGGCCTCGCGGTCGCGGCGCTGGCGTTCGCGCAGGCGATGACCGGGGTCGTCCCGTTGGGCCCGGCCGACCCGGCCGCGCGCATCGAAGGGTATCGCGACCTTGCGCGCGAACTCGACACGCGAGCGCGAGCAGATCGCGCCGCCTTCGTCCTGACCCAAGGCTATGCGCTGACCTCGCTGATGACCTACTACGGCGACCCTGCGATTGCGATCGTTCAGCCCGATCAGCGGATGCGCTGGATTTTCGAGCCCGATCCGCCGCAGGCTCTGTTCGCCGCCCCGGGCCTCGCGCTCGGCGAGGCGGGCAAAGGCTTCGAGGCCGAGTTGAAGCGCCGCTTCCTGAGCGTCGAGCCGGCCGGCGTCCTGGAGCGCCGCCGCGCCGGCGTCTCGCTCGCATCCTATGACCTTTACCGCGTCGCCGATCCGATCGCGGCCGTGCTCGACCGCGTCTGCCCGCGGTGTTGATTATCCCAGCCGCAACGCGACGACTCCGGCCAGGATGACGAGCGCGGCGACGGCGCGCTGCGGCCGGTACGGCTCACCGAGCAGCGCGACGCCGATCAGCGCGGCGAACACGACCGAGGTCTCGCGCAGGGCGGCGACGGCGGCGATCGGCGCTCTCGTCATCGCCCAGATGACGACGGCGTAACCGACAAAGGCCGCAACACCGCCGACGAGCCCGCGCCGCCAGAAGCGCACGAACGCGACGGGAGCCGAGCGACCGCGCAAGGAAATGACGATCGGCGCATAGGCGAGGGCCGTCAGCGCGTCCGCCCAGGCGTTATAGGCGAAGGCGAAGGGCGCGCCCGGGCCCGAAATCCTGGCGCCTTGCCCATCGATCACCGAATAGAGGGCGATGACGAGCGAATTGACCAGCGCGACCGCGATCGTCGCCGCGTCGATCCGCCCGTGCGCCAGGCCGCTTAAGCCCATCAGCACGACGCCGCATACGAGGATCGCGACGCCAAGCGCGGCGACCGGCCCCGGCGCCTCTCCGAGCGTCGCCAGCGCGATCAGGGCGGCGATCAACGGCGCGAGGCCGCGCATGATCGGATAGGCGACCGAGAGGTCGGCGTTGCGATAGAGCCGCCCGACCAGCAGAAAATAAACGATATGCATGAGCGCCGAGGCGGCGATGAACGGCGCGGCCGCGCGTGAGGGCCAAGGCAGGACGAGCGCCGCCGCGAACGCCGCCACGCCGCACCAGAGCGCGACGAGAGCGGAGGACAGGAATTTGTCGTCGGCGCTCTTGACGAGCGAATTCCACAGCGCATGAAGAAGCGCCGCGCCGAGAACCGCGGCCAAAACGCCTGATGTGAGGTGACTCGTGTCTGTCATGAGTGGTTCACAATGATGGATTTGCCCCAGCCGGTCGAGGCGCTCATCGGAGGCCACGCCGCCTTGCATTACGCGAGAGCTTCCTTGCTGCTAGGTAGGTAAGGGGACGGGTGGAGGGATTTGTGGCCGCCAGACAGGCCGGCGCCGAGCGCGATTTCGGCCAAGCGACAGTGACGAGCAAGGGCCAGATCACAGTGCCCAACGCGCTTCGCCAGGCGCTTAGCATCGCGGCGGGCGATCGGCTTCGTTTCGTGCAAACGTCCGACGGTTCGATCCGGCTCGAAGCCCGAAAGCGGCGCCGGATCGTCGACATCACCAGGGCCAATTCGTTTCGCGCCGGCGAAACAGGCGTCGATCTCAACGTGGCGATCGACGAATCGATCTTGGCTGCCGCCGCAGAGCGTGATCGGCGAAGCCGCCGCAAGGGCCGAACGTGATTGGCCTCGATCCTTGATGGGCGATCCCAACGCCTCGATCCGCCAACACCGCTCGTCGCTGACCTTCGTCTCGGAGGCGGCGGTGGCGGGCGGGCTGGCGCGCAAGCTGAAAGTGCAGAAGCCGCTGGTCGCGGTCGAGAACACCCGCGGGGGATTACGCAAGAAGAGCCTCATCCATAACTGCGCGACGCCGAAGATCGAAATCGACGCGGAGACTTATGCAGTCACGGCGGACGGGGAGCTGCTGGTCTTCGAACCGGCGGAAGAGCTATTTTGTGTTTTGACACATGAAAACAGGAGTTTCTCCCTGTTAACAGGGAGAATCGCGCCCTTTCGGTCTGCTTTCTTATAGAAAGGGGTGTTGTTTCAATCGCTTGCGGCAAAGGGAAGGGAATCGGAACAGGGACAATAATAGGGAGATAATTCGGCCATAACAGATCCTATGCGGGTGGACGGCGGCCCGACTTGGTAGGCTGAGCTTCCACACCAGCATGGAGGCAACCGATGCAGCCAATCACCTCCGCGAC
>WNFJ01577891.1_pt1 | contig 10573 bp, 9 predicted proteins | sample 5400461 | NCBI WGS metagenome assembly WNFJ01 (sample SAMN13153349, study PRJNA577476) | soil metagenome | isolation source: 115 cm saprolite on Douglas fir-dominated hillslope | place: USA:California | collected 2013-09-17
GGAGGGAATTGAACCCCCGACCCTCTGATTACAAATCAGATGCTCTACCAGCTGAGCTACGCCAGCGCCGCTCAAACCGAGTAAGGATAGCAGAAGAGGTATCAGAATTGCAAGAGGCAGCTCTTAATTTCCAGCACGTAGAGGGCCAGCCCTGTGGAAAAACCAATTCACCCTTAACCATCTGGGTACCAGCTATCCTGTCTATCTTCTATACCTTAGCGCAGTATTCCGCAAGCACGAGCGGTTGCCGTTGAATACCCGTAATTCGCACCGTGCGCATCGCATCTTCCCTCGCCGATTTTGCCGCCGCGAAGCCCTTTCCGATGGGACAATCGGCAGGTACAGGACCGCTGGCGCTTATTGGCGGAGGCCATGAACAATAGGAGACGGATCGTGCTGGCCGTAGTTGCCCTCGGCTTGGGCGCGGCCGCATTTGTCGGATATCGAAGATGGAGTGGGTCGCTCGGCGCCGAGCGCGAGGAGACGCTGGCGCTGCTGCCCACCGATGCGAGCGCAGTTCTTTTCGCGGATTTCACCGAGCTCCGGCGAGCGCCCCTCGTCGCGCTACTCTACGGGTGGGCGCCGAAACCACAGGCGGACGCGGAGTATGCCCAATTTGTCAAAGAAACCGGGTTTGATTATGAACGGGACCTCGATCGCGTGGCGATTGCCGTCGAAAAGCACGGACAAGACTCCACTCTGTTTGCCATCCTGGATGGAAAATTCGATCGGCAAAAAATTTCCGCTTACGCGTTGAAGGATGGCTCGGCCGAAAAAGTTGGCGGGCGCGAAATTTTTTCCGTGCCGGTCAGTGGAACCGCGAAGAAGATTACGTTTACGTTTTTGAGGAATGACCAAATCGCATTGGCCAATGATTCGAATCTCGCTGTTTTCCTCGGCGCGAAAAAGCGCCGGGAGGACCTTGCGGAATGGCGCGCGCGATTCGAACGTCTCGCGGGCTCGCCGGTATTTGCTGTGATCCGGCAAGACGCGGCACTCGGCGCCGCTCTGGCCGCACAGGCTCCCGGCGGACTCCGCTCTCCGCAGCTCTCGGTGTTGCTTGATCAATTGCAATGGATCACCGTCGCGGGAAAACCGGAGAACGAACGTTTCCGTGTGGTTGCCGAAGGAGAATGCACGGCGGAGGCGGCGGTGCGACAACTCGTGGACGTGATGAATGGCGTCGTCATCCTGGCGCAGGCGGGACTGAATGATGCGAAGACCAGGCAGCAATTAGATCCGGCGATGCGCGACGCTTACCTGGAACTATTGAGAAGCGTGGATGTCTCCAAAATCGATCGCGGAGACACTAAATCCGTCCGGCTCGTCTTCGAAATTACGCCCGGATTTCTGGAGGCCGCGCGCAAAGCTCCGCCAGTCATGCCGGAGTCCGCCCCCAACAGCAAACGGCTTCCGGGAAAAGTACCGGCACCTAGGAAAGGCCACACGTAAGAAAAACAGTTGGTGAAAATCCGCGCCTGACTCTCCCTCGAAGAAGAAATAGCGCCCTCAAAAAAACCGGCGGGCCAAGGCCCGCCGTATGAGATCCGTAAAATTTCAATCAAGAATTAGTCGCCGGCAGGGGTGGACTTCATATAGCGCCACGGATTAACCGGCGCGTTGTTCATCCGGACTTCGTAGTGCACGTGCGGACCCGTCGAGCGGCCGCTGATCCCTGTGTAGCCCACCACTTCGCCGCGCTTGACGCGCGCGCCGGGGACCGCCGAGAACGCGGAAAGGTGCGCGTACCAAGTGGTGATTCCGAAACCATGATCGATGACCACCAGGCGCCCGTAGCCTGCATGGTTCTCCGCGATGGTAATAATTCCATCCGCAGTCGCGTGAACCGGTGCGCCATAGTCCGACGCTACATCCACGCCGGTGTGGAACGCGCCTTCGCCGCTGAACGGATCCATTCGCTCGCCGAAGCTATCGGTGATATGCCCCATGACCGGCCAGATCGACGGCGTGTAGGTGGAGTTGGCAAAGCTCATCGGGGAGAGTAAATGGAGTCCGCTGCTGGAGATGGCAATCACAGCGGCATTGCGCTTCAAGAAAGTGTACTGCTCGATGGAACGGTCGAAAGAATCCTGGGCATTCACGGGGTCGTCGCTCTGGTCGAAAGCCGCCGGATGATACCTGAGCACTCCGTAAGTCATGGCCACTTCCGTTGCCAGAGACTGCAAGGAATCGAGTCGCTGGTTGGTGTCGTTGACGGTGGCCTGCAACTGCCGGTACTGCTGCTTGGAGGTTTCCAACTCATGCCGCACGGCATTGTAGTTGCCCACTTTCCAGAGCATTCGCGAATAGGAGCCCACGGCCACTGTCACGCTAACTGCTCCGATGAGCGCTAGTACCGCTATACCGTGCAGCACATAAGCCGGTACGATGACTTTCCGGAGCTTGCCCGGAGTCGACGCGATAAAGAATGTGTAGCTCTTACCCCTCATGAACTCAGGGCCCCCTCAGGCCTTCTAATTTGTCTTAGCGGGCAAATTACCCTGGTGCCCGCCGAAACCTGAACTTAAACAAAATTTGAGCCGTGAGACGTGGTCTGGGACTGTGGACATACTAAATTCTGTAGGGTTGCACGTCAACCCTGTATTTGGTGAATTAAAGGTCAGGCTGTGCATACCTGTCCCCTGTCCAACAGTACAGGGTGGCAAGATGAACGGCCAGGATACATCACAAGTTATACTGTCGCTCGAAAATAGATTGGAGACCTCGTCAGAACCCGATGGAACGCAAACATCAGAATGAGGATGCTCTCTTGCGAAAGATCGCGGAAAGTTCCCGGTCGTCGGGGAGCAAGACGCCTTGGCGATCCGTCTCCCTGGGAATCGGCGATGATGCAGCGCTTTTCCGGCCAAAGCCGGGCCACGAAACGATTCTCACGTGCGACTGGTTCCTCGAAGGGACGCACTTCTTGCGCGACAAGCATCCTCCCGACTCCGTAGGCTGGAAATGCCTCGCCCGAGCAGTAAGCGACGTGGCAGCGATGGGGGGCACACCCCGCTGCTTCCTCCTCAGTCTGGCCCTGCCAGAAACAAACACTGGCCGCTGGCTCGACGCTTTCCTCGCCGGCCTGCGGCGGGCTTCTCTCAAGTTTCAGTGTCCGCTGGCAGGCGGAGACACCACCCGGCGAGACGAAATTCTCATCAGTGTGACAGTCGCCGGCGAAGTGCGAGCCGGGAGCGCCGTGCTCCGATCGGGCGCGCGACCCGGCGACATCCTCTATGTGAGCGGACGGCTGGGGGAAGCGGAATTGGGTCTGCAGATCGGGCGACGACGCAAGGAAACGTCGGGCGAGAAGAATCCGCTGACAAGAAAGCACCTTTATCCGGAGCCGCGTCTCGCCCTAGGCCAATGGCTGGCCAGGACGGGTATCGCAACCGCCATGATGGATGTCTCCGATGGTCTTTCGAGCGATCTCTCACGGCTGTGCGCCGCAAGCGCGGTGGGTGCGATACTGGAAAAGACGAGGATTCCGCAGGTGCAAATCCCAGATGTCGCTCTCAAGAAGGGCCACGATCCCTTGCAGTTCGCGTTGCACGGCGGGGATGACTACGAATTGCTGTTCACCGTGCCTCCGCCCAAAGCAAAACTCCTTCCGACGACTTTTCGAGGTGTTGGTCTCACCGCGATGGGAAGAATCACTGAAAACCGGGAGTTGCTGGTGCTGGACGAGCGCGGCCGCGCTTTGCAACTCCGCCCCCGCGGCTGGGATCCCTTTCGGAAGAAGCGGTAGAAACGGGGCAAGATCTAGACCTGAGAGGAAGGGCAGCCGTTCGAATGAGGACACTTCGCAGTACAGCAATCGGGCGATTTCCACCCCTGGCCTAAATCCGTTCCCACGAACAATTGTTTGTGCGCCGCAGAGACTCTACTTTTGCTTTGGAAAGTTCGAGCAGGAATCCCACCCCGTAGCTCTCCTCGCTTGACTTGATAAAACTAGAACCTGAAATCCGATTCCCGGGAGGATTCGTGCGAAAGATCTTTTGTTTGTTGGCATTCATGATGGCGCTTTGTCTTCCGAATGGGGTGCTGGCGCAGCAAACCATCCGAGTGAAATGCGGCGGAGCGAGGTACACCGATTCGAAGGGCCAGGTCTGGCAGGCCGACACGGGCTACAACTTGGGGACTGCAAGCTATATTCCCGCCGTCGTGAGCGGCACATCCGATCAAGCTCTATTCCAGACGGGCCGCTACAATTCCAATTCCACCGCCGGAATGGTCTACGCTTTTGCAGTTCCCAACGGTCATTACCACATCATCTTTATTTTGCCGAGACCTATGCCCGTGTTCAGTTCAAAGGCGGAAGGGTATTCAACGTCAAGATGCAAGGGGCACCTGTCTTTTCGAATCTGGACATCTTCGCGGAAGCGGGAGCCAACGCCGCCCTCGTGAAAGGCGCGGATGTCGCCGTTTCGAATGGGCGGGTTAGCATCGAGTTCGACGACATCGTGGAAAACGCCAAGGTCGACGCCATCGAAATCCTCCCGGGAACGTCCGGCCCGTCGCTCCTTCTGAACTTCAAGTATCCGGACGGCACTCCAGTCTCCGGAACTCTCGCGTATACAGTGACCTCTTCTCTGCATAGCTTTCAGGGGAGCGATAAGTTAGTGAATGGCACGGCACAGGCGGTGCTTTTCTCAAATCCGGCCGCCTTGGGCGTAAGCGCGCAGTTTCAGGTCAATCTGAGCCTCACCGACACCGCGGGACACACCCTCTGGCAGTTCAGCGTCGGTATGAACCCGGCTCAAGTCAATCTGGATGCGGTGCAAAGTTCCACGCTGAATGTCGTCGTCCAAAAAATGTAGCTTCGCAGAATAGAGTAACGCACCGCGATTCGTAAAGCGTCCAAGGTGCAACGAAACGCCGGAAGTATTTGCCGCCCCAGTCTTTGTGGGCGGCGAAGCAGCCGGCGGTTTTACTTTAGGGGAGGCGGGCTCGTCTTCGGTGGGTGCGGTGTCGGGTGTATCCACGGCTGCGTGATGCTGTCCCACTTGCTGCTCGAGTGGAACCACGTTCGTGAAATCTGTCACTGGCGTACCGGCGACGGCGCCCTGCATGAATTCCAGCCAGATGGGAAGAGCGGCGCGGGCGCCGGTTTCTTTTTTTCCGAGTGAAATCTGCTTGTCGTCGAAGCCCACCCACGCGCCAGCGGTGAGCTGTGGCGTGTAGCCAACGAACCAAGCATCGGTATAGTCCTGTGTCGTGCCAGTCTTCCCGGCGGCAGGGCGGCCTAGCGGTTTCGCAGCAATACCCGTACCGAATTGAATGACTTCTTCGAGCATGGCGGTCATGGTGCGCGCCACTTCCGGAGAAAGAACGTCGTGCACTTCAGGATGCGCTTCTTCGAGCAATGCTCCGTCGTAACTGGTGACCCGGCGAATCATGTGCGGATCGATGCGGATGCCGTCGTTGGGGAAGACGGTGAAGGCGGATACGTGTTCGAGAAGCTTCATGTCCGCCGCTCCTAGGGCCAGCGGAAGATACGGCGGGAGAGGAGTGGTGATGCCGAACCGCCTGGTCATATCCACGACGGTGTTAATGCCGACTTTTTCCGCAAGTTTCACGGCGGGCACGTTGCGTGAACCGGCCAGCGCGCGGCGAAGAGTGATCGTGCCTTCGAATTTTTCATCGTAATTGTGCGGAGAATAGGGCTGGCCGCCACTGATGGCCGTGAAGGGCGTGTCCACGATCGTATCGAAGGGCGTAGCGCCCTTTTCGAGCGCATCCGCATACACGTAAATCTTGAAAGAGCTGCCGACTTGGCGGAAAGCCTGCGTGGCGCGGTTGAATTTGGAATCCTCAAAACTGTAACCGCCAATCATGGCCTTGATTTCGCCCGTGGAATTGTCGATGGCGAGAAACGCACCCTGCGGCCCGGGCTGCTGTTCAAGTTGGAGGCGCACGGTATTGTCGCGCAATTCCTGAATGGAGAATTGCGCGAGGTCACCAACTTTCAGGAGATCGGCAGGTTTTTTGCGGCCAGTCCAGGCGAAATCGCCGGGAGAAAGAATTCCGCGGTACGGTCCGATTTTGATCACCGCATCTCTCTCGCTCACGGTGAGGACCAGTCCGGTGACGTAGCTTCCCTTCTCGATCGCGTGGCGCCAATCGTCATCTTCGTAGGTCTCGAGCTTGCCGAGATTGTCGCGCAAGACGTTGGGAAGATTTCCCTTCCAGCCGTGACGTCGTTCGTAGCTGTGCAGGCCGTCTCGAAGAGACCGGTTGGCGATGCGTTGCATGTTGATATTCAGTGTGGTGTAGACGCGCAGACCGCGCTCGTGGACCGCTTCGGTGCCGTAGGTGGATTCAAGATACTTGCGAATCTCTTCGAAGAAGTAAGGCGCGAGGTCGTTGCGCGGATACTGTATGTGCAGACCGAGCGGCGATTTCCGGGTGGTGGATTCTTCCGCGGGCGTGATCTTCCCTTCTTCTTCCATGCGATGGATCACCAGATTGCGGCGGTTGAGCGCAAGTTCCGGATTCGTCAGCGGCGAAAATTTCGGGCCGTTGACCATGCCGGCAAGAAGTGCGGCTTCCTGAACCTTCAGGTCGGTGACCGGCTTGGCAAAATAAAACTGCGCGGCGGCGGCGAAACCATAATTGCCATGCGCTAAATAAACCTGATTGGCGTACATCGTGAAAATTTGCGGCTTGGTGTAGCGCCGCTCGATCTGCAGCGCAAGAAGAATTTCCTGCATTTTGCGGCGAAAGCTGCGGTCACTGCGGTCCAGGAAAAGATTTCCAGCCAGCTGCATGGTGATGGTGCTGGCTCCGCCGGTGATGCGGCGCTTGAGGAGATTTCGGACTGCGGCGCTGAAGATGCGCGGGAAGTCGATCCCCCAATGCTCTTCGAAGTGCTGGTCCTCGATGGCGGTTACGGCGTTGTAGAGCACTTTGGGACACTGCTCGTAAGTCATCAGGATGCGGCGCTGGAGCGCGAAGCTGCCGGCGAGCTGGCCGTCATCGGCGTAAACTTCGGTGACCACATCGGGGCGGTAGGTTTCCAGTGCGCGAATTTCCGGCAGGTCACTGGCGTACACAAAGAGCAAGCCGCAACCCGCGCCCAGCACGACGGCGCAAAGAATCAGAAAAGCCAGCGCAACACGGTCAATCAGTTTCCATCCGCGCAAGCGCAGCGTAATCGGTGGCAGGCTCAGCATCGAAAGAATACTTTATCGCAGAAGTTGAATATTCGACTTAGAAGTGTCAGGACAGTGTTTCGTAATATTTTTCGCCGGAACAGGAGCGGCAGAGGGTGCGGCCCTCCTTGATGACTTCACGCTTGAAATTGATACCTTCGCCGCACTGGGCGCAGACGACGCGGGGGCCTTTGAAGCCGGGCAAGTCTTCCGGCTGAACTTCCACTTTCACCCATTGTTTGTCGAACAAGATTTCGTCGGAGAGTTGCGCGTAGGCCTTCTGTTGGCCCGCATCCTTGCCGAGTTCGGGAAACATTTCGCGCGCGGCCTGCTTCGAAGATTCTTTGGCGGCGATGCGTACGGCGCGGCCGGTCTTGAGATCCACGAAAGTGGCGGCGACTTTGCCCCAGTCGCGGAATTTCAGGGCGCGCTTGCCGAGGCGGCAGTTGGCGACGAGCGCAACGGCGTCGGTGACGCAGCGATCGATTTCGACATAGGTGACGAGGCGCTTGCGTTCGGCGACGGGGTCGTCGACGCCGAGTTCGCGGAGGCCGAGCATGGCTAGGCGTACACCGAGGACCTGCCCGGCGCAGAGGTGGCCGTGAGCGACGGCGGCCAATTCGAGGTATTCAGTGAGCGTTTTCATCGGGGCAGGTGCAGCTCAAGCTTTCTCTGGGGCGGACCAGGGGTGTGGATTGCGGGCTTCGAGAAAGGCGAAGATGGTCATGACGAGGGCGAGGGCGACGAGAGCGCCGTCGCGGAAAACCGTTTTGATCGTGAGGGGCTCGGGAGTGGCAAAGCAACCGCAGTTAATTTGCAGGCCCAGAGCGTAAGAACGCACAACGGCTGCGAAGAATCCGAGCATGATCAAGGTGATAAGCGTGGCCCAGATGCGCAGGCCAACGCCGAGCAGCAGCAGCAAGCCGAGAACGATTTCCGCGAACGGCAGTGTGTGCGCAACAAAATTCACACCCCAGGTTGGGAGAATCTGATAGGAATCAACCTGCAGAGCGAAAAACGAAAGGGCCACTCCGATCGATGGACGCGGATGCATCCCCATGGTCAATTTGGCGTAGCCGGCATAGACGAAGATGCCGGCGAGGACGAGGCGGCCGATCCAGATGATTATGCGGCGGGCGTTCAGTGTGCTCGATTGCATCATGGTGTTGGTTTCTTGGCGAAGCTCCGCTATTTATGACTGAGCAGTTGATCGAGAAATTGCTTGAGAATCTCGTAAGTCATAACGCCAGGGTAAGGGTAAGTCTGACCTCTGGAATGGAAGACGGTGGTGGGGGTCTGGTTGACGCGGTAGGTCTGGCCTTGCGCGTAATCTTTGTCGATGGCGGCGTCGAGGGTGCCGCCTTTGACAAGAGCGCGAACCTTGGCCATTTCTGCCGGGGACAGAATTGCGGCGACGGTACCGTCCACATCGCCGCTCTGTTCCCACTTTTCTTGGTTCTGGAAGAGCGCTTGTTCCACGGGTTCGACTTTGCCGAGCTGGGCGGCGGCGCGAGCGTAGCGAGCGGCTACCCGCGAGTGCGCGTGCATGGGGAGCGGGAAATCGCGGTGGATCAGGTAGACCTTGCCGCTGGTGACGTAATCGTCCATCAGCCGGCGATTGGTGGTGGTGAAGAGAGTCTTGCAAGCCGGGCATTGGTAGTCGCTGAAGACTTCCATGATGACAGGCGCGTTCTTCGAGCCGAACGCTTTGTGTGGATCGACGTCGGGGAGACCAGCCGGTGACTGCGGAGCAGGCGGACGGGAGGCAGCTTTTGCCACGACCACGGGCGCGGGAATAACAGGGGGTTCAGACTCTGCACGTGAGTTAACCGTCTCAGACGGCGACGACGCCAACGATTGCCGCGATGGTGAAGCGGGTTCCGGAGTCTTGTGGAAAGAAGGTAGGAACAGCGCCAATAAACCAAGCAAGCCCACGCTGATAACTCCTGCCAAAATGCGCCGACGGTTCACGCGATCCTCCGAGATGGTTCAAGCAATTCGCCCCTGCGGGACACGAAGCAGAATTCTACCTCGAAACGGCGGGAATGAAAGAGTGGTCGTGACTCGAAGTTCATCTGCGCATCAAGAAAGTTACCGAAATCGAGGCTCTTCAAAGTTGGTTGCGAACAGGACCTGAAGTGTTGTGCGGGAAATTTTAGTTAACCATAACCAGCCCACCCCCGCATGTTTCTCATAAGTGTTGCATCTAAAGGACTTAGCGTTCATGTAAGTGGTTTAGAATCAACACTTGCAGGGATTCCTATAAGTGTTAAGTGTTAAGTGTTGATTCTAAACGAGCTACAGATGCGTTTTTCGCCTTCCGCTGCCATTTCCTTGCAAGTGTTGATTATAAAGGAGTTGCAGGATCGAGAAGACGCAAGGGCGAACCGCAACGAATGCGGACAAATGGCCTAAGGAAAACGTCTCCGCATGGCCACCCCCAGTATCTGAGGAGTATTATACACGAGGAATTATCAAACGTCAATAGCGATTTTCGGCAAGGAACGACAGAGATGGCAAGAGGTTGCAAGACAAAGAAAATGAATAGCTTATCGGTACCATCAAAAAACTTGACAAACATACACTCAACATGTATACTGCACAACGAGCTGGGCTTGGAACGCGAGAACTAAGCTGAATCGGCCTCGATCTCACAGAGAATGGGCGAGCACAATTAGCGAAAAGTATCGGGAGGAACGGCAGCAATGAGCAAAATTATTGGAATTGACCTGGGAACGACGAACTCGGTGGTGGCCGTGATGCAGGGCGGCGAGCCGGTGGTGATCCCCAACCAAGAGGGGGCGCGGACGACGCCGTCGGTGGTGGCCATCACAAAGACTGGCGAACGCCTAGTCGGCCAGGTGGCGAAGCGGCAAGCAGTAACGAATCCCGAAAACACGGTGTATTCGATCAAACGCTTCATGGGCCGGCGCCACGATGAAGTTGGAGAAGAAACACGGCGCGTGCCCTACAAAGTGGTTGCCGGACCGCATCAAGACGCGCGCGTGGAGATTTCCTACAGCCCGCCGGAAATTTCCGCGATGATCCTGGGCAAGCTGAAGGCCGCGGCGGAAGATTTTCTCGGCGAGAAGGTGACCAAGGCGGTGATCACGGTGCCGGCATATTTCAATGACGCGCAGAGACAAGCCACAAAGCAGGCCGGAGAAATTGCGGGCCTGGAAGTGGTGCGCATCATCAACGAACCCACGGCGGCGGCGCTGGCGTACGGATTGGACAAGAAGAGTGACGAGACGATCGCGGTGTACGACCTGGGTGGCGGCACGTTCGACATTTCCGTGCTGGAAGTCGGCGCGGGCGTAGTGGAAGTGAAGTCGACCAATGGCGACACGCACTTGGGCGGCGACGACGTCGACCAGCGAATCGTGGACTGGCTGATCGATGAGTTCAAGAAAAAGAAC
>WNFJ01672189.1_pt3 | contig 10573 bp, 10 predicted proteins | sample 5400461 | NCBI WGS metagenome assembly WNFJ01 (sample SAMN13153349, study PRJNA577476) | soil metagenome | isolation source: 115 cm saprolite on Douglas fir-dominated hillslope | place: USA:California | collected 2013-09-17
TGCTCTTCCGATCTGCCGCAGCCGGAAGCCGCGCTCGTCCAGGACCGCGACGTGGGCCGCCGGCAGCTTGCGGATCTTCTGGTAGATGCTTTGCGGCCCCGGCACGTACTCGCAGGCGAGATACGAAACCAGCGCCTCGGCAGAAAGCTCGCGCGGCACGCCGCCGTGCGCCGCCAGCGCCTTCAGCTCCGAAGCGAAGACGCAGCGGCCACCCTCGACGAAATAGTAGAGCGGCTTCTTGCCCAGCCGGTCCCGCGCCAGGACGAGCTTGCGCGAGCGCGCATCCCACAGCGCCAGCGCGAACATGCCCTGCACGCGCTCGGCGAACTCCTCTCCCCATTCAAGATAGGCGCGGAGCACCACCTCGGTGTCGCTGTGGGTCGTAAACGGATGCCCCCGCCCGCACAGCTCGTCGCGCAGCGAGGCGAAGTCGTACGCCTCGCCGTTGAAGATGAGGGTCACCCCATCGCGCGTCATCGGCTGGTCGCCGGTGACCAGGTCGAGGATCGACAGCCGCCTATGCCCCAGCGCCGCTGGCCCCTCGGAAAAGAAGCTCTCCGCGTCGGGCCCGCGGTGGGCGATGGCCCGCGCCGCCCGGCGCACGCCGTCCGCATCGGGCGCGCCGACCAAGGCGACGTCGCCGCAGATGCCGCACATCAGATGGCCTTCCGCGGCAGCGCCGGCGCGGCGGGCCGGTTGAGCTCCTCGGCGATGAGGTACGGCCGCTTGTTCTGCGATTCGTAATAGGTGCGGATCACCAGCTCTGCGAGCAGGCCCATGAGGAGCGAGAGCGCGCCCACCAGGGTGAACATCACCGTCACCAGCGGCAGCGGCGTCTGCACGAAATCCTTCAGCCCCGCGAGCTTGTAGTAGAGCGCCAAGAGGAACGCCGCCGCCGCACAGCCCAGGCTGAAAAGTCCGAAGCCGCCGAAGACGTAGATGGGCTTGGTCGCGTAGCTGGCGAGGAACTTCACCACCATCAGATCGAGCACCACCTTGAAGGTGCGCGAGAGGCCGTACTTGGACTTGCCGGCGCGGCGCAGGCGGTGGTTCACCACCAGCTCGCTCACCTTCGCGCCCTGCCACGCGGCATAGATGGGGATGAAGCGGTGCATCTCGCCGTACAGCTTCACGTCGCGCAGCACGTCGCGGCGGTAGGCCTTGAGCGAGCAGCCGTAGTCGTGCAGGCGCACGCCGCTGATGGCGGAGATGAGGCGGTTGGCGATGCGGCTCGGCAGCTTGCGGCCGAACTCGCGGTCCTGCCGCTCGCGCCTCCAGCCGGACACCACGTCGTAGCCGGCGTCGAGCTGGGCGAGCAGCCGGCCGATGTCGGCCGGGTCGTTTTGGAGATCTCCGTCCATGGGCACGATCACGTCGCCGCGCGCCGCCTCGATGCCGGCGCTCATCGCCGCGGTCTGGCCGAAGTTGAGCCGGAAGCGGATGACGCGCAGCTCGGGCCGTGCCCCGGCCAGGACGGAGAGCGCGGCGAAAGTGCCGTCGGTGCTGCCGTCGTCGACGCAGATCACCTCGTGCGTACGGCCGAGCTTCGACAGCTCGGCGAAGAGCTCGTCGAGCAGCGCGCGGACGCTCTCCTCCTCGTTGAAGAGGGGAATGACGACGGAGATCTGCGGCCGGTCCATCGGCGCGGGTGGATAGCACGGAGGCCCCGCTCTCACAACCCGACGGCGGGCCGGTTTCCGCTCGCCCGGACTCTTCTGGTGTGCAATGACTCGTGGCCATCTGACTGGAGACGGCTTATGAGGGCCCAGATCAAAGGCTTTCGTGAATTCCTGCTCAAGCAGAATGCCTTTGCCCTGGCCATCGGCGTGATCATCGGCGCCGCCGTCAGCAAGGTGATCTCGGGCATCGTCGACGACCTCCTCATGCCGGTGATCGGCGTCGTCATGCCCGGCGGCGACTGGCGCAATGCCCAGTTCGTGCTCTCCGGCGCCAACGCCATCAAGTACGGCGATCTGCTCGGGCGGGTGGTCGACTTCGTCATCATCGCGGCGGTCGTCTATCTCCTGACCAAGGCGTTCATCGAGAAGGCGCCGCCCCCGGCCGCCACCAAGACCTGCCCGGAATGCCTGGAGACGGTTCCGGTGGGCGCGCGCAAATGTCGCGCATGTGGATCCGCGCTCGCAGGATAGACTGCGCCGCGAGATGGCTTCTGCGCAGCTCATCCTGACCTTCACCGGCCGCGACGCGCCCGGCATCACCGCGCAGCTCTCGCGCGTGCTGGCCGAGGCCGGTGCACGCCTCGACGATGTCGAGCAGGTGGTGGTGCAAGGCCTGCTCACGCTCGGCTTCGCAGTGACGGTGGCGGAGCCCGAGGCGGTCCTCAAGGAGCTGCTCTTCGCCGCCAAGGGGCTCGGCCTGCAGCTCGAGTACCGCAAGCTGGACGCGGGCGGCGAGGCTCCGCGCGAGCGCTTTGCGCTGACGGTGATCGCGAGGACGCTGGGGCCCGCGGCCCTGCAAGTGGTCGCGGAAGTGCTGGCGGCGCATCGCGCGAACATCGAGCGCATCCACCGGCTCAGCGAAGGCGGGCTCGCCTGCGTGGAATTCGCCGTCTCGCTCGCGCCCGGCTCGTCGGAGGCCGAGCTGAAGCGCGCGCTTCTGGCGGCGGCTGGCCAGGGCTCGTTCGACTGCGCCCTGCAGCGCGAGACCCTGCTCCGCCGCAGCAAGCGCCTGGTGGTGATGGACATGGATTCCACCTTGATCCGCATCGAGGTGATCGACGAGCTGGCGCGGGCGCACGGCGTCGGCGAGCAGGTCTCGGCCATCACGCGGCGGGCGATGGCGGGGGAGCTGGACTACGACCAGAGCCTGCGCGAGCGCGTCGCGCTCTTGCGGGGGCTCGACGCGAGCGTGCTCACCGAGCTGGCCGCGAACCTGCCGCTCACCGAAGGCGCCGAGACGCTGCTGCGCGTGCTCAAGCGGCTCGGCTATCGGACGGCGGTGATCTCGGGCGGCTTCTCGGTCGCGACGGAAGCCCTGCAAAAGCGGCTGGGCATCGACTTCGCGTGGAGCAACACGCTCGAGATCGAAGGCGGCAAGCTCACCGGGCGCGTGCTGGGGCCCATCGTCAATGCGCAACGCAAGGCGGACATCCTGCAGGAGTTGTCGAAGCGCGAGGGCGTGCCGCTCGACCAGGTGATCGCCATCGGCGACGGCGCCAACGATCTGCTCATGCTGCAGAAGGCCGGCCACGGCATCGCCTTCCACGCGAAGCCCAAGCTGCGCGAGGCGGCGCACACCGCCATCAGCGCGATGGGGCTGGACGCGATCCTCTATCTCCTGGGCATCACCGGACGCGACATCGCGTCGCTGGAGGAAGATTGAGCCTCTCTCGACGGAAGCTCCTGGGGACCGCCGCGGCCGCCGCCGCGCTGGCGTCTTCGAAAGCCTCGCGGGCGCAGAAGCCGCAGGCCGGCGGGCGGCCTCTGGCGGTGTCGTCGTCGAACGGGCTGCGCGCCGTCGAGCGGGCGGTGAAGGAGATGCAGGCGGGCGCGGATCCGCTCGACGCGGCGATCGCTGGCGTCAACATCGTCGAGGACGATCCCAACGACATGACCGTCGGCTACGGGGGCGTGCCCAACGAAGAAGGCGTGGTGCAGCTCGACGCCTGCGTGATGCACGGCCCGACCGCGCGCGCCGGCGCCGTCGCCTCGCTCGAGGGCGTGAAGAATCCGTCGAAGGTGGCCAAACTGGTGATGCAGACGACCGACCACGTGCTGCTGGTCGGCCCGGGCGCTCGGCATTTCGCCACCATGAACGGATTCGCCAACGAAAATCTATTGACCGAAAAAGCGCGCAAGGTATGGCTGTTCTGGAAGCAGAACCTCTCCGACAAGGACAAGTGGCTGGAGCCCGACCCGGAGCACTACGACCCGGAGGTGCGCTCTTTCATCGAGGAGTTCGGCTGGGACGAGTTCCGCAAGCCGCAGCGGGGCGGCACCATCCATCTCAGCGCCTGCGACGCACGCGGCGATCTGGCGGGCTGCACCAGCACCTCGGGCCTCTTCTTCAAGATGCCCGGCCGCGTCGGCGATTCGCCGATCATCGGCGCCGGCTGCTTCACCGACAACCAGGTCGGCAGCGCCGGCTCGACCGGGCGCGGCGAGGCGAACATCCTCGTCAGCGGAGGGCACCTGACCGTCGAGTTCATGCGCCAGGGGAAGCACCCGCGCGAGGCATGCCTGATGACGCTGGAGCGGATCGCGAGGACCACCCGCGAGAAGCGCCTCTTGGCGGCGCCGGGCCGGCCCAACTTCTCCATCGCCTTCTACGCGGTCAACAAGCAAGGCCAGTACGCCGGCGCCTCGATGTACTCGCTGGGCGCGACCGGCAAGCGCCGCCAGTTCTCGGTGGCCGATGCGTCGGGAGCGCGCAAGGAGGAGACCGCCTTCCTCTTCGACGGCAGGATGTAGCCTGCCCTACTTGCCGGCGCGGGTGGTCGCGCCCGGATCCTGGCCCAGGTGCGAAGTGTCGTTCCAGAGGCGCAAGTACGGCTCCTTGCCGGCGCGCAGCTCGACGAGGTTGAGCGCGCACTCGTCCTGCGCCCAGCGGGTGCGGTATTTCGCGATCGGCGCGCCGGTGAGCGCCGCGGCGAGGATGCGCAGCGTGGCCTTGTGCGAGACGGCGAGGACGGGTTTTTCCGAGCTCTCGTGGCGCGAGCGGATCTCGTCCAGCGCTGCCAGCGCGCGCTTCGCCACCTGCGCCGCAGTCTCGCCGCCGGTGGGTGAAGTGACATCTGGACCGGCGATCCACGCCTTGTAGCGGCCCGGATTCAGGGCCCGCGCCTGCTCGGGCGTAAGGCCCTCCCAGCCTCCGTAGTCGATCTCGATCAGCCCCTGCAGAACGAGGGACGCGACTCCGGGCGCGATCAGCTCCGCCGTCTCCTTCGCGCGCCCGAGCGGCGAGCGATACACCGCCGCCCACTGGATGCCGGCAAGCCGCGCCCCAAGCTTCTTCGCCTGTTCCCGGCCGTGCTCGGTGAGCGGCAGCTCGCCATGGCCGTTGAAGGAGTCGACCGCGCTCGACGCCGTCTGTGCATGCCGCGCGAGATAGAGGAGCATTCGCTATGCGCCCTTGGCGACGAAGTTCTCGCGGACGTACTGCACGGTGTCGCTCAGTGTCGCAACCGGGTCGCGCGGCAAGAAGCCGAGCACGCGCTCGCTCTTCGCCGAATCGATGAAGAACCAGCATTCGCCCATCTCGACGTCGCTCGCCGGCAGATCGGGCTCGCGGCCGCGCTCGCGGGCGATGCGCTCCAGGAGGTGCGCGGCGGCGATCTTGAGCCCCGAGGGCATCCGCAAGAGCGGCGGCGATCTGTGCGCGATGCGGCCGAGCCTGGCGAAGAACTCGTCGAACTCCCAGTTGGCGGCGCCGAGCAGGTGGCGCTCGCCCAGGTTCCCGCGGGTCAGGGCGGCGACGAACGCCTGGGCCGCGTCGCGCACGTCGACGAAGGAGATCCCGCCGCGCGGCATCACCGGAATGCGCCCCATCAGGAAGCGGAAGATGTCCTGCGTCGACGACATGCGCGCGTCGCCCGGGCCGAGCAAGAGCGAGGGATTGAGCACGATGACCGCGAGACCGCGGCGGGCCTGCAGAAGCGCGATCTTCTCTTCATAGATCTTCGACAGGTAGTACGGCCAGCGCCCGACCGCCTCGATGGGATAGTCGTCCTCTTCGGTCGCCACGCGCCGCGTCCGCGAGACGCCGATGGTTCCCGACGAGCTGGCGAGCACCACGCGCTTCACGCCCGCCTTCTCAGCGAGCTCGAGGAGATTGCGGGTGCCGCCGACGTGCAAGTCGTACATCTTGCGCGCGTCGGCGGGATCGCGGCTGACCAGCCCGGCCAGGTGGTAAAGACCCTCGCACCCCTGCAAGGCGCTGGTCAGCGAACCCCTGTCGAGGACGTCGCCGCGCACCACCTCGCAGCCGGGCAGCGCGAAGGGCTTGCGCAAAAGCGCGCGCACCTCGTGTCCGGCCTCGAGCAGCAGCGGGACGAGCGTCGAGCCGAGAAAGCCGGTCGCGCCGGTGACGAGCAGCTTCACTGCCGCGCCTCCAGCAGGATGCCGGGTTCGATGCGCGGCGCCGGCTTCCCGTCGCGCAGCGCCTCGACCGCGAGCCGCACCAGGCGGGTCACTTCCTTGTGCGCCGCCGAGCGCGACAGCCCCCGCGTCGCCGCGCGCAGCGCGACGTTCTGCAGCGCCGGCCCGATACGCACGATGAGCTTCCTCCGCCGCCGCGGGTCGGGCGCGAAGGAGCCCTTGGGCATCGCCTCGTGCGTGCCCTCGAGATAGACGGGCAGGATGTCCACGCCCGCCGCGAAGGAGAGGTAGGCGATGGCGGGCTTGAACTCCTGCATCTGCCCGTCCGGCGAGCGCGTGCCCTCGGGAAAGATGAGCAGGTGATATCCGTAATTCAAGGTCCGCACCGCGGTCTGCAAGGATTCCTTCAGCCCGCCGCGCCGCTCGATGGGAACCAGGTTGGTAAAATTTCCAAACCAGGCCCGCTTCCAGGGATTATCGAAGAAGTAGTCGCGCGCTGCCAGCGAGGCGAGCTTTCCGCCCTCGCCGCCCAAGGCGATCTTGACCAGCCCGACGTCGAGGTGGCTCGCGTGGTTGGCGGCGACCAGGAACGGCGCGTGCTGCGGCACGTTGGCTTGCCCTTTGACCTCGATGTCGAAGACGCGACCGTAGAGCGCCTTCTGGAAAAATCCTATAGCGGCGCGCCCGGCGGCCGCCACCGCCTGAGGCACCGGGATCTCGCCTTCGGGCTCCTCCAGCGCTGCGGACGCTTCCTGCTTCTTGTCCGGCCTCTCGAGAGCGCGCGCGAGATCGCCCGCCGTCGAGAGCGCCGCGTACTGCGATTCGGGCGGCGGCTTGACGCCTGCCTTCTCCAGCGCCGCGGTCAGCTCGGCGACCAGCAGCGAGTCGACGCCGAGGTCGGCCGCCAGCCGGGTGTGCTCGCTGACGCTGCCCGGGGGCTTCTGTGCAAGCTCCGCCAGGAGCTCGAAGAGCCAGCCGTCGCTGCCGAGCGGCTGGGACGAGCTCTGCATCGCGGCCTGCGTCGCGCGCTCCAGCCTTTGCAATTCATCGATGACGAGCGGCCGCTTCACTTTGCGGGTGGCGGTCTTGGGAAGATCGCCGTCCCAGAAGTGGAGGATCTTGACCCGCTTCCAGAGCGGGAGATCAGACGAGACCGCGGCGAAGTGCTCCTCGAGCTGCGCGCGAATCTCCTCGCGCGTCTCGCCCTGCCTCGGTTCGCGGGGGACGCCCAGGCACGCCCCCCGCTCCTGCCCTTTGCCGTCGGGAAGGCCGACCCCTCCAGCTCGTCGGGATAGACGTTCTTCCCGCTGGCGTCGAGGATCAGGTCCTTCTTGCGCCCCACCAGGGAGAGCGCCCCGTCCTCGTCGATCCGTCCCAGGTCCCCTGTGTGCAGCCACCCGTCGATCAGCACCGCGCCGGTCGACCGCGGAGCGTCGAGGTAGCCGGCCATCACGTTGGGCCCCTTCGCCAGCACCTCGCCGACGCCCTCCGCATCGGGGCCTTCGATGCGCAGGTCGACGCCCGGCAGCGGCGGACCCACCGTCCCCGCGCGCAGCTTGTTCTCGGGCACCGTCACGGCCAGCACCGGCGCCGCCTCGGTGAGCCCGTAGCCCTCGGTCAGGTCGAATCCCAGTTCGTGGAAGACGCGTTGCACCTCTTCGGAAAGTGCGCTGCCGCCCGAGGCCCGAGACCAGGAGCCGCAGCCGCCCGCCGAAGCGGTTGTGGATCGGCCAGAAGAGCAGCTTGCCGACGTTGAAGGAAGTGCGGTTGCGCAGCTCGCCGTGCAGCGCCATCGCCGCCTGCACCGCCGCGCGCACGAGGCGCGGCTTCGAGGCCAACTCCTGCGTCAACCTGCGGTGCAACAGCTGCCAGAGCGCGGGGACGCCGATCATCGCGTGCACGCGGCCGGAGCTCAGCGCCTCGGAGAGCCGGTCGGCGGTCAGCTCGTCGAGGTAGGTGATCTCCGCGCCGAGCAAGAGCGGCGTGAGCAGCCCGCAGGAAAACTCGAAGGTGTGGTGGAGCGGCAGCACGCTGAGCACGCCTTCGCCGACGCGCAGATCGAAGAGGCCCGCAAGCTTCGACGCGAGCGAGGCGAAGTTGCGGTGGGTGAGCACTACGCCCTTGGGCTTGCCGGTGGTGCCGCTGGGGAAGAGCAGCGAGGCCACGTCGTCCGCGGCGGCGCTCTTGCGCAGCGGGGGGAGATCTCCTTTGCCGGGCGCGCCGCGCAGCAGCTCAGGCAGCTGCAGCGTCCGCAGGCCCGGGATCGGACCCAGCCGGTCGGCGATACGCGGGCTCGCGATCAGGATCTCCGCCTTGGCCGCGGCTGCGCAGTTCTGCACTTCCGCGAGCGAGAGAGCCTGATCGAGCGGCGCCGCCGCGGCGCCCGCCTTGAGGATGCCGAAATACGCCATCGCCCACTCGGGCCGATTCTCGGACATCAAGAGCACGCGGCTGCCCGGCTTCGCGCCCGCGGCCTGCAGCGCGCTGCCGGCGCGATCGGAGAAGCGGGCCAGCTCCTCGTAGGTGATGCGGTCGTCGCGGGTGCGGGCGAGCTCGGGCGCGTCGTCGTCGCCCGCATAGAAGCGCAGCGCGACGCGCGGCCCATGGGCGTGCACCGCACCCGACAAGAGCTGCAAGAGATCTTTCGGCTGCGGCACCTCACGGCGCAGCGCCTTGCTCTCCTCTTCCAGCCCCGGAAAGACCCACTCTTCGAGGCCGGCCATGTGCACTTCGAGCCAGTAGTTGCGCCAGTCGAGGTACTCCGGATCCCAGGGCAGCTTCTGCCGGTCCTCCTCGCGCAGCTGCGCCCAGAGCGCGCGCGTATGCACGCACTGGAAGATGAAGCGCTCGCCGGCGATGAAGGGGAGGAACAGCTCCCAGGTCATCTCGACCTGCCCCAGCTGGCGGTCGACGTTCGAAAGCGTCTGGTCCGCGCGCGCGAGCAGCGCCGTGCCCACCGGCGAGCCCCACTTGAGGCCGCGCTCTTCGATCAGCTTGCGCAGTCCCTTGGCGGCGGCGCGGAAGAGCGGGGCACTGGAGGCTTTGTAGAGCTGCGCCGAGACCGGATACGGCTCGAGCCAGGTGTCGAGCCAGGTCTTGAACGCGCTGTGCTCGCCGCGGTCGGTCCGCTCGCGGAAGTAGCGGCGCTTGTAGAGGGCGACCAGCTCGACCGCGCGGCGGACGTAGAACGGATTCACGTCCCCCGAGGCGAGTTGGAAGACGCGCTGCTCGAGCCGCTGGGCGCAGGCAGCGCCGGCGACGCCGAGGATGCCGGCGGCGACCAGATCGACCGGGATCAGATCGAGGACGAGCTTGCTCCCCGCCGGAAAGACGCGCTGCCCCTTGAGCCCCATGAAGGCGAGCGGCGCGGAAGTGGTGAAGCCCTCGTTCCAGCCCGGGAAGGGAAAGCGCAGCGCGCTCTCGACGATGGCGGGCCGCACCAGCGCGTACTTGCAGCCGCTGGCAGCGATGGCCTGCTCGCCCATCGCTTTCGTATACGTATAGGTGTTGGGCCAGCCCCACGCCTGCGCGCGGTCCATGCCCGCCTGCACCAGCTGCGCCGCGAGCCACAGCTTGCGCTCGCGGCCGGCGGCGAGGCGCAGCGCCTTCTCGTCTTCCGGGTCGCGGCCCTCTTCCTCGAGGCGCTTCACCGCCGCGGCGCGGAACTGCGCGGCGAGCGCGCGGTCGTCGGCCTGGGCCCGCGTGCGCGCCACCAGTGCGTCGACGTCCTTCAGCTCGGTGTCGACCGAGAACGGCGCCCGCGCCGCGTCCGCCAGGTCGTGCGCCTTGGGATAGTTGCCGACCAGCGGCTCGTCCTCGAACACCGGCCCGCGCCGGGTGCCAGCGACGAAGCAGGTGGAGATGTGCACCAGCGTCGCGCCCGTCTTCTTGCAAAGCTCGGCGGCATTGCGCGCGCCCCCGGTATTGACCGAGACCGCGATCTCCAGCGGGGGATTGAAGGTGACCAGGCCCGCCGAGTTGATCACACAGGCGAGCTTCCCGCTCAGCCGCGCCACCTGCTCGCCGGTCAGCCCCAGCAGCGGATCGGTGACGTCGCCCGCCAGCGGCAGGCACTTTCCCCGCAAGAAGGCTTCCAGCCCGTCGCCATATCGTTCCCGCAGCGGGCGGAAAGGCGGAGAGGTCATTACTTTCCCGAAAAATCTGTCGTCCGCCGTGCCGCCCGCGCGCGGCCGCACCAGCACGTAGACCTTGCCGACGTACGGATACCGGTCGAGCAGCATGGTGAGCGCGACCTTGCCGAGGAAGCCGGTCACGCCGGTGATGAGGATCTCGCGGCCGCGAAATGCCTTGGCGAGATCGATGGGCGCCGCGTCCATGAAAGCGTACTCCGATAGCATCCAGTGTAACGGCCACGAACGTAGCCCCTGAGCCGCCTATTGGCGGCCGGGGGCTTACAGCTCTTCCTTCGCCGCGATGCCGGGCTTCGCAGCCGACGCGCCTCCCTGCTCTGGCAGCAACTTCGCGCCCTCGTCCGCGGCGAGCGCGACGTCGGTCAT
>WNFJ01023851.1_pt1 | contig 10572 bp, 15 predicted proteins | sample 5400461 | NCBI WGS metagenome assembly WNFJ01 (sample SAMN13153349, study PRJNA577476) | soil metagenome | isolation source: 115 cm saprolite on Douglas fir-dominated hillslope | place: USA:California | collected 2013-09-17
CCTGGCCGGGCTGGGCCGCAGCGAGCGAGCCGACCGGGGAGCCCGGCAGTTCCCCCAAGAGCTGCAGCTGCTCATCGAGGGCCTGGCCCTGAAACGGCCCCCGCCGTCCATCGCCACCATTCACCGGGACGTCACCGCCGTCGCCCGGCAGCATGGCTGGCCGGTACCCAGCTACGCCACCGTGTACGACGTCGTCCACCACCTGGACCCGGCGCTCGTCGTCCTGGCCCATGAAGGGACAAAACGCTACGAGGAGCTGTACGACCTGGTGTACCGCCGGGAGGCCAGCAAGCCGAATGAGATCTGGCAGGCCGACCACACCCAGCTCGACCTGTGGGTGATCACCCCGTCCGGCCATCCGGCCCGGCCCTGGCTGACGGTCATCGAGGATGACCACTCCCGCGCCGTGGCCGGGTACGGGCTCAATCTCGGCGCCCCTCCGCGCTGAACACCGCGCTGGCGTTCCGGCAGGCGATCTGGCGCAAGGATCACCCGGACTGGCACGTGTGCGGGATCCCGGCCGCCTTCCATGTCGACCATGGCCCGGATTTCACTTCCCGGCACCTGGAGCAGGTGATGGCCGATCTGCGGATCCGCGCGTTCTTCTCCCTGCCCGGTAAACCCCGCGGCCGCGGGAAGGTCGAGCGGATCTTCGGCACTTTCAACCAGATGTGCCTGCCGCACTTGCCCGGGTACGCGCCGCGCGGCAGCAGGGACCGGGCCGGGCAGGCCCGGCTGAGCCTGGCCGAGCTGGACCAGGCGATCGGGGTGTTCATCCGGCAGGCCTATAACGCCACCCCGCACAGCGAGACCGGGATGCCGCCGCAGCAGCGGTGGGAGTCCGGCGCCTTCATTCCGCGCATGCCTGGCTCGCTGGAACAGCTGGACCTGCTGCTGCTCACCGTCGCCAGGGCCCGCATGATCCACCCCGACGGCATCCATTTCCAGTCGCTGCGCTACCTGGACCCGGTGCTGGCTGCCTATGTCGGCGAGAGCGTCGTCATCCGCTACGACCCGCGCGACATGGCCGAGATCCGGATCTTCCACCAGGACCGCTTCCTGTGCCGGGCGATCTGCCCCGACCTGGCCGACCGCACCATCAGCCTCAAAGAGATCACCGCCGCCCGCAACGCCCGCCGCCGGGACCTGCGGACCCGGCTCGGCGAGCGGGCCAGCGTCGTCGACCGGCTGATCGAGGTCCACCGCCCGGCGCCGCCCGGCGTCCCCGCCCCGGAGCAGCCTCCAGCGCAGCCGGAGCGGCCCCGGCTCAAGCGGTCCGAGAGGAGTAGCCCGGCGTGGACCACGAACCAGAACAGGACCCGGACGACGCCCGCAAGCACAAGGCGACCGGGAACCTGGCCGTCCGGCCCGGCGACGACGGTCCTGTGGCCCTTGAGCGGCCGCAGTTCCTGACGACCAAGGAGCACCGGCGCTTCACCGAGTTCGCCGACGCCTGCAGGCACGACCGCTACATCGGCCTGTGCTATGGCCAGCCGGGTGTCGGCAAGACCCTGTCGGCCCGGCAGTACGCCCGCTGGGACGAACTCGAGCCGATGCTCAGCCGCTGGCGCAGCAGCTACGCCCAGGCGCGGGATCGCGATGACCTCCACACGCTGCTGTACACGCCGACCCTCAGCGTGACACCTGGCGTCCTCAGCAAGGACCTCGTGGCTCTTGGCCAGTACTTGTCAGTCATCCGCACCGCCGGGCCGTCGGATCCGCGCGCCTGCGGCGCCGCGCACGGCAGCCCCCCGTACACCGAGCTCCTGATCGTCGATGAGGCTGACCGGCTCAAGACCCCGGGCCTGGAGCAACTGCGCGACCACTACGACCGCAGCCAGATGGGCGTGATCCTCATCGGGATGCCCGGCATAGAAAAGCGCCTTGCCCGCTACCCCCAGCTCTACAGCCGCATCGGGTTCGTCCACGAATACCGGCCACTGTCAGCCGGCGAACTCGCCTTCGTCCTGCAACGCCACTGGGCCACGGTCGGCCTGACGCTGTCCGCAGACGACTTCACCGACACTGAGGCAATCGCCGCCGTCCACCGCATCACCAGCGGGAACTTCCGGCTCGTCCAGCGGCTCTTCGCCCAGATCACCCGCGTGCTGGAGATCAACGGACTGACCGTCATCAGCCGGGAAGTCGTCGAGACCGCGCGAGAATCACTAGTCATCGGCACGCTCTGACCAGCGACAGATAGCGCTGGAACTTTTATGCCATCAAGCTCTCAAGATCACAGGCGTCCTGCAGGAACGCGTCACGGCCGCGACCTTGATTCGCGCTGCTTTTCCGCGATAAGCGCTGGACTCTCCCGGTATCGGAGATCGGCTGCCCGCGGCCCCTCTGGTGGGAGCGTCGTCTCATGGACGATCCGCGCAGTCCTGCCGGCGCACCAGGCGATCTTGCTGCCGGTGCGCATGTCCCTGCGGTGCCCGCCGTCTGCACGCCGGACGAGGCCGCGGAGATCCTCAAGTGCACGACGAGCTGGCTGAAAGAGCTGGCCCGCAAGCGCCGGATCCCGTTCACGATGATCAGCGGCCTACCGGTGGACCGATGCTCACCTGGCGAAGATCATCCGGATCGGCGAGCACCAGGCCGAACCGGAGTTCCGGTCGCACACCTACGCGCGCAGGCCGCCCAAGGTGCCAGCGGCAGATGACGTCCCGCTCCTGCGGTTCAGGACGCTGCGGGACCGAGGAAGAAGCCATCCAGGTGACCGGGCAAGTCAGGTCTTCCGCCCGGTGCCGCCCAGCCCGTACACCGCGCCGCGCGGGCCGGCCACCGGGCCTGGCGCCGCGATGAACTCAAGGTCGGCGAACAGCGCCGCGAACTCGGCGCGGCTGAAGTTATACAGCGGGATCGCGGTGACGGCTTCCCACTCGGCCCGGACCTGCTCCCACCGGTCCGGGTCCTCGTTCCGGCCGGCCGTGACCACGAGCACGCTGCCCGGCGCGAGCCGACGCATGTACCCGGCCGCCACCCCGGCGGCCTCGTCCGGGGGCATGAAGTGCAGCACCATCGCCGCGATCACGCACGCCAGCTCCGCCGGGTCGATGACCTCGCGCACCCCGGGGGCGGCCAGCACCGCCGCCGGGGCACACAGGTCCGCGCGGGTGACCGAGACACCCTGCGCCTTCTGCATCCTCGAGCAGGAGCCACTAGCAGTACCCGGCGACGTCCTCGTCCTGGTCGACGTACGCCACCGTGGCCGCCGGGCTCACCGCCCGGGCGATGTCGTGGATGGCCGGCCCGGCCGGGTACCCGCAGCCGAGGTCCAGGAACTAGGCGATGCCCTCCTTCGAGGCTCGGGCGACCGCCCGGCCGGTGAAATCCCGGCTGTCCGTAGCCATGCGCGGTACGCCGGGGCAGATCTTCTCGATCTCGCCGGCGAGTTCGGCGTCGGCGCGGTAGTAGTCGCGGCCGCTCGCCCAGTAGTCCCAGACGCGGGCGGCGGCGGGGTGTCCGGGCCCGGGTGACCAGGCATGGTGTCGCCTCCGTTTCCGTTCCCCCGGGTGGTCCCGTGCCAGGCGAGCGGGGCGCGGGCCGGAAGCGGCCGTGCAGCGATAGTTGGGGGTGGGAGGCTGCCGCCCGCGGCCCTTATCAGCCGGGCGCCCCCGGCCGGCCGCCGCGCTTCCTGGTCACCTCGTCCAGCCGGTCCAGCAGCTCACGGAGCGTGTAGCGGGTAATAACCGTCTCGCCGTTCTCCGCCGGTATCCGGGCCTGGAGGGTGCCGAACCCGCCGTCGCCGATGATCACGTCCGGGTGCGCGGCGCGGAACTCCCGCAGCCGCAGCACCTGGTCAGCCTCGTCCGGCACCATCTGCAGGCCCGGGCGCACCGCCCTGGGGCCGCTCACCGGGTGTCCCGCGCGTCCGGGGTGACGCCGGTGACCCGCCGAGCCCGGCGCTGGCCGTCCGCGAACAGCACCGCCCGGAGCACCGGGCCGTAATCCTTGTGGAACCCGCCGCCGAGTTCGGCGACCATCTGGTCGGCCGTCCCCTGGGGATTCCGGTCGCGCCACTCGCTGACCAGCACGCGGGCCCGGTCCAGGTCGCTGGGGTTGTCCTCGCGGAACCTCATGGCAGGTCCCTGGGTACCGGGTCCGCGCCGTAATCGGCGGCGACCTTCGCGTGCAGCCCCTCGGGCAGCGGGTCGGCGAGCGTGCCCTTGCCGTCCCTGCGCCGCGCGGTCCACATCCCGTCGGCCACCGCGACCTCGTAGGCGTCGCCCCAGTGAAACTCCAGCTCTTCCAGCTGCCCGTCCTCGGCCGCCGCGCAGGTTGCTTCCGGCCGTCCCATGAGGACGCCTCCCATCATCGCCGACCACCGACTAGTGACAGCCAAGCCCACGCGCTCCGGATGAGTAAATGACCTTGCGGAAATTTGCGAGGCAATTAGCCGAGGGCGTCAATGGCGGCCATGATCAGGGCGCGTGCCTGCGTGCCGTAGACGGCTAGCTCCGCGAGCTTCTCGAAGGCGCGTACATAGAGCGTGATCTCGCTCGGGGCGGTGACTGTCACCTGGGCTGACAGCAACTCGACGTGAACCCGGGAATCGTCGAAGACCGTGAAGGCCTCCAGGGTCCATAGCGGCCGGTCGGCCGCTGAAAACGGGATCACCCCCAGAGACACCGAGGGGGCGGCCTGGATGCTCAGCAGGTGGCCGAGCTGGGCGGCCATGATTTCCGGGCTGCCGAGCTGGTACCTCAGCACCGACTCCTCCACCACCACCGCGAACCGGTGGTCGGGAGAGTGCACGATGCGGTTCCGCCTCATCCGGGCCTGGACAGCCTCATCCACGTCATCGGGCGTGCCCTGGAAGTTCGTGATGGCTGACAGCAGCGCGGCAGCGTATTCCGGGGTCTGGAGGAAGCCCGGGACGACCGTTGAGCAGTAGGCCTTGAACCGCCGGGTCCGCTCGTAGAGGGGGCGCCGGGATTCCTGCGTCCGGCGCAGGCCGGTGCGGTGCAGCCTTCGCCATTCGACATACATCGAGTCGGCCGCGCGGGACGCCGCGATGAGGTCGGGGGCCTCGCGGGTGACGCCGCACACCTTGCACCAGGTCTGGATATCGGCGTCGCTGGGGACCTGCTTGGCCGATTCGATCCGGCTTGTCTTCGCCTCGTGCCAGCCGGCGGCCGCGGACAGCGCCCGTCCGGTCAGGCGTGCGTCCAGCCGGATATCGCGCAGGCGTTCGGCAAGCTCCTGCCTTGCCCGCTGGACGCTGGATGACGGTGAGATGGCCACGGCGATGGTCCTGGCGGATGCGCGGGGCGGTCAGAGAGGCTGGTATTCGGCGTGCGGGACCGCACGTTCCCAGACGGCCTCGAACGCGGCGGCGCACATCTTCACCACGGCGGGATCGTCCGCCAGTTCGTGCTCGAGGAACTCGCCGTCGCCAGCGAAATAGCCGAACCGGATGAGCCGGTCATCGAACACCCAGAAGTCGTTACCGGGAAGGCACAGGTCCGACGTGCGGCGCCGTGGGAGCCAGCGCACCTGCTCGCCCGCTGCGACGTTGGTGCCGACCGTGATGTCGTATTCATAGCGGATGAAGGGCGCGAGCGGCTCGGAGACGACCCGGGCCCGCCGGAACCGGACGCCCCGTGCGATGCTGGCGCGCACGAGGTCGTGCCACTCCGGGAGCGCCGGCTCCGGGACCGGCTTGCCTGCTAGCCAGTCCAGGAAGCCCTCATCACGAGGCGTGTACGCGTCGCGCATCTCCAAGTGCACCGCCGATGTGGTCGTCGCCGCGATCAGCTCGCTGAATGGTGGCACCTTGGCCATTGAGCGCCTCCTGGACGATCTCCCGCATCCGCGCGGGGAGCCTGACTACCGACTCGTTGTCAGCGATGGGGCTGTGCTTGGCCACGTCTGCGAGCATCTTAGGGTCGGTGACCGTCCAGCCCTGCAAGATCAGGTCGCCGGTCTCGTCGTCGACGAACACGGCCGGGCAGTTGTCTCCGCCTGTGTCCGGGTCGATGCCTGCGAAGACTAGCGCCATGGTTTGCCTCCTGGATGTGCAAATTGCGCGAGATTGCGTCGCTCTTGACCGTCTCTCTGTTTCCGCGTGGGGTCAAGGGCGATTCGGAAAGTCTCGGGTACCGGGGTCCGGGACGCGCCTATACGCTTGCCGTACGCCTACCAGCGTGCGATGCCCCGCCGGTCCTGGACCGGCGGGGCATCGTCTTTGCCTGCAGGCTGGCAGGGCTCACGGGCGGGAGATCTCCGCCGCCGGGCTGCCCAGGCATCGCCTGGCGGAGGATCGTGGCCTCCTGGTCGGCCGCCAGGCCGTGAAAGTGCAGGTGCAGGTCACCAGAGCCGATAGCCCGGTGCCCGGCCGGGGCTAGCATGGCCGTCACGGTGGCCGCCGCGGGTACCGCGCGGTCGACGAGGAACGGGCCGTGAGCGGCCTCCCGCCGGGCCTACCACCGCATCAGCGCGACCACGGCGGCGACGGCCAGGGCACCGTATGCGGCGGTGACGGTCAGCACCTCCCAGGCGCGCGATATCCCCTACTCGGTGGCCATCACCATGACCACGACGGCCGCCAAGCCGGCGGGCGGGCTTCCGCTCGTCTGCCGCATACTTCGCCTGACGGTCAGATCCCCGGCAGCACGATCGCCCACCAGCTCTCAGCGCAGAGCTTGCCGCCTGCCACGACCTGGATGTCGCCGCTCTCGCCCGAGGCGTCCTCGACGGTGGCGAGGGCGCCGTCCTCGCAGATCACCCGGTCCCCCGTGCGCGGGCGGCGGCCCGCGCCAGAGGAGTCTCCGGCCAGCGCCCATGACTCGGCGATCACGTCGACGATCTTGCTGGGGACGCTGATCCCGAGCCTGTCGCCGGCGTATGCGACTGCCTTGCCGCGGTGGCCGTTCCACTTCAGGCGGCCTCTGCGGCGGGTTCCCAGGATCAGCACGGGCGCACCCTTGACCGCGCGGGGACGCTGGACCGGCAGGTCTTCCAGGTGTGCACCTGGTGCGATGGCCAGCGCGTATCCCTGGCCGTAGTCGGTGCTCCAGTTGTAGACGGTCTGCCGGGTGACGCCGGCCGCCTTGGCGATCGATGCGATCGGGACCTCCGCCGAACGCGCGGCGGTGACGGCGAGCCGGAGCCGGTGCTCGGACGTTTCGTACTCGCGGGCAGCCTTGCGGATCTCATCGAGAATCTGGACTTGGGACATGTCAAAGGATTAGACACTTTCCTGGCGTATATGTCAAATGATTTGACATATGTGCTCGGATGAGGCCGCCGAGCACCGCGGCTGCGGCGGTACGCCGGGCGTTCAGCTCGACCGGCGCCGGGTACCTGCTGGGCTTGGTGCCCGGGCCAGTGTCGTTTACGTTCTCCATGGGGTCCTCTCCTGTTCAGGCGGGAGCGGGTCCGATGGCCGGCCGTGGTGTTCGCGCACCGCGGCCTGGCCGCTGTCTACTAGGTGGTGCTCCGGAAGTCGGCCTGCTCGTCGGCCTGCTCGTCGGCCTCGGCGAGGGGGACGCCGGCGTCCTGCTGGCGGCGGATGCTCGCCAGCCACACCTCGGCGGGGTTGAGCTGGGCCAGGTCGGGCATCGGGGCGGTGGCGGTCATCGCGGCTCCTTGTCGGCTCAGGCAGCGCGGCGGGCGGTGGCGGCGGACAGGATCGGCGCGGCGGCGAGGTGGTAGCACCGGCGCCCGTTCGCTGCTGCCTTGCAGGTGCAGGACCGCTCCTCGGCGTCGACCAGGTACACGGTCACCCCGTCGCCGGACACTGCGATATACAGGCCGGTGCGAGACGAGGGGATGACCGCCTGCAGCTCGATGGCCTCGCGGGCCTTGTCGACCTGCCAGGCGTGAAACTCGCCGAGATCGGCGGTGTCGGCGGCCTTGCGGACCCTGGCGCGGCAGAACGGGCCCCGGCTGGCGGCGACGCTGGCAGCGGCGGTGAGCTTTCGCCCGCAACCCAGGCGCTTGAAGGCGGTGTCGTCCTGAGCAGTCATTTCACGGTCTCCTTCGCTAAACTGTGTACTAACACAATATTGCTCTGCCTTGACTGTGCGCAAGAGGTTTGGAAGACTTTCCGTGTGACCACACAGAAAAACGCCCGGGACGTGACGCCGCTGCAGCACTTCCGCGCCCCCGACGCGATGTGGAGGGCGTTCAGCGCCATCTGCAAGCGGCGCGGGCAGACCGCAGCTGCCGACCTGACCGCTCACATGAGCCGGACCATCCGGCGGTACGGCAGCGACGAGGAGAAGGACATGCTGGTCGGCGCCGAAGCCGAGCTCCGTGAGCGCCGGGCACGCAAGGGCGGCCGCCCCCGACGTGACGCTGCGCCCGGCGCGGAATGACCGAGGGCACAATGGGGGCACATCACAACGGGAGACACATGGATACGATGGGATGCGTTGAGATGAAAAAACGCAGGTCGGAAGCAATGCCCACGATACGTCGCAGGTCAGCCCATGCCCTGCGGCACTCCACCCTGGACTGACATGCCTAAGTTCGAGTACGCACCAGCACCGGAGTCGCGGGCCATCGTCTCGCTGCGCGAGTCCTACGGGCTCTTCATCGACGGCGAGTTCGGCCCGGGCGTGGACGGCCGCGCGTTCAAGACCATCTCGCCGGCCACCGAGGAGGTCCTGGCCGAGGTGACCGAGGCCGGCCCGGCCGACGTGGACCGCGCGGTGACCGCGGCCCGCAAGGCCTACGAGCACACCTGGTCGCAGCTGCCGGGCCGGGAACGGGCCAAGTACCTGTTCCGGATCGCGAGGATCGTCCAGGAGAGAGCCCGTGAGCTCGCCGTCCTGGAGTCCCTCGACAACGGCAAGCCCATCCGCGAGTCACGCGACGTCGACATCCCGCTGGTCGCGGCGCACTTCTTCTACCATGCCGGCTGGGCCGACAAGCTCGAGTACGCCGGGTACGGACCGGCGCCGCGGCCGCTCGGCGTGGCCGGCCAGGTCATCCCGTGGAACTTCCCGCTGCTCATGCTGGCCTGGAAGATCGCCCCGGCGCTGGCCTGCGGGAACACGGTGGTGCTCAAGCCGGCCGAGACGACGCCGCTGACCGCGCTCACCTTCGCGGAGATCTGCCAGCAGGCCGACCTGCCACCGGGCGTGGTCAACATCGTCACCGGAGCGGGGGAGACCGGCCGGGCGCTGGTCGAGCACCCCGGCATCGACAAGGTGGCGTTCACCGGCTCCACCGAAGTGGGCAGGGAAATCGCCCGCGCGTGCGCCTCCTCGCGCAAGAAGGTGACCCTCGAACTGGGCGGCAAGGCCGCCAACATCGTGTTCGAGGACGCGCCCGTGGAGCAGGCGATCGAGGGGATCGTCAACGGCATCTTCTTCAACCAGGGGCACGTGTGCTGCGCGGGCTCGCGGCTGCTGGTGCAGGAGTCGGTGTACCCCGAGGTCATCGCGTCGCTGCAGCGACGGCTGGCCACGCTGCGGCTGGGTGACCCGCTGGACAAGAACACCGACGTCGGCGCCATCAACTCCGCCGCCCAGCTGGCCAAGATCCGCGAGCTGTCGGAGGTCGGCGAGGCCGAGGGCGCGCAGCGGTGGTCGCCGCCGTGCGAGCTGCCGGTGAAGGGCTTCTGGTTCCCGCCGACGGTGTTCACCGGGGTGTCGCAGGTCCACCGCATCGCGCGGGAAGAGATCTTCGGGCCGGTGCTGTCGGTGCTGACGTTCCGGACGCCGGCCGAGGCGCTGGAGAAGGCCAACAACTCGCCCTACGGTCTTTCGGCCGGAGTCTGGACCGAGAAGGGGTCGCTGATCTTGTGGATGGCCGCCCGGCTGCGGGCCGGCGTGGTGTGGGCGAATACGTTCAACAAGTTCGACCCGACCTCCCCGTTCGGGGGCTACAAGGAATCCGGCTACGGCCGCGAGGGCGGCCGCCACGGGCTGGAGGCGTACCTCGATGTCTGACACCGCTACCGCGCCCCGGATCGCCGTGCGCAAGACGTACAAGCTGTACATCGGCGGGGCCTTTCCCCGACATCGGCGGGGCCTTTCCCCGCTCAGAGAGCGGAAGGTCCTACGTGGTGACCGACCACAAGGGCGGGTTCCTGGCCAACGCCGCCCTGGCGTCGCGCAAGGACGCGCGCGACGCGGTGACCGCCGCGCGCAAGGCGTTCGGCGGCTGGTCGGGGGCCACCGCCTACAACCGCGGGCAGGTGCTCTACCGGGTGGCCGAACTGCTCGAGGGCCGCCGGGCCCAGTTCGCCGCCGAGGTGCGCGCCGCCGAGGGACTCAGCGCGCGGCAGGCCGAAGCGGTGGTGGACGCCGCCGTCGACCGCTGGGTCTGGTACGCCGGCTGGGCGGACAAGCTCGCCCAGGTGCGCGGGGCGGCCAACCCGGTGGCCGGGCCCTTCTTCAACTTCTCGCTGCCAGAGCCGACCGGCGTGGTGGCCGTGATCGCGCCGCAGGCCTCGAGCCTGCTCGGCTTCGTCTCGGTGGTCGCGCCCGCCGTGGTCAGCGGCAACACCGTGGTCGTGCTGGCCAGCGAGCGGTGCCCGCTGCCCGCGGTGTCGCTGTCCGAGGTGCTCGCCACCTCCGACGTGCCGGGCGGCGTGATCAACGTGCTGACCGGGCG
>WNFJ01053732.1_pt1 | contig 10572 bp, 7 predicted proteins | sample 5400461 | NCBI WGS metagenome assembly WNFJ01 (sample SAMN13153349, study PRJNA577476) | soil metagenome | isolation source: 115 cm saprolite on Douglas fir-dominated hillslope | place: USA:California | collected 2013-09-17
CTTCCCGCCTGTGCCGAAGCTGGTGTCCAGGGTGCCGTTGGCGTTGAAACGCGCCTGCGCGCCCTGAATCGGCGCGAACCTGATCTGCCCCTGCCTGGCCGAGCCGGCCACCAGGATCTTTCCGTCCGGCTGAACCAGCACGGCGTCGGCGAACTCCTGGGCGCCCTGCAGCGGCGGGGCGAAGAACTCCACGCCGGCCTGGCCGCCGGAGCCGAAGCTGGTGTCCAGGCTGCCGTTGGCGTTGAATCTGGCTACCGCGAAGCCGAAGGTCCCGGAGGCCGGGAAGCCCGGGGTATTCTGGCTGCCCACCCAGATGATCTTTCCGTCAGGCTGGAGGGCGACGCCCGTACGGCTCTCGCCGCCGACGAAGCCGGCGGAGGCCAGCCCCCCGGTGCCGAACGTGGTGTCCAGCTTTCCGGTGGGCAGGTACCGCGCTACGCTGAAGCCGCCGCTGACCACGACGCCGCCGTTGGGCTGCAGGATCGCATCAGTCGCGCCCCCGCCAAGGGTCAGCACCTTCCCGCCGTTGCCGAAGGTCGGATCCAGGCTGCCCGGCGTGCTGGCTGCCGCGGCTTGCGCGTTGACCAGGATCGCCGCGGTGTTGTGTCCGACGGCCGCCGGTGCGGTGCGCACGGCAGCCGCCGCGGTGCCGGCGGAGGGGGCGTTACTGGCAGGCGAGCCGCCTGCCGAAGCGGCGGTGACACCGCCGGCGGCGGCCATGGCGGCAAGGCCGATGCCGGCGATGATGGTTCTCGGGTCTCGCACTGGTTACCTCCGGGTAACGTAGACGATGATTATCTACTAACACGGATAGTAGAAGCGTGGAGTTCACACGGGCAGACGGGTTATTCCGGCGGTGAGAGCAGGCCACCGGGCTGCCACCCGCTGAGGGCGGCCGCGGACACGTGGCGGCTTCAACCTTTAGCCTGACGGCCGCGGCCGGGCCGTCCTCACAGGCGCACGGGGAGCGGCGGATGTGGGCAGACAGCCACCGCTCCCGCGGGTGTGCGCGCCTCAGCGCGCGCCGGCTGGCACGGGCCCGAAGCGGTCGAGGACGAAGTCGGCGACGTGGCCGCCGAGCTGCTGGCCGGCCACGAGGTCGATCATGGTGTGCTGCCCGGCGAAGAGCCGGCTGAGCGTTGCCTCGTTGGCGGCCGCTTGGAAGCTGTCGAAGGTCCGGGTTACGCCGGGATCTCCGTCCGAGCTGACGGTCAGCTGCTGGCGGTCACCGTAGAAGGCGCTGAGCACGGTCGCCGCCGCCTGGCTGATGGTCGCATGGGCGCCCGGGTAGGACGGGTCCGCCGCGGTGACCGCGAGCGGGTTCCAGGTGGGGTCGCCGACGATGCCCGGGTTGCCGGCGGTGTTGCCCAGCCGGACCGCGGTGATCGGGCGCCACACCAGGTAGTGGTACTTCGCGTCGTACAGACCGATGGTGGCGTCGGCCAGCGCGAGATCGAGATTCGCGAACACGGTGACCGTCTGCTCCAGGTCGGCGTGCCGGGTCACGGCGAGCTTTTGGGCGATCTCGTTCCATACGTTCCAGATCGGCGCCGCGCCCCAGAACTTCGCCAGCGTGGTCTGGTCAGCGGTGCGGGTGGTGCTGGTGTCCTGGCCGAGGCTCTTGACCTCATTCAGTGCGTTGGCGTAAGCGGCGCTCGTGATCGGCGGTGGTGGGGCCGGGCGGAACTGCTGCCCGTTATGGAGCACGAACGGCGTGATCGAGCCCCAGTTGGTGAACACCGGCGCTGGGAAGTTCGGCGGAGTCGGCCGGTAGCTGCCCGGCTGGTTTCCGGCCACGAACGGCGGCGGGGTTGCCGCTGATCCGTCGGACGACCGGGCGCCGGCCAGCCGCTCGGCGACCTTGTCGCCGACCTTGATGCCCTGCTGCTTGCCTCGGGTGTCGGGGATGGCCGCGAGCTCCTGGGCGAGCAGCTGGTCGGGCCCGCTTTTCAGCTGCGGGTAGAGGGCGGTCAGCACGTCGTGCGCGGCCTGGTCGGCGGCGGCGTCCGGCCGTGCGCCGCGCGGCGCACGCACCGAGAAGAGGTACGGACGGTCCGCGTGCGTGATCGAGGTCACCGCGTCGTACTCGGCCGCTTGCAGGAGCGCGAAGCTGCGGGTGGGATGCACGGTCGCGGGCTGCGCACCTGGAGTGCCGAGGATGGTTATCAGCTCACGGTTCCAGTCGACACTCGACCGTCCCGACCCGGGCCTGAAGGCAACCGGTGACCGGGGACCGGGCCCGTGCCGGGCCGTTGCCGCCAGCGCCGGAGCGGCCATTCCGGCGACAACGGCTACCGCGGCCACCAGGACGAGGGTTCTTGCTTTCTTGCGCATGCTTGCGGCTCCTCTCAACTGGGATCGGCTGCGGTGCCGATCCGGCGCGAGCCCGGGCCGGGTCGGGACAGGGCTACCTACTATCACGGGTAGTACATGATGGGTGTTCACTAAACGGACGGATTCGGCAGCGCTGAGCGCCACCGGACAGCTCTCCCGATGCTGGCTCACCGGGTTTTACGGCCATGGGCTCGGCGCCCGGCGTGTCGGCCGGACCGCCTGCCACGGGCGAGACGGGAGGTGGCAGCCTGTGCACCGCGGGCTTGCGCCGGCCCGGGATGCGCTGCGGATCATCGGGCCGCGCCCCGGTCGAGGATGCACGAGTTCTCGGTGAATTGCCCTGGTTGACCGGTCTGGCCGGCGGTAGTTAGGACGGCCACGGCCAGCAGCACCCCAATCGCAGCGGTGGTCAGGTCGGGGATCGTGTAGGGGGAGTGAAAGCCGGACGCGGCTGCCTGCGGCACCGACGCGGCGCCAATCAGCACCGCGGTCCAGGCTGACCAGCGCCGGCCGCGCTGGCGGCCGTGTGCGGTCCAAAGGCTCAGTGCGGCCGCGGCAAGGCCGGCCGCGACCAGCCCGACGGCCGGCACCGCGGGCCGGGCTGTCATGACGACAAGGCCGCAGCGGGTCAGGTCCATGGCCGCCGCGGCGAGCAGCAGCACGGCGATCAGGCGCCGGCCGGGCCGCGGGCCCGCCGCCGCTACCGTCGTCCTGTCATCGGCGTCGGCTGCCGGGACGTACCCGCGCGGGTGGCTGTTCATCAGCAGGCGATCGCGCCGTGGTCGTGCAGCTGCTGGCGAAGAGCCTGCAGCGCATAGTGCAGCCGTGATCTGGCCGTGCCGTGCGGTATCCCGAGCTGGCGGGCGACCGTCGCCAGAGTGCCCCCGCGATAGTAGGTCTCCACCAGCACCGTCCGGTGCGCGGCCGACAGGTGCTGCAGCGCGTCGGAAACCAGTTGCCGATCCAGGACCTGGTCCAGCCCGGTATCGTCGCGGGCGTCCTCGGCGGGCTGCGGCTGCACGGTGATCGGCCGTGACCGTGCGGCCCGGTCGGCGTCGATCAGCAGATTGCGCGCGACCCGGAACAGCCAGGGCCGGATGGGCCGGTCGTCGGCGCTCAGCTTGGGCAGGTGACGCCACGCCCGGATAAACGTCTCCTGCACGATGTCATCCGCGCTCGCCCAGTCGGGGCAATAGCGTTCGACGTAGCCGCGCAGAACCTTGGCGTGACACGAGTACAGCTGGCGGATCGCGGCGTCGGCGTCGCCGGGTAGCTCGCGGCGGGTAACATCCGTGATAGCAGACATAACTACTAACACGGATAGTAGTACGGCTCCGTTCATCACGGCCACCGTCAGCGGCGGCGATGGGCGGCACCGGCGGCGATCCGGCCGCGTCGCGCGGCGTCCTCAGTCGGCGCAACCGGCCCTTGACCAGGTGCCTAATCTGGGTAGCCACGACGATCTCCGCGCGGCCGGCCAGTGGCCCCAGCGGGTGCCAGGGCCACTGGCCGGCGAATAGGCTGAACCAGCGGCATGTTCTATCCGTGTTAGTAAGTAGCGCGTGGGAGTACCGCCGGCGCGGGCATGTCCGGGAGTCGAAGATGCGTCAGTTCGGTGAGCTGGAAGCTGTGATCATGGACCGGCTGTGGGAGTGGGGCAGGCCGGCGCTGGTCCGCGAGGTGGTCGACGATCTGAACCGGGACCGGCCGCTGGCCTATACCACGGTGATGACGGTGATGGAGAACCTGCACCGCAAGGGGTGGCTGCGGCGGGAGCGGGATGGCCGTGCGTGGCGCTATGAGCCCACCGGCTCTCGTTCCGGGTACACGGCGGCGCTGATGACCGACGCGCTGGGCACCAGCACGGACCGGCGCACAGCGCTCGCGCATTTCGCGCTCCAGATCAGCCCACACGACGCCGCGCTGCTGCGCGAGGCGCTCGATCAGGCGCGCGGCGAGCCTGAGGCGGGCGAGGCGCGGTGACCGTCGCGGCGGTGCTGCTGGTGTACGCGGCCTGCGCGGGCACGCTGGGTTCCCGGCTGCTCGGCCGGGCCAACTGGACCGGCCGGGCGCCGCTGATGGGCATTGTCGCCTACCTGGCCGCCGCCTGGTCGGTCGTTGCCGCGCTCGGGCTGGCCGGCCTGACCCTGGCGGTCCACGCGACCGCCCTGGGCGGTGGGCTGAGTCACCTGATCGGGGCCTGCGTGCTGCGGCTTCGCGCCACCTACGCCACCCCGGGTGGCGCCACCGTGGCCGGGCTCGGCCTGACCCTGGCTGGCGCGGTCGTGGCCCGTACCGCCGTCACCGCGGTGACGCACCTGCGCGCGGTCCGCCGGCAGGCGCTGCGGCACGCGCGGACCGCCCGTCTGGTCGGGCATCTCGACCCTGCCCTGGGGGCCGTGCTGGTTGACCATGTGCAGCCGGTCGCCTACTGCGTCGCGGGCCCGAACCCGATGGTGGTCCTGACCACCGGCGCGCTGCAGGCGCTGGATCGTGATCAGGTGGACGCGGTCCTGGCGCACGAACGCGCGCACCTGGCCGGCCACCACCACCGGCTGCTGGCCGTCGCCCGGATCGGGCGCCAGGTGCTCCCGTTCATCCCGCTGATGCGGGATACTGACACGCAAATCACGCGGCTGGTTGAATTGCACGCCGACGATGCGGCAACGCGAGCCCGCGGTCCGGAGCCGCTGGCCACCGCCCTGGTCGTTCTCGCCACAGCCGCCAGTCCCGCGCCCGCACTCGCCGCGGCCGCCACCGACGCGGTGCAGCGCATCCACCGGCTGCTCGGCCCGGCCGAACCACTGGGCCGGGTGCGCCGGCAGCTGTTGCGCGCTGGGGTGGCCGCGCTGGCGCTCACCCCGGTGTTGCTCGCGTTGACCCCGGCGGTGGTGGCGCTCGCGCTCGGACGGGTTCCAGCCGCCTAGCTGGCAGACCCGGTCCGACCGAGGGGCCAGCCACACCTGCACGATCACCGCATGTCGGCTCTCCACCTATCTGATGAGCAGGGGAGACATCCTGTCCGTGTTAGTAGAAGATCGGGTCCGTCGGAGCTCGCCTGGTCCGCGGGCGGGACGCCTGGCCCAGAGCCGCCGGCTGGCTCGGTAAGCGAAGGAGATGCCCGTGACCACGACGACGCCCGGCATTCAGCTCAAACCCGGAGGGCAATCGCGGCTGGCCGCCGGCAGCTGGCGGGTCGATCCGGCACACTCACATGCGTCCTTTGCCGCGCGGGTTGCCGGCCGCCCGGTGCGAGGACGCCTGCCGCTAACTGGCGGGGTCCTCATCACCGAGCCAGTCGAGGATTCAACAGCGCGCCTGGCCGCGAGGGCGAGCGCGGTCAGTACCGGCTTGCCGGTCCTGGACCGGCTGCTCACCGGGCCGCGCTTCCTGGACGCGGGGGCCTTCCCGGAGATCAGCTTCCGGTCCGAGCTGCTGGTCTGGGTCCCGGCCGGATGGCGGGCCGTCGGCCGGCTACAGGTCAAGGACACCGAGCATGAACTGGCCTGCCAGCTCGATCTGAACCTTCGCGACATGCGGCCGGGTGACCCACCGCGCATCATCGTCGCCAGCAGCTGGGTAATCGATTCGCGGTGGGTCACCAGCCAGTGGATCCCGGCACTTGGCCGCCGCGTCATGATGACGTGCTCATTTTCCCTCGAACCGGGCACGTGAGCGGCCGCCGGCGCCGTGGCCGTCTCGGCGATGGGCGGCTACGTGCTGACCCGCGCCCTGCCGGGGGGCTTCCTCGGCGATCACGGCGATGTCGGTAACCGGTGCTGCCCGCTCGGCATTGCCGCGCTCAGCGTCGAGACGCTGATCATCCTGCTCGCCGTGCTCGCCGCCTGGCAGGCGCGGGCCGTGCCCCGCGGCCCGCACCTGAGTACAGCCAGTCCGGCTGACAATGCCCTGGCCGGGCCGCCCCCCGGCCAGGACCGGCGCCAGACCCCGCTGGACCCCTGCCCGGCGTGCCGCCGTGCTCCCGGAGCTACGCCGGGCCATCCCCGGCCAGGAAGTCGCCGCCCTGCTGACCAGAGCCGAAACCCGCGCCCGGGACCTTCTCACCAGCCACCGGCAGGCCCTGGCCCAGCTCACCACCGCCCTGCTTGACCAGGAAACCATTACCGGCGACCAGATCCGCGCCATCGCCGGGGGCAACCGGAGACGCTGGGCCAGCGCCATCACCGGCACCATGCCCGCCCGCGACACGAGATTGGGGTCATCAAACGTTGCGTGGATCTTCGCCAGGCTATGCAACAATCGCACTTGCGAGGTGTCCTCTCCGTTTCGGATCTGGAAGCTTCAGCAACTCCCATCGTCCCAGTTCAGAGGGCACCTTTCGCGTCGACATGCCCCGAAGAACCCCTATTTACCCGGTGGATTGAGGCTCAGCCCTCGCCTGGCTGGCTGCGCTCATCGAGGTGCTTCAGCCAGCCACTCCCAGCGATGCCATCGATCCACTCCAGCAGCCTGCATTAGGCCTGCATCGTGTACGCGTTGACAAGAAGCGGTTCGTTATGGGTAAACGAACTTGGCGCACCGCTCCGGAGTCAGTCCATCGTGTAGTCCATCGTGTTGTCGGTGATCGCGCTGCTCAGGTTGATCGTTCCGGACAGCGGCAGGTTGCGAGAGGAGTCACCGACCAGGATCTGGTAGGAACCGGCACCCGCGATCCAGTTGTTCGACGTGGTGTTCCAGGACGCCAGGTCGTGCGCGGTGACGGTGAACGTCACCGTTCCCGACGCCCCGGGGTTAAGCGTGATCCGCTGGAACCCCTTGAGCTGGTGCGGCGGCTCACCGGCCGAGGCGGGATCACCGGCGTATAGCTGGGCGACGTCCGTGCCCGCCCGGCTCCCGGTGTTGGTCACCGTCGCGGTGACCGTGGCCTGGTTGCCTGACATGGCCCCGACTTGCAGGTTGCTGTAGGAGAACGTGGTGTAGGACAGGCCGAACCCGAACGGGAACAGCGGGGCGACGTTGTTCGCGTCGTACCAGCGGTACCCGATGTCGAGGCCCTCTGAGTACTGGACCTGGCCGTTCGTGCCCGGCCACTGCGCCGTGGTGCTGGCAGGCAGCGCCGTCAGCGAGGTCGGGAACGAAATCGGCAGGTGACCCGACGGGTTGACGTCGCCGAACAGCAGCGCGGCGACCGCCTGGCCCACTTCCTGGCCGTCGTAGAAGCCCTCGAACACCCCGGCCACCTGGTTGAGCCACGGCATGAGGATCGCGGAATTGTCGTTGAGCACAACGATCGTGTTCGGGTTGGCGGCCGCGACGGCGGAGATCAGCGCGTCCTGGTTGTTCGGCAGGTTGAGGGTGGTGTTGTCGGCCTCTTCGTGCCCGTAGTTGTCGCTGGCGAAGACGATGGCCACGTTGGACGACCGGGCCAGCGCGACGGCCGAGGCCTGGTCGCTGGCGTCGTTGTAGCTGACCGTGTCGCTGGTCCCTGCCAGCCGCTGCTGGATGCTGTACAGCGGGGTGTAAGTGCCGGGACTTGTCACCGTGCCGCTGCCGCCGCCGATCGTCTGCACTCCGGAGCTGGCGTCGGTGCCGATGACCGCGATGGACTTTCCCCCGTTGGGGTTCAGCGGCAGGATGCCGTTGTTCTTGAGCAGCACCGTGCCTTCCTCGGCGCCGCGCAGCGCGACTTTGGCGTGCGCCGAGCTGGTCACGATGGCGCTTTTCGAGCCGGTGGGCGCCTTGTCGAACATACCGAACCGGAACATCTGGGTCAGCATCCGGGACACCATGGTGTCGAAGGTGGCCTGGCTGACCTGGCCGTTCGCCACCGCCTGAATCAGGTTGGCGCCGAAGAAGCCCCCGAAAGGCATCTCGATCGTCTCGCCCGCGTTCGCGGAGTCGGCGGTGGAGTGGATCGCGCCCCAGTCGGAGGTTACGAACCCGGTGAAGCCGGCCTGCTGGTAGAGCGGGATGTTCAGGATCGAGGGGTTCTGGCAGGACGGCAGGTTGTTGACGTTGCTGTAGGCGCACATGACGCCCGCCGCTCGGCCCTTCTCGATCGCCGTCTGGAAGGCGGGCAGGTAGATCTCCTGCAGCACGCGCGGACTGACGATGATGGTGCCGGCCGGTTGCTCGATGTTGTACGCGGCGGCATGCTTGAGCACGGGCATCACGCCCTGGCTCTGGATGCCCCGGACGTCCGCCGTGGCCATCTCGCCGGACAGGTACGGGTCCTCGCCGAACGTCTCGTACGACCGGCCCCAGCGCGGGTCGCGCACCATGTTGATCGTCGGGCCGAGCGTCACGTTCACGCCCTTGCCGGCGAACTCCTGGCCGATCGCCGTCCCGTAGGCCTGCTCGTAATTCGTGTCGAAGGTGGCCGCAGAGGCCTCGCCGTCCGGCATCTGGGTCACCCCGCCCAGTCCGTCGCCGACCCCGGACGGGCCGTCCTCCAGGTTGACGTTCGGGATGCACAGCGATGGCTGTCCGAGGATCTGGCCGATGTAGTCGGGACTGGCGGTGCCGTAGAGCATCGCGTCCTTCTGGTCCTGCGTCATCGCGCCCATGAGCTGAGCCACCCGGGTGGCGACCGCGACGTTCGGCTCATTGAGCCACGGGCAGTTGCCTGGCGCGGGCTGGCTCGGCGGCGTCGGGACCGTCCCGACCACCCCGCCGACCGTGTACACGGAGAGCTCCCACAGGCTGTAGCCGTAACCGGTGGCCCTCGTGGTGCCGTACATCCGGATGTAGCGGCCCGTGCCTGACACGTTCAGCGTCTGGATGCCGCCGGTGCCCGTGGTGGTGGAGTAGATCGGGGTCCAGTTCGTGCCGTCGCTGGAGATCTGGATCTGGAACGCCTTCGCGTAGGCATTCTCCCAGTTCAGCACGACCTGACAGATCGGCAGGCTGGCGGAGAGGTCGACCTCGACCCACTGCGGGTCGGAGTACGCGCTGGCCCACCGGGTGACCGTGCTGCCGTCCGTGGCGTAGGTCGCGGAGTAGCCAGGGTCGCTGTCCTGGACGGAGGACGCGGTGGTCGGGTGGTCGGCCGCCGCGTCGTTCGTGCCGCAGGACCCACCGCCACCGCCACCACCGCCAGCCCCGCCGGTGTAGACGCCGAATTCCCACAGGCTGTAGCCGTAGCCGGTGGCGCGGGCGGTGCCGTACATCCGCACGTAACGGCCCGTGCCGGACACGGTCAGGTTCTGGGTGCCGCCGGTGCCCGTAGTGGTGGAGTAGATGGGGGTCCATGTAGTGCCGTCGGTGGAGACCTGGATCTGGAACGCGGTCGCGTACGCGGTCTCCCACTCCAGGGTTACCGCGCAGATCGTCTGGCTGCTGCCCAGGTCGACCTCGAGCCACTGCGGGTCGGAGAAGGCGCTGGACCACCGGGTGCCCGCGTTCCCGTCGACGGCGGCAGCGGCGGGGAGGTTGGCGTTCTCCGTGGAAGACGCGGTAGCGGGCTGGTCAAGCGCCGCGTCGCTGGTGCCGCAGGTGCCGCCAGTGCCGCTGCCCCCCGTGCCGTAGACCTGGAATTCCCACAGGCTGTAGCCGTAGCCGGTGGCCCTGGCGGTGCCGTACATCCGTACGTACCGGCCGGTGCCGGTGACGTTCAGGTTCTGGGTGCCGCCGGTCCCGGTGGTGGTGGAGTAGATCGTGGTCCAGGTGGAGCCGTCGTTTGAGGTCTGTACCTGGAACGCGGTGGCGTAGGCGGCCTCCCAGTCGAGGGTGACCTGGGAGATCGTGGCTTGCGACCCGAGGTCGACCTGGAGCCACTGGGGGTCGGAGAAGGCGCTGGACCAGCGGGTGGCGGTGCTGCCGTCGGTGGCGTCGGCGGCTGGGTAGGCGGCGCTCTCGGTGGAGGAGGCGGTGGTGGGCATGCCCTGGGACAGCAGGGTGGCGGCCTGTGCCCGGCCGGCGGTGCCCGCCGCGAGCATGACCGCCAGGGCCAGGGCCGCCATGACGGCGCTGATGACCCGCCGGTAAGGGCGCGATATCCCGGCCCGCGTGAGGGACCGCGCCCCGGCCCGCGTGATCAGTCCCATGGCCATCTCCTTCGACGTCAGGCCCGCCCTTTCGGCGACCTTGATGCAGGGCTTAATTTATATCGTGAAATTATGAAATTTGACAAGACCGTCAAGAGGCATCACGAACATTCGTCCGACCGCACGGTCCGTGACATGTCGACAGCCTGGTCGGGGGAGTGGGCGCTGTCGACGGTGAACATCCACCCTCGTCCGGGGGACGTCCAGGTGCACGGCCGCCTGGACCGTGACC
>WNFJ01281682.1_pt1 | contig 10572 bp, 9 predicted proteins | sample 5400461 | NCBI WGS metagenome assembly WNFJ01 (sample SAMN13153349, study PRJNA577476) | soil metagenome | isolation source: 115 cm saprolite on Douglas fir-dominated hillslope | place: USA:California | collected 2013-09-17
CGTTCGGCGGAAGCGGAAGGTAGATTGATACGTTTACCTACTGGCGACGGAATGGCGTTGGTCTTTCGTAACAGCCCGGAAGAACCGGTGCGTTGCGCTTTGGAGATTAGTCAGGCCCTCAAGAATCATCCCGAACTCCAAGTCCGGATGGGCATTCACAGCGGGCCGGTCAACGAGGTCGCTGATGTCAACGAGCGCGCGAATATTGCGGGCGCTGGGATTAATATTGCGCAACGGGTGATGGATTGCGGAGATGCCGGGCACATCCTGCTTTCGAAGCACGTCGCCGAAGACCTTCAGCACTATTCGGAATGGCAGCCGTATCTGCACGATGTCGGCGAATGCGAGGTAAAGCACGGGGAAATGATCTCTATCGTCAACCTTTATACGAAAGAAGTCGGTAACCCGAATCCGCCGCGGTTGAAGCGAGGTGCAACTGAAGTGCGGAGGCGCCGCCGCCGCAACGCCTTCGTGCTTGGAGGGTCAGGTCTGGCGGCTTTGCTCGTAGCAGGATTGTTTTTCTTGCCTCGCGCGTCCGCGCGCAAGATCGACAAATCGATTGCCGTGCTCCCCTTTGAGAGTTTGAGCGACGAGAAAGAGAACGCCTACTTCGCAGATGGCATTCAGGACGACGTGCTCACCAATTTATCCAAGATAAGCGATCTCAAAGTGATTTCCCGGACCTCGGTGATGCCATACCGAGGAAAAGCATCTAACGCTCGTGAAATCGGAAAGGCGTTGGGCGTCGCAACCCTTCTGGAGGGTAGTGTTCGTCGTATTGGCAATCGAGTACGCGTGAACGTGCAATTGATTAACACCGAGAATGATCAGCACATATGGGCGGAAGATTACGATCGCGACCTCACTGATGTGTTCGCGATTCAAACGGATCTGGCCCAGAAAATCGCGAGCGAACTCCAGGCCAAATTGTCACCCGCTGAAAAAGCGCAAATAGAGCGCAAGCCTACAGAAAATGGCGAAGCCTATCTCGCATTTGTCCAGGCGCAGAATCTCGCGTGTGCCGTTGAGGACTTCGACAAACTGAAACAAAGCGAGCAGCTTTACGAGCGAGCCATCCAGCTTGACCCCAATTTTGCGCTCGCCCTTGCGCGCTCTTCGCTTTTGCAAAGTTGGCTCGTGCACACTCTTGACCGCACGCCGGAGCGCCGCGAAAAAGCGCGGACTCTCGCCGAACGCGCTTTGCGATTGCAGCCGGACCTGCCGGAGGCACATCTCGCTGTCGGATTCTCATATTATTACGGCGATAACAACTATGACGCCGCTCTAAGAGAATTCGAAATCGCGCAGCGCGCGTTACCCAACGAATCGGAAGTGTATCTCGCCATCGGCGCGATCCAGCGCCGCCAGGGAAAATGGGCGGAATCGACTGCGAACCTTGAAAAGGCCGCCAGTTTGAATCCGAAAGACAGCTGGCCGCTGCAAAATCTCGCTGAAAATTACCAGGTGCTGCGGAACTTCGATGCGGCCAACAAAACGATCGACCGCGGCCTCCAAATTGACCCAAGAGGGGTGGGACTTTGGGAGATCAAGTCCAAGCTGGCCATCGCTGAGAAAGGCGATTTCAGCGTCGCAGAGAAAGCATTTGCGGCCGCGAAATCGATGCCCATGAACGACGAGGACAAACTTAGGATCGCCAATGCGCGCGCGGACGTTTTTGTGTTGGCACGGAAATACCAGGAAGGATTGCGCGAAGCGGAAAGCCTGCCGGACGATCTCCTCGCACCGATTCACCCCGGAGCCTTGTTTGGCAAATATTTTCTCATCGGCTTTGCGCGAAAGGCGCTTCGGGACGAACCCGGCGCGCGAGCTGCCTTCCTGAAAGCAAAAGACATCCTCGAAGCACAGCTGAAAGGAAGTCCCGATTCACCGGACATGCGTATTCAGCTCGCGAAAGTTCTCGCCCATCTCGGAGAAAAAGATGCCGCGCTGGCGGAGGCGCAACGCGCGACTGAACTGCTTCCTGAAAGCAAGGATGCATTTGGTGGTCCGGAAATTATGACCGCGGTGGCTGAAGTTTACGCAGTTCTCGGTGAGAACGATCGCGCGATTGCAATTCTGGATGGATTACTAAGCCGGCCAAGCGCGGTCACTGTGGAAGTTCTAAAAGTTAATCCGGTTTGGGACCCATTGCGAAGCGACCCACGCTTTCAAGGTTTGATCGACAAATACGGTGCCAAAGCCTAGAGCGTTGCCCATCGTCCGCTCTAGCAGGAGAAAAGCACGTCCGCTCGGACGAGCCCCTGAGTTTCTTTTACGATTGGCTTTGCTTCTCTTCGCGCTCGCGGCCGCCGCGCACGGGGGAGACTGGACGATTGTCTCGGCTAATTCGGAGCCAGGACGCGCAGGTGTTTTTCATCGGCATATTGTTTTGGAGAACGCTGCCACCGGACAAATTGCCGTGGATCTAGCAATATTTTCTACGAAATCGTGCATTTTGCGAGTGATTCAAAATGAGAACGGCGCGGCGAGTCTCGGCGATATGATGAGACAGGAAGAATGTCTAGCCGGCGTGAATGGCGGCTATTTCAATGATGAATTCGCGCCGATCGGTTTGCGGATTGTGAATGGACAAATGATCGCGCCATTGCAACGCGCGCGATTGATTACGGGTGTGCTCGTCGCCTCATCGCGCGGACTGCAAATCGTGCGCGTCCGTGAATTTTCACAGCATCAAAAAATCCTCGCTGCGATTCAGTGCGGTCCATTCCTCGTTGATGGGTCCCGGCGCGTTCCTGGTTTGAACGCTTTGCAGCGGGCGCGGCGAACTTTTGCCGCGACAGGACCGAGCGGGCACGCGTTGCTCGGCTTCTGCTCAGGAATTTCGCTCGCCGACTTGGCTACGGTCCTTGCAACCACGCCAATCGCTGGGGATTTGAAAATTGAGCGCGCACTAAACTTCGATGGTGGTTCCTCGAGCGCATTCTGGTTTGCACGGGAGAACGGTAGCGTATTTTCCATTCCAGAGCGGAAACCTGTCCGTGATTTTGTGGCTTTGGCACCAAAGTAAATTGTAGGGCAGGCGCTTCGCCTGCCAATGTTTTTGGTTCGGCAACCGGCGCGGTTGCCCTACAATTTTACGTATGCGCACATTCGGCGGATTCAGATCTGGCGATCGTTTTTTTTATGGCGAAGTGCGTGGCGATGCTGTGCACGTACTGACAAGACCGTATTGGATCGAGATCCAACCCACCGGTGAAGTGTTGCCGTTCGCGAGTTTGCAGGTCGAACTCCAGGTTGCGCCGTCGAAACTAATCGCCGTCGGGTTGAATTACGCTGATCACATCACGGAGATGAAGCGGATACCGCTTGGCACACCGCCGATCTGGTTTAAATCCCCGGGCTCGCTTCTGCCGCACAACGGCGCAATCGAAATTGCGTTTCCCGAACATCAAACCGATTTCGAAGCGGAGTTGGCGGTCGTCATTGGCAAGACCGCGAAAAATGTCGTTGTGGAACACGCGCTCGATTTTGTTTTCGGGTACACAATCGGTCTGGACATCAGCGATCGGGATTTACAAAAGAGCGAGAAGCAATTTGGTCGCTGCAAATCATTCGACACTTACACGCCGATCGGGCCCTTCGTTTATGCCGATGCGGATGTTGCCGATGTTTCGCTGGAGCTATGGCAGAATGGCGAGCTGCGCCAGAGCACGCGCACGAGGCAAATGATATATTCGGTTGCGAACATTATTTCATTTGCCAGTCAGTCGCTCACACTTTTGCCCGGCGATGTGATTTTAACTGGAACGCCCTCTGGCGTCGGTCCGATTCATGCCGGCGATCAATTGGAAGCAGCAATTTGCGATTGGCCGCGCCTGCGGAACAGCGTCGTGATCGCGCACCGCGTTCCGGATCGCAACGCTGAAGAAAGCTCGGCGACAACAACTTGAAAGACTTGCCTTACATCCCCGCAGTAGAGATATTTCGATTAAAAGATGCGACGTTCCGAAGGGAGCGCCGCCGAAAAAAATGAAAAGTTTTGCTCGACTCGCAACCAAGTCGTCTGCAATAAAAGAAAACCTGTCTCTAAATCGATACGGGTCACACCAAATTCCTGGTTCACTTATGAAAACACTACTTGCCATCTGTTCATGCTCATTCGCGTTTGCACTGATTTCGCTCGCGCAATCTCCACCGCCGCGACAAGCTCCTCCTGCAGCAGGAACAAGTCCGGCTGCCCAAGCGCCGACAAACCCGGCTGCGGCGGCGCAGGCGCCTGCTACAAACGTGCCGCCAGGGCAACCTGCAGCACAGCAACCAGGAGCGCCTGGACAACCCGGAGCTGTAGGACAACCTCCTGCGCCTGGACAACCCGGTGCTGTAGCACAACCAGGAGCGCCTGGACAACCCGGAGCTGCGGGACAACCTGCTGCACCGGGCGCGCCGGTTACCGCCACCCTCAGCCCTGCCGCCGAGAGTCCTGCCGCAGCGGCCGCGAGTGCCGCACCTGCTGCTTCGCCCACCCCGGAAACCGGCTTCCTTGCTGGTAACTGGTTGATCGACAAGTTCCACAAGGGCGGTCCAATCATGTGGCCGATTTTGATTGTATCGATCATCGGGCTCACTGTGGTGATCGAGCGAATTTTTTGGTGGACCGGCCGCTGGTTTCGTCGTGATCCCAAACGGATCGAGAAAGTGTTTACCGCGATTGAGAATGGTGATGTCGCGGAGGCATCGGCGCTTTCCCGAGGATCGCGCGATCCGGTTTTGCGCATGATGTGGAATGGTCTTAATCACCAACACGCCTCGTTGCAAGGCGCACTACAGGTCGCTGCGGGCATCGAGATCAAACGCGCCGGTCGATTCCTCGTCGTCATGGACACGCTCGTAACCTTGGCGCCGTTGCTCGGTCTGTTGGGCACGATTACCGGTCTTATTAGGTCGTTCAGCTTTCTCGGCAACGAGGAGCTGGCCGTGCAAGCCGTCACCGGCGGCATCGCCGAGGCGCTCATTGCCACAGCCTGCGGTCTCGGTATTGCCATCTTCGCACTGATTCCGTTTAACTTTTTCACTTCCCGGGTGTCTAACTTGGAGTTCGAATTGCAGACGGCGGCCACAAACCTCGAAGTGATGTTAGGAGCACAAACCGCGGCGCGCGATCTGGATTTTGCGGCGCAAGCCCCATCTTCTGGGAAAGGCTCGTCGATCTAAGACATTTTAAGGTATTAAATGAGAGTAAGCTCGCCAATTCCTCACAAAAAAGCGCGGATTGAGATCATCCCGTTGATCGACATCATGTTCTTTTTGCTGGCCAGCTTCATGATGGTGAGCTTGAGCCAGGTGCATATGAAAGGGATTAAAGTAAACCTGCCCTCGGGCGTTTCAGGTCAGACGCAGACAAAGCGCGAGTACATCAGCGTTTCTGTCGATAAGAATGGGAATTATTTTTTCGACAAGGACCAAGTCTCGGATGACGAACTGATGAGTCGCCTGCGCAAGGTGCACGATTCGGCCCCTGAAGCGAAGGGGTTCGTTCGGGGCGATCGGGACTCGGTTCATCTGAATGTTACCCATGCCCTTGATATAATCCGCTCAGCTGGTTTTTATAAGATCTCGTTTGAAATTAGGAGCGAGGCGCTGAAGGGAGTTCCGGGACCACCCCATTGATTGCGTATGGCAAGGACGGAAGTACAACCGCTATTTTACCGGCCACCGCCTCGATGGTATTTCTGGACCGGCCTTGGCGCTGCATTGGCGATCCACCTCACAGCGGTTGCAGTCTCTCAAAGACATGAGGCCCCTGCGGTAGACCTTCCTCCACAGCCGCCGACCGTGGTCGAGGCGGTATTGGCGCCACCTGAGGCCACTCCTCCGCCAGAAGACATTCCGATCCCCGAGCCGCCGCCTCCTCCGGACATTAAACCGGAGTTTGTTGAAGAAAGAACACCGCCACCGCGGCAGCCACAGAACGCGCAAAAATTTACGCCGATCAAAGCCCCTGGGCCGATGTCGATGTCTCGAGCAAAAGCGCTCGCCTTGTATGCGCCCCGTCCGCAGTATCCTTACGAGGCGCGATCGCGGCACGTCACCGGGAGTGGAGTGATCGTCGCCCAGGTGGATGCAGCTAGCGGCAACGTCACTAGCGCCTCCGTCTCGACAAGCACCGGGAGTCCCATCCTGGATAATGCCGCCACTAGCGCGTTTCGGCAGTGGCGTTTTAGACCTGGAACAGTTTCCAAGGTTAACATTCCCATCACTTTCACCATGACTGGCGCGTCGTACTAAATTCCATAAAATGAGACTAGCTTCGCCAGTTCCGCATAAACGAGCGCGTATCGAGATCATTCCTTTGATCGACATCATGTTCTTTCTGCTCGCCAGCTTCATGATGGTCAGCCTGAGCCAGACTCACATGAAAGGCATTCGCGTGAATTTGCCGGCTGCGGTAGGACCTCCGTCAAACCAAGTGAAGGATTTTGTCTCCATCAAAGTGCTGGAGGGAAATGCCGTGTTCTTCGATAACCAGTACGTAGCAGACGAACAAGTCCTGCCGCGCCTGTTTGAGCTTCACAGGGCAAATCCGGGCATCAAAATCTCGATCAGCGCAACGCCGATGGCAATCTACGGCGATGTTATCGGAGTGCTTGACAAAGTTCGGTCGGTCGGAATTACAAAGGTCGGTTATCAGATTAGAGCAGCTGCTGGGGTTGCGCCTGCAGGTGCCGCGCCGCCGGCAGGTGCTCCACCACCACCGCCGCCCAAACCCTAGATTACAGGAGCCGTTAGTCTCCTACGACCCAATATCCCGATCGCTTTTTTGTTGACCGGGGCGGAGTATTAAGAACGCGCGTAATTTTTCCAAGGCGCGAGCCCTGTGGCTTAATTGATTTTTTTCCGCAGGTTCCAGCTCTCCAAAAGTTCGCTGGAAACCCTTCGAAACAAAAATCGGATCATATCCAAATCCGTGCGACCCGCGCGGTTGATCAGCGATTTGTCCCTCAACAACCCCTTCAAACACTCCGAGAACCTCACCTTTGCGAGCCAGCGCCAGCACGCAACGGAATCGAGCGCTACGTGTGTCCTTCGGAGCGCCAACTCGTCGAAGCTCCTCCAATAACTTCTCGATTTTTTCGTTGTCGCTCGCAGCCGGTCCCGCATAACGCGCGGAATAAATCCCCGGCGCTCCACCGAGAGCATCGACCTCCAGGCCAGAATCGTCCGCAACCACAAAGCCGGGCACGCGCTTCGAAACTGCCACAGCTTTGAGAATCGCGTTTTCTTCAAAAGTCCTTCCAATCTCCGCAATGTGGGGAATCTCAGGATGCTCAGCCAAATCGTTCACCTGTAACTGCGCCCCGAGAATCTTCTGGATTTCTTTGGTCTTATGCGCATTGCGCGTTGCGAACAAAAGCTCGATCACAATTCAAATGAATCTGGAAACCAGGAATCCAAGAGTAAATTTTAGTTTGTTTTCCTGGCTTCCTGGGTTCCTGATTGAAATGTAATGAGCAGCGAGCGGCGCAAACCATACCCATTCGACGAGATTGAAACGAAATGGCAAGCCATTTGGGAGGAGCGGCAGCTTTTTCACGCGTCCAATCCTCGCGAGAAAGATTTCGATTCGGCGAAGCCGAAATTTTACGTCCTCGATATGTTTCCGTACCCGAGCGGAGCAGGATTGCATGTTGGACACCCCGAAGGTTATACCGCAACGGACATCGTTGCTCGTTACAAACGGATGCGGGGCTTCAACGTGTTGCATCCCATGGGTTGGGACGCATTCGGTCTGCCCGCCGAGCAATACGCAGTAAAAACTGGTCAGCACCCCGCCGTCACCACGCGGGAAAACGTTGCGAAGTTCAAAAGCCAACTAAAGCGGATCGGTTTTTCCTACGATTGGCAGCGTGAGATCAACACGACTGACCCGCGTTATTACAAGTGGACCCAGTGGATTTTTCTCCAGATTTACAACTCCTGGTTCAACCCGGAAACGAAGCGGGCCGAGCCGATTTCGACCTATCGTGGCACTGATCCGGACAGCGTGCGGCTCGCCTATGTGGATGATGTCGCGGTCAACTGGTGCCCGGAGTTGGGCACAGTTCTTGCCAACGAAGAAGTGGTGGATGGAAAAAGTGAAGTTGGCGGGTTCCCGGTTGTTCGACGGCCGATGTGTCAATGGATGCTGCGCATCACGGCGTATGCGGAGCGATTGCTTGATGAACTCGAGGAACTTGATTGGCCGGAGGCAATAAAATTGCTTCAGCGCAATTGGATTGGAAAAAGCGAGGGTGCCGAAATCGATTTTAAAATCGAGAATCACGACAAAAAAATCCGCGTCTTTACGACGCGTCCCGACACGCTTTATGGCGGGACGTTCCTGGTGCTCGCACCGGAGCATTCGCTTGTCGATCGCATCGTCACCGAAGAGCAATGGCCGGCGGTGCGCGAATATCGAGAGAGGACCGCGCGCAAGAGCGATCTTGAACGGGTGGAGTTTGCGAAAGAAAAGACAGGCGTTTTTACCGGTGCGTACGCAATTAATCCAGCGAACGAACAGAAAATTCCGATCTGGATCGCCGATTATGTGCTGCTCGGTTACGGCACCGGCGCGATCGGAGGTGTGCCGGCGCATGACGAACGCGATTTGGAATTCGCGCGCAAATTTGATTTGCCGATTGTCGAAGTTGTTCAACCGCTGGACGATCAGCCGGCACTCGGATTCGTCGGCGAAGGCATCGCGATCAATTCGCCGATTATTAACGGCCTAACGAGTGCCGAGGCGAAAAAGAAAATTACTAGCTGGCTGGAAGAGCGCGGTCAGGGCAAGCGCGCGATCAATTACAAGTTGCGCGATTGGCTTTTTTCGCGTCAGCGATATTGGGGCGAGCCGTTCCCGATTATCTGGCAAGACGGAAAGCATCGCCCGCTAAGCGAAAGCGAATTGCCGCTGGTACCGCCGCCGCTGGAAGATTACAAACCCACGGGTACAGGCGAACCTCCGCTGGCGAGAGCCAAAGAGTGGATTCGCTATTCTGACAAAGCCGTGCGCGAGACAAACACAATGCCGCAGTGGGCAGGCTCGTGCTGGTATTACCTGCGATTTTGCGATCCGCACGATGACAAACGTTTCGTTGGCGAACAAGCGGAACGTTATTGGATGGGCGGTGATAAGCCGGGTGGGGTGGATTTGTATGTCGGCGGGACCGAGCACGCGGTGCTACATCTGCTTTACGCGCGTTTCTGGCACAAGGTGCTGTTCGATCTTGGTTACATCTCGAAACCGGAGCCATTCCAGCGGCTTGTAAACCAGGGAGTTATCCTGGGCGAAGATAATCAGAAGATGTCGAAGTCGCGCGGGAACATAGTGAATCCCGACGACGTGATCGACCAGTACGGCGCAGACGCATTTCGCTGCTACGAGATGTTTATGGGGCCGCTCGAGCAAATGAAACCGTGGAGCATGCGCGGTGTCGAAGGTGTCGCGCGTTTTCTCGCACGCGTCTGGCGCCTGCTCATGAGTGAGAACCAGGGCGGCGAGTGGAAATTATCCGGAAAAATCAAACACGCTGACCCAAACAAGGCGCAACAGAAGATGCTGCATGCCACGATCAAGAAAGTCACTGAGGATATCGAATCGTTCTCGTTTAATACCGCAATCTCACAAATGATGATTTTCGTGAACGCATTTACCAATGCTGAAACGATTGCGTTGGCGGCGATGCGCAACTTTCTCATTTTGCTGAATCCCTTTGCGCCTCACATCGCCTCTGAGTTGTGGGAAAGGTTGAGCGCGAAATTCGCGGATGCGCGCGGCGACATCACAGAACAGTCCTGGCCAAGCTATGACGAGCGGCTGCTTGTCGAGGACGAGGTTGAAATCGTGATTCAAGTAAACGGAAAACTGCGCGATCGAATGAAGATGCCAATCCTTGCGACAGAGAAGGAATTAAAAACTGCCGCGTTGTCGAGTCCGAAGATTCAAGATCGAATCGCCGGTAAGACTGTGCACAATATAATTGTGGTCCCGAGAAAGCTAGTCAATATCGTCGTATGAAGAAGATCTGGAAAGAATTCCAGGAATTCGCCGTAAAGGGCAACGCTGTTGATCTCGCAGTCGGCGTAATTATCGGCGCGGCCTTCGGTTCAATAATCGGTTCTTTGGTCAAAGACATCATCATGCCGCCGATCAGCCTGCTCACCGGCGGACTCGATTTCTCCAATAAATTTCTCATTCTTCGGGCGGCCAAAGACGGCTCGACGGCATTCAATACTCCCGCAGACGCCGCGAAGGCCGGAGCGATCACCTGGAATTACGGCAACTTCATTACGCTCGTGATCAACTTTGCCATCGTTGCAGGCGCAATTTTTCTTCTGGTTCGAGCAATCAATCGACTCAGACATCCAGCCGAAAAAGAACCCGACACCAAAGATTGTCCGGCGTGCGCGATGAAGATCCCGATTAAAGCGGCTCGTTGTCCCCATTGCACGAGCGAGCTCTCGCAGTCGGCTACGCGCTAGCGCTGTAGCCGGGATCGTTGATCCCGGCCGGGAAGATCTCTTAAGTTTCCCCAGATTCAGCGGCCCTAGGGAATTTTTGTAAATTATTGCTTG
>WNFJ01286781.1_pt1 | contig 10572 bp, 8 predicted proteins | sample 5400461 | NCBI WGS metagenome assembly WNFJ01 (sample SAMN13153349, study PRJNA577476) | soil metagenome | isolation source: 115 cm saprolite on Douglas fir-dominated hillslope | place: USA:California | collected 2013-09-17
GTCCTATCGCGTGAGCCATTCCGGGAAACCCGTACCGCTCAGCACGCTCGAATTCCGGCTGCTCTATTACCTTGCTTCGCGCCCAAACCGCGTCTTTACACGCGATCAACTGCTCGATGCGGTCTGGGGAACGGATCGATTCGTTACGCCGCGCAGCGTGGACGTCTACGTTCGGCGCCTGCGTGAAAAAATCGAATCCGATCCTGAAAACCCCATGCATTTGAAAACTGTCCGGGGCGCAGGCTATCTGTTTGAAACCCGTGCGGCTTAATCTTTTCTGGAAACTCGGTTTTGCCTTTTTCGCCCTGCTGATCGCGGTCCTGCTTCCCGTCGATTACTATGCCGAGCGCGCCTTGCGGCGCAATTACGAGCGTGGCGGTTTCGAACAGCTGGCCGCCATCGCGCGCATCGCGCTGGCAAATCCTCCTCAGCCTTCATCGCTCTCTCCGTCTCATCCGGAGGACTCCGCCGCCCTTCGCAGTTGGGTTGCGAAAATGGCGGCGAGCGGCGTCCGTGTCACCGTGATCGCCTCCGATGGCCAGGTTCTGGCGGACTCACAATCCGATGCGCGAACCATGGAAAATCACGCCGGGCGCCCGGAGATTCGCGATGCTTTTGCGAAAGGCGACGGCCAGTCCATGCGCCACAGCATCACCGTCGATAACAACCTCTTGTATTACGCCGTGCGCTTATCTGTTGCTGGCGGGCCGCCAGTGGTGCTGCGCTTTGCTTTGCCAGTGCAGACGGTGGACCAGGAGATTTGGGAATTCCGCCGCCGGCTTTGGCTGGCCTCCGTGGCGATGCTCCTCGTCACCGGGACCGCTTCGTTGCTGATTTCCCGTTCCTTCTCGAGTCGCGTGGAACGTTTGCAGATGTTTTCCCGCCGGGTGGCGGAAGGCGATTTTCGTCCGATAGAGGCGGATCGCACCGGCGATTCGCTGGAAGCTCTGGCGGTTTCGTTGAATGGGACGGCAGCGCGGCTCGACCGCACCATTCGAACGCTGACCGAAGAACGCAATCTTTCCTCCGCCATTCTCGGAAGCATGGTGGAAGGCGTGGCCGTCGTGAACGCCTCCGAGCGCCTGCTCTTCGCCAATCGAGGCTTCGCGGAAATCCTGGGCCTGGACGTGCCGCCGCAATCCGGGAGTGCGCTCGTTGAAGTGGTGCGGCAGACCGAACTGATCGAGGCGGTTCGCGAAGTTTTAAAAGGTGAGCCGCGCGTCGAAGCCGAAATCGTCACCGGCACTCTGCGCCAGCACTTTTTTGCGGTCACCGTCGCATCGGTCAGCGCCGCGGAGACCTCCGGCGCGGTCATCGTGCTGCATGACATCACTGAGCTGCGCAAGCTCGAGCGCGTCCGCCGGGATTTCGTTGCCAACGTTTCCCATGAATTCAAAACGCCGCTCACCGCTATTCAGGGTTTTGCGGAAACGCTTCTCGCCGGCGCCATCGACGACCCGCAGAATCGCATTCGCTTCCTTGAGATCATTCTTGAGCACTCGCGGCGTCTCGCGCGGCTTACCAACGATCTGCTCAAGCTTTCGAAAATGGATGCCGACAGGCTGGAACTGGAAATCCGCCGCCTGAGCGTTTCCCAATTCGTCGAAAGCTGCATTGAATCCACGCAGCGCCCCGCCGCCGAAAAAGATCTGCGCATATCCGTCAACCTGCCGCAGGGCTTGCCGGACATCGCCGCGGACCGCCGCCTTCTCACCGAAGTTCTGCAAAATCTGCTGGACAACGCCATGCAATACACTCCCGCCGGCGGCCAGATCATCGTCACCGCTTCAGCGGACGGCGTTGAAGTAACCTTCACGGTCTCCGACACCGGCATCGGCATCCCACGGGCGGACCAGCCCCGCATCTTCGAGCGTTTCTACCGCGTCGACGTTGCCCGTTCCCGCGAAGTCGGCGGCACCGGGCTGGGGCTCTCCATCGCCAAACATCTCGTCGAGGTTCACGGCGGCCGCATCTGGGTCGAAAGCGAAGTGGGCCAAGGTTCAAAGTTCCATTTCACCGTTCCCATCTTCGACCCGGAGCGCGCTACCCTGCGCGCCGCGCGCTAACCCAAGCGGCGGAGCCAAGGCGAAAGTGGACCCACCCGCTAACTCCCTTCTTTTCCCGATTTTTCACATTGTTGTGAACAAACTGTAACCATTTCCAGGGCAAGATTTTGCTTACGAGCGAGAGTGTCACTTCCCGCCCTCCGCTCCGAAAGGCGACCGATGGCAGCAACTGGCGGACTGACGGAAGCCGTGCTCTATGACACGCTGGTGAACTATCTCGTCTCCATGGCGCGCACCGTCGAAGGCGCCATGAATCGCGCGCTCGACGCCATCGTTAGCCTCGAAAGTTCCCGCACGTCGGCTCTCCCCAGCGACGTGTTTCTCCTCGAGCCCCGCATCAATGAAATGGAAATTGTCATCGACGAACATGCCATCCGCCTGCTTCGTCGAGGTTCATTTTCGGACGATGAGATGCGGCTCATCGTCGCCGCTCTGAAAATCACCAATGACCTTGAGCGCATCGGCGACATCGCCGTGAATCTCGCCGAGTGTGTGATTTCCCTCCGCGAAATGCAGGGCGCGCAGGTTCCCGAAGAGTTGGCGCCGATGGCCTCCGCCGTGCGCGCCATGGTCAGCAAGAGTCTCGGCGCGCTCATTTTCCGCAACGTCGAAATGGCCACGCGGGTTCTCGAAAGCGACGATGTCGTGGATCAATACCGCGATCGCATTTTCGAACAGTTGCTCCAGCGCATGACGCAAGAGCCCACGCTCGTGAGCCCGGGGCTTCAATTCATTCTAGCTACGCGCCACCTCGAACGCATCGCGGACCACGCCACCAACATTGCCGAGGACATCATCTTCTGGGTTCGTGGTCTCGACGTCCGCCACGGTCGCGGTCTCACTGTCCGCTCCGAGCAGGCTGGCCAGACTGGTCCGGCTTCTGCCGGGGATTCAGCCATCACGGAGAATTCACACGTCCTTCATTCGGACGTGACCCCGGCCTGCGAAACTGAGCGCGCTTGATCTTCACTTAATGTCCTACCACGGGGACCGGTGCACCCCTGGCTCCGGTCCCCATCTCCCCCCTCTTGGAATTTTGCAACGCCCTCCAGGCATCTCCAAATTCCAATATCGCTTGACCCAAATGGTCCTCGCTTATACCATCTCGTCACCGAAGTAGGTCCCTCCTCGCGGTGCCGAGGGGAAGCCGCCCCTGGGAGCTTTCGGATGGTTCGATTTTTCCTACAACCCGCCAACGGACGAGACACTCGCCGGACACCCTTTTTTCGGCTAGTCTCGGCCTTTGCGTGTTGTTGTTGATTCACCGAGAAATCCGTAACCTCCGATACGTCAATGGTTTCCCGTGGATTCCGAAGCATTGTTACAGGATATTCACATTCGGTTGACGTAGTTGTAAGACGGGGCCTTTACCTTCTCCCGCGGGGTGGTAGGCATTCATTTCGGTGCCGGGTCGAATTTTGCTCCAAAGAGAGAGGAAATGAAAAAACTAGCGGCACTCACACTATCGATGTTCCGTGTTTCCGGAATTGCTTTTGCCGATACGCCGAAGGACGCCGATCCGAAATCTGCTAAGGCGGCTCCGGCGAAGCCCAAGGCGGCCAAGAAGGCTGAGAAGTCCGATTCAGCCATCGCGGCCCAGCTCGAAGAGCTTCGCCAGGCTCTGCAGTCGCAGCAGGAACAGCTTCAGTTGCTGAAGGAAGAACTCACCAAGCGCGACCGCCAGATCGATGAGGCGCGCGAAGCGGCGGCGGCGGCCAATGCTCGTGCAGCCGAAGCGAGCACCAAAGCCACCGAAGCGGTAAACCCCACCGCCGAAGTGAAGTCCACCGCGGTTTCGCTCAACTCCACCGTCAGCGACCTCAAGACCAGCAACGAAGCGCTGAAGACCACCGTGGCCACCGGACAAGCGGAAGCCAAGAAAGCACTGGAAGAGGGTCCCACCACGATCAAATACAAGGGCATCAACATTACGCCGGGCGGCTTCCTCGCCTCGGAGACGGTTTTCCGCAACCGCGCGACAAGTGGTGACATTCCGACGGCGTTCACGGGAATCCCCTACCCGGGCAACGCGCTCAGCAGGGTGACCGAGAACAACTTCAGCGCGCGGCAATCGCGAATCACAATGCTTGGAGAGACAAAAATCGGCGACTTCAAAGTGTCGGGATACTATGAAGCCGACTTCAACGGCGTGGGCACGGCATCGAACAACCGTCAGAGCACCAGCTACGTGCTGCGCCAGCGGCAATTGTGGGGGCAGGTTGCCACGGAGAGTGGGTACAGCTTCACCGGTGGACAGATGTGGACTCTGGCGACTGAAAACAGAAAAGGAATTGTTAACCGTGGGGAAGCCATACCGCTGACGGTCGACGTCAACTACAACGTGGGCTTCACTTTCGTTCGGCAGAACGCCGCGCGGTTCGTCAAGGACTTCGGCGGTAAGCTGGCGCTGGGCTTCTCCGTGGAAGGCCCGCAGGCCACCTTCGGCGGCCGCGGCTTCTCGACATTTACGCCTGCGACCGGCAGTCCCTCCCAAAACTTCTTCATCAATGCGATTGGAGCAGGCGGCGGTTTGTTTAACGCTTTCGACCCGGTCGGCTACTCCATCAACAAAGCGCCGGACCTCATTTTCAAGGCGGCTGCGGATCCGGGTTATGGCCACTATGAATTGTTCGGCATCCTCAGCACATTCCGCAACCGTGTCTATCCCTGCGCGGTCGTTACGCCAACTCCGAACGGCACTACTGTCATCGTGACCGGCCTGGCGCTGACGTGTGCGGCTGGGGCTACTACACCTTCAGCGGCAGGGGCGTTCAATGATACCCGCACCGGGGGAGGAGTTGGAGCCAGCTTCCGCGTGCCGCTATTCAACAAAAAGTTGGAAGTCGGCGCCAAGGCTGTGGGTGGCGACGGCATCGCGCGGTACGCCGCGGCCCAGCTTCCGGATTTGACGTTCCGTCCCGACGGCACGCAGGCCTTGCTCCGCACGGCTCACGGGCTCGGCATAATCGAGTTCCATCCAAGCCCGAAGTTGGATGTTTATTTCTACTACGGTGCGGAATACGCCTGGCGCGCCGCTTACGGCACCTACCAGACTGTTAGCGTGGCAACTGCCGGCGGCGTCTCGACATTTACCTCGTCTAACACCAAGACTGGCGGCTATGGTTCGCCCTTTGCCGCCAACAACTTATGTTCGACCGAGTTCGCGCCCACTGGTTCGTCAACGCCTAACCTAGGCACTTGCGCGGGAGACATCCGGGTCATTCAAGAAGGGACACTCGGTTTCTGGCACAAGTTCTACCAGGGACCCAAGGGTGGCCTCCGCTGGGGCATACAATATTCGTATGTCACCAAGAGCGGTTGGTCCGGTGCTGCAAGCTTCCAGCCGAAGGCCAACGACAACATGGTGTTCACTTCCTTCCGCTATTACCTGCCTTAGTCCCAGCTGGGGAATTGGCAGGCCGCCCCTCCCTTGGGGACGGAAAGGGGCAGCTCCTCACCGAGCTGCCCTTTTTTTATTGGACCCCCTGTCGCCGTGCTCTAAATCTCTCATCTGACGTGCCTTAGGCGCAGATGGTGACCCTAGATAACCGTCGATTCAACCAACAATGAACCTGTTGTAACAATGCCGTAACAATCGGAGCACATACTCCACCTTCCCGGGAAAAGACTGCTCTTTCAGACGGAGATAACGCATGAAACGACTGGCAGGAATGCTCGTTGTAGTCCTCGCGCTCGCAGGCGTCCTATGGGCGGACAGCACCCTCTCGATCAACGGTGCGGGCGCCACATTTCCTTACCCCATGTATTCCAAATGGTTTGACGAATACCACAAGAAGAACGTCAATCTTCAAATAAATTATCAATCGATCGGCTCTGGCGGCGGCATTAAACAGGTCACCGAAGGCACCGTGGATTTCGGCGCTACCGATGGCCCCATGAACGACGATCAGCTCAAGGCTTTTCAGGAGAAGCACGGATTCGGCATCCTGCACTTTCCCGCCGTGCTCGGCGCCGTTGTTCCTACCTACAATATTCCCGGAGTCGACGCAGCGTTGAATTTCACTCCGGAAGCCCTGGCGGGAATATTCCTTGGCAAAGTCACCAAGTGGAACGATCCGGTCATTGCCGACGCCAACAAGGGCGTGAAGCTCCCCGCCGAGGACATCGTCGTGGTGCACCGTGCGGACGGCAGCGGCACATCTTACTGTTGGACTGATTATCTTTCGAAGGTCAGCTATGAGTGGAAAACTAAAGTCGGCAAAGGTACATCTGTCAACTGGCCCGTGGGCCTAGGCGGGAAAGGCAACGAGGGCGTGACCGGCACGATCAAGAATACGCCGAACTCCATCGGTTACGTGGAACTGATTTATGCCGAATCCAACAAAATTCCTTACGGGAACGTGAAAAACTCCGCGGGCACATTCGTCAAGGGGTCGCTTGCGGCCGTCAGTGCTGCGGCTGCCGGCGCTGCCAAGAACATGCCCGATGACTTCCGCGTTTCCATCACCGACGCGCCAGGCAAGACCTCTTACCCAATCTCAACCTTCACCTGGCTATTGATTCCGGAGAAGTTTTCCGATGCTGCGAAGCGGGATGCCCTTAAGGGCTTCCTCAAGTGGGCGCTGGCAGATGGGCAGAACTATGCAGAAAGCCTGTCTTATGCGAAGCTCCCCAAGGAAGTCGTGAGCAAGGAATTGAAGGCCATCAACAAAGTTCAGTAAGGCGGGCTGGCCAACCAGCGTGGTAACGTCGACTACTACCGTTCCTAGCGCGGGCCCCGTCGCGGGCTCGCGCTCGTTTCTTTCCCGGCTGCGCGAAGGCGATGAAATCGCGCGGATAATCACGTTTTTGTTCGCCGCTTCCGTTGTGCTCATTACTATCCTGCTTGTCTTTGAGCTGTGGCAGGGTTCGGTACTCCCGCGTCACAAGTTTGGTTTCAATTTTTTCCGCACCTCCGTCTGGGACCCCATCTTCGATCAGTTCGGCGCGTTGCCCTTCATCTACGGCACGCTCGTCACCGCCGCGGTATCGCTGCTCATCGCCGTCCCGCTCGGCATCGGCGCGGCCATTTTTCTCGCCGAGCTGGCGCCCGCGAGACTCTCCGACACCCTCGAATTCTTCATCGATCTTCTCGCGGCCGTTCCCAGCGTGATTTACGGCCTCTTGGGCGTCTTTATCGTCGTTCCCCTGATGCGCCAATACATTCAACCGGCGCTCAAGAACACCCTCGGTTTCCTTCCGCTCTTTCAGGGTCCCGCCTATGGCGTGGGCTTTCTGACCGCCGGCATCGTCCTCGCCATCATGGTCATCCCCTACATTATTTCCGTCTCGCGTGAAGTTCTCCTCTCCGTCCCGCGCGACCAGCGCGAAGCCGCCCTCTCTCTCGGTGCCACCCGCTGGGAATCCACTTGGAAGGTGGTCGTTCCCTTCGCCCGCCCCGGCATCTTTGGCTCCATCTTCCTGGCACTCGCGCGTGCCCTCGGTGAAACCATCGCCGTCACCATGGTTATTGGCAATACCCCCGTCATCAGCGCTTCTCTGTTTGCTTCCGGGTATTCGATCGCCGGCGTTATCGCCAACGAGCTCACCGATGCTACCAGCAATCTACATTATGAATCCCTCGTTGAGTTGGGACTCGTACTCTTTCTTCTGACTTTCATTCTCAACGGGCTCGCTCGCCTGCTGATTATGGCTACTTCCCAGCGGGGCAGCGGAATGGGGAACGCATGAACTCCCGGCTGCGCTGGCGCAAGTTTGTGAGCGGTTTCATGCTGAGCATGACCGGCGTGTGCGCCTTGATTTCTGTTTCCGTGCTCTTCTTCATCCTTGGTTACCTCGTCTATCACGGCGGAACGTCTATCAGTTGGAACTTCTTTACCAAGTTGCCGGCGCCTGTCGGCGAAACCGGCGGCGGCATGGCCAACGCCATTCTCGGCAGCGCCAAGTTGCTCCTCCTCGCTTCGCTCTTCGGCGTTCCCATCGGATTCGTCGGGGCTATCTATCTCGCCGAGTTCAGCGGCGGCACCACCGCTTTTGTTATCCGGTATGCCGCGGACTTGCTGAACGGCGTGCCCTCCATCGTCATCGGCATTTTTGCTTACAGCCTTGCCGTTCACCCTTTCAAGCAATACTCCACACTCGCCGGCGGATTCGCTCTCGGCCTGATGATGATTCCCATCACCCTCCGCAGCACCGAACAATTTCTGCGCGGTGTCCCGAACGCTTTGCGCGAAGCCGCCATGGCCCTCGGCGCCAGCAAATGGAAAACCATCGTCACCGTCATCGTCCCCGCCGCCTATCGTGGCATCCTCACCGCCATTCTGCTGGCCTTCGCCCGCGTCGCCGGGGAAACCGCGCCACTCCTATTTACCACCCTTGGCAATCAATTCTGGAGCCGTGGCTGGGTACAGCCCACGGCTTCGCTGCCGGTGATGATCTATACTTATGCGCTCGGTCCCTACGAGGATTGGCATCGTCAGGCCTGGGCCGCCGGCCTCGTCTTGCTTGGTTTGATTTTAGTGATTAACATTGTTGCTCGGGCGATTCTTTCCCGGGGCATTGCCGTTCCGAGGTCTTAGCCATGCACGCTTCCGTGAGGCCAGCAGTGTCCGTGAACATTCCTCATACCGTGACCAGCGCAGCGGCCCGTGACACGTCGGCGGCCCTCTCCATGCGCATGACCATCTCCAAGCTCAATTTCTTTTACGGCAGCAAGCAGGTCCTCTTCGATGTCAGCATGGGCATCGCCACCAATAAGGTCACCTCTCTTATTGGTCCCTCCGGCTGCGGCAAGTCCACGCTACTGCGCACCCTCAACCGCATGCACGAAACTGTGCGAGGTGCCCGCCTCGAGGGCGAAATTCTTCTCGATGGCCAGAACATTTTTACCCAGGACGTTACTGCGCATCGCCGCCGTGTCGGCATGGTCTTTCAGCGCCCCAATCCTTTTCCCAAGTCGATTTTCGACAACGTTGCCTACGGCCTCAGGATCAACGGCTCGAAAACCCCTATCGCCGAAGCCGTCGAAAAAAGCCTGCGGCATGCCGCCCTCTGGGACGAAGTGAAGGACCACCTCCACAAGTCGGCGTACGAACTTTCCGGAGGCCAGCAGCAGCGCCTGTGCATCGCCCGTGCTCTCGCCGTCGAGCCCGAAGTGCTTCTTCTCGACGAGCCCTGTTCCGCGCTCGACCCCATCAGCACCGCGAAAATCGAAGAGCTGCTCGTGCAGTTGAAAGATCTTTGCACCATCGTCACTGTTACCCACAACATGCAGCAGGCCGCGCGTATCAGCGACTTCACGGCTTTCCTGCTCACCGGGCAGCTCATTGAATTCAGCCCGACGCCGCAGCTTTTCACCACTCCGGGTGACCCGCGCACTGAGGCTTACATCACCGGCCGCTTTGGCTGACGCTGTATTTTGGGCAAGTTTGTCATCCTGAAGCCATCCGGCGGCGCGAGGATCGCTGATCGTAGATTCCGGCCCTGCCGGAAAGGATCTCAGCGTAGCGACCGGCAAAAGCGCTAAACTGGATCACCGCGGCTCGGAACTGAGGACCCGATGGAACGCCACTTCGAAAAAGACATCAACGAGATGAAAGAACGCCTGCTCTGGATGGGCAGCCTCGCCGAGCGCGCCGTTCACCAGTCGGTTCACTCTGTCCTGAATAGCGATGAACAGCTCGCCAAGCGCGTCCTCGAGGAAGAAGACGCCATCAACGAGCTCCAGATGGAAATCGACGATCGCGTCGTTCAGCTTCTCGCCCTGCACCAGCTCATGGCCATCGATCTCCGCTTCGTGCTTGCTGTCTCGCGCATCAATAACGATCTCGAGCGCATCGGCGATCAGGCCGTCAACATCGCCCAGGGGGCCCTGCGCATCCTTCGCCACCCGCGCGTGAAGCCCTACGTCGATCTTCCCCGCATGAGCGAGCTCACCGAGGAGATGGTTCGCAACGCGCTCAACGCCGTCGTCCGCCGCGACGTTGAGCTCGCGCAGACGGTCCTCGCCACCGACGACCAGGTGGACAACTACCGCGATCAGATTTTCCGTGAATTGCTCAGCTACATGATGGGCGATTCCAGCGTCGTCTTCCCCGCCTTCGAATTGATCCTCGTCGCCAAGAACCTCGAGCGCATCGGCGACCACGCCACCAACATCGCCGAAGACGTCATCTACCTCGTCCAGGGCCAGGACATCCGCCACCCCACCGTCGACCGCCGGTAGACTCGCCGGACTTAGTCGGGGTCATCGCTGTCTGCAGAATGGTCGGACGCCTCGAACGCGTTCAGCGACGTCGCCTCCGCTTCGCCGCATCGCTTTTATTTGCCCTTCAGGAAATCCACCAGGCGGTTCGCCATGCCCTTCTGTGTCTTGTCCGCACCGCCGCCGAAGGCTCCCCAATTGGTCTCTCCGAAGGTCTGGAAATTGTAGAGTTGCTTTCCTGTCTTCTTGTCTACTAGAAAGCAGTTGGCGCGCATCTCGGCACGGCCCGTTCCACCGCCCAACATGTAGCGTTTCGCCCGGCTCCCTTTGTTAAACGTGATG
>WNFJ01335963.1_pt2 | contig 10572 bp, 10 predicted proteins | sample 5400461 | NCBI WGS metagenome assembly WNFJ01 (sample SAMN13153349, study PRJNA577476) | soil metagenome | isolation source: 115 cm saprolite on Douglas fir-dominated hillslope | place: USA:California | collected 2013-09-17
GGGCCATATGAAAACTGGATAGCAGCCGCGCCCAGAGCGGGACCCGGGCGTCCCACATATACTGTGTTCCACCCACCAAAAATCGTCCTGTTACGAGCCGCCAGCCAACGTCCATGGACCAAAAGATTCCCGCCGCCAGTGAGCTGACCGCCTGGCTGGAAATCAACAAGGAACTTCCCCACCACAATCCCGCGCATCCCAGGATCACCGCGATATCGCACAAGTGCAGCAAATTGGCCAACCCCCACACCCGTATATAAGTGGGCAGCCACACCACCGTCCACACTAGCCCCACCCACCGCAACACCGGGAACGCGTTTGTTCCAGTGGTCATGCGCCTTCTCCGCTTGATGTTTCCAATGTGGCACAGCCTACCACATGCGGTTGCACTTGCATGCAGCGTGGCATCTCCCGCCATTCGAAGCGCGTGTGCGCCGGAACAATTGCGGCAGGCAACACATTGCAACTTGCGGCCGGGGCACGAGGCAGGTGCGAGGACTGGAGTTTGCGAATAAAACANNGTGAAGATGCGCTCCGCAAAATCGATTTAGGCGCTTGACTCGACGACCTGACCGCCAACATCATGGACAACCAGTTCGAATACTACGCACAGGATAACTGGCGCGTAAAATCCAACTTGACGTTCACCTACGGCTTCCGTCACTCGTTCTTCCGCCAACCGACGGATGCCAATGGCATGCTGGGGCAATTTGATCCGGCGTTCTACGATCCGATGAAGGCCCCTTGCGTTTTGGGTAATGGAGCCGGTTTTAATGCCGGCCGGCTGGACACCAGCTTGAATGCGTCGGGCCAGATTGTCAGCGCGTGCAACCCGAATTTCAACCCGCTCAACGGTTACATTTTTGCTCATCCACCTGCCGGAGGTACGCAGTCGCCTTTTGGCAGTAAGGTCGGCAAGGAATACCACCGGGGCATTGCCCCTCGCCTGGGACTGGCCTGGGATCCGTGGAAGAACGGGAAGACCTCGATTCGCACAGGGTTCGGGATGTTCTACGATAACGGCCAAGAGTTCGGGAATGCGGAAAACGACATCTTCTTAGGTTCCGGATTCAATACGAATCTGAGCGTGACAAACACCACAACCCAGAATCCAACCGGAGGTACACGGACCTTCTCGCCAGCCGCGCCGCAACTTCAGAGCCGCGTCCCGATAAATTACAAGTATTCCTATACGACCCAGTGGAGCCTGGACGTTCAGCGCGAGTTGTTTCGCGGCTGGATCTTCGACGTGGGTTACTACGGCAACAATGGAATCCACTTGCCCGGTTTCCTCGACATTAACCAGCCGGCGAAAAACGCATGGACTAACTGTAGCGACGCTACGCCGTGCATGAGCGGGACCAACAGCATCAGCTTCAACCACGTCGTAAACAAAGTGCCGGTGTTCGACGTCGACACCAGCAACACAAACCTGCTGAATGCGATCCGCCCGTACATCGGATGGAATGGCGGCAACGCCTTCGAGGAAATCTACACTTCGAATTATCATGCCTTCCAAAGCCAGATTCAGAAACAGTTCAAAGGCAACACGCTGTTCAATATCTCCTACACCTGGTCACACTGCTTGACCACCTATCAGGCTGACCGGAGCACCGGGAGCATCATGCCGGTACAGGGCGACCTGCGTAGCAACTATGGTCCGTGCATCGCCGATCGGCGACATATTGTCACGGGAAACTTTGTCTGGGACATTCCGTACTTCCGCAGACTGCAGGGCTTCGCGGGCCACGTCCTCGGGGGATGGGAAGTCTCGGGCGTCCAGACTTTCCAGACGGGCTTGCCTGCAACGGTGGCATCCAACCAGTCGATCGATCCGACGGGAGCGGATTGCCTGGGGCCCACGCCGTGTTTGTTCCGCGCCAACCAAGTGGGGGATCCGAACGCAAACGAGCCGCATAGCTTTGATAACTGGTTCAATGCCACAGCTTTTGCGAGTCCCGTGGCTGGGCAGACGACAGCCCCTTCGGAAGGACCGGGAGCTGTGCGTCTTCCAGGTTTCTGGCGGACGGACCTGGGGGTGTTCAAGAACCTGAAGTTCACGGAGCGCTTCGGCGGGCAATTCCGTTTCGAAACGTTCAACACTTTTAATCACCTAAACCCGATCTGCTGCGCGTCGTTTACCATGGGCAACGCAAACTTCGACAAGATCCGCTCCGCGCGCGATCCTCGCATCCTGCAACTGGCCCTGAAGTTGAACTTCTAGACGAGCAAGAGACCCTAACTACGTTCGCGCCACGGCCCCGAGCGATTCGGGGCCGTTCTCTTTTTGCATAGTTCGAAGCTGGTTTTTGCGCCGCATGCACCAATATGGCGCTTGGCATAGACGCTGCGGGCTTTTAGCATGACGGCTGATGAGCAAAACAAAGAGCAGCGATGCGACGCGAATCGACGCGCTTCTGTCGTGGCTTGGTCAGCGCGAGGACGAGATGGCCGCGGTGCTGGCCGAGCTTGTCGCCATACCGACGGAGAACCCACCGGGGAATAATTATCGCGCTTGCGCGGATCTTCTGGAGAGGCGCGTGCGAGATTTTGGCCTCGAATGCGAGCGATTCGAACCGATCGATAAGGAAAAAGATAACGAAAAGGCTCCGGTGTGTCTAGTTGCCAGCTATGGACGGGGAGAACGCGTTTTCTACTTTCACGGACATTACGATGTTGTTCCCGCGCAGTCCAGGGAGCAATTCCAGCCTTTGCGTAAAGACCATTTCTTGTTTGGCCGCGGCTCCTGCGACATGAAGGGCGGGATTGTGGCCATGCTCTACGCCATTCTCGCGTTGAAAGCATGTGGCGCGGAACTAGACGGAAGAATCGCTTTGACGCTGGTTCCCAATGAAGAGACGGGGGGCGAAGATGGCTCGGCGTGGCTGGCGGCGCAGGGACGATTGGGCCGCGGCGGCATCGGCATGCTCTTGGCTGAGCCTACCAGCGGCGTCGTTTGGAACGCGAACCGCGGGGCGATTTCGTTGCGCGTCCGGGTGCTGGGGAAATCCGCACACGTTGGTTTGCAGCACGAGGGCGAGAACGCATTCGAACGCATGCATCGCGTCGTTGAGCGGCTTCAGGAGCTGAAGCGAGAGGTGGAGCGGAGAACCACAAATTTCAACATCGGGGCGGAACAAGCACGCCATTCGATTCTGATGCTGGGAGGGCAAAGCGGCGGCGGTGCAAACTTCAACGTCGTACCGGAGGAGTGCTGGTTCACCATCGACCGGCGCATCAATCCCGAGGAAAATCTGGAGGAAGAGAAGGCGAAGCTGATCGCGGTCCTGGAGAGGTGCAAGCGCGAAGGCATCCCTTGGGAAGGGGAGATCCTGCAAGAAGGTCGATCCGCGGCGTGCCGTAAGGAGGAGCCGCTCCGGGAAGCGCTGGCTCGCAGCGTTAGAAGGGTTACGGGCGAAGCGCCAAGTTTTGAGATGTGCCCTGGCCTGCTGGAGACACGCTTCTACGCCGCGCAGGGCGTCCCAGCCTACGCCTATGGTCCCGGCCTGCTCTCCGTGGCGCATGGACCGAAGGAATACGTCGACCTACGAAAAGTGACCGATTGCGCTGCGATCTATGCGCTGACTGTAATGGAGACGCTCAAGCAGTAAGTTCCAGGAGTGTTCCGAATCGGGAATCCGAGGAAGCCGGAATCTTCCGCCAAGCTCTGCAGAATCAATAATTTCCAAGTGACCCCGATTTCCTTGTACTTTTGGTCACCTTTCTGGCCAATTGCCCCAAAGTACTATTCAAGTTAGCGAACCGAGTGGCGATGATGCTCCTGCATGCCAACCCTTTACTTTTGCCAACCGCACGCCAAAAACCAAGGGATGCTGCGCGCCGTTCTATCCGTGAATGAGTGCGAGCGCGTCGTCAGCCAGCACCCCGCCACCTATGTCGGGGATAAGTTCCCGAAGCTGGACAACGAGCAGGTGGCGGCAAACGATTTTGCCGTGCTCAACGTCACTGGTGATGAGACTCCCGCTGGCTGGCGACCCGGCTACTATCGGCTCGACTCCGACCTGACCAAGCTCAACGAATCGCTACTGGCACTTTCGCGCTAAATCCCAAAGGTTTTCTTCGAATACAGCAGGACCATCGAGAGGGCTTCGCCAGGGGAGCTATTTCCATTCTCCCGCTGAGGCCAGCAGTTGCAGCCCGATGGCGAACGAATTGCGGCCGAGCGGCTCGCAATAAACTACTCGCGCGCGGGCTCGGAAATCCCCCGGCAGGCACCACAAGTTCAGCCGATCATTGAGTTTCCAGGGATTGCTTGAAACGACGCGCGCGCCATGGGTGCTCACGTTTTGCGTAAGGGCCTCATGCGCACGATGACGGACATCCAGGCTGCAGAGATCCACTCTTACGGTCAGGGGGAGGCGTTCTTCCACCCGGCGCGCGATAGCTTGCATGAGATACCCCACTGTCTTGCGCAAAACTGGGAGGATGGGTGTCGGGGTTGGGAACGACACAGCTATCATACGCCTGCCGCGCCCGGTATTGGCAGAAATTCCAGTTCCGCCCTGGGCGAGCCGCCTCCACAAAAATCAGTGACTTCGGCAGAGAAATCCAAGTGCCATCTTGTCAAGTTCCTGGGGAAGCTAAGCGTGGGTTGCAATGCCTCCAGAACACGTACGTCGCAGCAACCGAATTGCGAGAGAGATTGCAATTCTGTTAGTGGGCAGCGATATAGAGGGCAAAGTTTTTTCCGAGCAGACCAAGACAGTGTTGCTCAGCCGCCACGGCGCAGGCATTATTTCGCAATACGTACTCTCAGCAGAACAGGAATTGATCCTTCGCAGACTGGACACCGACAAAGAGGCTGAGGTGCGTGTCGTTGGCCAGCTCGGCGCTCATGGTGAGAGCCACACCTACGGCGTGGCCTTCCTGGGCGCGGAGGTGGACCTCTGGGGAGTCGATTTTCCCAGCATGACGGACTCCGAAAAAGAGGCCAGCCGTGTGCTGCTCCAGTGCAGCAGCTGCAAGGCCCGCGAGATGGTTGAACAAAGCGACCTGGAATCGGACGTATACATGGTCAACGAAGGGATCGTCCGTTCTTGCAAGAGGTGCGGCTCCTCAACGATTTGGAAGCGGGCTGCTGAAGATGCCGGCGGCGAGCCCGCTCGACTGGAAACCACCCTGCCGGAAGCTGAGGAAAGAGCGGAGCCCGTTGAGACACTCCCGGCCGCGCCACCGGATCCCGCGGCCGCGGCGCAACCCGCGGCGCCCACCGAAAACAGACGCAAGCACGTACGCACTAAAGTGAATTTCAAGGCGTGCATCCGGAGTTACGCCTTTGGCGACGATATCGTGACGTGCGAGGACATTTCCCGCGGCGGACTCCGTTTCAAGAGCCGGAAGGAATACGTTGCGAACACCGAAATCGAAGTGGCTGCTCCCTACGCGCCGGGCACACCAGACATTTTTATCCGTGGGCATATCGTCTACGTTCTGGAATTGAAACAGGAACGGCGCTTCCGCTGCGGGGTCTGCTACCACAAGTCTTGAGGACGGTCCGTCATGGGTGATTCTGGAGTGTATTCTCGAGGGCAGAAGTGACACGCACGACCGGACCATTCCAGAAGACCGCCGTAGGAGTCTGCCGCCACTTCGAATGTGGTGCATAGAGGATGGCATCATCCCAGAAGAATCCCCGATTGAAACAGCAATCGGGCTTCGGTTGTCCCGGGTTTTCACCGGCAATCCTGCCGAGCTCTTGTGCGACGAGATGTTGCGGGTCCCAGAACTGACGGGCGCGCTGGTCTGGGATTCTCTCGAGCGTGCTATGAACCGGTGAACGCAAGTCCGTTGGAAGGATCGGCTCCCACACCACCAGCACCCGGAGCGAAGGGTTCGAATTGCCCTGCAAGAGTTGTTCGACCGCGGAGGCCCCCCGCAGACAGGTTGCTCAAGTCGGAGAAAGAAGGAGTACCAGCCGGGGCCCTTCGATGGATTTGTCGAAGGACCCTTCGAACGCCGCGAAATTCGCGGCAGTAAGCGTGGCGAGAGGATCCTGACCGGTCGGCGTGGAAGAATCCATTCGCAGGTACATCGCCACAAGAAGCAGTCCGACCACGGCGACGCCGATCGCAAAGGTTTTCTTCTTCACTTCGCGGCCCTTGAAAGATGATCGGCGATGAATCCTGCGATCTCCTGAGGGAAAACGATCATCGCCACAACAAGCACAACGGCCGTCCAAAGCAGCACTGCGCTCAAATAACTCCGTTTCACCGCGCACAGCCTTGCGCGGCGCTGCTGCCAAAATCCAATTCCCAGCAGCAAGATGGAAAGCGCCAGTAGCCAGGGCCGGAATCTCTGCACAAACGCACTCGCTCCCGCGGCGCCTAAAGCGCCTGCAAATCCCAAGGGAAGGCAGCACCCCATCGTTGCGAGCGAGCTTACAATCGCGCCCAGGGACGCGGAGATGCCGGAGCCTTGCTTCATGCCTTTTCTACTTTGCGGTGCTCGCACTTCATTGTTTCTCGAGTTCATTTCTTCCTGGCTTATTTCAGCGAGGCTTCGATCTTATTCTTAAATTCTCTAGCCTTCGCAATCACCGCCGGTTCATCCAGTGTAAGCAGTTTTTTGTCGCGCATCCCGACGCGGCCGCCGATGATTACGGTCTCCACGTCGCTCCCCTTCAACGCGTACGCCAATTGCGCATAGACATCGTACATCGGCACGGCGTTCGGCGTGTCCAGTCCGATGAAAATCAAGTCCGCTTTCTTCCCGGCTTCGAGCGAACCAATCTCCTTTTCCATGTGCAGGGCACGCGCGCCCTCGATGGTAGCCATTTCGACGACGGCCTTCGCTCCCAGCGCCTGCGGGTCCATCTTCGTGATCTTCTGGAGCTTCGCAGCCAGGTCCATTTCTTCCATCAAGTCCAGATCGTTGTTGCTGCCCGCCGGGCCGTCCGTACCCAGTCCGACCGCCACGCCTGCCGCGCGTTCTTCGATCACTGGAGCAACGCCGCTGGCAAGCATCATATTGCTCGAGGGATTGTGCACGCACCCCACTTGCCGCTGCGCCAGGATCTTGCGATCCGTCTCGTCAACAAAAATGCAGTGCGCCGCCACTATGTCCGGACCGAGAATACCGAGCTTGTCGAGATACTGCACAGGTGTCGTGCCGTTCTGCGCGCGGCTGTTGTCCAATTCTTTTTTCATTTCTGCGACGTGGATAAGGATCGGCGCGCCGTACTTCCGCGCCAGCGCCGCCGCATCCTCAAGCGTCTTTTGCGAACAGGTATAAATCGAATGCGGTGCGACCGCGGCGTGAATCAGACCATCGCCTTGCCAGCGCTTCAGAAATTTCTCGGTGTATTCCAGCATGGCGGCGTTGGATTTATTGTCCGGCGCAGGAAAATCAAGAATCGTTTCGCCCAATACGCCGCGCATTCCCGCGGCTTTGGTCTCTTCGGCAACAGCATCTTCGAAGTAGTACATGTCGGCGAAGCTGGTCACTCCTCCGCGAATCTGTTCCGCCGCGGCCAGCCGTGTGCCCCAGCGGACAAATTCTTCTGTCACATTTTTGGCCTCCGCCGGGAAGATGTATTTCCGCAGCCACTCGTCGAGCGTCACGTCGTCACGCAACCCGCGAAGCAGCGCCATCGGCACGTGCGTGTGGCCATTGATGAAACCCGGCAGCACGAGTTTCCCGCCGGCATTGATGGTCTGCGTGGCAGCGTACTTCGCCTCGATGTTCGCCCGCGATCCTACGGCCACGATCGCGTCACCCTTTACCGCCACCGCACCGTCTTCGATGATGCGGCGTTCTGCATTCATCGTAACGACCGTGCCGCCCGCGACAAGCATGTCGGCTTTTTCTTTTTTTGCGTTTTGCGCGTGAAGGCAAGCGAAGAATAGAAAATGGAAAATGGGAACTAGAACAACGACCAGCCACGAAGGGGAACTGCGCATCCAATCTCGGTTTTCCATTTTCTATTTTCCATTTTCTATAAATTCGAGGAATCAAACGGCTTAGGAAACAGTTCACGCATCTGGAAGATTTCGGTGTTGCCCTTGAGATTGGCAAGGATCACGGGAACGTCGCCGCAAAATTCCCAGATCAGCTGGCGGCAGGCGCCGCAGGGAGGCGTCAACGTCTCGGTGTCGGTTACCACGGAGATGGCATCGAAGCCGCGCTCGCCTTCGCTGAGGGCTTTGAAGATGGCGATCCGTTCGGCGCAAACGGTGAGGCCGTAGGTAGCGTTTTCGACGTTGCACCCGCCAAAAATTCGTCCGGAGGTGGCGCGGAGCGCAGCGCCAACGCGAAAATTTGAGTACGGCGCATGCGCGTTTTCCCTTGCCTGCCTGGCCGCCGAAATCAGAGTCCCATATTCGCTCATGCGATCGTCTCTGCAATTCGCGGAATGACTGCTTTTAGCAAGCCGATGAATTGCCCTTTCACACGCTCTGCCGTCTCCAGCACTTCCAGGTGGTTGAGCGGTTGATCCAGAATTCCTGCCGCCGCATTCGTCACGCAGGAGATGCCCAGCACGCGAATGCCGCTATGCCGCGCGGCGATCACTTCCGGAACCGTGGACATTCCCACCAGATCGGCGCCGATCGCGCGCAAGTAGCGTATCTCCGCCGGCGTCTCATAGCTCGGCCCAAGAAGTCCCGCATACACGCCCTCAAACATCCCGATGCCTATGCGGTTTCCTTCGCCGACCGTCATTTCGCGAAAGCGTTTGTCGTAAGCCGCGGTCATGTCGTGGAAGCGCAGGCCAAATCTCTCGTCGTTTGGCCCAGTGAGCGGATTGACGCCCTGCAGATTGATGTGATCGCTGATCACCACCAGCCGGCCCTGCACGAATTCCCGCTTGATGCCGCCCGCGGCGTTGGTGAGGATCACCGCCTTGACGCCCATGCGCGCGAAAACGCGGATGGGAAAGGCCACCTCTTTCGCGGAATAACCTTCATAAAGATGGACGCGGCCCTGCATCCCCGCAATGGGAATTGCTCCCACTTTTCCGATGACGAGCTTCCCCGCGTGGCCAATGGCGGTAGATTGAGGGAAGCCCGAAATTTTCGCGTAGGGAATTTTTGCGGCATCAGCGAATTCGTCCGCGAAACCGCCAAGGCCGGAACCCAGGACGAGGGCAATCTGGGGACGCAGCTTTGTCTGAGAAAAAACGAAGTCAGCCGCTTCTCCCGCGCGCTCAAACTCGCCACCCGGCGAACTGCCAGTCGAGGTTGCAGTAGCGATTTTTCCGGACGGAATCGTTTTCGGAGTCTTGGCATTAGAGCTTTTTTTTGCGCTCACGAAAGGATCCCCACAATGGATGCCGACATCAAGTTTGCCATCGTTCCCGCGAGCATAGCGCGGATGCCGAATTTTGCGAGCTGGCTGCGCTGCTCCGGTGCGAGCGCGCCGATGCCGCCGATCTGAATGCCGATGGAGCTGAAGTTGGCGAAGCCGCAGAGAGCAAAGGTGGCGATCGCAAAAGTGCGTGGATCGAGCGAGCCCTTCATTAGCCCGAGCTGGCCAAAAGCGACAAATTCATTGATGACCATGCGCGTCCCGAGCAGGTTGCCAATCTTCGCTGCGTCATGCCAGGGCACACCGATCAGCCAGGCAACCGGCGCGAAGATCCAGCCGAAAACGGTCTGCAGACTTTCCGGGAACCAGGCCATGTGGGGCCAGTTGTGGATGCCGCCCATGATGGCGTTCAGCAGCGCAAGCAAAGCGATGAAGGTAATCAGCATGGCGCCGACATTGAGCGCGAGATGCAAGCCGTCAGTTGTGCCCCGGGCGATGGCGCCAAGAAGATTGGTTTCTTTTTCCATGGGGGGCATTTCCACGCGGCCGGCGGTGAGCGGCTGCTCGGTTTCCGGGACGAGCATCTTGGCCATGAGCAGCGTTCCCGGCGCGGTCATGATGACCGCGGTCAAAAGATTTTTGGGATCGGCACCTCCCACCTGGATGTACCCGGCCATCATGCCACCGGAGATGTGCGCCATCCCACTGGTCATGACCACCATCAGTTCAGATTTGGTCAGTTTTGGAAGAAAGGGGCGGATGGTTAGCGGAGCTTCCGTCTGGCCCATGAAGATGCTGGCGGCAACGTTGAGGGACTCCGCGCCGCTGGCGCCCATCACGCGCGTCATAATCCACGCCGCAGCGCGGATGATCAGCTGCATCACTCCGAGGTGATAGAGCACAGCGAAGAAGGCGGCAATAAAGATGATCGTGGGAAGCACTTGGAACGCAAACGAAAAGCCCAGCCGGGAAAGTTCCTTCGACAAACCAAGGTCGCCGAATACGAACGCGGACCCCGCGTAAGAAAAGCTCAACAGTTTATTTGCGCCCGCACCCAGGAAACCAAAAACCGAACTACCTACACCAGAACGGAGAACGAAAAAGCCTAGCGCCAACTGGAGCCCAAGCCCCCAAGCGATCGTCTTGAGCTTGATGGCGCACCGGTCGGTGGAGAAGAGCCAGGCCAGCCCAAGAATCACGGCCATGCCGAGTACTCCGGTAAAACGTCCCATGAACACTCCTCTCCAAACAACCGATTCAAGCGCCAATCACGCGGCGCACCAGCGGCCGCTTTTCGCGCGGAGCTTC
>WNFJ01712700.1_pt1 | contig 10572 bp, 13 predicted proteins | sample 5400461 | NCBI WGS metagenome assembly WNFJ01 (sample SAMN13153349, study PRJNA577476) | soil metagenome | isolation source: 115 cm saprolite on Douglas fir-dominated hillslope | place: USA:California | collected 2013-09-17
GGAAACCCAACATAATCCAGGTACCCAACCATGTCCGTCCTCGATCCCCTAGATCGAGCAGCCGGATGCTCCAGCGCACGACAGCGCTGAAACTGTCCGGTTTCTTAAGGTAATTCGTCGGCACAGGCCGCTTTGTTACAGACGGCGGCATCGGCTTGGGTCGAAATCGACCTCGAGCGGAGGCAAAAGCCACGACACGCCTCTTCTCGCCGCATAGGGCCTCGGCGCGACTGCACGGCAGCCATCGTCAGCGCCGCCAAATGTATGTCGATTTCGCTTCAGCTTGCCGCCGGAGCCCGTTGCGACGGCATCACGTCGTCACGGCCGTCGCCGCACCGACAAGCAGAACGAGACCTAGGAGAGGAAACCAGCCTGGTGCAGCCGAGATATAGCCGAATAGCAGTCTCACGCCCCGGCGACAGAGCCGCCGGCAGTTTCCACCGGCCCAAAGACCTCCATCGGACAGTCGCTGCAGCTACGGTCGTCGCAAAAGCGGCATGTCGTAAGTGCGGTGAGTGCATCGCTCGGCAGCGTAGCGGCAATTGTCTCGGCGATGCGTTCAAGCGCTGGCAAATCTTCGGGCGCCACCTGATCAAGCAGAGCCGCGAGTGCTGCCCGGCGCAGCGCGAGCAACTTGTCCCGCTGTTGCCAGCCGTCTCCCGTCAGCGCCAAACTCATAACGCGTCGGTCGACGGCAGACGGTCGTTTCTCGGCGAGGTTTCGCTCGACGAGACGGTCCACGAGGCGAACCGCACCGGCATGAGACATCCTCGCTGAATTAGCGAGCCGCCGGCGCAGCCCCGCCTCCCGATTTCTGGAAGATCAAGTTCCAAAGACGAACGATATTCCGCAAGACCGGAAACCCGTACAAAGCGCCCCAGGCAATCTCGCCTTCGCCAAGACAAGGACTCGACAATGTCGCGCATCGCCATTCCCGCCTCCATCCAAGCCACGCCCGCCGCTTCTCATGCGTTCCTCGAAGCGGTGAACAAGCAGCTCGGAAGCGTTCCGAATCTTTTTCGCCTCGTCGCCAGCAGCCCGGCCTCGATCGAAGGCTTTCTCGGCCTTTTCGGAGCGCTGGGGAAGGGCAGCCTGCCGGCACCGACTCGCGAACGGATCGCTCTTGCCGTCGCCCAGATCAACGGGTGCGACTACTGCCTCTCGGCTCATACCTATCTGGGGAAGAACCTCGCGAAGCTCGATGACGCCGAGATCACAGCGGACCGGAACGGCGCCTCGAACGATCCTAAGGCTGACGCCGCCGTCAAGTTCGCGGCGGCCGTGACCCGCGAACGGGGGCACGTCAATGACGAAGCGCTGCAGAACGTCCGGGCAGCCGGCTACAGCGATGCAGAAATCGTCGAGATCGTGCTGCACGTCGCCCTGAACACGTTGACGAACTACGTCAACGAAGTCGCCAAGACGGATGTCGACTTCCCGGTGGTTCACGCTCGCCAGGCCGCCTGATCCGTTCACCGATCCGTGAGCAGCACACGTGTAACGAAAAGCTGCAATCAACCGAAGAATCGTCGTGCCGCCAAATCGGCGCGCAAAAACCAACATGGAGTATGCTTGATGTCCGCAAAGTCCGCTATCAGCTCATTGATCCTCGCCGGCGCTGTTTCCAGCGCACTCGCCACGATCGCCGTCGCAGCACCGCTGACCAAGGCCGAAGAGCAGGCTGCCGTCGCCGCCCACAAGGTGAAATGCTACGGCGTCGCCCTGAAGGGTCAGAATGATTGTGCCGCCGGCCCCGGCACCACCTGCCAGGGCACCTCCACGGTGGATTTCCAGGGCAACGCCTGGAAGTTGGTCCAGGGCGGGACCTGCGAGTCGATCGTCCTCCCGAACGGCAAGCATGGCTCGCTGAACGCGATCTGATCCCCACACTGCTGCAACCGGAAGGCGGAGAGACGCCATGAAAACGAACATCCCCCCGATCGCCGTTTCCTCGGCGCACCCTCTCCGCTTTCCGGACCACCCCATCGCCAGCCAAGCGGGCACAAGCTTCAAGCACGAGCACCTTGCAGCGATCATGGCCGACGGCAAGCCAAAGGGCTTCTTCGAGGTCCACGCCGAAAACTATATGGGAGCCGGCGGCCCGCCGCACCGAGCGCTGAAAGCAATCCGCCAGGACAATCCCGTTTCGCTCCACGGCGTGTGCCTGTCGATCGGCGGACCCCAGCCGCTCGACCGAGACCACTTGGCTCGGTTCAAATCGCTCGTCGAGCGCTACGAGCCGGCACTCGTCTCTGAACATTTGGCTTGGTCCACGCACGAGACCACTTTCTTCAACGATCTCTTGCCGCTGCCCTACACGGAGGATGCCCTCGCGCGCGTCTGCGCACATATCGATGAAGTTCAGGAGGCGATCGGCCGGTCGATCCTTCTCGAGAACCCGTCGACCTACGTCACCTTCCGTGAATCGACGATGAGCGAAACGGACTTTATCCGCTCGATCGCTCGACGGACCGGATGCGGGCTTCTTCTCGACGTCAACAACGTTTTCGTGTCGGCGACAAATCACGGCTATTCGGCGCTCGACTACCTGGCTGATTTTCCACTCGAGAAGGTAGGAGAGATCCATCTCGCGGGGCATGCGGAACAGACCGATGATGAGGGCGAACTGCTGTTGATCGACAGCCACGATGGGCCGGTCGCGGATGCGGTCTGGAAACTGTTCGAAATTGTCATCCGCAAATGCGGTCCCGTCCCGACACTGATTGAGTGGGATAGCAACATCCCCGACTGGCCCGTCCTCAAGGCGGAATCAACCGCCGCGCAGTCGATCCTGGACCGCTATGCGGGTACCTCCTCGTTGGATCAGAGCCATGCAGCTTAGCCGTTTTCCTAGCGAGCGAGTCCAGAAAGCGTCGACCTATGCGGCCGCGTTCTCGCCAGGGCTCATCAATCCTGAACGGGCGACCCCAGCACTCGTCTCCGGCCCAAACGGGAAAGCGGCGGTGAAGCGGTACAACGTCTATCGCAACAACGTGACCGTCAGTCTGATCGACGCACTGGCGGCGATTTATCCTGCCGTCCAGCGCGTTACCGGAGTGGAGTTCTTTCGTGCCATGGCGCGGTTCCATGTTCGAGAGACACCGCCGACCTCACCACTCCTGTTCGAATATGGCCGTGATTTTCCGGCCTTCATCGAGACCTACGAATTTGCGCAGACCATGCCCTGGCTTGCCGACACTGCTCGCATCGAGAGAGCCTGGCTCGACGCGTATCACGCGGCTGACGCCACTTCACTGGCACCCGATCGACTCGCGTCTGTTCCGTCGGACCGCCTCGCCGACCTTACGTTCGTTCGTCATCCGGCGACACACATCGTCAGGTCCGAATACGCAGCACTCACGATCTTTTCGGCAAATCGCAGCGCGGACTCCGTCGGCCAAATCAATGCTGCCGAGCCAGAAGACGCCCTGATCACTCGAGCCGAGAACGAGGTCGAGGCTCGTCACCTTCCCGATGGGGGGGCGATATTCCTTACCGCGCTAATGGAGGGCAAGACGCTCGGTCATGCAGCAAGCGCTGCTTTGGAGGCCGTAGCCACTTTCGACCTCGGTGCCAGCATCTCATCTCAGGCATGTTGGCTGCCGGCGCTTTTGTCGCTGCCGAATTCGGAGACAAGCCATGACCGCTATAGATCAACCCTTGGTCAGCATTGACAGATTCCGCGGGATGGCCCTTTTGACCGACCGCGCCAGCCTGTTGGTCCGCACGATCGCACAACCGTCCTTGGCCCAGCTGTTACTTCGCGTCGCGCTGGCTGTGCCGTTCTGGCGCTCGGGCATTCTCAAATGGGATGGCTTCTTGCAGTTGAGCGACACTGCGGTCACCCTGTTCACCGACGAATTCATGCTTCACCTTCCGGGAGGTCCCTACCCTTTTCCGGCCCCAACCGTGATGGCGTTTCTGTCGGGCTGCGGGGAGATCATCTTCCCGACCCTGCTTGTTCTCGGTTTCGCCACCCGGTTCGCTGCCTTGGGTTTGTTCTTCATGACGGTGATCGTGGAGCTTACCGTGCCGGACGGGTGGCCGGTCCACATCACCTGGGCTGCGATGGCCCTGGGGATCATGGCATGGGGACCAGGTCGCATATCAATCGATTACGTCATCCGCCGTTTGTTGGGCCTCCCGACGACGATTCGGTGATCCGTGGCAGCTTGATCGAACATCCTTGAGGAAGGGCTGCCGTGCGCCGAAAAGCCTGACAGTCCACCATTCGGGGAGTTTTGGAGATTATCTGCTTCTGACTGTCGACGATTGCCAACACCCGAGTATCCGATAGCGTGTCGTTGCCCCAATCGCAGCGCGCCGGCTTGGACCCCAGCCTGATCAAGAACGGTTTTTAGTGGGATGCCCTTCCAACGTGCATTGCCCATAGCACCGTTGCCGAGCTGACCGCCCGCGACTCGCGGATTGGCAAATCCACGGCTGTTACCTGAACACTGATTGACTGCAATCAGTTCGGTTGCCGGCATCTTCTTTATGTCGGCGAGCAGCAGCCTGATTGGCCTGTCTACGCTACCCTTGATTTCAAGCGAGAACGCGCCGCCGATCAATTTAGTGAGCGTCGCGGCCCAGGCCGCCAGCAGCGGCTCGGGGACCCCGAGTGTGTGAAGCACGACCGCAAACTTCTCCGGGCCGCGAGAGAATTTTGCATAGCCATGCGCCATGAAGCCATAGCCGACAGCGAGCCGGATAGGTACGGGCGCCCAGACGGCGAGCCAGTTGGAAGAAGATCGGATCGTTGGCATCAGATGGTTTCCGTTTTTTGCGTTGACTGTCTTTGCGCACCAACGCGCGCCAGCTTAAGCCAAGCTTAAGTTCCGCTAGAGCACGACAACCCTGGCGCCGAGCGGCACCCGGCCGTAGAGATCGATGACGTCTTGGTTCATCATGCGGATGCAGCCGGAGGAGACGGCCTTACCGATGCTGTCAGGTTCGGTCGTGCCGTGGATGCGGTAATGGGTGTCTTTTCCGTCCTTGAACAAATAGAGCGCCCGCGCACCGAGCGGATTTCCCGCGCCGCCTTCCATGCCCTGCGTCCACTTCGCGTAACGCTTGGGCTCACGGGCGATCATCGCCGGTGTCGGTGTCCAGTGCGGCCACTGCTTTTTCTCCTGCACCGTGCCGGTGCCGGCAAAGGCGAGCCCCTCGCGGCCGACGCCGACGCCGTAACGGATAGCCATGTTGCCTTTCTGAATCAGATAGAGAAAGCGCCGGTGCGGATCCACCACGACCGTCCCGGGCGGATGCGGCGAACGATAGTCGACCACCTGTTGCAGGAATTGCGGATCGATGCGGGACGCATCGACGGCCTCCACCGGGATTCTCTCGGTAGTAAGCGCCGCATAATGCGTCGTGCCAGGCGATTGCAGGCCGGAGAATTCGGCCGTGCGAAGCCCTTCGCCGGTCACCGAACATCCGGCAAGGCCAAGCGAAAGGATCGACGCGGCGAACAAACGCCGCGCCTGTTGAGAAGGTGCGTAGATCATGATTGTTGTTTCCGGAAAATCGCGTCGTAGTGAGGTCTATTTGGTCTTCTTTGCCCGTGCGCGCGCATCGGCCACGACCCGCCCGAAACCCTCATAGGTGAGAGCTTCGTTCACCTTGTAGGCGCCGACCAGGAATCCCGGCGTGCCCTGGAGACCAATGGCTTCGGCAATGTTCAGATTGCGCTTGATCAGACGCAGGATGTTATCGGCATGCGCCGTGAGGTCGGCATCCAGCCGCGCCTGATCGACATTCGTTTTGCGAACGGCATCGAGCATCTGATCCCGCGAGACGCCGTAGCCCGGAATGTCCATCAGCGCATGGTGAACCGGCAGATATTGATCCTGGTATTTGGCCGCCAGCGCCAGCCGGGCGCCGACGATCGAGGTCTCGTGCAGAATCGGCCAATCCTTGTAGACGAGCCGGATGTTGCCGTCGGCCTTGACGATCTTCTCCAGACTCGTTGCCGCCTTCTTGCAATAGGGACAGTTGTAGTCGAAGAAATCCACGATGGTGAGATCGCCGTTGGGATTTCCGGCCACCGGCGCGTCGGGATCGTTCAGGATCATGTTGCGCGTGATTTCGTTGTCGTCGGCGCGCGCCAGCGTCGGAATGACGAGCAGCGATGCGGACATCGCCGCCAGCCGCAGGAAACCTGCGCGGGATATCGAATTAGTCATGTTTGGTTTCTCCTTGAATGAGGTTTACGCGCGCCACGCCTTGGCGACTTTGTCGAGGAAGCCATCGACGCCGACGTCGCCGACGACGCGCGCGTCCCTGATTTCGCTGCCGTCAGGATTGAGGAACACGACCGTCGGCGGCCCGACCACCGCGAAGCGCTGCATCAGGCTCTTGCTCGACGAGTCGTAATGGGTGAGGTCGGCGCGGATCAGCAGCATGCCGCGAAGCTGCTGCCGCACCTCGTCCTTGGCGAAGATGTTTCGCTCCATCAGCCGGCATTCGGTGCACCAGTCGGCGGAGAAGTCGACCATGATGCCCCTGCCCTGCTGGCGGCCGAGATCAATCGCCTTGTCGAGGTCGGCCTCATTGGAGACCACTTGGAAGCCGTCAGCGCTGCCGGCCTCATTGGAGACCACCTGGAAGCCGTCAGCGCTGCCGGCGTCCGCTGCTGAAGCGACCACGCCGATCGAGACCAGCGGCTGCAGCGGCCCATAATCGGAGAGCACCGCACCGATGACGAGGACGCAGCCGTAGAGCAGCGCCAGCACGCCGGCCCCTGCCCGGGCGAGGCTAGCTGACCGCCAGCGCGGCTCCTCGAACAATCTCGGCACATCGAAGTAAAGCCCGATGGCGATGAACGTGGCGCCCCAGGCGGTGGCGGTGAGCGCCATCGGGAAAACCCGCGAGGCCATCCAGATCGCGAGCCCGACAAAGATGAAGCCGAAAATGTGCTTCACGCGCGAAAGCCAGGCGCCCGAACGCGGCAACACCCGCGCACCAAGCACGCCGAACGCAATCAACGGCAGCCCCATGCCCAATCCGAGCGCGAACAGCGCCAGCGAGCCGCGGGCGACCTCCCCGGTCTGGGCAACGAACACCAGCGCGGCGGCGAGCGGCGGCGTCACGCAGGGGCCGACGATCAGCGCGGAGCCAAAGCCAAGCAGCGCGGCGCCGCCGACCGATCCTGTGTTGCCGGCGGTTGCCGCCAACCGCGCGGTCCAAGCTTGCGGCAGCTGCAGCTCGTACAGTCCGAACATCGATAGCGCGAGCGCGGCGAATAGCGCGCTCATGGCGAGCACGGCGAGCGGCGTCTGCAGCACTGTCTGTAGGTTCTCGCCCGACCAGGCCACGAAGATTCCGAGCGCGCCATAGGCCAAAGCCATCGATACGACAAAGGACGCCGACAAAACCAGGCTTCGCATCACGGTAAGACGGCTGTCGGCGCGCGCCAGCATGCCGGAAAGAATCGGGATCATCGGGAAAACACACGGGGTGAACGACAGCAACAGTCCGAAGCCGAGAAAGGCGAGCACGGTCGTCAACAGGTTGCCGCCGAGCATGCCGGCGTCGGTCCCGGCTGCATCCGCCGCCGGCGGCCCCCAGGTCGAAATACCGGACTCGCTGCCGCTGCCGCTGCCCGCGGCGCTCGATCGGTTCGCCGCAGCACTCCCCTCGGGCGCTTCGCCGATCAGCAGCGTTGCCAGATCGACCGTCTTCGCAATCGGTGGATAACAGATCGTGTTCTCGCCGCAGCCCTGATAGGTGACGATGATGCGGCCCTTCTCCGGCAACAGTTCCGCCGGAACCGTCGCCGTGGTGCCCGCGTGGTAGACCTCGGTCATGCCGAAGTTCGGATCGTCCTTGGGCTCGCCTTTTTCCGTCGCGATCCTGACGCGCTGGCCATCAAGCGTGACCACGATCTTGTCGCGGTAGAGGTAATAGCCAGGGGCGATCGACCAGATCAGCTCGATCCCCTCTTCCTCGTCGAGTTGTGCGCGCAGCTGGAAGGCCTGATCGGCCGGCATCGGCGTCGCGGCCACAGCCGGGGCGGCGGTCGCCACAAGCCGCAGCAACAACGTAACAAAACCGAGAATGCGGACGTAGGGCATGGGGTACCTTCTGTGAGCGATCCGGCGGCCCATGTGGCCGTGCGACCTTAAGCCAGCCTTAAGGCTGGCGGCCGACTGCGGAAGTCACAACGAGGAGCGGCTTCCATGCGGATTTTGGTTGTTGAGGATGACCCGGTGCTTTCCGACGGGCTGAAGGTCGGGCTCGGGCTGTACGGCGCAACGCTCGATATCGTCTCCAATTGCGCCGACGGCGACGCCGCACTTGCGGCCGATGCGTTCGACGCGCTGGTGCTCGATCTCATGTTGCCGGATGGATCGGGCCTTGATCTGTTGGCCGCGCTGCGGTCCCGGGGTGACCGGACCCCGGTGTTGTTGCTGACCGCGCTTGACGAGGTCGCCGACCGCATCAGGGGCCTGGATGCCGGCGCGGACGATTATCTCGGCAAGCCTTTCGATCTCGAGGAGCTCGCCGCTCGCGTCCGCGCCATCAGCCGAAGGAGTGAGGGCCGCGCCGCGCCGCAGGCCTCCTACAACGGCGTGACGCTCAATCCGGCGCGGCTGACGGTGAGTGTCGACGGAGAGTGCATCGGCCTGTCCCGGCGTGAATTCGCGGTCCTTGCGGCGCTGATGGACCGGCCGGGCACGGTACTGTCGAAGAGCGAGCTGGAGGCAAAGCTCTATGGCTGGCAGGAAGAGGTCGAAAGCAACACCGTCGAGGTGCATGTGCACAAGCTGCGCAGCAAGATCGGGCGGGCCAAGATCGAGACCCTGCGCGGGATCGGCTACCGGATGAGGCCCGTCGCACGATGAATTCACTGAAGGGCCGACTGTTCCTGATCCTCGTTGCCGCCACCAGCCTGATCTGGCTCGCCGCCACCTGCTGGATCTATGTCGGCGCCACGCGGGAAATCGAAAGCGTGCTCGACGCGCGGCTTCAGGAAGCCGCGCGCATGGTGCTCTCGCTCGCCTCCGGCAACGGCGGCGGCGCCGCGCTCAACGACGGCGATTCCGGACAAGCGCCCGAAATGATGAGTTACGAACGCCAATTGTCCTGCCAGATATGGTCGCTCGACGGCCACCTGGTGGCCCGCTCGAGCGGCGCGCCGGACGAAAGCCTGAGCGACAAGCGCGCCGGCTTTTCGCAGCGGATGATCAAGAGGGAAACCTGGCGCGTCTATACCGCGGAAGATACCGCAAAGGGCGTCCGGGTGTCGGTTGGCGATCGCCTGGGATTACGGGCGCATCTCGTGGAAGAGATCATCAAGGGCCTGCTTGCGCCCCTGCTCCTCACCATTCCGTTGCTTGGCCTGCTCATTTGGGCAAGCCTCAACCGCGGCCTTCGTCCCTTGCAGGCGCTGGCGCGGGAGCTCGGACACCGCAATGCCAACGACATGAGCCCGGTCGAGACCGGCACGATTCCGGCTGAAATCCGGCCAGTGGTAGCCTCGCTCAACCATCTGTTCCGGAAGGTACGCGACGCCATGCAGCATGAACGCGAGCTCACGGCCTTTGCGGCCCACGAGCTTCGCACGCCGCTGGCGGGCCTGCGCACCCAAGCCCAGATCGCCATGGTGGCGAGCGACGGCACCGTTCGCGAGGCCGCATTGCGCCAGATCGTGGTTGCCGTCGATCGGACCACCCGGATGGTCCGCCAATTACTGGCGATGGCAAAGCTCGACTCCACCCACGAGGCCAAACAAGCCAGCGTCAACATCGGAGACCTGATCGAGGAAGTCATCGACGCCTTGCCGGCATCGGACCGCAAGGCCGAGGTCGGATTTGATCCCGCGCTGAAAAGCACCGTGGTCATCGCAAACAGGGAACTGCTTCTGGTCGCCATCCGCAATCTGCATGAGAACGCCGTCCGTCACATGCTTCGGCCGGGCATTATCAGATGGTCGCTGGAGCGAGGCGTCGATAGCCTGGCTGTCTGCGTCGAAGACGACGGTCCCGGCATCCCGGAAGACGAGATTCCGCTGGTCACGAACCGCTTTTTCCGCGGCCGCAACAAGTCTCCGCTTGGAAGCGGACTTGGATTGTCGATCGTCGCTCTCGCGTTACGCGCCAGCGGCGCAAAGCTGGTCCTGCAAAATCGAAATGATGCGCGCGGCCTGCGCGCGCAAATCGTTTGGCAGATCGTCCAAGACGGTGAAAAGCGGCCTTCGCTGACGGATTCGCGTCGGCCCGGCTTCAAACGGTTCGGGCCGCATCTCTCGCCTGCGTAACCCCATGCGCATTGATCGCTACGACGACGATCGCGCGCTGCTGCTGCCGCTTTTTTTTGCGCTGGCCGACGATTCCCAGGCCCAGATCGCCACATACATGTCGCGCGGCGAGGTGCTGGTCGCCCGTGACAGCGAGCTGCGCGGGCATCCGCCGAAGCGTAGATAAAATCTGCCTGTGTGTACCGAAAACCTAAGCTCGGGCGTAGTGGTGATGAAGTCCGCCAAGGATGGCGTGTGATTTGATGCTTCCGATTCGCTGAATTTGACGAGAGACTGGTGCATCTTTGTCCAATGACCGGTGCGTCCTGATG
>WNFJ01309391.1_pt1 | contig 10571 bp, 11 predicted proteins | sample 5400461 | NCBI WGS metagenome assembly WNFJ01 (sample SAMN13153349, study PRJNA577476) | soil metagenome | isolation source: 115 cm saprolite on Douglas fir-dominated hillslope | place: USA:California | collected 2013-09-17
AGGGCGCGAGAGAGGGACGCCCGATCTTCAGTACTTCTTTTTCACGGACTGTACAGGCGAGCCGGTTCAGCGCCGTCGCAGAAGAATTCGCTGAGAAGAAGATCTGGACGACCCCTGTTAGCGCCGCTCTGGTCACGTAGCATCTCAGCCGGGAAGGCGAGCAGGGCCAGCTCAGCTGCACGAGCTAAGAAGGTGAAGCGGCGACCTACGAGGTAACGCTGGCCGCCGCCCTCTCAGGCCGCATCGTCTGCGCGGTTGGAGAAGAAGGCGAAGCAAAGGTCGACGTGAGGACGAGCCCTGTTGAGTTATGGAGGGCTTCGATGAAGATCCGCTACCTCAGGCGCAAGTCTGGACAGACCGTCGTCTCGGTGTGGCCGCCGCTATGGGCGTCTGCTGACAAGCCTGGAGACACGTTCGCCATTGGCGAGGTGGGTGTCCTTGTATCCGTCAAGCGCCTGGACGATCGCCTGAGCCTCACGATGAAATTCGAGGGGGGCGAGCACGTCGGGAGCCTCCAGTGGGACGCGCCGCCGTCGCTCGACGATGTCGAGAAGGTGCTGCGGGCGCATCTCGGCCACCCGATCAAGGCCATCAGCGAGCTGGACGCATAGCAGGTAAAAGCAGCGCGTCCCCCTGTGCCCCTGGCGAGCGGCTCACCGACCCGACGCGGGCCGTTGTCGAACACTTTATTGAGTCTCGCGCGGGCTGGTTGGAATGCACCCATCTCAAGGAACCTTCCCTCCATTCTGAGAAGTGCACAGGGGAAGATTCCGTCAGCGCCGATCGTCGCGGGCCGGCCCATCCCCATTGGCCCTTGATAGACTGCAGGCGCTCGAACCCGATGGCATCCTCGATCTTCATCGTCTCACCTTGAGCTGTTTAACCGTTTATACTTTGCCGCGCGCCACGACGCGTGGGACCGGTGCGCCGTGTAGCCGGCGCCGACGACGAGCACTCCGGCCATGATGATAGAGACGGGATCGAAGACTCCCGGCTTGAGAAGCGAGTTGCTGGGATCGTTCGGGTCGTAGAACGCGGTAACGGTCCGACCCACGGGATAGTTGCGCGCCACGAAGTGCTGCACCTCCGCCTGGCTGCCGCACATGTAGGCGGTCCCGGCGCTGATGCGGTCGCCTTGATAGACTTGGCCCGCCACCGAGTAGCTGTAGCGAAGCCGCGGGTGGTAGGACGTACTAAAGCGCGGCATGCCTATGCAGCCCCGAAAGACGTGTGCTTCATCGATTCGCGCCCGAACGCTCGGCCACGCTCGGCTGCTTAGCGCGTCGCGAACGCTGCTGACGAACAGCGTCAAAAGGATTAGGCAGCCGAGGGCGAGGGCCGCCCAAATGAGCGCCTCGAGGCGCGGTGGGGGAGGCGCGTAGAACGCGGACGAGGCACGTCGCATCGCCCTCGATCTTACCGCGTTAGTTCAAAGGTAAGAGCACTCGACGCCCGCGGCGTTTCGGGATGATCCAGAAACCATCAAAAGGTTGGCTCCCCGGGCAGGACTCGAACCTGCGACCTAGTGATTAACAGTCACCCGCTCTACCGACTGAGCTACCGGGGAGTGTCGGCCGCCGAGCTACGAAACAACGATCGATTCTAGCTGATCTCCCGCCGCCCTTCCAACGCCTTGGTGAGCGTCACCTGGTCGGCGTACTCGAGGTCGCCGCCGACGGGCAGGCCGCGCGCGATGCGCGTCACGCGCAGGCCGAGCGGGCGCAAGAGCTTGGCGAGGTAGAGCGCGGTCGCCTCGCCCTCGACGTTCGGGTTGGTCGCCAGGATCACCTCCTCGACCGCGCCGGCCTCGACGCGCGCCAGCAGCTCCCGCACCTTCAGCTCGTCGGGGCCGATACCGTCGAGCGGCGAGAGCGCGCCGAGGAGCACGTGGTAGCGGCCGCGGTACTCACCGGTGCGCTCCATCGCGAGCAGGTCGTTCGGCTCCTCGACGACGCAGAGCAGCCGCGCGTCGCGCCCCGGGTCGGCGCAGAGGCGGCACGGGTCCTCGTCGGTCACGTTGAAGCACGTCCGGCAGTAGACGATCCGGTCCTTCACGGCGACGAGCGACTCGGAGAGCTCGCGGACTTCGTCGGCGGGACGCTTCAGGAGAAAGAACGTGAGACGCTGCGCCGTCTTGGGCCCGATGCCGGGGAGCCGCTGGAGCGCGTCGATCAGCCGCGCGACCGGTTCGGGGTAGTACGCCACGGCTCCCCGCTACATGCCCAGGCCGGGGATCTTGAGTCCCCCGGTCAGCTTGCCGAGCTCCTGCTGCACGAGCTCGCGCGACTTCCGGAGCGCCTCGTTGCAGGCGGCGAGCACGAGGTCCTCGAGCATCTGGACGTCGTCCTTGCTCACGACCTCGGGGTCGATCTTGATCGACAGGATCTCCTGCTTGCCGTTGGCCTCGACCGTCACCATGCCGCCGCCCGCCGTGGCCTCCACCTTCTTCCGGCCGACTTCCTCCTGCATGGCGGCCATCTGCTGCTGGAGCTTCTGCGCTTCCTTCATGATGTTGCCGTAGCCCTTCACTGGCCTTCTCCTTCCGGCAGGCGCGGCCGCACCGCGACCACCTCACCCTGGAACTCGGCGAGCGCCGCCTGGACCGCGGGGTGCTCGGCCACGCCGCCGGGTCCCGTGCCGCCCGCCTGGACGGTGATGCGCTCGGCGCCGGGCACGTAACGCCGGACCGCCTGCACGATCAGGTCGCGGTTCGCGCTGTCCGCCAGCATCTCACGGTGGAAGTGGTTTCCGGTCAGGACGATCGTGAGCGCGCCCTCGCTCACGCCCCCGGGCTGGGCCTGGGCGAGCAGGGCGCCGAGCATCGGCTTCTTCTTCGTGACCTCGTCCACGACGCGCTCCCAGGCGGTGCCGAGCTCGGCGTCCGGCGGCGGAGCGGGCCGCGCCGCGGGGACGGCGGCCTGGGGCGGCGCCGCGGGGCGCGCGGGCGGCGCCTGCGGCGGGAGCGGGGCGCGGCGCGGCTCGGGGGCCGGGCGCGCCGCGGCCGGCGCCGCCTCCGGCAGCAGGCTCGCCTGGGCGGGCCGCGCGCCCACCGGGCCCGCCGCCACGGCCTGCTGGCGGAGCAGCGCCTGCGCCTCGTCCACGCGGCGGAGCACGTCGTCGAGCGCCTGCGGGACCGGCCGCCGCGTGGCGCGCACGGTCGCGATCTCCAGCTCGACGCGCGGGTGCGGCGACTCGCGCATGAGCGCGTCGGCCTCGAGAAAGGCGCGCAGGACGTACAGGAGCTCGTCGAGCGACGACGCCTCGCCGAGCTTCCTGAGCTCGTTGCCCTCCTGGTGCGTGAGATCCGCGAGCTTGGCGGTCGGCGCGGCCTTGAGCACGAGCGCCCGGCGCAGGAGCTCGACGACGTCGCGCGCGAACGCCTGGAGGTCCTCGCCGTCGCGCGCCGCGCGGTCGATCGCCTCGAGCGCCGGCCCCGTGTCGTGCGCGACGAGCGCCGCGGCGAAGGCGCCGACGGCCGCGGGCGCCGTGGCGCCGAGGAGCTCGGCGACGGGCGCCGCCTCGAGCCGGCCCGCGCCGTAGGCGATCGCGGTGTCGGCGAGCGAGAGCGCGTCGCGCAGCGAGCCCTCCGCGGCGCGGACGATCACGGGCAGCGCCGCGGGCTCGAACGGCACCTTCTCCTCGCCCAGGATCCGCTCGAGGGTGCGCGTGAGCGCGTCGGGGGCGATCGGCCGGAAGTCGAAGCGCTGCACGCGCGAGAGGACCGTCGCCGGGATGTCGCGCGGGTCGGTCGTCGCCAGCACGAACACGACGTGGCTCGGCGGCTCCTCGAGCGTCTTCAGCAGCGCGTTGAAGGCGGCCTCGGTGAGCTGGTGGACCTCGTCGATGATGTAGACCTTGTAGCGGCCGCGCGCCGGCGCGTATTTCACGTTCTCGCGGAGCGTGCGGATCTCCTCGATGCCGCGGTTCGAGGCGCCGTCGATCTCGATCACGTCCACGAGCGTCCCCGCCTGCGCCTCGCGGCAGACCGCGCACGCGCCGCACGGCTCGGCGCCCGTGCGCGCGGAACAGAGGAGCGCCCGCGCCAGCAGGCGCGCCGTCGTGGTCTTGCCGACGCCGCGGGGGCCGGCGAAGAGATAGGCGTGGGCGATGCGGCCGGAGGCGAGCGCGTTCCCGAGCGTCCGCGTGATCGCGTCCTGGCCGACGACCGCGTCGAACGTCTGCGGCCGCCACTTCCGCGCGAGGACCTGGTAACTCAAGTGACCGTGCACCCACCTTCGAACGACCCGCACTGCGAACTCCCCACGACACCAGCTCCGGTCAGGTACTCCCACGGCACACGAGAGGGTCGCCTTACCGTTGCTCCCTTCCGGGCCTGGCGGGGTTCGACGATTCTCGCTGCGTGGGGCCCAACCTTCAACGCCGCGCCATGAGGCTCACTCAACACGGGCCGCCCTCGAGAGGGAATTCGACCCCGCTGAAGCGGATTGCGGGTTACAGGGCACCGCTAACTCCCCGTCTAGCACGGTCACGCCGCAGATCAATGGCGGAGGGGGCGGGATTTGAACCCGCGGCACAGGGTTTACCCGTGCACGGCATTTCCAGTGCCGCACCTTCGGCCGCTCGGTCACCCCTCCTCTGAAATTTGGCGGAGGGGAGAGGATTTGAACCCCCGAGGGACCTTCTGGGCCCCTATCCGATTTCGAGTCGGACGCCTTCAACCGGGCTCGGCCACCCCTCCGCGCCAATCGTGTCCGCAATGCGTCCCAGTATCTCATCCCTTGGGCTCATTGCCGCTTCGCTTCGAAGAACCGCCGGAGCATCGCGCCGCACTCGCCCGCGAGCACGCCGCCCGTCGCCTCGACGCGATGGTTGAGCCGGCCGTCGTCGAGGAGCCGATAGACCGACTCGACCGCGCCCGCCTTCGGATCCAGGGCGCCGTACACCACACGCGCGACGCGCGCGTGGAGCGCGGCGCCGCAGCACATCGGGCACGGCTCGACGGTCACGTAGAGCGTCGCGCCCGCCAGGCGGTAGTTGCCGAGCGTCCGGCCCGCCTCGCGCAGCGCCAGGATCTCGGCGTGGGCGGTGGGATCGGCGAGCCCGATCGGCGCGTTGTGGGCGTGCGCCAGGACGGCGCCGTCGCGCACGACCGCGGCCCCCACCGGGACCTCGCCGGCCTCGAGCCCGCGCCGCGCCTCGTCGAGCGCCAGGCGCATGAACGCTTCGTCGGTTGACAACGGACCTCAACCGTAACCGCCCGTCCGGGCGAACGCAACCTTCTGAGGGCCCTTGATTCGGCCCACGCTTCGCCGAATACTAGGGCACCCGTCGTCCGCGACCGAGCTCTGGAGGTAGCGGTTGTTCCAGTACACCGTCTCGCGCGTCCTGTGGCTCGTGCCGACGCTCCTCGCGATGGCGCTCGTGACCTTCCTGGTCATGCACGCCACGCCGGGCAGCCCGCTCGATCCCGTGGCCGAGGGCGCGAACCCGCTCTCGCCCGAGGCGCAGAAGAACCTCGCCGCGGTCTATGGCCTCGACAAGCCGCTCCCCGAGCAGTTCCTGATCTTCCTCGGCAAGGTCGTGCGCGGCGACTTCGGGATGTCGTTCGTCTACAAGACCCGGACGGTGACCGAGATCCTCCGCGAGACCTTCCCGATCTCGCTGCTGCTCGGGACCATGGCGCTGGCGATCGCGATCACGGGCGGGCTCATGCTCGGGATCCTCGCCGCCGTCTATCAGAACCGCATGTGGGACTACGTCTCGGTCACGCTCGCGACGGTCGGCGTGGCCGTCCCGAACTTCGTCCTGGCGGTGTTCCTCATCATCCTCTTCTCGTTCGTCGTGCCGTTGTTCCCGACGGGCGGCTGGGACTCGCCGCGCGACTGGGTGCTTCCGACCGTCACGCTGGCGCTCGCGCCGATGGGGATCATCGCGCGCTTCACGCGCGCCTCGATGCTCGAGGTGATCCGCGCGGACTACACGCTGACCGCGCGCGCCAAGGGCCTGGGTGAGGGCCCCGTCATCTTCAAGCACGCGCTGAAGAACGCTTTCATTCCGGTCGTGACGCTGCTGGGACCGATGTTCGCCGCGGTCGGCACCGGCTCCTTCTTCGTCGAGTCGATCTTCCGCGTGCCCGGCATGGGCAGGTTCTTCGTCCTCTCGATGACCGGCCGCGATTACCCGATGATCATGGCCGTCGTCCTCACCTACGGCGCGTTCCTCGCCGTCATGAACCTCGTCGTGGACCTGCTCTATGGCACTCTCGACCCCCGCATCCGGTACTAAGCTCGCCGGCGCGGTGCGGGCCGCGGCGTCCGTGACGCGGCCGACGAGCCTCGCGCGCGACGCGGTCAGGCGCCTGCTCCGGAACCGCCTCGCGATGGCCGGGGGCGTCGTCATCGTCCTGCTCTGCCTCATCGCGATCTTTGCCGACGTGCTCACGCCGCTGCCGTACACCAAGACGAACTTCGGCCGGCTCAACGAGGCGCCCTCGCGCGACTATCCGCTCGGCACCGACCAGCTCGGCCGCGATCTCCTCTCGCGGATGATTTACGGCGCGCGCGTCTCGATGCTCGTGGGGCTCGGCGCGCAGGTGATCGTCGTCCTCATCGGCGTGCCCATCGGAGCGCTCTCCGGCTACCTCGGCGGACGCGTGGACCTCGTCCTCACCCGCTTCGTCGACGTGATGTACGCCTTCCCTCGGCTCCTCTTCGTGATCCTCGTCATGTCCATGCTGGGCGCTGGCCTCACGAACATCTTCATCGCGATCGGCTTCACCGGCTGGGTCGGGATCGCACGCCAGACGCGCGCCCAGGTGCTGACGATCAAGGAGAAGGAGTTCGTGGACGGCGCGCGAGCGCTGGGCGCCGGATTCGGCCGGCTGCTTGTGCGCCACGTCCTGCCGAACGCGCTGACGCCGATCGTCGTGTCGGTGACCTTCGGGATCCCGGAGGCGATCTTCACCGAGGCCGCGCTCTCGTTCATCGGCGTCGGGATCAACCCGCCGACGCCCTCGTGGGGCCAGATGGTCGGCGAGGGCCAGCAATACATCCGCTCCTACTGGCATCTCTGCGTGTTCCCGTCGATCGCGATCGCCGTCACCATGCTGGCGTTCACCTTCTTCGGCGACGGCGTCCGCGACGCGCTCGACCCGAAGCTCAAGTGACTTCACGCGCAACCGACGCAAGGGAGGCTTGTCCATGAAGACCCCACCGATCACCGACGCGCAACTCGACCTGCTCGCGGCGCGGCTCGCGGTCGCCGGCGTGGGCCGGCGCGAGTTCCTGAAGGTCGCCGCCGGCCTGGCCGCGCTGGGCGCCGCGGGCTTCAACGCGCGCCCGGCGGCCGCGGCACCCAAGCTCAAGCCCGGTGAGAAGCTCGCGAAAGACCAGCACTTCCGTTGGGGCGGCGGCGGTTGGTACCAGAACGACCCGTCGAGCCACGACTTCAACAAGGACCTCTACTGCTCGGGCGTCTCGGAGCTCTGGGCCGGGCTCATGAAATTCAACGCCGACTTCCAGCCTGTGCTGTACGTCGCCGAGAAGGTCAACTCCAACAAGGACGGTTCGGCGTGGACGTTCACGATCCGCAAGGACTCCAAGTGGTCCGACGGCGGCCCGTGCTCGGCCCGCGACTTCGAGTGGTCCTGGAAGCGACAGATGGACCCCGCGAGCGCCAACCCGTACTCAAGCTATTTCTACGACATCAAGGGCGCCGAGGCGTTCAACAAGAAGCAGGTGCCCGACGCCTCCCAGGTCGGCGTGGTCGCCAAGGACGATTGGACGCTCGAGGTGACGCTCGAGGGGCCGCGCGGCTACTTCCCGGTCCTCTCGGCCTATCTCGCGGCGCTACCCGCGCACAAGGGGTCGGTCGAGAAGTACGGGGACAAGTGGACGGAGGCGGGCAACATCGTCTGCAACGGGCCCTTCGTCCTCGAGGCTTGGGAGCACAACAAGGTCATGGTCCTGCGGAAGAACAAGCACTTCCTCGGCGCCAAGGACGTCACGCTCGACCGCGTGACGATTCCGATCATCCCCGTGGCGTCGGGCGCGCTTCCCTACGAGAACAACGAGCTCGATATGACGTCCCTCGGGACCGGCGACCTCAAGCGCCTGCAGTCGAATTCGAAGACCGTCGAGGAGGTCTTCCGCTACCCCTTCCCGGGCACGTGGTACCTGCTCCCGCAGGTGACGAAGCCGCCTTTCGACAACGTGAAGGTGCGGCGCGCCGTCGGCCACGCGATCGACCGCGCCAACGTCATCAAGGTCGCGCAGGGCTTCGCCATCCCGGCCCACTCGATGATCCCGCCGGGCTTCCCGGGCGCGGTCGACGACCCGAAGATCAAGGCCGTCCAGAGGTTCGATCCGAAAGCGGCGATAGCGATGCTGAAGGGTACCCCGTTCGAGGGCGGCAAGAACTGGCCGAAGATCACGCTCTCGATGCGCGACGAGGGCTACGGCTCCAAGCCCCTCGCCGAGGCCGTGCAGGCGGTCCTCCTCGAGCACCTCAACATGAAGACCGACCTCGAGGTCCTCGAGCAGCGCGTGTTCCGGGAGCGCCTCTGGAAACACGATCTCCAGTTCGTCTGGATCCGCTGGTTCATGGACTACCCCGACCCGCACAACGAGTACTTCGACACCTTCTACGGCAAGAAGACTGCAGGGAAGCGCCAGGCGTGGGTCAACGACGCGTTCGACAAGGAGCTCGAGCAAGGCCGCGACACGCGCGACACCAAGAAGCGCATGGCGCACTACGCGAAGGCCGAGGAGATCATGCAGAGCGACGCCGGCTACGTCCCGGTCGCGTGGGTCGTGCGCTACGCCGCGGCGAAGCCGACGGTCCGCGGCCTCGAGAAGAACCGGCAGGGCGAGCTCGTCGTGGACGGCAACATCTACGTGGACATGCTGTCGCACCTCTACATGGTCGAGAAGGCCTGACGGCCGGACCGTCGGATCAGGGGGACTTCGGGTACGAGGTCAGCCGGCGGACGAGATACGACAGGCGCTCGAAGTGGTCCTCGGTCAGGTTGAGGAAGTAGAACACGTAGCCGTCGGAATCGATCCGGAGCAGGATCGACGTGGCCTGGAAGCTCTGGTCCTCCCCGGGCGCCATGAACGAGAGCTCGACCGTGGGACCCGGTCGGGTCATGGTGCCGGGCAGGACCTTCACGGCCTCGAAGCTCAGGTCCACGGTCGTCGTCTGCCATTCCCTGCCATCGCGCTCGCGGACGCGAACGGGAAGCGCGACGCTCGCCCGCGGATTCCGGCGCCGGTCGACCTGCCGCTCGGGCTGCTCGAACCACTCGAGGAGGTCGTGCAGCTGCTCGAACGGCACGGGCTTCGCGAGGAACTTGACCGCGCCGAGTGCGAGGCACTCCTGCGCCTGGCTCTCGGTCGCGATCCCCGACACGACGACGATCGGGATACCGGTGTGGCGGACCAGCGGGAGCCGCAGGAAGTCGAGGCCGCTCATGCGCGGTAGCCTGTAGTCGAGCAGGATCAGATCGGGGCGAGCCCCTTCCTCGAGCCGGACCAGCGCGTCCTCCGCCGACCTGACGGCCTCGGCCTCATGGCCGAGCTCGCCGCACAGGTCTCGCAGGACCTCGCCAACCGTCCGATCGTCCTCGACGATGAGTACCCGCATATTCGGTAGCCTTTGGCGGGGACTTGGACGCAAGACCGATACCACCGAATTTTCGGAAGCCTCACCGAGACGAACGCTTGTAAGGTCGCGGGTTTCTGGAACGGCGGCGAGCGCCCGGAAGGCGGCCGAGGCGGCCAGATTCTTGCCGGTGACTAGAAACCGGCCGTCAAGGACAGATCAGGCGGGGAGGTCCGGCGGCTCGCGGCGATCGGTCCCCGCCACCGCCTCGGCGACCATCCGGGCCAGGTCATCCACATCGAAGGGCTTGACGAGGTGGCCGTACGCGCCGATCTGGCGCGTCTCGCTGAGGAGCACGGGATCATCGTCGGCGGTCACGATGATCACGGGGATCGTGGGATCCATCGAGCGGATGCGCTTCAAGACGTCCACGCCGTGGATCCCGCTCATGCGGACGTCCAGCAGCACGACGTCCGGCCGCGCGAGCGCGATCGCCATGAGCGCGTCGGCACCGTGCAGCGCGCGGTCCACGTCGTAACCGGACGTGACGAGGAATTTCCCCACGAACTCGACGAACTCGGCCTCGTCGTCGACGATCAGCACCTTCGCGCCTGTGGCGGTCACCGACTCGCGACTCTATCGCGGCGGCGCCCTTGCTTCAATCAGGCGTTTCCCTAGCTAGGCGGTTTCCGGAGCTGTGAACGGAGCTACAGAGCGGCGCGGGAAGTGGTGGGCCCTAGAGGATTCGAACCTCTGGCCTTCGGATTCGTAGTCCTAGTCCTGTGGCTCATTGTCGCAACCATGCGTCAGATCGCCTTTTGTTCCTTCGACTGTCTCCGAACTCCCACCCGATTGTCTCCGATCTTCGCGAGACCGCCCGCCTTCACGAGCTGAGCCGCCCGGTACGCCTGGGTCTGCAAGGCCGCTTGGCGCTGGTCGTCGACGCTTACGATGTTGTAGCGCTCGAAGACATGGCGGGTCTTCCAGCCGGCCCGCTTCATAATCACGCC
>WNFJ01586890.1_pt1 | contig 10571 bp, 11 predicted proteins | sample 5400461 | NCBI WGS metagenome assembly WNFJ01 (sample SAMN13153349, study PRJNA577476) | soil metagenome | isolation source: 115 cm saprolite on Douglas fir-dominated hillslope | place: USA:California | collected 2013-09-17
ACCACAATCACATCAGCGGCATCGAGCATCGCAATTTTCTGCAATTGTAGACGACCTCCGTAGTCTGGCGGCATCACCAGAAACGACGCATCGAGCCGCACTTCGGAAAATTCGAACGGCAGCGCTTCCTGGCCGGTACCAACCGTCTCCACCAATACGGCATCGAAAATTTCCGTACCGGCCAAAAAACGCAAGCTTTGTTCAGTAACCAAGCTGACTCCACCCGTCTGTCCTCGAGTTGCCATACTGCGGATAAAAACGCGATCGTTCTGCGAATAAATCATCGTTGCCCGATCGCCTAATAGCGCGCCCAAGCCCATGGCGCTGGGATCATGCGATAGTATACCGATCCTCTGGTCGGGGAGATGCCGGAGAAAACGCAGCACCAGCTCGTCTATGAGGGTAGTCTTTCCGGCTCCTCCTGGTCCGGTAAACCCAAACAACTTGGTCTTTCGCGCGTCCGACCGATTTCCAGCCGAATTTGGGTTCGCTCCATTCTCAATGCGGGTCAACATGGCGGCTAGTGCCCGATCACTTTTCGGATCTTCGAATTCTCCGTGAGCCACCGGCGCCGCAAATTGTCTTTGCACGTAATCGACCATTTCGCCGAGCGAAGTACCGGCAAAGAAGATTTGGTCCACCCCCGACTCATACATTTGCTCCGCATCCGCTTTGGTGATAGTAGCGCCGCCACCGCCGAAGAGTCGGATGTGTTGGCTGTTTCGGGCGCGCAGTTCGGCTAAGACCTCGGCGAAAAACTCCACATGCCCGCCATTGTAGCTGGAGATACCAATCGCGCGGACATCTTCCTGTACCGCGGCCCGTACAATATCCTCAGCGGACCGGTGATAGCCAAGATAGACCACTTCGACTCCGTGCCGAATCAACTCGAGATTGATCGTATTGATGGCGCTGTCGTGTCCGTCACAAATTGGCACGGCGGTCAAGATCCGGATCGGTTCCATAGGGTTAGAATGCAGAATTGAGAATATGGAATAAGGAATACGGAATTCAGAAGGCTAGGAAGCGAAATCGCGGAGGACGCTAGCGCAACTCTGCTCGTTACTCTAAATCCTATATTCCGTATTCTGCGTCTTCATTCAATCCTCTACTACTTCGTCCGAGATTTCGTTTCGGGGACCGCTGCTATCGGGAGGGAAATGGGTGGCAAGCACTGAGCCTACTTTTTCGACCGCTCCAATGACTGCGGCGGTGAACTCTCCTTTTTTCAGGTCGGGTTGCATCTGCCAAATCACCTCTGTCCAAAAGGCATTGTCAGCCTTGGTATCGACAGCGGTATCACCGTAAATCGCTACTTTCTGGGCGGCCGGCGCAACCACAATCAGCACGCCGTTTCGTTTCTCGGTCCGATGCAGTTTCAGCTTTCGAAATGATTTTCTCGCGAGCGCGAGAGCATCTTTCGGCCGGCGACGCGTGATGAAAACTACAATCTGGCCACTCGATTTTTGTTCGGCCTTTCGGATCGCGCCAGCGATCCGATCGTGCTCGAGCCGATCCAGAAAATGTTTGACCTTCATAAGCTCTGGAACCAGCTGGCTACCAGTCGCCGCTCGCGCCGCCGCCACCGAAGCCGCTGTCGCCACCTCCGCCCGAAAAACCACCCGAAAAACCTCCACCCCCACCGCCGCCGCCAAAGCCACCGCCACCGATCCAAGGACCACCACCACCGCCGATGATCGTGCCGCCCCGCCTCCGAGCAGCGATCATGAAAAACACCAGAAAAATAAGCACGAAAACCACCGGAATGATCCAAGAGGCATCGTCGGCCTCGTGCCCGCGTCGTTCATTGACTGTCGTACCGGTGCCTTTGTATTCGCCTTTGGTAGCTGCCATGATGGCCGCCACTCCGGCGCTGACCCCGCCGGCGAAATCTCCATTCCGGAATCGTGGCGCGACCTGCTCAGAAATGATCCGCTTGCAGATCACATCCGGTAGCGCTCCTTCCAATGCGCGCCCAACTTCGATCCGTATTTTTCGATCTTGAACAAATACAAAAAGGATCGCGGCATTATCGCGTCCGTTGGCGCTACCTGCCTTTCCATGATCTGGCAACCTGTTGGGTATAGTCCTCAAGCGAGGTCTCGGATGGAAATTTCGGGTAGATTGCTACCAGGATCTGGTTTGAGGTCTGCCTTTCAAAATCCTCAAGCTGACGGTTCAACCGTTCAGCCACTTGAGGCTCGACCAGCGAAGCATAGTCATTAAAGTAACGCGTCGGTGCCGGAGGCAGCTTTTCCGCAGCCGAAGTCGCTGCTGTAACTAACAAATATGCAGCCAGCAAAACAACGCTCTGTCCAAAAATTACGGACGACCGTCGCGTTGTTTTCATAGACAAACAATATGGTGCGGTTGCTGGAACGCAGCAAACCGCCTACTTCGGACTGGCCGATGGGCTAAAGGACGGGAAAGAGACCGTAGGAGCGTTCTCGGCGCCGGCGGCGCTGGTGAAGTACGCTTTCGGGCTAAATCCAACGAGCCCAGCGTACAGCACGGTCGGGAAAGATTTGACCATTACGTTATAGGATTGGGCAGCGCTATTGAAATCGCGGCGAGCCACCGCAATCCGGTTTTCCGTCCCCTCGAGTTGAGCTTGGAGATCACGGAAATTGGTGTTGGCCTTCAATTCCGGATATCTTTCGCTGACGGCTAGCAAGCGCCCCAGGCTACTGGATAGGCTGTCCTGCGCTTGTTGGAATCGTTTTATTGCCTCGGGATCGGTCGGCGCCTTTGACATATCGACGGTCACTTTGGTGGCGTTTGCACGGGCGTTGATTACGTCCGTTAGGGTCGATTTTTCAAAATTTGCCGCCCCTTGAACGGTGTTCACTAGATTGGGGATCAAGTCTGCTCTTCGCTGGTACTGCGTTTGCACGTTCGCCCAGGCGGTATCGACGCTGGCTTGGGCGGGAACAAGGCGGTTATAGCCGCTAAAAGGCGGTTATAGCCGCTAATAACAAAAATACCGAGCACCACGGCTACTAGAACCAGTGCCGCTACCAGACAACCGCATCCGATCGCAAGGTTTCTATTCATAAGTTCAGAGAGGGGCCGAGGAGTTCTTAGCCTGTTTAGGTGGCTCTTGGCAACCGGAACCCATTTTAACCGGGAAAAACCGTCACAGCAGACGCAATTTGAGCGGCCAATACCATCCCGGCTCGCCGCGGAAAGCCTCGGTGGAGTAGGCGGCGCTAGAGGCCGGCCAGCGGTAGAGACCGTCGGTCCCCGGGCAGCCGAATCCGGCCGCTGGTGTTCTGCAGAATAAAGGAAGGTTTTTTCTGCTAGTTCAATTGACGGTCAGGGCAACTACGGCTACTATCCTGCCCTCACGAACTGATCGAAGAAAAAGATTTTTTATGCCTGAAGTAATTGTCCGCAAAGGAGAGCCTATCGACCGGGCGCTCAAGCGCTTAAAAAACAAGCTAGACGCCGAGGGTATTATGGAGGAAGTGCGGCGTTTGCGCGCTTTCGAGACCCCGAACCAGAAGGTACGGCGAAAGGCCAAACTTGCGGCCAAACGTGGAAAGCTGAAATTCCGTTTTAATCCCTAACTTGCTTTTACATAGGTAGTTACGAAAGCTTCGCTTGCCGGCGAAGCTTTTTTATTTGGTAGGCGAGTTGTCTTTCATGCCGCGGAGGCGTTGAGATTCCCATCACGCCGGCCTGTCCGCCGTAGCCTCGGCCATCGTCAGCCTCACGGCGGACCCACCCGGCGTAGGCGGAAGGGGAGCCGCTTGCGGCTCCCGCGAGCGGCTTCCATCACGCAACACGCCGGATCGCACGGCTCGATTTCTCGAGGCGCGCTGGATTGCTTCCGGGCGTCGCAAAGCAACGCCCCTCCGACCGCAGGGCGCACCCAAAAATAACCGTGATAGTGCGCCGAGTTTTCGGCTTCATCTGACTCCCACTTACCTTCCCAGATTTTCCACAATCGCTTCGACCAGTCCGTCAATATCATGGCGGATCGCTTCGACATCCACTTTGAGGCCGGCTTGTCGCATGGTTTCTGATGTGATCGGCCCGATACTAGCCGTTCGCAGATTTCTTGGCCACGGAAGCTTGAGCGCCAGGAAATTCGTCACCGTCGAAGAACTGGTAAACGTCACCAAATCGGCACCGTCTCGTTCAAAGCGTTCGCGGGCGCCGGTACCATCCTGAGTTTCTGGAAGGGTCCGATAGGCTATTGCCTCGTCCACAATCGCTCCCAGTTGGGTAAGACGCTTCGGCAAAACATCCCGGGCGTTTTCCGCACGCACCAGCAAGAACTTCAGGTTTTCCACGCTCTCGAATTGTCGCAAGGATTCCACGACCGCTTCCGCTATGAAATCATCCGGCTGCACATCGATAGTCAGATGATAATCCCGAATACGCTGCGCGGTGCCGGGTCCAATAGCTGCAATCCGCACGTTTCCGATGTTGCGTGTATCCTGGTAAAGCTTGAAGAACATGTCGAAGAATGCAGTCACGCCATTTGGGCTGGTAAAAATCAGCCAGTCGTACTGATAGGCGTCGCGGACCAGCTCACCGAACTCCAGTAAGTCCTCCGGCAGCTCGATGCGGATCGTTGGCAACTCAATTACGTCCGCGCCGAGAAGAAGCAGTTTGCCGCTCAAAGCACCGGCCTGCCGGCGGGTTCGGGTGACCACAATGCGGCGACCGAACAAAGGCCGCTTTTCAAACCAGCTGAGCTTTCGTCGATAGGAGACCACCTTGCCAAAGACCGCAACGGCCGGAGCTTCAAAGCCAGCAGCTCGATCAACAATATTTTCTAGCGTACCGGTGATCGTTTCCTGGCGACCGGTCGTACCCCAACGTACGAGAGCGACCGGCATCGATGGCTCTGCGCCATGGGCACGGAGGGTCGTAACTACTTTCTCGAGTCGTTGAACCCCCATTAGCATAACCAGCGTCCCTCCGCTTTTTACGAGGGAACCATAATCCAGATCTGATTCCAGTTTGGCCGGATCTTCATGGCCGGTAAACACGGTAAAGGAGGAGGCAACATCTCGATGAGTGATCGGAATGCCGGCGTATGCCGGTACCGCGATCGCGGCGCTAACTCCCGGGACCACTTCGAAATCGATTCCGGCGGCGGCTAATGCCTCCGCCTCTTCTCCGCCTCGTCCAAACACAAAAGGATCGCCGCCTTTCAGCCTCACCACGTGCTTTCCGGCACGGGCCCGCTGGACGATAAGGTCACTGATTTCGGCCTGAGTAAACGTATGCCGCCCTGCCTTTTTCCCGGCATAGACGATTTCCGCGTCTGCCGGAGCCCATTTCAGGATCTCCGGGTTGCAGAGGTAATCATAGACGACGACCTCTGCGTGTTCGATTGCCTCTTTAGCTCGTAAAGTCACCAAGCCAAGGTCGCCTGGACCGGCGCCGGCAAGAATGCATTTACCTTCTGTCGCCATAAATCTTCCGAAACAGAGTTTGGGCAGCCAGTTCGGCCGAACCGAAATTACCGGCTACAGATCCCGTGTGCACTATATCTTCCTCAAAGACAACTGCTTCCAGTAGCGCTTGTTCTTCCATCGAGCTTTCACTGTCAACCGGACTTCCTCCTTCGCTCGTACTTCCTATGTCGTTCCCCTCGGCGGATCGGATAGTCGCTCGTACACCAATTGGCACCTCACATCCACCCCCTAATAATCGCAGGAATTCGCGTTCGGCGTGAACGCAAAACCAGGTCTCCGGATGGTTGACAGCTCGCAGAAGGTCGCGGATGGCCGACGATTTCTCAAGCACCTCCAGTGCGATCGCTCCCTGACCGGCAGCAGGCAGCATTCCTTCCACAGTGGAAGCAAATAAAGTGCGACCATCGAATTGAATCCGGTTCTCTCGAATCTTGAGACCCAACCGTTCAAGGCCTGCTCGGGCTAAGATCAATCCGTCCCAGCTTGGCTGATTGATCAATTTGTCGATACGAGTTGGAACGTTACCGCGCACATCTACGATCGTAAGATCCGGCCGGAGACGCTGCAATTGTCGAGCGCGCCGCGGGCTACTAGTTGCGATCACGGCATTTACGCGAATCGCGTTGATCGAGGCTACCTCCCGGGAAACCAGCACATCAGCGGGATCTTCTCGAGGCAGAACAGCGGCGATGGTTAGCCCCTCAGGCAACTCCGTAGGCAGATCTTTTAAGGAGTGAACGGCCACGTCGATCTGTCCGTTCAGCAAACACTCTTCCAATTCTTTTGTAAAAAGACCTCGAGCAAACTTTTTTCCGGAATCACTCAGGCGTAGATCCAGGCGTCTATCGCCGGTGGTTTTTATGATTTGGCGCTCAACCTTCTCAATCCCAGCTACTTGCGACAGAAGATTACCTGCAATCTCGGCTTGGGCTAGGGCAAGCGAGCTGCCTCTTGTGCCCAGAACAATCTTCATTACGCCCCTGGCAATTGAAAAGCAACTGGAGGAAAGCTCGCAGGCTGTGTGCGTTCAATCCAAAGCTGGAAGTCCTGAACGTGGTGCTCGATCAGCCGATAACAATTTTCCGCCTCTTGCCTACGCACCTCCAATGTTCGCTCCGCTATGGCCTGGAGCGAATCGAGAAATCGAGATCGTACAAATAAACGCCATCCAGCTTGTTGACGGCAGGATCGATATCACGTGGCATTGCCAAATCGATCATGAAAAGGGGCCGGTGCCTGCGAGTTCGCAGGAACGGAGCCAATTTGTCTAGCGTGATAATTGCGTGCGGAGCCGCCGTTGAGCTCACCAGGATATCCAGGTCGCCAAATTCTTGCTCCCAGTCCTCGAAATGAATCGCTCGTCCCCCGGTAATTGCGGCCAGCGCCGCCGCGCGTTCGAAAGAGCGATTGGAGACAAAGATTTGTTCCGCTCCGCGCGATCGAAAAGCTCGAGCTGTCTTTTCACTCGTCTCACCAGCACCGAGAATCATGATCTTGCAGCCGTCTAGATCACCAAAAATCTGTTCAGCCAGGTCCACCGCTACCGAACCGACCGAGACGCTGCCGCGGGTGATTGCGGTGGAAGAGCGGACCTGTTTGCCTACCTGAAACGATTTTTGGAAAAGACGATTCAACAGCTTCCCGGTCGTTTGTGCGCCGGTCGCAAACTCGTACGCACGTTTGACTTGCCCGAAAATTTCTGTCTCACCAACGATCATCGATTCCAGGCCGGAAGCCACTCGAAATAAGTGACGAACACACTGGTTAGCCCATAGGCGAAATAGGTGTGCTTCGTCTCCAGCCCTCAAATTCCGATAGAAGCTCTCAAAGAATGCCGGAGCCGGGCTGTCGCGGAATTCCCCCGTGACATAGAATTCGGTCCGATTACAGGTCGAGACGATGAGTCCTTCAGCGAGCCCCGGCATCGTCTTCAGCCGCGCCAATGCATCTGGCAAAGCCGATTCCGCAATCGCGAATCTCTCGCGTACATCAACTGCCGCAGTCTGATGGCTAAGGCCAAAACAAAATATGCTCATCGCACGGTGGGATTGTCCGAAATAAATCGGATTCCCCAAAAAACACTCAACAGCAGACTAAAGGCGATAATTGATAAAGTGGCAATCCACTTTGCCCCCATCGTGTGCAGGTGGCGACCGAGCAAAATGCCGCCATACAGCGCCCACACCAGTACCGACCAGGCAACCTTTCGCCAGTCAACCTCCTGGCCGATAAAAAAGCCAGAGCCGAGGCCGACGGTGAAAAGGACAAAACCGAGCCACAGCAAACGTGAATTGGCGATGGTGAGGGTGCTGATCGGCGGAAGCCGAAAAAAGATTGAGCCCGGCTTACGGGTTTTCAACTGCCGCTCCTGAAACAGGTACATCAACCCGGCGACCCCGGCCAAGGCGAAGGCTCCGCAAGCCACGATCGAGAAAGAGGTGTGTGTCTCCAGCCAAGGATTAACCGGCCGATGACCGGTAAGAAGCGGGTGATCAGGGGCTAGCAACGCCCAAATATTGAGAACGGCGACAAACGGAGCGGTGATCACGCCAAGCAGCGATAAACGATAGGAGGAACCAATCAGTAGATAAATCAGAGTCATCGACCATCCCAGGAAGACCAGAAGCTCAAAGAAACTCGTGATCGGACAGCGACCGATTTGATGGCCTCGATCAACCAAAAAAAGAGTTTGAGAAATGAATCCGGCGCTGATCAAACCGAAAGTCAACCGGGGTGCCATAAACTTGCCGGTTACGAGCGAGTAAGCGGAATAAGCGGACGCTAAGGAAAAACCGTAGAGCGCCAGCCAAACCCACCAGCGATCGGAGGCGAAAATCAGTGAGCTAAGAAAATCCAGATGCATCAAGAAAACTCACCTGCTACGCTCCGCCATTCATGAGTGGAGTCAATCCAGAAGAACTTCGTCGCGCAATTCGGGATATTCCCGATTTCCCGAAGCCCGGCATTTTATTTCGCGACATTTCGCCGATACTCAGTAAGCCCGAGCTATTTCGGCAAGTCGTAGATGCACTCGCTGACGAAGCGGAGAAATCGGTTCCGAACAAGATCGTGGGGATTGATGCGCGGGGTTTTCTATTTGGGGCCGCGGTGGCATACAAACTTGGCCTTGGGTTCATTCCGGTCCGAAAGAAAGGCAAGCTGCCGTATCGCACCATTAGCTACTCCTATGTGCTCGAATATGGACGGGCCGATATGGAAATGCATATCGACGCTGTACAAGCGGGGGAAAAGGTAGTCCTGGTTGACGATTTGCTCGCGACCGGAGGCACCTCGGCTGCCGCGGTTCACTTGATCCAACAACTCGGCGCCACGGTGGAGGCAGCATTATTCTTCATCGAACTGCTCGACTTAGGAGGCAGAAAACGGTTGGACGGAGTTCCAGTAAAAACCCTCATTCAGTTTTGACGGAATCCGCGGATCTGAGCCTCATCTTCTTGATGCGTTGTAACGACATTCAGGATCGTCCTGGGAGTGGAGGGTGGTGCCGAGGTAGGGCGTGTCGCTCCGCGACCGCAGAATCATCGCGCAAGCCATTTGTCCCGTTATGCCTGACAATATGCCAACAATAGCGTCTGAATGATGGTTTTCGGCCCAACCAGGTCTGGTTCCATCCTCGATTCTGCGGTCGCGGAGCGACACGCCCTACCTCACCATGACCGAGAGCGACTCCCGACCGTGAGAAATGATCATAATCGGCCCCAATGATCTTTTTTATCGCCAGGCGATTGGTCGGCCTCGTCATCGTTCTTTTCTGCGTCGTTACGATTACATTTTTTCTGGTTCGGTTAATGCCGGGAGGCCCGTTTGATCGAGAGCGTAAGTTGCCGCCTCACATCGAAGCCGAGCTACTGGCTAAATATAAGCTAGATGGACCACTGCTTACTCAGTACACCGATTACCTCGGCGATCTGCTGCACGGCGATCTTCGGCTTTCAACGAAGTACCGGAATCGTACCGTAAACGAGATCCTGGCGGACTGTTTGCCAGTATCCGCCACTCTGGGTGGAATCGCATTCTGCCTGGCAACTAGCATTGGTGTTTTCCTGGGATCTCTGGCTGCTTCTTATCAACACTCCTGGATCGATCGATCGGCGATGCTGGGCGCGCTCGTAGCCATTTCTCTACCCTCTTTTGTCATCGGCCCGTTGCTGATTCTGATCTTCGCTATCTACTTTCCTGTGCTTCCAGTCGGTGGTTGGGGAAATCTGCAAAGTCTGGTGCTGCCTTCGATTACTTTGGCCGCACCATACGCCGCTTACATTGCCCGGCTCACCCGCGCGAGCATGTTGGAAGTTCTGACGCAGGATTTCGTTCGCACGGCGCGGGCGAAAGGCTTGCCGGAATCGCAAGTAGTCTACAAGCATGCCCTGCGTGTCGCGATACTCCCGGTTGTTTCGTTTCTTGGCCCGCTCGCCGCTAACCTGCTGACCGGCTCAATCGTGGTGGAGAGCATATTTAGTATTCCAGGCGCAGGCGGATTTTTCGTCAACTCGGTGCTTAACCGCGATGGGTTCCTCCTGGCGGGAGTCGTGATCGTCTATTGCGCCCTTCTCGTTCTGTTGAATTTGCTGGCGGACATTCTCTATGGTGTCCTCGATCGCCGAATCGTACTGTATGACTGATCCACGTTCCACCTGGAGCAGATTGCGGCGAAATCCGGCAATGATCGTTTCAACTTTGATCGTGGTCGGAGTAGCCATCGCCGCCCTGCTGGGGCCGATGCTGCTAACAACCAAAAGCGGTGAGGTAACAGCCCACAGCTTTCTGCCACCTTCTCCGGAACATGTCTTCGGCACTGACCTCAACGGGCGAGACCTGTTCTTTCGCGTGCTTTTGGGAGCCCGCGTCTCACTTCTGGTTGGGATCGCCGGCGCTGGTGTGAGCTTTGCGGTCGGGGTCCTTTACGGAATGATCGCCGGGTACACCGGCGGACAAGTCGATTCGCTGATGATGAGATTGGTCGATGTGCTTTACGCTATTCCACGTTTGATCTTTCTTCTCGTACTCATCAGCGCGCTTGACCCGATCTTACGCAGCACGATGGAGGCACGCGGACTGCAGAACCTTGTTGGTTATTCGAAGATTTTCATTTTGGTGCTGTGCCTTGGTCTGACC
>WNFJ01649994.1_pt1 | contig 10571 bp, 8 predicted proteins | sample 5400461 | NCBI WGS metagenome assembly WNFJ01 (sample SAMN13153349, study PRJNA577476) | soil metagenome | isolation source: 115 cm saprolite on Douglas fir-dominated hillslope | place: USA:California | collected 2013-09-17
CCGCGGACATCAACGAAGGCATCGATCTTTTACACCGGTTCTATGTCGCGGAAGGCTTCCTTGACGTAGCCATCGATCCACCGCGTTACACCTATCACGACGACGCGAATCGCGTGGACGTGACAATACCGATTCATGAAGGGCGCGAATATTTTTTCGGTGACGTTTCCTTCACCGGTCAGAAAATCTACGACGCCGACACGTTGCGCGGACAGATCGACGATCTTCTCAAGCAACCTTACACCGACGCGCGAGTCGATGACATTCCACGGCGGCTGCAGGCCTACTTCAAGGCGCGCGGTTACTACGAGGCGAAAGTGGCGGCGACTGGCGATCCAGCGGCCGTGCAAAGTGGTCGTGTGCCAGTGCACGTCGTGATCGCATCGGGTCCTGTTTATCATTTCGATGAAGTGATCGTGCACGGCTTGACACGGCTCGATCCCAGTTATGTCACGAAACGCTTCACCACCCTGAAAGGCAAGACCTACAGTCCGGACGTGCTCGACGATAAATTCCGAACTCTTATGCGCACGGGCCTGTTTAATGTGCTCAAGATCGAGCCGACGCCCATTGCCGATGAGGATGCGCTGCTCTTAAACATCTCGGCCGAGGAAGCTAAGAGTAAGGAGCTCGGATTTTCCCTCGGTTACGGCACCTATGAGGGAGTGATTGTGGGCGCGCAATTTCGCGAGCGCGACCTTTTTGGCACCGGCCGGCCGCTCACGACTTCGCTGGAAGTTTCGCAACGCGGCTACAAAGGCGAGGTCCTTTACGAGGACCCGTTTTTCTTCGACACCGACTTCAGTTTTAAGAATCGCGCTGCTGCTCTCACTTTCGATTTCGACGGTTATTCAAAATTCGAGGTGGGTGATCGCGTCGAGCTGACCCGCAAAATCACCAAACAATATGAGGCTAGCCTCGTGTTTGGCGCACGCTACGTCGATATAACGAGTTCGTCGATTCCGCAGAGGTTTCTCGGCGACACTTCGTACTTCATAGATTCCGTCGGATTTACTCACACACTTGATTTGCGCTCGAGTCCGCTGGTATCGCCGCGTGGTTTTATCGCAAATAACACCCTTGACGTGGCGAGTGACGCTTTCGGCAGCGATGTAAATCTCGTTCGCACGACGGTTCGTCTCGCGTATTTCTTGCCGTTCGGCCCGAAAACTTTGACGCCGGGCGTGGCTGCCGATGAGACAATGCCGCCGCTCGAGCGCTGGTTTCAACAATCATCCCTTGCGTTCGGCGCGCGGGCTGGTCTTGTCCATTCGCTTGGCCACTCCGGTCCTGATGAACTGACCACCCTCCCAATTGACGAGCGCTTTTTCAACGGCGGCGCATCGACGGTGCGCAGTTTTGGCGAGCGCAAGCTTGGACCGCGCGATCGGAGAGGAAATCCGCTCGGTGGTGAATTCTTCACTGTCTTCAATGTTGAATACACTTTCCCGCTTTACGGCGAGCTCCAAGGCGCAGTGTTTTACGATGCCGGCAATTTGTTGCCCACTTCCGAAGAACCAGGAGTGGACGACATGCGTTACGCGCTCGGCCTCGGATTGCGCTACAAACTACCGATCGGGCCGATCCGGCTCGACTATGGATTCAACCCCGACCCGCAACGGCACGAGGACGACGGCGCGTTCCATTTCAGTTTCGGGTTTGCATTTTGATTAATTGATCGACATCAAACGATGCGCTTTGAGGTGGATCGCGATCTCCGAGCGCGATGTTATGAAATATGCGGCGTCGCCGCCTGATTTTAGCATCGAGCTCGGAGAGCTCGATCCACCAATAACGTATGAAAAATCGAGAAGAACATTCTCGCAGCGAAATCGGCGATCTCGGCGATGTGTCGCCGGAAATTTTTCGCGAAGAGCTCCATCGGCTGGCCGATTGGATCGCCGATTACCGGGAGAATCTCGAAACGGTGCGCGTCGCGCCCAATGCGAAACCGGGCGCCATACAGGCTGCATTGCCGGCAGAACCGCCGGAGCAGGCGGAGTCGCTGGAGAAAATCTTCTCAGACATCGATCGGGTGATCGTTCCAGGAATGGTGAATTGGGGACACCCGATGTTTCTCGGCTACTTTGGGTGGACAACAACCGCTCCGGGAATTCTGGGCGAAATCATCAGTGCGCCCCTCAACGTCAACGCCATGACGTGGCGCACATGCCCGGCCGCCACGGAACTCGAGACCGTGGTGGTCAACTGGCTGCGGCAGTGGATGCTTTTGCCTAACGAATTTGGAGGAGTGGTTTACGATACCGCGTCGGTCGGAATCATGCATGCGCTTGCGGCCGCCCGGGAGGAGGCAGCGCCGGCGACCCGCAAGCTGGGATTGAGCGGACGCACCGACGTTCCGCGCTTTCGCGTTTACGCTTCGGATCAAGCTCATAGCTCTGTGGAAAAAGCAGCTATCGCGCTCGGCCTCGGCGAGGAAAATGTGCAGCGCGTCCCGAGCGACCGCGATTTTCACATGAACGTTTCTGAGCTGCGCGAGATGATCGCGCGAGATCTCGCGTCCGGCAGCGGCCGGATTAAGCCGCTCGCCGTGATTGCGACCGTGGGCACAACATCGACCGCCAGTGTCGATCCGGTAAAAGAGATTGTCGACATTTGCCGGGAACAGAAAATCTGGCTGCACGTTGATGGCGCTTATGGCGGTGGCCTCGCGCTTTTGCCGGAATGTAAATGGGTGACCGCAGGCTGGAACGAAGCTGATTCGGTCATCATCAATCCGCACAAAATGCTTTTCGTGCCGCTTGATTTCAGCGTGCTCTACGTGCGCGATCTTGAACGGTTGCCGCGGCGACACGGTGGAAGCGGAGAAGAATTACATGGACTACGGCATCCAACTTGGCCGCAGGTTTCGCGCTCTCAAGGCCTGGATGGTTTTTCGCGCATTCGGCCGCGCCGGAATGTGTAATCGCATTCGCGAACATCTGCGTCTGGCGCATTTGCTCGCGGAGTGGATCCAAGGCGATAATCGTTTCGAGCTGGCCGCACCGGTGGTGATGCCGGTTGTTTGTTTCCGATTCGTTGGGGCCGACGATAGCAAGGCCGATATGTTGAACAGCGCGATTGTCGAGCGAATCAACGCCTCTGGCCGAGCCTACCTTACGCAAACGAAATTGCGTGGCCGCACGGCCATCCGCATCGGTTTGGGAAACGTGCTCACGACCGAGCAACATTTGCGCAAGGGTTGGGAAATGATTCAAGAAACGGCGAGCGAGTTGTAATCGGAAGACAGCTGGAAGGCTGGGTGGAACGCGTTGTCCTCAACGCGCTGCTAAATAAATTCTCGAAAGGCTTTCGGGGCTAATTTTCAGTACATGTGAGATCTCGTGTGTCATGCCTGCCTGCCGTGACAGGCGAGACGTCTACCTTCCTCCCATGCAGCTCATCTTCCGCTGACCATCGGAACTTTCGATACGGTTGGAGTGACACAATTTGCGGCTGAGGTCAGCCGCCGCTACAATTTGTCGATTATGATGCGGGTCTTACGCAAGCATCGGCAATGGCTGATGATCGTGATCGCCATTCTCGCGATCCCCTTCATTTTTTACTTTGTCCAGCGGCCGGATTATGGCGCGATCAGCAAGGACCAATTCGCGCGTATTTATGGCCGGCCTGTTTCGATGGTGGAGGCGCGACGTGATGCGCGGCTGTTTGAATTGGCGCGCTCGCTTGGCATGTCCACAATCTTACAAGACCTGTCCTTTGGCGCTTCGACTGCGAACGAAGCTTATGCGCAGTTTGCTTTGAATTTGATTGTCCTGCGGCACGAAGCAGAGCGGCTCGGAATTCAGCCGACTACAGGAGACGTTGTCGATCTTGTGCGAAATCTGCCGGCGTTTCGTGGTCCGTCCGGTTTTGATCCCAAGAAATACGAGGAATTTTCCGGAACCGTACTCGCGCCGCTCGGCTTCACTGACGCCGAGATTGATGAACTGGCGCGGGATGAACTTTGCTTGAACAGAATCAAGGAGCTTCTAAATGCCGGCGTTTCGATTCCCGAAGCGGACAGCAAGGCGGAATTCGAACAGCTTTACGGCAAATCATCCGTGAGCGTAGTCCGTTTGCGCGCGGCCGATTTCGCTAAGGAGGTCAAAATCACCGATGAGGAAGTGCGCACGTATTACGACGCGCATAAATCGGAATTTAAGACGGAGGAGAAGCGCAAGATCGAGTTTGTTAGCTTCGCTTTGAGCGAGGAACAGAAAAAGCTGACCGGCAAAGAGCGGATCGACGCGCTACAAAAGCTGTCTGATCGAGCGGAAGATTTTACGCAGGCTTTGCTGGAGAAGGGAGCGGATTTTCAACAGGCGGCTGCGAAGCTTCAACTGCCCGTGCAAGCGACGGGCGAGTTTTCGGCCAGCTCGCCGGATGAGAAGCTTAAGTCGAACCCGAAACTGAGTGGTGCTGCTTTCCAATTGACCAAGCAGGAGCCGAACAGCGATGTGATTGAAGAAGGCAGCGACTATTACATTTTGCATCTGGCCGGAGTGGTGGAGGCGCGGCCCCTTAGTCTGGAGGAGGCGAAACCGAAGATTGTGGATACGCTCAGAACGCAGCGCGAACGCGAGTTGGTTTCGGCCAAGGGCGCGAAGATGGTGCACGATTTGCGTGAAGCATTGAAAGCGGGTACACCGCTGTCCCGCGCGTGTGAACAAGCCGGTGTGAAAGCAGAAAAGCTTGAGCCGTTCATGATTGCCGACGATCAAACCTCGGATGATCAGAAGGCGAAAGCACAACAGCCGGATCTGCCTACTATAAAAAATGCGGTAGCGGAGCTCCAACCAGGCGAGGTGAGCGATTTAGTTCCATCGCAGGATGGTGGCATCATCGCTATTCTTGAAAAGCGCGAGCCGCCGGACCCGGCGAAATATCAAGCGAACAAGACCGCGTTCGACGAGCGTTACCTGCGCAACAAGCGCGGGATTGTTTTCTACGAATGGTTACATGATCGCCAGCGCGCAGCAGATGTGCAATTCGCCAAAGGCTAAGATCGACATCGTAGAATAGAAAAGAAGGACGGGATTAACAGGATTCAAAGAATTAGGGTTTCGTCCGGCAGCAGCCCGGATCGGGCAAATCCTGTCTAGAAAACGTTCTGCAATGGAAACGCGCGACCAAATCTTCGACGATGCGAATGGCGACCTGGCCATCGGCGAGCTCGAGAGCGCGGTCGAGAAGTACGGGCGGTGTGTCGATCTCGATCCGGATTTCTTCGATGGCTGGCACGCGCTCGGCATGGCGCTGATGAAGCTCGGCCGATTCAACGAAGCAATCGAAGCGGGAAAAAAAGCGGTCGAGCTTCGGCCTAACGACCAAATCGGTTGGACGAGTCTGTCTTTGTTCTACAACCGCGCTGGCAACATCAAGGAAGCTGAAGCAGCTGGCACGAAAGCCAAGATTTTGTCGTGGGGAGGCAAAATTGAAAAGGAGTGAATGGTGATCAGTTAGCCTCCCGGGATTACCATCACCTCTCACTTATCACCATTCACCAGCCCTAATGACTTGGGGCGGCAAGATTGTGAAAGAGTGAGATGTAATTAGTCCAAGCACCTCTCACCTATAACGTCTTACGGTTTACCAGTCGTCCACCCGTTTGTGGGCGGGCTTTTTGAAACTCAGGCTGGTTTGAGGAGGGCTCATTTTCCAATTTTAGGCTTGCAATATTGACTAGAATTGTAGGTAATAGCCGTAAATAGAAGCAGAATGGCCGGTAGGTTGTTTTGTCGGTTTTAGCCGGTCATCAAAACGATCAACCCCATGAAAAAATTAATCTTCTTGATCTTGTTGGGCGCGGCCTTTGTCGTTGCGCGGACTAATGCTCACTCGTTCTCCTTCACCACTTGCGCGCCCGATGGCGCAATGGCGACGGCGTCGCCCCCTGACAGCCCGGGCAAAATCGAAATCGAGAGCAATCCCGCCCCCGAATTCAACGAAGCATTTTCTCCTGTGGGTACGGTTCCCGATTCTGGTTCCACCGCGCTGCTTCTCGGCAGCACAGCCGGCCTGCTCTTCTATCTGAGGCGTCGAATCCGAGCATAATAGAGTGGCGCAAGTTTCCAACTTGCGATCTGGATTAGCTGGCAAGTTAGAAACTTGCCCCACCTTGAGATCGTAACGCCGAGGCCTCCCACCTTGCAAGTCATCGCGAGCCTACTTGCGACCTTTAAAGGCACCCGGGACGCCCGCGCACGGGCGGGCAAGCTGTGCGCTACCCATTACCAGATGTTTACGCGCTTGTCGGCGGCGCGAACCATTGGCGAACCGTCCGGAACATTAAACGCTTTTTGGAACTCCGACAGATTCGAGAGCGGTCCGTCCACGCGATAATGCGCGGGTGAATGCGGGTCGGTGTTGAGCCGCAATTTTGAATCTTCGTCCCGCTGTTTCGACTTCCAAATGGCCGCGAACGACAAAAAGAAGCGCTGCTCCGGTGTGAAACCGTCGATTTTCTGCTCGCGTTCTTGTGGATGTTTATCCAGGGCCTTCTGCAGTGCAGCGCAGGCGAGCTTCACGCCGCCAAGATCGGCGATGTTTTCGCCCTGCGTCAGCTCGCCATTCACATGCAGTCCGGGGAGCGGCTCGTATTCGTTATATTGCTGAACGATTGCTTGTGCTCGTTCTTTGAATTTGGCCGCTGATTGGGGTGACCACCAGTCGCGCAAATTTCCAACTGCATCGAATTGACGTTCATGTCCGATGACTGCCCCGATGCCGCCGTAGTTCACCGCATCGTCCGCGTTGGCGTAGAAGAACGGCGGCTGCAAAATTCCAGCCGGGAACACAATCTCATTCATGTTGGGATTGTAATAGGCGTTCACCGTCGGCGGCGTTATGCCCCATTCCGTTGGATCGACCGGTTTGCCGATCTTCTTCAACTCGCGCGATGCTTCGAACTTCTCGGCGCGGATCGTGTTCAAGACGAACGGTCCGCGATCGATTCGTAGCAGGGAATAATCGAGCCACTTGTCCGGGTAGCCAATTTTTACTCCCATCGCAGCCAGTTTCTTGAGCGCTTCCTTCTTGGTCGGCTCATCCATCCAATCGAGGGTCTTAATCCGGTCGGCGAGGGCTTCTTTCAAATTGTTGACCAGTTCAAGAGCGCGGGCCTTCGCCTCCGGTGGAAAATAAAATGCGACATACAATTTCCCAAGTGCTTCACCGATTGCTCCGTCCGTAGAAGCAACCACGCGTTTCCATCGCGGTTTGATTTGCTCGGTGCCGCGAAGGATTCGGTCATTGAAGTTAAAGTTCTCATTCACGAAGTCGTTTGAGAGTTCGGCTGCGGTCGCGTTGGTGAGATGCCAGCGCAGATACGCTTTCCAGTTATCCATGGATGTGCTCTTGAAGACGTCGTCGGCGGTTTTGAAGAATTCCGGCTGGTGCATATTGACGTCTGCCGGCGCGAGCACGTCGAGGTGTTTGAAATAATCGCTCCAATTCCAATCCGGCGTCAGATCCTGGAGCTGCCGAAGCGGCATCTTGTTATAATTCTTTTGCGGGTCGCGCAGTTGAACGCGCGTGCGCGAGGCCTCCGCGAGCTTTGTCTCGAGCGCCAGAATCTTCTTTGCGTCATCGGTGGCGGTGGCGGCATGCTCGCCCAGGAGCGTCAACATCTTCGCGACATGATCGACATATTGGTCGCGCAATTTTTTCGAAGTTCGTCAGTCTTCGTGTAGTAATCGCGGTCCGGCAATCCGAGTCCGCCCTGAACCGCCTGCGCGATCTCGTGCGTGCTGTCCTTGGCGTCCTGCCCGGAACCAAAATTGAAAAGCACGTTGACGCCGATGGTGTGCAGGTGCGCGATTTCCTTGAGCAGATCATTGCGATCTTTGACTGCGTCAATGTTTTTGAACTCATCATCGAGTGGCTTCGTGCGCATCGCCTCGATCGTTTTCTCGTCCATACCGCTTGCGTAGTAGTCACCAACTTTTTGGACTTCCGGCGCGAGTTTTGGATCGACGTGTGTGTTCTCGGCCTTTTCCGCGATGTCATGCAGCGCGTCGTTATTCCTCTCAATCAATTCGTTGAAGCTGCCCCAACGCGAATATTCCGGCGGAATTTCCGTGCGCTTGATCCAGCCGCCGTCGGCGTACAGGAAAAAATCGTCCGACGGTTTCACAGACGGATCCATGCTGCTCGGATCAATCGGTCGCGGCGGATTTTTGCCAACGGTTGCTGCTGCCGCGGCGCGTAAATCAAAGGCGCTCACCAAACCAATCAGTGCGATGAACAGAAATTTAAGCATCGCGAAAGAAACGCGAAGCCGCTGCGATTGTCCAGCAATGTGACCGAGGCCGGACTGGCAGTTCACGGCGACTGAGCGCCATGGCTATGACCGATGCTACGGCGGGTAACTAATCTGCTCTAACGCATGTGGTAACCCGCCACCTGCCACCGCCCCGTTTCCTTCGTGAGGATGATTAATTCGGCAGCAAGCGCTTTGTGTTCGAACGACCTTTTGAAAAGAATTTCCTGATAATCCCCGTCGGGCCATCCATTCGCTCTATGATAATGCACAAACCTTTACAAACGATCGTGTGCGTGCTCGACCGAGCGGGACGCGTCGAGTCTCCATCCATTTGACAAAAAAATCCCTACCCATGCTGGCGTTCTTAATGCGGGGTGCTTGCTCGTCAAAAGCTTGCCGATAGCGACCAAAATCTGTCAAGTTTAGCCATCGGAGGGCCGTATCTCGCGCGGATTGATCATCGGCGGACATCGCGCTCGCTCGTGGTGTCGCAAAGCTGCACAGCATTGCAATGCAAAATATTGAGAAAGGAATTCTTTTTGAATTCATCGGTAAGCGATGTTTTTAAGTTCTGAATCGTAAGTCGCTCTAATTGCGCGCGTATCCGGCGCGTTAATTTGACGTCGGGCTACGTCGTACTTTCCCGCTGGACACCTGTAGGCGGCTCGGTCTAGCCTGCTCACGTCTCTAACAAAGAAAGAAACTCATGAAAAAACTGATTTGCTACACAATCATTACCTCCTTCGCGGCAATCGCGGTTTCGATCGCCGCGCCGGACAAGGATGCGATGATGGAGAAGGAAAAAGCTGCCTGGCAGGTCTTCAAAGAAAAGAAGAGCGACGAGTTTAAGAAACTCCTCTCTCCCAACTTCATGGCCGTCTACAGCGACGGCATCCAGACGAAGCAAAAGGAGCTAGATTCGATGCAAAAGTGGGACCTGAAATCGTTCTCCTTAAGCGATTTCAATCTCGTCATGACCGATCCGGACACGGCACTCGTAACCTACCACGTGAAGGTGGAAGGCACCATGGAAGGCAAAGACATGTCGGGCGACTACAATGCCGGTTCGATCTGGCAAATGAAGAAGGGCGAATGGCACCCGATCTTTCACACTAACATGAAACAGGAGGCAGCAACGAAACCCGCCGGTCAATAATCAGCTCGGTCGTTTGATCCAAACCATTGGATCGCGAAAATCGTGGGAAGTTTGTAGGGCGTTTGTACCAAACGCCATTTGGTTGGCGTCTGAACAAAGGCCCTACAATGAACGCTAGCCGATAACCGCGACGCGTGTTGACTTGCTGCGCGTCGGTCTTATTCTGGAAAGCGAAGTGCGGGGGAGCCGCTATTGGCTGAGACGTCGAATGACGAACCCCTTGAACCTGATGCGGGTAATGCCGCCGAAGGGAGAGGAAAAATCAGCCATGCGATTCCAATGCATGGCTTTTTCACTTTTATGAGACGTCCGCAGATTTCCGCAGATTTTGTTCCTTTGAATCTGTGCAAATCGGGACCGAGGGAATCTGTGGAAGAACCTGTATTTTCTTATGAGTAAACCCCAAGACTCTGTAGACGCGGTGAGCGATGGTCAGCTGCCGAATTCGCGTAAAGTGTACGTCGCCGGCAAACAACATGTCGATCTTCGCGTGCCGTTTCGCGAGATCTCGCTCGCGCCGACGAAGTCGATGGATGGCAAAATTGAAGTCAACGAACCGGTCCGCGTTTACGACACGAGCGGCCCTTGGAGCGATCCGGACGTAGATGTCGATGTTACGTGCGGTTTGCCGCCGTTGCGCGCGAAATGGATCCGCGACCGCGGCGATGTCGAAGAAATCGAGGGACGAAAAGTCCAGCCGATTGATGACGGGTATCTTTCCGAAAAACACGCGTCTCTCGTCGATAGCAAACGTTCAACGTCCAACGCTCAACATCCAACGCTGAATTCAAACGGGGAGAATGGGTCTGCGACATCAAACATCAAACATCGAACATCAAACATCGCTGCGTCACGACCTTTGCGGGCGAAGCCCGGCAAAGTCGTCACGCAGTTAGCGTACGCTCGCCAAAGAATCATCACGCCGGAAATGGAGTTTATCGCGATCCGTGAGAATGCTGGACGCGAAGCGCCCAAATCAAACATCAATCGCCAGTCCGGCTCGGACCAAACATCAAACATCGCCCGCAACGATCTCGCTCACCAACATGGCGGACAGTCATTCGGTGCCAGCATCCCTGACGAGATAACACCGGAATTCGTGCGGGCCGAAGTCGCCCGAGGGCGTGCCATCATCCCGGCAAACATCAA
>WNFJ01266591.1_pt1 | contig 10569 bp, 7 predicted proteins | sample 5400461 | NCBI WGS metagenome assembly WNFJ01 (sample SAMN13153349, study PRJNA577476) | soil metagenome | isolation source: 115 cm saprolite on Douglas fir-dominated hillslope | place: USA:California | collected 2013-09-17
GCGACGGCATTGTTTCAATTTGAGCGAGGTACCTGCGGAATGCTGACGGTCTCTCATGCCGCACATGAACCACAGGACACATTGGACGTATTCGGCTCGCGGGGCTCGATTCACGTACCGCTTCTGAACGACGGAAAGATGCGAATTGTGACTGAAAAGGGTGAGCGGACGGAATCACATCCGCCTGCGGCCAACTTTCATCAGCCGCTTATCGAGGATTTCATCGAGGCGGTTTTGGGAGATCGCAAGCCTAAGGTAAATGGCGACACTGGAAAGATCGTGGCGAGTATCGAAGAGCAAATCTATGCAGCGACGCGTCGTGAGGCAAACCGTTAGTTTGTCGCAACTAACAAAGGAAACCATGGCGCTACCGCAACCAGAAGTCCTTGTTGAACCGCTGCCACCGAGTGCCTCGCCGTCCTTGAGAGATTCCCCTCAACGATGGTGGCTCCTGTTGCTGTTGTTCTCGGCCATGTTGATTAGTTACGCACAGCGAAGTGCATTGAGTGTTGCCGTAGGTGCGAAGTCGTCATCGATGAGCACTGACCTTCACCTGTCGGAAGCGAGTATCGGAATTTTACTCTCGGGCTTTTTCTGGATCTATTCGTTCATGCAGGTACCGGCCGGCTGGCTAGTTGACCGTTTTGGGGTCAAACGTGCCTATTCGCTCGGGTTTGTGGTCTGGTCGCTGACTTCCTCCTTTACTGGCTTTGTTAACAGCCTGGCGACCCTGCTTGGGATTCGTGTGGCGTTGGGTGCGGGACAAGCCATCTCATTTCCAGCGTCATCTCGGGCTGTCGCTAATTGGTTTCAACAAAGCGAGCGCGGCTTCGTAACCGGAATTTATCTTACCGGCGTTCGCTTTGGCACCGCGCTGATTAGTTTGGTAGGCACCTATTTCCTGGCCCGGTACAGTTGGAAGCTCTTCTTCCTGGTGATCGGATTAGTGCCGATGATCTGGTTGCTTCCCTGGTGGAAGTTTCTAACCAGGTGGGAAATCTCAGCTAATGGTCCAAAGACGGGAGGGGCAGCTGTTTCATTCTTGCTTGGCCTTTCGTTACTCAAGGATCGCAATGTGTTCGGCATCTTTCTGGGTTTCTTTGCCTACGACTACGCCTGGTTTGTTTTTATCACATGGCTGCCTCGTTACCTGACAAAAGAACGCGGCTTCACCGATAGTGAGATGGCGATCTACAGCGCGGCTCCCTTCTTAATAATGGCGGCCATCATCGTGCTCTCCGGATTGTTGAGCGATTGGTTGGTAAGGAAAGGTCGTCAAGAGGCAATGGTCCGAAAAGTTTTTATCATTGTCGGTTTAGCAGTTGGCTGTCTGATTGTACCTGCCGGAATCGTCACCGATAAAATAACCGCAGTCTGGCTACTGACGATTTCGCTGTGCGGGCTGGGCATCTGTTCGCCAAATACCTGGACGCTGACGCAGGCTGTTTGCCACAAGAAGATCGTCGGCACTGTCTCCGGCATTCAGAACTTTGGCGGCAACCTCGGCGGCATTCTGGCACCCGCGCTAACCGGATTCATCGTTCACACCACAAAATCTTTTGCGCTGGCCCTCGGGTTGGTGGGTGTAATTCTTGTGATCGGGATGATAGCTTACTGGTTTTTGATTCCGGACATGGTTGAAGTGAAGCAAGCGTAATGCCCCAAAAGAAAACGCCAGAACAGTTGCGCAGCTCTCGCTGGTTTGGAGCGAATGATCTGCGGTCGTTTGGTCATCGCTCGCGCGCCAAACAAATGGGTTACGCCATCGATGACTTCAAGGACAAGCCGGTCATTGCGATCATTAACACGTGGAGTGACCTTGCTACCTGCCACAGTCATTTCCGCGAGCGCGCGGAAGAGGTTAAGCGTGGTGTCTGGCAAGCCGGCGGATTTCCAGTTGAGTTGCCGGCGATGTCAATCACGGAAACCTACATGAAGCCGAGCCCGATGATGTACCGCAATTTTCTGGCAATGGAAACCGAGGAACTGCTGCGCAGCCAGCCCATTGATGGCGTGGTCTTGATGGGCGGTTGCGACAAAACCACTCCGGGTCTTTTGATGGGGGCAATCAGCATGAACCTGCCGGCAATCTATCTTCCTGCCGGTCCGATGTTGCGCGGCAACTGGAATGGAAAGGTCCTCGGCAGCGGTAGTGATGTTTGGAAATACTGGGCGGAGAAGTGTGCGGGCAACATTAGCGACTGCGAGTGGTCGGAAATGGAAGACGGCATTGCGCGCAGCCCGGGACACTGCATGACGATGGGAACGGCTTCCACGATGACGGCGATTGCGGAAACACTCGGACTAACCTTGTCTGGTGCTTCGTCGATTCCCGCAGTCGATTCGAATCATGCCCGCATGGCAACCAGGTGCGGCCGCCGCATAGTGGCAATGGTTTGGGACGATTTAAAACCGAGCGACATCCTCAAGTCGTCTTCATTCGAAAACGCGATTACGGCCGACATGGCCATTGGCGGCTCGACTAATGCGATCATTCACCTTGTGGCGCTGGCCGGCCGGGCCGGTATCAAACTCGATCTCAAGAAGTTTGACGAGATCTCGCAGCGCACTCCGATGATTGCGAACCTCCGCCCCTCCGGCGAATTCCTGATGGAGGATTTCTACTATGCCGGCGGCCTGCGCGCCTTGCTCAAACAGATTAGTGAGCTGTTGGACCTCGATTGTTTGACTGTTTCAGGCGAAACGCTGGGGCGCAGCATCCAATCGGCTCGTGTGTATAACGAGCAGGTTATTCGTTCCGTTTCCGATCCAGTGTCGTCCTCAGGCGGCACTGCGATTCTCTACGGTAATCTGGCGCCGAATGGTGCGGTCATCAAACCGACAGCTGCTGAACCTCGCCTGCTGCAACATACCGGGTGCGCGCTTGTCTTCGAAAACTATAACGACCTGGCTGCACGCATTGACGATGAGAAGCTGTCAGTAGATCGGGATTCAGTTCTCATACTGCGGAATGCGGGCCCGTTGGGTGGTCCGGGAATGCCGGAATGGGGCATGCTGCCGATTCCGAAGAAGCTGTTGCAACAAGGCGTCCGCGACATGGTGCGGATTTCGGATGCGCGCATGAGCGGCACGGCTTACGGCGCCTGTGTCTTGCACGTTTCGCCCGAGTCGTTCGTTGGTGGGCCACTGGCGTTTGTGCAGGATGGAGATCTCATCGAACTGGATGTTCAGGCTCGCAAGCTGGAATTACATGTGAGCGATGAGGAATTAGAGAAGCGTCGCGCAAAATGGGAACCGCAACATCCGCCCTACGAACGCGGCTTCGGCGCATTATACGCGGCCCACGTCACGCAGGCCGATCGAGGCTGCGATTTTGATCTGCTTGAGGCAGGCGCCGGGACCCCTGAACCGGAAATACATTGATCTAAAGTACAAAGTACAAAGCACAAAGTACAAAGCACAAAGTACAAAGCACAAAGCGCAGGATACACACAGAGATAATGGCTGAGTTAATTGGCAGATCAATCATAGGTTTCCATCGCGGTGTTCTAAACGGCGACACGTTTCACGCGGTCAACCCGGTGAGTGGCGAAGAACTCCCCCCTGACTATCATGCGGCCAGCGCGGCTGAAGTCGAGAAGGCTGTCCAGTTGGCAAGTAGCGCGGCTGAAAGCTACCGCCGTACAGCGCCGAAATTGAAGGCGACGTTCCTGCGCGAAATAGCTGAGAACATCGAAAGTTTGGGTGACGTTCTCGTGTTACGCGCGACATCAGAGACGGCCCTGCCGGCAGCTCGCATTCGCGGTGAGGCGGCGCGAACATGTTACCAGCTACGTCTTTTTGCAGAGCTGGTAGAAGAAGGTTCCTGGGTTGATGCACGCATCGACAAGGCAGACCCCAACCGGCAGCCGCTGCGAAAGCCCGACGTCAGATCCATGCTCGTTCCCCTTGGACCAGTCGTGGTATTTTGCGCCAGTAATTTCCCTTTGGCTTTTTCAGTCGCGGGTGGCGATACGGCTTCTGCGTTGGCATCGGGAAATCCTGTAATAGTCAAAGCGCACAGAGCGCATCCCGGAACTGCGGAGTTGGTCGGACCTGTAATGCCGTCCGAACCCTTGATCTCCCTGAGGGCGTCTTCTCATTGCTGTTTGGGCGAGGCGAGGAAATAGGAATGCAACTGGTCCGGCATCCGCAGATCAAGGCTGGCGGATTCACAGGCTCGCGATCGGGTGGACTGACATTGATGAATGCCGCAGCAGCGCGGCCGGAGCCCATCCCTTTTTATGCTGAGATGAGCAGTGTGAATCCGGTTTTCATTTTGCCCGGCGCTCTGGAAGAAACAGAAGAGCAGATTGCCGCGGGGCTGCACGCCTCAGTCACGCTCGGCGCGGGCCAGTTTTGCACCAATCCCGGCCTCGTTTTTATTCCCGAAGCAGCGAGTTCAACGGGATTTGTCAAACGACTAAAAGAGATGGTGTCAAGCACAGCAGAGTTTACCTTGCTCACGAATCGGATCTCCTCGGCTTACCGTGAAGGCGCCTCAGCGCTTTCCCAAAACGCGACGGTCGACGCGCTTGTTCAGCACGACAATGCGTCTTCAAATTGCAACGTCAGTGCCGTTTTGTTTCAAACCGAGGCGAGTTCCTTCCTGGCAGATCCCGGTTTGAGTGTGGAAGTCTTTGGTCCAGCAACGCTTCTCGTCACCTACGCAGATCCAAAACAACTGATCGAGATAGCGCGCTCGCTCGAAGGTCAGTTAACTGCGACCATTCATGCAGCAGATGCCGAGTCTGTCTTGGTAAACGAACTGCTTGAGGTCCTTGAAAAGAAAGCAGGGCGGATTGTCTTCAACGGTTTTCCCACAGGAGTGGAAGTGGGCCACGCGATGTTGCATGGTGGCCCCTTCCCGGCTACTTCGGATGGCCGCTCTACGTCGGTGGGGACCAGGGCCGTATTTCGTTTCGTGCGTCCAGTTTGTTATCAGGACGCTCCCGAAGCTGTATTACCCGATGAACTGAGGAACGCCAACTCGTCTGGGATTTGGCGTCTGGTCGACGGTGAACTGACCAGAGCTTCGCTGTCCGATGACTTTAGAAAGCTTTGATTGACACTACAAGCGTGGTTTTCACAAGAGTCTAAAGCCACGGTGTGAATGAGAGGTGCTGCTTCAGTTTATATTCAACTTGAGTTCCAACCAAAACATCGCATGATAAGAACACTCTTCGTTTTCTTCTTCGTACTGCCGGCCATCATCTTCAATTTCTTTCTTGCCGTGCCGGCTCAGGATTCAACTGCAACGAAGAGTATCTATCACGCTGGCTGGATAGACTTAAACAAGAACGGCCGGATGGATATTTATGAGAATCCAAAGATAGACATTGAGACTCGCATCAGCGATCTGCTCTCCCAGATGACTTTAGAGGAGAAGACTTGTCAGACCGCTACTCTCTACGGCTATAACCGTGTCTTGAGAGATGAATTGCCTACGCCTGAATGGAAAGAACAGATTTGGAAGGATGGCATTGCGAATATCGATGAACATCTGAATGGGTGGGGGCCGGGTGCAAAGAGCATCTACGCTAAGGATTTAGAGAAGCATGGCTGGGCCATGAACGAAGTGCAGCGGTTTTTTATCGAGCAGACGCGACTTGGGATTCCCGTCGACTTTACTAACGAAGGCTTGCGGGGTGTTTCCGCTTCCGTCGCCACCAGTTTTCCATCTCAGTTGAGTATGGGACACACGTGGGACAAGGAATTAGTGCGCGAGATGGGACGGATCACTGGCAGCGAGGGCCGCGCCCTTGGTTATACAAACATCTATGCACCGACCCTGGACGTCGCGCGGGATCAACGCTGGGGCCGACTGGAAGATGTTTACGGAGAAGATCCGTATCTCGTGTCTCGGCTTGGCGTCGAAATGGTCAAGGGGTTGCAGGAGAACAACACGGTGGCTGCAACGGCCAAGCATTTTGCTGTCTACAGTGCCGGCAAAGGTGCGCGCGAGGGCCAGGCGCGAACCGATCCGCAAACATCTCCTCGAGAGGTTGAGAATATCTTTCTTCCGCCGTTTAAAGCGGCAATCAAAGAGGCCGGCCTGCTGGGTGTGATGAGTTCGTATAACGACTTCGACGGGATTCCGATCACCGGCAGCGAATATTGGCTGACTGAGCGTCTGCGTAAGGATTTTGGTTTCAAAGGCTATGTCGTTTCCGACAGCGGTGCAGTCGAGTATCTATACAACAAGCATGGCGTCGCCACCGACATGAAAGACGCTGTGAGACAGGCCATTCAGGCAGGATTGAACGTGAAAACCAACTTTACGCAACCGGAGGATTTCATTCTTCCTTTGCGTGAGTTAGTCAAAGAAGGAAAAGTGTCGATGAAAACCCTGGACGATAGGGTGCGAGATGTTTTGCGAGTGAAGTTCCAGGTGGGTATCTTCGATCATCCCTACATAGTGGATGCAGATCACGCAAAAGATGTTGTTAACTCCCCGGAGCATCAGAAAGTTGCTCTGCGTGCGGCGCGCGAGAGTATTGTTCTGCTGAAGAACGACAAGCAGGTCCTGCCTCTTAGTAAACAGCTTAAGTCGATAGCGGTTATCGGTCCAAATGCTGACGACGATACGCTTACGCAATACCGTTATGGTCCTTCGGCTGTGAGGGGAGTGACGGTTCTTGAAGGAATCAAGAACCTTTTAGGAGATAAGGTTAAGGTTAACTACGCCAGAGGATGTGAAATCACGAATGAACACTGGCCTGAAACTGAGGTGTTGCCGGAGCCGTTAACTGCCGCAGAGCGGGCTGGGATAAGCGACGCGGTTGAGAAGGCAAGAAATTCTGACGTGGCTGTCGTGGTTCTTGGTGATTCCGGAAAGACAGTTGGGGAGAGCGCGAGTCGTACCAGCCTGGATCTACCGGGGCGGCAGTTGGAGTTGGTCCAATCGGTGTATGCGACGGGTAAGCCTGTAGTAGTGGTCTTGCTCAACGGGCGTCCGGTTAGTATCAACTGGATAAACAAATATGTTCCCGGAATTTTGGAAGGATGGTTTCCGGGGGCACAGGGTGGGACGGCGATCGCTGAAGTTCTGTTTGGGGATTACAACCCCGGTGGCAAGTTGACAGTAACGTTCCCGAAAACGGTCGGACAGATTCCCTACAACTTTCCGACGAAGCCAAACGCCCAATGGGAGGGCGAGAAGACACGCGTCAACGGCGCGCTTTACTATTTCGGTCACGGCTTGAGCTACACCACGTTCGCCTACAGCAATCTTCGTATCGCTCCCTTGCGGCAAATCGCATCTGGTGAAATAAAGATCAGCGTCGATGTTCAGAATACCGGTTCGCGAGAGGGCATTGAAATCGTGCAACTCTATACACGTGACGTTGTCAGCAGCGTCATTACCTACGAAAAGAATCTACGTGGTTTCGAGCGCGTCAGCCTTTCACCGGGGGAAATGAAGACCGTGACGTTTACTTTAGGTTTCGCCGACCTGGCACTGTGGGATAGGAGCATGCATTTCGTCGTAGAGCCGGGTACCTTTCAAGTGATGATTGGTTCGTCTTCTGAGGATATCAGGCTTAAAGGTGAGTTTGAGATCGTATCGCGCTGAGGTGTTTGTCCAGGGTTTGCAAATGCGCGTAACGCGGCCACTCACTACAGAACCGCGAGCGGTAGCGACCGGGTTGTTTCCACCAGATTCAACTAGGAACTCAAGAGCGGTAAGTTGGTTGAAAAGCTTCAGACGCGCGTAACGCGGCGACTACAGAACCGCGAGCGGTAGCGACCGGGTCATTTCCGCCAGATTCAACCAGGAACTCAAGAGAGGTAAGCTGAGGCCTGGATGAGTTGAGAGTAGCGTGAACGACCCGGTCGCTACCGCTCGCGGTTCTGTATTGAGGGGACAATTCAAAGTTGAGTATCCCGGAAGCAACCCGGTCGCTACCGCTCGCGGTTCTGACCTTGTGTGTGCCTTCGACTCCAGTGTCTACCAAGGCGGTTCTATTGCCCAAAAGAATCTTGACAGCAGTTCTGGTAATGTCTACTATCCGTTACCGCTAACGATTCACACTTGCAGGGGCTCTAAGGAGAGAGGAGAAAAACTCAACATGAACAGGCGAAAGTATCTGGCGCTCATGGGAGCCACGGCCGGCGCTGTCGCGGTAAGCTCGACTGGGATCGACCTGACTTCGGCCCAGCAGTCAAGAACTGCCGACGATGGATCGCCCACAACCTCCACGAGTGCTGATCGCGCGCGGCGCATGCAGTGGTGGCACGCCGCAAAGTTTGGCATGTTCATCCACTGGGGTCTTTACAGCACACTGGGTCGTCACGAATGGGTAATGGAAAACGAAGGTATTCCCGTTAAGGAGTATGAGCAGTATGCTGACGAGTTTAAGCCGAAGCCAAACGCCGCGCGGGAATGGGCCCGACTAGCTCGTCGCGCCGGAATGAAGTACATGGTGATGACCACCAAACATCACGAAGGCTTCTGTAACTTCGATTCTATCGTCCGGGAATACGTCGACGCCGCACGCGCGGAAGGCTTGCGCTTCGGCTTCTACTATTCGCTGATGGACTGGCACCATCCAGATGGAGCACGCTGCCTGAAAGACGAAGCGGCGAGACGCCGGTTTGTAGATTACATTCACGGGCAAGTGAAAGAGTTGGTGACCAACTATGGCAAGGTCGACATCCTATGGTACGACGTCGCTTGGCCGCTGGACGCAAAAGGCTGGGAATCGGTCGAGATGAACACGATGGTTAGACAGTTGCAGCCAGACATCATCATCAACAATCGTTCGAAGATCCCCGAAGACTTCGACACGCCGGAGCAGCGTATCGTGGCTTCCGAGAGTCGTCCCTGGGAATCGTGCATGACACTGAACGACAGTTGGGGTTATCACGCCGCCGACAATGGATGGAAATCGCCATCGACGGTTGTTCGCAATCTGATCACTTGTGCGCGCGATGGGGGTAACTATCTGCTGAACATTGGACCAAAACCTGATGGCTCGATTCCGGTTGAATCAGTGCAGATTCTGTCAGCTGTTGGAGATTGGATGAGTAAACATGGCGACACCATCTATCACTCCGACAATTGCCAGCCCCGGCGGGGAAACTACCTGAGCTTTACGCGGACGGGCAATACGCTATTCGCTCACGTGCACTATTGGCCGGGCGAGACGGTCGTCATCGCCAATCTACTCAACAAGGTTGCCTCAGCCAAAATGCACGGAAGTAATGAACCGCTAAAATTTGAGCAGGACGACTATCGTGTGCGTTTGATTGGCTTGCCGAAGCAGGCCCCGGAACTTGTGACCACGTTTGCGCTCGAATGCGACGGCGAGCCGCGTCAGAATAACGAGGCCAAGCGCCTGAGAAACCGCGCGAACCGAAGTACTAGAACCCAGATGATTATCGATTCCCATCAACACTTCTGGCAGGTTGGTCGGTTCGACTATCCCTGGATGACGAGCGATGTTGAAGTCCTCTATCGCGACTACTTGCCGCCAACACTGGAGCCAATACTCGAGCGCAACGGTATTACGAAAACTGTCCTGGTCCAGGCGAGTAATAGTGTAGCGGAGTCGCGTTGGTTGTTGAATCTGGCCGACGCTTACCCATTCATTGCCGGAGTCGTCGGCTGGGTAGATCTGGCGAGTCCGGCAGCGGAAAAGGAGTTGGCGGAATTGACCGCGCATCCGAAGTTCAAAGGAGTGCGGCATCTGGTGGAAAGTGAGCCGGGGGACGATTGGCTCTCTCAGCCCGAGGTCTTGCGAGGCTTGCAGCGGCTCGGCCCTTACGGAGCCTCTTACGATCTTCTGGTGCACACACGCCATTTGAAGCACGCCAGGACAGTGGCGGAGACTTGTCCGGAACTTTCTTTGGTCATCGATCACATGGCGAAGCCACCGATTGCGCACGGCGAAATTGAAGAGTGGGCCCATGAACTGAAGCCGCTAGCGGCTTACAAAAACGTTTCTTGCAAGCTATCGGGACTTGTCACGGAAGCAAATCACTCTGCCTGGCAGACGGACGAATTGCGACCCTTTGTGGAATGCGCCCTGGAACTGTTTGGCACGGAGCGATTGATGTTTGGCAGCGACTATCCGGTGTGTTTGCTGGCCGCTTCCTACGATCGCGTGCTTGATTCGTTTCAAGAGGTTCTGAAAGGGCTGAACGACCAGGAGCGGCAACAAATTTTTGCCGAGAACGCTTTCAACTTCTACCGGCTTAAGTAAGCACATGATCGAAAATTGCGATGTCTGAAAGTTATTTCATTACTGGAGCGCAAGGTTGCATTGGCTCGTGGATAGTCAAGACTCTCGCTGAACGCGGAGATAGCCCGCTGGTTTTTGATCGCAGCGATGACGCGCGACGGCTAAGAGCCATCATGGCCCCAGCTGATCTCGAGCGCGTACGTTTTATCACGGGTGATATCACAGACGGCCCTGCCGTGCTCGCGGCCTTGAAAGAATCGGCGGCCCAGCGCGTGATTCACCTTGCGGGCCTGCAAGTGCCGACATGTAAAGCCGACCCTGTAGCCGGCGCGCTCGTGAACGTCGTAGGCACTCTCAATATGTTCGAGTCGGCGCGGGTGGCTGG
>WNFJ01318316.1_pt1 | contig 10569 bp, 10 predicted proteins | sample 5400461 | NCBI WGS metagenome assembly WNFJ01 (sample SAMN13153349, study PRJNA577476) | soil metagenome | isolation source: 115 cm saprolite on Douglas fir-dominated hillslope | place: USA:California | collected 2013-09-17
CAAGCCGGTGCCGATCATCGCCGAAGCCACCATCGTGCCGGCCGGCATCGTGCGGCTGGTGGAGCTGCAGGAAGCCGGCTACGCCTACGCCAAGCCGTAGCGCCAACAGACCTCATCCTGAGGAGCATCGCGCAGCGATGCGTCTCGAAGGATGGAACGAGTCGTGCGCGCATCCATCCTTCGAGACGGCCGCGCAAATGGCGCGGCCTCCTCAGGATGAGGTCTCTTGAGGGCAGGCCGTTTCCTGAAAATGCGTTAAGAAGAAGGATTCTCCAGGCTGAACACCTCGGCCTGGTCATCGTAGGAATACAATTCGGCGTAACGGCCCCAGTGGATGACCGTGCGCAACGTCTCCTGCGCGGCTTCCTCGGAGAGGGAGTCCTCCAGCTCGGGCTCGAACCTCACGATGGGTGCGCGGTGACCGGGGCGCTCATCGAGAACGCGTCTGATGTGCGCGGCCAGAGGAACATTGGCGCGCAGGCGCTCGGCGAATATCCGCTTGCGCTCCTCCAATGCAGCATCGGCGAAGATGCGGCCGGTGGGCGTGAGACGGATGTCGCCCTGCTCGAGCTCCGCGAACCCCAATATCTGCAGGGCCTCGGCGATGTGGAAGAGCTCATCGGCCTCGAGCTGCAGCCGGCCGCCGATTTCCGGCAGATCGGCACGCCCGTTGAAATGCGGCGATGCCAGGAGCTCGAGCAGCCCCGACATCAGATTGGTTCCAACGGGCGGAAGCCTGGTGGCAATGGAGGGCGCGCTGGGCTGGCCCTTTGCCTGATCGGCAGGCCGCACCCGCTGCGTCATTCTGGTATAGATGTCATCGACCATCTCGCGGAACGCCGGGTCGAAGCGGTTGCGCGGATAGGGCAGCGCGACCTTGATCTCGGCGATCACCCGTCCCGGGTTGGAGGAAAATACCAGGATGCGGTTGCACATCAGCACCGCCTCCTCGATGTTGTGCGTCACCATCAGCACCGATTTGATCGGCAGCTTCTTCTCCTGCCAGAGCTCGAGAAAATCGGTGCGCAGGGTTTCGGCGGTCAGCACGTCCAGCGCCGAAAACGGCTCGTCCATCAGCAGAATGGTGGGGTTGACGACGAGCGCACGCGCAAAGCCCACGCGTTGACGCATGCCGCCCGACAGCTCGCGCGGATAGGCGGACTCGAAGCCGTCCAATCCGATGGTATCGATTGCGGCGAGCGCACGGCGGCGCATCTCCGGTTCAGGGATGCCGAGCGCTTCCAATCCGGCCTCGACGTTCTCCAGAACCGTCAACCACGGAAACAGGGCGAATGTCTGGAACACCAGGGCGACGCCCGCACAGGGACCCGCCACGGGTCCCCCGCAATACGTCACCTTGCCGCCCGTAGGGGTCATCAGGCCGGCAACGATGCGCAGCAGCGTGGACTTGCCCGAGCCGGAACGGCCGAGCAGCCCCACGATCTCACCTTCCCGCAATGTCAGGTCGACATCGTTGAGAACGACGATTTCGCCGGCCGAAGGCTTGGGGAAGCACTGGCGCACGCCGCTGCATGACAGGAGCGGTCCGGCGCCGACGTTGCGATTTTCGATGACACTCATGGAAAGGCTGGACTCCCGGGATCAATCAAGGCGGAGCTTGCGCTCGGAAAGGCGATAGAGCGGGCGCCACAGCGCGCGATTGAACAGCGTTACGAACAACGAAAGCATCACAATCCCCAAGACGATGCGCGGGTAGTCGCCGGCCTCGGTGTTCCTGGCGATGTAGGCGCCGACCCCGTGCGCGGTCAGCGTTGTGTCCCCCCACTTTACATATTCCGACACGATGCTGGCGTTCCAGGCGCCGCCGGAAGCGGTTATCGCGCCGGTGATGAAATAAGGGAAGATGCCGGGCAGAATGACGGTGCGCCACCATTGCCATCCCCGGATGTGAAAGATGCCGGCTGCTTCGCGCAGATCCGTGGGAAATGCCGAAGCTCCGGCGATCACGTTGAAAAGGATGTACCATTGCGTCCCCAAGATCATGAGCGGGCTGACCCAGATATCCACATTCAGGTCGAAGTGGACGATCAGCACGACGGCGACGGGGAACAGCAGATTGGCGGGGAAGGCGGCCAGGAATTGGGCCAAGGGTTGAATCCTTGCGGCCCAGCGCGGACGAAAACCGATCCACACCCCCAGCGGCACCCAGATCAGGCTTGCCAGCACGATCAACAGCGCCACCCGCAGCATGGTGACGGCGCTCAAGAGAAACACGTGCCAAACGTCGCTCCAGGCGAGCTCGGTGCTGATGAAATCCACGACCTGCCACACGCAATAAGCGGCAACGGCCGCGACCATGGCGTACCACGCCACGTCGAGCAGGCGCGACGACAGGGGTCCTTCGATGCGTACCTTCGGCTGCGGCAGCCGAATCCGCAGCGTGAACCGGAACGCCTTGCCGAGCGGCGTGGCCAGCAGGTGCAGGAACCTGGTTCTGCGGACAATGTCGAGCACCCAAGATTCGGGAACCGACTGCGCTGCCGTCTGCTCAAACCGGAATTTATCGGACCAGGCCACCAGCGGGCGGAACATGCATTGATCGTAAATCAGGATGACGATCGTCATGGCCAATATGGCCCAGCCCACCGCCTTGAGACTCTTCTGGTCGATGGCCATCGCGACGTAGGAGCCGATGCCGGGCAGCGTGATCGTCTTGTCGCCCACGGTGATCGCCTCGGAGGCGACCACGAAAAACCATGCGCCCGACATCGACATCATCATGTTCCATACCAGGCCCGGCATCGCGAATGGCACATCAAGGCGCCAGAAACGTTGCCACGCCGAAAAGTGAAACGCTTGGGCAGCCTCTTCCAGATCGCGTGGAACCGTGACGAGCGACTGATAGAAGCTGAACGCCATGTTCCACGCCTGGCTGGTGAAGATGGCGAATACGCATGCCAATTCCGCGCCCAGCACCTTGCCGGGAAACAATGACATGAAGAAAACCACGGTGAAGGAGATGTAGCCGAGAATCGGCACCGACTGAAGGATGTCGAGAATCGGAATGAGCACCAGCCCGGCGCGCCGGCTCTTGGCGGCAAGCGTCGCATAGGTAAAGGTGAACACCAGGGAGGCCACCAACGCGGCCAGCATGCGCAGCGTCGTTCGCAAGGCGTATTCGGGCAGGTTGAGCGGATCGAGCGAAATCGTCGCCTGCTGCACGACCTCCAAGGGGGCCTGCACCTGGCGGACGCCGATAAACGCCAGCGCCAAGCTCCCGAGAATCAGCGGAGCCGCCACCAGATCCCACCGGTTCGGCAGATAGGCCCGAACCGCACCGCCGATGGCAAGGTAGCGGTGGTCAGTCATTGTCATCGCCTACTTCGGGCACGGCTGCCGCATGAAGCCAAGCCTGATGGGACAAAGCTTGAGAGGGACAAAGCCCGAGAGGGACAGCGGCCGAAGCTCGACCGCCAAGCTACGCTTTTTTCACGGGCAAGGAGGTGAGGTCAAGTGAAACCGGGTTCGTGACGCCGGCATGACGACGGGCGGCAACCAGTACCTTGACACAGTGATATTGACCGGTTGAGCAGTGACTTCCTCATCCTGAGGAGGCCGGCTCTTGCCGGCCGTCTCGAATGGTTCGAGACGCCGCGCTGCGCGCGGCTCCTCACCATGAGGGTGGATGGGCCTCTGCCCGCGCTCCTCACCATGAGGGCTGAAAAAGGTACTAGTGCCGCCGACCCTGTCGCGATCCAGCCAAGGATGATGATGCCGGGAAGGTCCGCGGTCGCGCCTCAGCTGGTGGGGATGAAAAAGTATTGCTTCAGCCGGTCGGTCTCCGCCTGGCCGACGTATTTGCCGATCTCCTTGTCGAACTGCGCCCAGGTCTTCCACGGCCGATATTCCTCGAATTCAGCCGACATGCGCGCGCCGACCCCGGGAATCAGCAGGGATTCCGCCTTCGTGCCGGTGTTCAAATTGATCGGGACGAACGCCTTGCGGTAGAACTCCTTCGCCTGATCGGGCGTGAGCTGCTGATCCAGCAGGAACTTGTTGAGGTCCACCACGGTCTTGAACGGCCGCTTCTCGAGCATGCCCTTCACGATGGCAGGCGTCATGTGCGGCAATTGCTGCAGCTCGCTTTCGGTCGCCATGTTCGGATCGACCAGCTTGCCGACCTGCGCGCCGGCCGGAGCTTCCAGCACCGCCAGGAACGCCAGAACGCCGACAATCGCGCCAACCGATCGTTGAGTGAGCGTCATGTCACTTACTCCCTCTATAGCGGATATCCGTGAACGCGTAGGCGAGGCCGAGCAACCCCATTTGCAGCATCATTCCGGGGGCGAGGAGCGGCGGCGCCTTGGCATGCAGGATCTTCTCCAGCAGCTCCCACTTGCCCATCTCCGGATCGAGCTCGAGCTGATACTCCGCCGAACCATTGAAGTGGGCTGCCATGCCGGCGAAGCCCGCCAGCACGAACAGCCCCATGACGATCTGCAGGGCGCGCAGGCTGCCGGTGTCCGGTCGCATGGCGTGCCAGGCCAGCACCACCACCCCAAGCACGATCAGGACGAGAGGCACGAACTGCAACGGCTGCTCGTAGTGCTCCAGGAGGATGAGCTCCGTCACCGTCCCGAGAAGGCCGAGCACGAGCACGCCCAGAACCCAAAGGCGGAGCCGCTCGAGGACGCTGTCGGCGTCCACTTTGGGCCGGCCCGCATCCATGTGCGGCCTCCCTGGCATTTCTTCTTCTTATTTCTGGCCGCGCGCCTCTTTCACCACCAGTGCAAGGGCGGCGTTGTATGGCGTGGTCACCGCGGTCACCAAGGTGGTCACCTGGGGGACATCCGGCTTGTCGGGCATCAGCGCCTGCTCGATCTGGATCATGCCCTTCTCGATGGCCACATAGGCGTCTTGCGAGCGCGCCTTGATGAGATCCTCGATGGGATCCCAGCCACTGTCGAAGGCGGCGTAGGATTTGCGCGCCTTGGCGATGTTGCCGGCCTTCAATGCGGGCGTGACCTCGCGCAGGTGGGCGCGCTCGATGCGCAGGCGCGCGATATCGTCGTAGAGCGGGTTGAGCGGCGTGCCGCTGGAAACCAGGGCGATGGCTTCGTCATATTTGCCAATCATCTCCTGCAGGTCGGCGCTGATCTTGGCCCGATCGGGGGTGGGCGCGTCCAGCTCCTTATTGATCCGGGCCTGCAGATCGAGCTCGATCTTGTCGTACATCGGCTTGCTGCGGGTATTGATGTAGACCTCGATCCCGTTCCAGGCCGAATCGTAATCCTCGAACGCTTCCTTTGCCTTCGCAATGTCGCCTTTCTTGACCGCGTCGGCGGTGGCCAGGAGGATCGGCTTGACGGCCTTGATGCTGGAAACCTCGAAGCGTTCATCCGCTGCCGGGGCCGGTTGCGCAAAACCGACCACGGCCGCCGTGACCATGGCCAGTGTCGTGATTAGACCGAAACCAATGCGGCGCGCTTGCTGCATCATGGGCGTCACTCCTTGATCAAAGCTGATTTAGAGACCAGTTCTCGATTGAGAGACCAGAGGGTTAAGGGCTTATAGTGGACTTTGCTGACGGGAAGCTGACCGGAAAAGGCCCAAAAAGGCAAGGCCGCAGGTTGGCAATGTCAATCGTGGTGCCGAGCGGTCCACCCGGTCGGCGCAGCAAGGCTCGCAGCCGCGCCGCCAGCTCCTTCATGGCAAAGGGCTTCGGCAAGTAATCGTCGGCACCCCGATCGAGCCCCTCCACGCGCTCATCGATGCCGCCACGCGCCGTCAAGATCAGGATGGGGGTCCTGATCGACTTTGCCCGCAACTCTTGGATGACGTCGAGCCCGGCGCGGTCGGGAAGACCGAGATCCAGGACCAAAGCGTCGTACGAGATGCTCTTGGTGGCGGCCAAGCCGTCTTCGGCATTTGGAAACGTATCGGCGCCGATGCCGAAGCCCGCCAAGCCCTCGACGATCAATTTGGCCAGGCGTTGATGATCTTCGATGACAAGCACACGCATCGGATGCCGATCTAAAGCAGAGATTGTCGGCTCGGTTCGCGGCTTGCGGTTCGCGGCTTGCGGTTCGCGTCCGAGCGAGCTGACTTGATTCATTCCGGTGCGCTCATTGCCATTTCCGCGCCCGGTCAAAGCCGGCGAACAGAATAGCAGCTCCCGTGCAGCAGGAGAACCGCAGGGCCTGGAGGAAATCGCGGGTGAAACGGAGGAAGAGGAGGGTTGGTGTCGGCGTGCGGCGACCGCTCCTAGTGTGGTGACTCTGACGCTTGTTTCGCACGTGTCCACGGCGCACCGCGGTCTCCTTCTCCCCGCGTGCGGGGAGAAGGTCGGGATGAGGGGGCGTTTCCGCGAGTCTGAGCTTGTGGAAGCGCCCCCTCACCGGGCCGAGATCTGGTTTTCGCTCGGCGCGCGTTGCCCTCTCCCCGCAAGCGGGGCGAGGAAAGCCGCGCCGCTCGGCAATCGCAGCAAGTGTTCGAGACGACATACTAATTTAGTTGAATGCAAGATACAAATTCGACGAGAACGGTCCGAACAGAAGGCCGGTGTAGCCGACCGCGGCGCTCCGTCCGATCGGTGCGGCAAGTTCCCACAGCCGCTTACGCGTCATGAAAATGAGGTTTTCATCCCGCGACCATTCCAATTTTCCAGTGACCCGACACGCCAGCCGAAACGTGGCGTCGCCGAAATGGGCCCCCGGTATCGCAGTGTGATGCTCGATCGGAAAAAACCGGTTCGGCACGGTTATGAAAACCCGTGCGGCGACCCGGCACAGCTCGCTCACGAAAAAGGCCTGGCTCTCGAGACTGCCGACGTGCTCGAGAACGGCGTTCGATGTCGCGATCGCAAAACTGGCGTCGTCGAACGGCAGTCGGGAATTCGGCCTTACCCGCACATAACCGACTTCCGGAAAGGCCTCCTGAAACCCCGTCCCCTTGCCCAGGCCACAGGCCGTAATGTTGCTCCGGTGCGGGTAGCTGCGCTCCAATACGTTGGCGCTGTCGTTGACCACGTCTGACACGCCCACGTCCAGGATCCGGTCCGACGGTGACGGCCGCATGCGCGCCATGAAATCACGGAATATGCGGTCGCGCGCCGCAATAGCCAGCCGTTTGGCCGCGCTGCGCGGCGGCACCACCTGATAGTACTTTTGATCCAGCGTCGTCCCCATGGACGTCCCCCGCCACGAAGTGTAAACCGCAACGCCCCAAGACTGTCAATCGAGATCATGAATCCCTGATGTCGGTCCGCCATTTCAAAGACTTGCTTCCGATCGACAATTTTTTCGGATTGCTGGCAGGGATCATCGCTGGACTTCTCGTCTCCTTCCTTCTGTTCGGCTTCTGGTGGCCGTATTGGCGCATCGCCGACGGGGATTTATGGATCGTGTACGAGGCGTTTCTGCTCAATGACGGCCTGCCGCAGGAATGGTTCGATGCCCCGGGCTATTTCACCATATTGCTACTCGGCACCTGGTTCCACCTGCTGCATGTGGTCGGGCTTTTGGATGTCCATGCGCTCTCGTCGCTGCCTGTCCCGTCCGAGGCCGAGCACGCCTGGACCGCGGCTGTTCGTGCGGGACGCGTACTTTCTCTCATGCTCGCCATATTTTTCGTGCTCGGCTTCGGAACTCTGCTGCGTCGATTGATCGGTGACTGGCGTGTCGCTGCCGCGGCCGCCTTTGCCCTGGCGTTTTCCGGCGGCTTGGCGATGGAGGCGCGCATAATCCGGACGGAGCTCATTGCCGGTGGCTTGGTGATTCTCTCGCTACTGGTCCTTCTCATCGCAGCCCGCACGTTGAACACCGCATGGCGGCCTGCGCTCGTGGGATTGGCGGCATTTCTCGCCACCCTCGGTCTCATAAACAAGGTCCAACTCATTTTTCTCATTTGTTCGCTTCCGCTGATCGCCTTGCCGTTCGGGCGCTCCTCTGACAATCATTCCGGGTTTTGGCGAACGTCTCCGCTTGCGCTCCCTGCGGCCGCGCTGTCGGCCGTTGGCGCTGCCCTTGTGGCAATCCCCGCTGCTTCTCTGGTGTCGATCGGGTTTTCGCAAGTCGAAGGGTCTCTTTTTTCCTACGAACCGTTTGCATTCGGCCTGTTTGGCATATACCAGCCGATTATTGCGGTTTGGATTGGCGTCAGCATGATTTTTTTCGCTGTTTTGTGGGGCGTCTCCGCCCTGGAAACATTTACCGCGGCGGCGGCAGTGGTTTTCGGCGTGGCGTTAGGCCTGCTGTCGCTCGACATCCGCTACAATCCGCAAAACGTTATTGTCGTAATCAATCCGATTGAACAGTTGCTATTGGCGGCCAGGCAAAGCCATCCGGATCTGGCAGACGGCGCGGGCCTGGTAACCGGGCTGGTGCACGCGCTGGTCAAGGGCGTGGCTAGCGTTGTGGCAACTCGAACTTTCGTGCTCGATCCGTCCGCCCGGCCCACGATCTTGCTTGAATGGCTCGTGATCGCAGGTGGAATCTCTGCGTGGCGAGCCGGTGAGCGAAAACTCGTCGCGCAAGTCGCAGTGCTCATGTGCGTGGCTTGGGGAATGGATGCGATTTATTCGGTACGCGGCCTGCAGCTGGCATATTTCACCTTGACCGACCCTCTGGTGATCATCGCTGCCGCCTTGCTCCTGGCAAGCTTTGGCCCCTTGCAAGCTCACAGGCACGTCTTTGCAATTGGGATGACAGTCATCGTGGCTCACCTCGTGCTCAGTCACGCAGAGCCGTTGAAACATACGTTCCAGCGCTCCCGGCCATTGCAATATTGCGTTGAGCACCTTGCATACACAAAGAAGATCGAACGATTCTCGTTCTGTCCTGCCGGCGCCTAGCGGTGGCGACCCGATACCGACTGACCGGTTCCAAATGGGGGGAGAAATTTGCTAGGCTCACCGCGGCTGATCACAGCGAGGGCAACCATGCTTCGGCGACGATCGATCTACTCAATCGCGCTGGCGACAGCGCTGTTGACGGCAGGAGCCGGCGCGCGTGCGCATGATGAGTCGAAATATCCGGACTGGTCCGGCCAATGGATCAAGGTGCCGGATGGCGGCCCCCCTCGCTACGATCCGAGCAAGCCCGATGGCCGCGGACAACAGGCCCCGCTCAAGGAGCCGTATCGCCGCATGCATGAGGCCAGCATGGCGGATCAAGCCGCCGGCGGACAGGGGCTCTACATCAGCAGCGTGAAGTGCATCCCGATGGGCATGCCCTTTCAAATGAGCATCGTATTTCCGTTCGAGTTCGTCATAACGGAAAAGACCACATTCGTTTTGTACGAGATCATGACCTCGCAGACCCGTCGCATCTACACCGACGGACGCGATTGGCCGAAGGACCAGGATCCGACCTTCACGGGCTACTCGATCGGCAAATGGATCGACGCGAGCGGGAGCGGCCGCTACGATGTGCTGGAGGTCGAGACGCGCAACCTGCGGGTGCCGCGGATCTTCGACCAGACCGGCATTCCTTTCCACGAGGACGGCAATGCGGTCATCAAGGAACGGATTTACCTCGACAAAGCCAATCCGAAGATCATTCACGATGAAATGACCACGTTCGACGATGCGCTCACCCGCCCCTGGACGGTGCTCAAGAGCTACACGCGCCTGCCGCGGGTCATCTGGTCGGAAAACAATTGCACCGAGGGCAACTACAACATCGCCATCGGCAACGAGGTCTACCTGCTGAGCGGGGACGGCCGTTTGATGCCGATCAAGAAGGACCAGCCGCCGCCGGACCTGGGCTATTTCAAGCAAAAGCCGAAGTGAGGCAGCCTTACTCCACGCCCAGCAGGCCGGCGGCCTTTATGACCGGCGCCATCGCTGTCATTTCCTCCGCCAGGAAGGCGGCCTCCCCCCGTGGGAGAGGGTGGCTCCGCGCGGAGCGCGGAGCCGGGTGAGGGGGGAGGTCTCGATCGCTTCGAGTATTCGCTCCAGCACTCCGTTCGTGTTCGTCAAGATGTCGTTATTCCAGAACCGAAGAACGCGAAGCCGCGCGCCGCGATATCGATGTCGCGCGCCTTGTCGTGGTCGCTGTCGACATGTTGGCCCCCGTCGGCTTCAACAACAATCTTGTGCTCATAACTTACGAAGTCCGCGATCCACGGACCAAGGGGCACCTGCCGGCGAAACTTAACGTGCGAAAGTTGTCGCGAACGCAACAGGTGCCAGAGCTTGCGCTCGGCATCGGTCAAATTACGCCTCAGCTGCCGAGCCTTCCCGCGCTGTTTTTTTGCGACCTGATATTTGGGCACACTTCCCCCTCACCCGCCCTCGCTTCGCTCGGGCACCCTCTCCCACGAGGGGAGAGGGAAAGAAAGCTTACTCCACGCCCAGCAGGCCGGCGGCCTTTATGACCGGCGCCGTCGCTGTCATTTCTTCCGCCAGGAAGGCGGCAAACTCCCCCGGCGTCTCGTTCTTGACGTCGACCGCGAGCTTGCCCAGCGTGGCCGCCACGTCGGGCGATTTCAGGCCCTCGTTGATGACGGAATTGAGCTTCGCCACGATGTTGCCCGGGATGCCGGTGCGACCGACCACGCCGGTAAACGATACCGAGACGAAATCCGGCAGGCCGCCTTCGATCAGCG
>WNFJ01544915.1_pt2 | contig 10569 bp, 8 predicted proteins | sample 5400461 | NCBI WGS metagenome assembly WNFJ01 (sample SAMN13153349, study PRJNA577476) | soil metagenome | isolation source: 115 cm saprolite on Douglas fir-dominated hillslope | place: USA:California | collected 2013-09-17
CGTCGTTGAACAGCTGGATGGCGTCGAGGAAAGTCGTGCCGATGATGGGATCGCCGCCGATGCCGATGCAAGTAGACTGACCAATGCCAAGCTGCGTCAATTGATGGACGGCTTCGTAAGTCAGCGTCCCGCTGCGGCTGACGACGCCGACATTTCCCTGCTTGTGAATGCGGCCGGGCATGATGCCGATTTTGCATTTGCCGGGCGAGATGATGCCAGGGCAGTTCGGGCCGATGAGGCGCGTCTTCTTGAAATCGACGACGGACGCGACGCGGACCATATCGAGGGCGGGGATACCTTCGGTGATGCAGACGATAAGCGGGAGTTGCGCATCGGCGGCTTCGAGAATGGCGTCGGCGGCGTAAGACGGCGGGACAAAAATGACAGAGGCGTTTGCGCCAGTGGCTTTGGCCGCGTCGGCGACGGTGTTGAAGACAGGGCGCTCGAGATGCTTGGTGCCACCTTTGCCGGGCGTGACTCCGACGACGACGTTGGTGCCGTACTCGATCATTTGCTGCGCCGGTGAAGCCCTGGACGATGAGGCGCGTTTTTTCGCTAACGAGAATGCTCATCGCGCACCTCCCGCGAGAGCCACGACTTTTTGCGCGCCGTCCTTCATGCCGTCGGCGATTGTGAAGTTCAGGCCGCTGTCGCGGAGAATTTGCTGGCCAGCTTCCACGTTGGTGCCTTCCATGCGGACGACAACGGGGACTTTCAATTGCAAATCTTTGGCCGCAGCGACGACGCCGCTGGCCAGAATGTCGCAGCGGAGGATACCGCCAAAAATATTGACGAAGACGGCTTTGACTGCCGGATCGCTCATGAGGATGCGGAAGGCGTTTTTTACCTGTTCAGCAGAGGCGCCGCCGCCGACGTCAAGAAAGTTCGCGGGCGAGCCGCCTGCGTACTTGATGATGTCCATGGTGGCCATGGCAAGACCGGCGCCATTGACCATGCATGCGACGCTGCCATCGAGCTTGATGTAGTTGAGGCCGTACTTGGAGGCTTCCACCTCAAGCGGATCCTCCTCGTCGAGGTCGCGCAGTTCGCGAAGCTCCTTGTGGCGGAAAAGCGCGTTATCGTCAAAGGTCATCTTCGCGTCGAGAGCGACAAGTCTGCCTTCGCCGGTGAGAACGCAAGGATTGATTTCCAGCATCGAGGCATCGGTGTCAATGAAAGCGCGATAGAGAGCCTCGAGGAACGGCGTTGCTGAGCTCACGACTTCGCTCGGCAAGCCCAGGCCGAACGCGATCTTGCGGGCTTGGTAAGGCTGCAAGCCCACTGCCGGATGAATTGTTTCCCGCAAAATGGCGCTGGGATTTTCCCTGGCGACCTCCTCGATTTCCATGCCGCCCGCAGCACTGGCCATGAAGACAACATGGCCAATGGCACGATCTACGAGCAGGCCGAGGTAGAGTTCGCGCTTGATGTCCAAGCCTTCTTCAATAAGCAGGCGCTTGACGATACGACCGGCAGGGCCAGTTTGCGGAGTGACCAGCTTCATGCCGAGAATATGGCTGGCGAGATCGGCGGCTTCGTCGGAAGAACGCGCCAGTTTGACGCCGCCGGCTTTGCCGCGGCCACCGGCGTGGATTTGCGCTTTGACAACCACGACGTTAACGTGCGACCGCAGGCGGTGCGCGGCGTCGCGCGCTTCTTCCTTGGTGAAAGCGACTTCGCCGCGGGGAGTGGTCACGCCATAGCGCGACAGAATCGCTTTTGCCTGATACTCGTGAATCTTCATTAAGGGTCCGTTTTTTCGTTCGACTTTGAAACAGTCTGCTAGTGTTAGAGTTTTGACGGCAATCGAAACATAGAAGTTTACCCGGAAGGTCGAGAGGGAGCAAGGACACGGGAAATGGTGGGGAAAAATGAGGGGAAAACACGCGCTTTGTTGCCAGACTGGCGGCCATCTTGCGGAGATTCAATGACACTTGCGCTGATTGAACGAGCTGAAGCGGGGTACGTGTTCGAGCGTGCAGAAGCAGAAGCAGCGATGGAAGAGCTGCTTTCGGGACGCGTCGACACGGCGGAGATCGTGCGGTTGCTGGTGGCGCTGAATCACCGGCCCATCCAGGTGCAAGAGCTCGTGGGATTTGCGCGAGTGATGCGGCGGCACGCCATGCGCGTGTTTGCAGAGGGCGAGGCGCGGCCCGCGAACATGGTGGACACATGCGGAACGGGCGGCGATGGCGCGAACACGTTTAATATTTCGACGGCGGCGGCCATCGTTGCGGCAGCGGCAGGCGCGCGCGTGGCAAACCACGGGAATCGCGCGGTGAGCTCGCGGAGCGGTTCGGCAGACGTGCTGGAAGCACTGGGAGTGCGGATCGCCCTGCCGTTGGAACAGTATGGGCAAGCGATCCGGGAGATCGGCATCGGCTTCCTGTTCGCGCAAGCCGCGCACACGGCCACGCGGCATGCGGCTCCGGCGCGAAAACAAGTTGGCGTGCGAACGGTGTTCAATCTTCTGGGGCCGCTGACGAACCCTGCAGGCGCGCAATCCCAAGTGCTAGGCGTTTTTTCAGCGGATGCGATCGACTTGGTGGCGGCCACACTCGCGGAACTGGGTGTGGAGCGGGCGTATGTGGTGCACGGAGCGGGCGGACTGGATGAAATTTCGTTGGCTGGGGAGACGATGGTGGCGGAAGTCCAGGGTGGCGCGGTGCGGCGCTTCACCGTAACTCCCGAAGAGTTCGGTGTGGCGCGCGCACCGCTCGAATCGATTCGAGGAGGGACGGCGGCGGAAAATGCGGCGCTCATACGGCGCATCCTGGAAGGCGAGGCCGGTCCGGCACGCGATATGGTGGTGGTCAATGCTGCCGCTGCGCTTGTGGCCGCGGGTGTGGCTGCCGATTTTCGCGAAGCGGCAGGACTGGCAAGTTTCGTTATTGCATCAGGGGCGGCAAGGGAGAAACTCGCGAGTCTCGTTGAGTTCACCAATTAGAATTAATTTCACGATCGCGATCACGATTCAAGATTGACTGAAATTACCGGCTTTCGGGGTAGGGCGTTTCGGGAGGGAATCTTGAGAAACATATTCGCCGGCCTTCTGCTTGCATTTTTCGCGTATCCGGCGCTCGCACAGAAGTCAGCTCCTCCAGCTCCCGCACAGGTCGCGCAGGAAGTGCGCGACTACCGGATGGACAACGAGGACCGCATCGTCCGCGAATTGAGCGAATTTCTTTCGATTCCCAACATTGCGAGCGACACGCCGAACATCCAGAAGAACGCGGCGCACCTGGTGGAAATGCTGGAGGCGCGCGGGATAGAAACGCACATTTTGCCCATCACCGGGCGTGGGCCAGTAGTTTTTGGCAAGCTCATTTCGGCGGAAGCGAAACGCACCGTGATTTTTTATGCGCACTACGACGGGCAGCCGGTCGATGCTAGCGCGTGGACGGATGGAAAACCGTTCGAGCCGGTGCTTCGCGACGCGGCCATCGAGGCCGGCGGAAAACGCATTCCCTTCCCGGCGAACAGCGCCCGGCATGGCACGGTCTATCACGACGACTGGCGCATCTATGCGCGGTCGTCTTCGGATGACAAATCGCCGATCGTGGCGTTACTGGCAGCGATCGATGCGCTCAGGGCGAAGAAGATTCCGATAGGCGTGAATCTCAAGGTTATTTTCGAGGGAGAAGAAGAAGCGGGTTCGACAAATCTGCAACGAACGCTGGAGTTGCACAAGAACTTGCTGGGGGCGGACCTGCTCATCACCGCGGATGGGCCGGTGCATCAATCGGGGCGGCCGCTGGTTTTCTTCGGAAACCGGGGAGACATCGGTATGGACATCACGGTGTACGGGCCGGTGCGGGCGCTGCACAGCGGGCACTATGGAAATTGGGCGCCAAATCCGGCGATGGAGTTGTCAGGTTTGGTGGCATCGATGAAGGACGCAGATGGGCGCGTGCTTATTGAAGGCTACTACGACGACGTCGCGCCGCTGAGCGACGCGGACAAGAAGGCTATCGCAGAACTGCCGGACAACGATGCGGAATTGGAACGCGAACTGGGAATTGCAAGACCGGAAGGCGGAGGCAAGAAACTTGTGGAGTTGTTGCAAGAGCCGTCGCTGAATTTACGCGGATTGCGCAGCGCGTACGTGGGCGAGCAGGCGCAGAATGTGGTGCCCGACCGGGCAGAGGCTTCGCTCGATGCGCGACTGGTCAGGGGAGAAGACCCACAGAAAAAGTTCGATCAGATCGCTGCGTTCATCCGCAAGCAGGGCTACTACGTGATCGACCGCGAACCGACCATCGAGGAGCACCGCAGTCATCCTCTGATCGCGAAGATTGTGAACGAAGGCGGCTATCGCGCCTCGCGTACGCCGATGGACCTGCCAGTCTCTAAGAAAGTGGTCGAGGTCGTCGAAGGGGCTGCAGGCCCGGCAGTGAAAATGCCTACCCTCGGGGGAACTGCTCCCATGTATCTATTTGAAGACCTGGGCCTGCCGGTGATCGGGGTGCCCATCGTCAACGCGGACAATCATCAGCACAGTTCGGACGAAAATTTGCGGCTGGGGCATTTCTGGCGTGGGATGGAGATTTATGGCGCGATTTTGGCGGATTTGAATTGGTGAAAGAGAAAAGATTTAACGCAGAGGGCCCAGAGACCACAGAGATCACAGACAAGAATTTCGCAGTGAAGTCAGAGAGACAAAAAATTCTTTAGGAGTTGTTTGCCGGAATCGGTGAGGACGGATTCGGGATGGAACTGGACGCCTTCGATTTTGTGGCGGCGGTGGCGGAGGCCCATGATGATGCCGTCATCGGTCTCGGCGGTGATGGTCAACTCGCGCGGCAAGGATTTTTTCTCGACGATGAGCGAATGGTAGCGCGTGGCGGTGAAGGGATCCGGCAGCTTGCGGAAAATATTCTTGCCGTCGTGATGGATCTGGCTGGTTTTGCCATGAAACAGCTTCGGAGCGCGAACGATTTTGCCGCCGAATGCGGCGCCGATGGCCTGATGGCCGAGGCACACACCAAGGATGGGAAACTTTCCCGCGAGGCGCTCGACCAGCTCCACGGAAATGCCCGCCTCCTGCGGGGTGCAGGGGCCGGGAGAGATGACGATGCGCTCGGGCTTGCGCCGGGCAATTTCTTCGACGGTAATTTTGTCGTTGCGATGCACTTCGACCTGGCAACCCAACTCGCCGAGATACTGCGCAAGGTTGTAGGTGAAGGAATCGTAGTTGTCGAGAAGCAGAATCACAATAGACTCGCCCACAGATTATCAAAACCGAAGAGAGATTTCTCCGCGCAAAAGGCGCGCGGAGAGGAAGCGGTCTCGGGCCGCAAAAAACGCGGCTCTCGAAATGACGGACTTTGTCAACTCTTTCGTCTGGCGTCTGCCAATTCCAGAGCGGTGACCAGCGCTTTCGACTTGTTGACGCTCTCTCGATATTCACCCTCTGGAGTGGAATCCGCAACTATGCCGCCGCCAGCTTGGACGTAGGCAACGCCGTTCTTTACCACCATGGTGCGCAGCGCGATGCAGGAATCGAGATTGCCCGCGAAATCGAGATAGAGAATGCCGCCGGCATAAATGCCGCGGCGCGTGCGCTCGAGTTCTTCGATGATTTCCATGGCGCGGACTTTGGGCGCGCCGGACACCGTTCCGGCCGGAAAGCAGGCCATCAACGCATCGAAGCAATCCACGTCCTCGCGCAGACGGCCGCGCAGGCTGGAAACCAGGTGCATCACGTGCGAGTAGCGCTCGACGGTTAGCAATTTTTCGGGCTTCACAGTGCCGTAATCGCAGACGCGGCCGAGATCGTTGCGCCCAAGATCGACGAGCATGATGTGCTCGGCGCGTTCCTTTTCACTCGCGAGCATTTCGCGTTCGAGGCGCTGGTCTTCGGCTTCGTCCTTGCCGCGCCAGCGCGTGCCGGCGATGGGCCTGTAGAAAACATCGCGGCCCTGGACTTTGACGAGCATTTCCGGCGAGCTGCCCACAACGGAGACGTCGTTCAGTTGCAGAAAGAAAAGATAGGGCGAGGGATTCAGCGCGCGCAACTCGCGATAAATTTCAAATGGGTCTGCCTTCGTTTTCGCTGAAAAGCGCTGGCTCACCACCACCTGAAAAATATCTCCGGCCCGAATGTACTGTTTGGCTTTGCGCACGGCAGCCAGGTATTCGGACCGGCGAAAATTAGAAGCCACTTTCAGCGGGCCGCGCGTTTTTGGCTTCGATGCTTTCTTTGGCCGTTCCGCTGGAACGGGTTCTTCGAGCAGCCGGCGCGTCTCTTTGATTTCGCGCACAGCGGCGTTATATTTCGCGCGGAGGGTGCCGTGGCCTTCGGTGAAAACATTGCGAACGATCCACAAGCGGTGCTGCACGTGATCGAACGCAACAAGGCCGCGATAGAACATCAGCATGGCGTCGTACAGGCCGATTTCATCGCGCAAACGCTTCGGCAGGCGCTCTATCAGCCGCACCATGTCGTAGCTGAAATAGCCGATGGCACCGGCAACCAGCGGAGGCAATCCGGGAAGCCGCACGGGACGAAAACGCTCGACGCGTTCGCGCAAGAAGGAGATGGGATCGCGCTCTTCCCAGACGACGCGGTCGCGGCTCTCCAGGACGCACGCGCCGCCGGCGTAACGGAAAACCTCCTCAGGATTCGCGCCAGCGAAGGTGTAGCGCGCGATTTTTTCGCCACCCTCGACGCTTTCGAGGAGGAAAGAATACCGCGCGCCCTGGGCGATGCGCAGATAGGCGCTGACCGGCGTCAGTAAATCCGCAGAGAAAACGTCATAGACGGGAATGAGGTTTCCCTGTTTCGCGAGGCGCTGGAATTCACGGAAGTCCGGCTGGATCATGGGAATAGGTTCACGGTTCCGACTGAGTCGGAATCTTCGATCGACAGTTTTCAGTTCGCAGAAAAAGAGACCTATTATTACATTAGTTGAGGCTGGCCCGGTTTATTCGTCAGAGGCCAGCGGTATTTTGGAAGGAGCGGGCCTTCCTCCCGGGGAAGAACAGTGCCAAGGCTACGGCGAAGCCGAAATTCCGCCTGCCGGCCGGGAGGAAAAGCGGCGGCAAGCCGCCGCACTCCAAAGTTCCAAGAGAGATCCTTCGCTCCCGATGGTCGTTCAGGACAGACACCCTTCGTCGGGTGTCTGGTTAACCATAACCGCCACCCCTCCCCCTGTTTTTCATAAGTGTTGATTCTAAAGGGACTTTAAGTTGCTTTAAAATCAACACTTACAGAAGTGCTGATTCTAAAGATGGTTAGGGCAGTTATTATGGGACATGAATTGTAAGTGTTGATTTTAAACGTAGTTAAGGTTCTTTGCTTTCGTACAAGTGCCCTCCTGTAAGTGTTGATTGTAAGCTGGTCAGGGCTAGGGCTGTTTGGTAGAAAATCACCGGTCTAAGACCGGCCACTACAAGAGAAGAGCGCTCGCAGACCGCGGCTCGTACAACTGCAATATCCAGAAAAGAAGGAGTTAAGTTGTAAGGGGAGTCTCGCGGAAAGCGAGACGCACTATTTTACGGGGGTAATGTACCAGAGTCGTAACCGGGTTGTCAATGGCAATTTCAAAGAAGAAAAACGCCCACCCTCAAAAACCGAGGTGGGGCACCCGGCACCCGGCGTCTTCAGTGGGTTTGGGCAAGGATCATTGCAGTGCGAAGACTACGTTCACGACTACTTCAGCTTCCATCGGTTTGCCGCCTAGCGTGCCCGGTTTGTAACGCCACTGCCGCACGGCGTCGACTGCCGCTTGTGTAAGAAGCGGATCTCCGTTCAGGACGTCCGCCTTCTTTACGCGGCCTTCTTTGTCAATCAGGAGACGTACGACGACGGCTCCTTCGATCCGGCTTGCTCTAGCGACAGCGGGTAGATCGGTGAGACCTTGGCGATCAAAATGGCAGGCTGGCTGAAGCTGCCTCCCTTCGGTGCTCCCCCCTCTGAGCCGTCCTCCCACGCCCAAAAAGGCCAAGCGCCAAACCCTACAAAGCGGAACGCCCCGTCCTCATGGGCAAATGTGTCCGCCCAGGAGACCGAGTCCTTCTTTTTCACCGTAATCTGGAAATGGCAGTAGAAAAGTCGTGGTTCCCTAACGGAGATCATGCCGCTCAATTTCTGGCCAAGATGAGCGCTCAATGGTCTTTCGCCCTTTCCTTCCTCCAGGTCTGTGACAAGGTCCGACGCCCGGTTGGCGACGACGTCCTCAATTGTTTTCCCAAGGGATTCCACAAAATTTGCAAACAACCGCTCATAACGCTGAGTGAGTTTCGCACTTTGCTCCGGCCCCAAATGTTCGGAGAACCACTCTTCGGGGTGGGGCAGGCGAAAATGGTCAATTAAGTGACGTCCTGTCGTTGAATCTCCTGCTCGATAATATCGAACAATAGAATCAAGTTGAGAGCGGAATCCGTCCTTTGACTGGGTGTAGACCGACGTCGTTTGGACCTTGTCGGGGGACTGAGGAGTCTCCGCAGTCTGCGCACCAGCAGCCATTGTTAGAAGCAGATGTGCTGACAAAAAGAACCATTTATGCACAGAATTATCCTCCTATCCGGTGAGTGCGCCAATCGTATCCGACCAGCCTGCTCAGAGCAATGCGGATGCTTTTAACGGTGGCAACCGGGGCAGCCACGAGCCAGCTCCTGGTAAATCGCGTAATCGGAAACTTGACCCTCACCGAAATCCTGGATCAATTGACTTCCGCGGCTAGCGGGCGCGGGAGTTTTCTTCGGCGCGCAAGGCGCGCAAAACGACGTTGCGCATGATGGATTCCGGCGCGGGCTGGCCGATCCAGAGTTCCCACTGAGCAACGCCCTGCGGAACAAACATTTCGACGCCGGAAACCGTGGCGATTCCTTTGCGAGCAGCCAGCTTCAAGAGTTGCGTCTTTTGCGGACGATTGATGAAGTCCATAACGACGTGGCAGTTTAATTCGCGGGAGGAGAGCGGCGAAATTCGGCTATGAGGATGCATGCCGATGGGAGTGGCATTCAGGATGGCGTCAAAAGATGCCCTCCGCAGCGCTCGGCGAGGAAAGACTTCGCCGCCGACGGCTTTGGCCAACTCATGGGCGGCCTTTTCGCGCCGCGCACAAATCCCAACGAGGGCGCCGGCCTTCGCGAGAGCGAACGCCGCGGCTCGGGCGGCTCCACCCGCTCCGAAGATCAAGACGCGGCTCCCGGCCAGCGCAAGCTTTTTCTCGAGAGCACGCAGAATCCCGACATAATCGGTATTGCAGCCGAAAAGCGAACCATCGTGCCGGACGACCACGGTGTTGACGGCACCAATCTCCGCCGCGAGAGGGTCGCATTCTTTCAAGTACTTCAGGATGGACTGTTTGTGCGGGATGGTGATGCTGAACCCGCGAATCCCGAATTCCGGCACAGCCTTCAGAAAATCGCGTAGATCTTTCACGAGGAAAGGCAAATAGACGGCGTCCACACGGCGCACGACAAAGCCCGTATTGTGCATTAACGGTGAGAGGGAATGACCAACAGGTTCGCCGACGACTCCATAGACCCGTGTGCGGCGCGTGAGAGCGTGTGCGCGATATAGATGCTTCATGTCATCCAGCGAAACCTGGCCAGGGGCCGTGGCCGCGGCGACGGGGGCGTAAGCCAGCGCGCTTCCTTCACGCAGAGCGAGAATTCGAGCGGGAAGGCCGATTTCGCCCATGGGCGCGGCGATAAAATTTTTCGAGTTGCGCGCCAGGCGCAGCAGCCGAAGGCTGTCGTGGATGGTGCGCGCTTCCGCGGCGATCTTCACGGCGTCGACGCACCCGTGGGCTGGAGGGTTTATAGTTCGGGGCAAATCCGGCGTGCGATCGAAATCGTGGAGCGAAAGCATGACGCGCCGCGGCACTGGATATTCGCGCAGGGACTCGCAGGGGAGCTTGCGCAAGGTTTCTACTTCCACATCGCACCATTGGCAGCCCGCTTCGCGGGCCTGAATCAGCCAATGGAGCTCGTGGTCGACACCACCCGGGAGTTTCCCGCCTCCTTCGCGGCGTCGACAAGTGGCGAGAAATGTGGCATCGCGAAATTTATTTTTCTTCAGCCAGGCGAGGAATCGAGCACGCTCGGCACCGCTGCGGAGCCAATCCAGGCGCAACTCGACGGTCCTGGTTTGCTTGAGAGCAGAGAGTACATGCTTCGACATTTCTGCCGCGGTGGAGGCCGCCACGACCGCGCAAATCCGCCGTACCCCAGTGCCGAAAAGGGCCATACCCATGCCTTGCGCCGCCAAACTATTGAAAATGCAGCTAGTAGTATGCCGTATTCGTCACTGGCACCCGTATCAAAAATGTAAAGCAACTTCGCCCTATTGGTTGACGCGTGGGGCAGGCCCTGTTATTTTCGCTAGGAAACGACCTTGCACGGCCCCTTAGGGCGTGTTTTCGAAGGAGTTATGGAATGCGCGCTAGAATCTCTGTTTTGTCTATTTCGCTCTTCATGGGTGCTGCAGTCAGTTCGGCGCAAGACGCACCCCAGACTGCTGCGGCAGTTCGGCAGGTCGACTATACTTCGGTGAATTGCTCCGGTTTCGTCACGGACCAGAAGGTGCCCGACGAAGCACGGCTCGTTTCCGGCGAG
>WNFJ01454287.1_pt3 | contig 10568 bp, 6 predicted proteins | sample 5400461 | NCBI WGS metagenome assembly WNFJ01 (sample SAMN13153349, study PRJNA577476) | soil metagenome | isolation source: 115 cm saprolite on Douglas fir-dominated hillslope | place: USA:California | collected 2013-09-17
CGTTTTCCCTGGGCAGTCAGCGGCTCCTGGCTCAGGGGCTTTCCACGCACAGAGCTAAGCCATTGCCGAGAACTGCGCCTTCCGGCCGCCCTTTCCATGCTCGATTTGTGGATGTTGCGCTGGATGCAGGTCTGCACGCACCAGTCATCTATGGCGGAGTGGAGCAAACAAAGTACATTGTCGAAACGACTGGTTGTGGCTGCGCGTTCATCGACTACGACAACGACGGGTGGATGGACATTTTCATTTTGTCGGGCACGCGTCTTGAGGGCACGCCCGAGGGTGCCACCAATCGTCTTTACAAAAACAATCGTGATGGCACTTTCACGGACGTTACAAAAAAAGCGGGACTGCACTCGGTTGGTTGGGCTTGTGGCGTTTGCGTGGGTGACTATAACAATGACGGCTTTGACGACATCTTCTGCACGTGCTTCGGGCAAAATATTCTCTACCGCAATAACGGCGATGGTACGTTCACGGATTTCACCAAGCAGGCTGGGCTTTGGAGCCAGGAGCAGCGCTGGGGCGCCGGTTGCAGCTTTGTGGACTACGATCGCGACGGGAACCTCGACCTCTTCGTCTCCAACTACGTGCGGTTTTCCTTTGAGCAGGCACCGGTTCCTGGGCAAAACAACAGCTGTATTTGGCTAGGAATTCCCGTTGCGTGTGGGCCGCGCGGGCTGCGCACTGGCAGGCATTGGCTCTATCGAAACAATGGCGATGGGACTTTCACTGATGTGAGCGAGCGCGCGGGCATCGCACAAGCGACTTCGAGTTACGGCCTGACGGTTGTAGCAGCCGATTTCGATGAAGATGGTTGGCCGGACATTTACGTCGCTTGTGATGCCACTCCGAGCCTCCTTTTCATGAACAACCACGATGGAACCTTTAGCGAAGAGGGAGTCCTGCGGGGCGTTGCGTTGAACGATGACGGCATGGCTCAGGCGGGCATGGGTGTCGGAGTGGGAGATTACGATCTGGACGGGCACCTCGATCTTTTTAAGACCCACTTCGCCGACGATAGGAACATTCTTTATCAGGAACATTCTTTATCACAACGATGGAAGAGCTTACTTTCAGGACGCCACATCATCCTCGCGCCTCGGCGTCGAGACTCGTTACGTGTGTTGGGGCGCGGGGATTGTGGATCTGGATAACGACGGCTATCCAGACCTGTTTATGACCACAGGTCATGTGGACCCCAAGATTGAAAAAAAGCTCCCACAATATCCCAACAAGACTCCGCGGGCGGTCTTCCGAAACTTGGGGCAAAGTATATTTGAAGAGTTAATTGAAGAAGCAGGACCGGGCGTGGCAGCTGCGCATTGCAGCCGCGGCTGCGCCTTTGGAGATTTAGATAATGATGGCGACCTTGACATCGTCGTCGTCAACCTTAACGAACCGCCGTCGCTTTTGAGAAACGACCTCACCGGGAAGGCCAACTGGATTAAAGTTAAGCTCGAAGGCACAAGATCCAATCGCAGTGCAATCGGAGCTCGCGTCTTAGCGCATTATGGCGGGAAGACCCAAGCGCAAGCCGTACTCAGTCAGTCTAGCTTCTTCTCCTGTAACGATCCCCGGTTGCACTTCGGGCGAGCGGCCTGCATGAAAGCTACAAAAGTATGTCGCCCAATCAACTGCTGACAATTCGGGAAGGCGTGGGCGTAGTGCCCAATCGCGGTTGGTCCAGATCGTGAAGGAAACGCCGCGGGATTCCGTGCTAGCCGCCAGCTCCTAGCACACTACGCCGAGGCGCAGGGGAAGCGGTAGAGTCAAATGAAGCGCATCGGGCTACGCTCCGGTTATACTGCCTTGGGAGCTACAAGAGTGCCGCGTTGGTGGATGTTGGCGTGCTTGCTTTGGGGGTGCTTCGCGCAGGCCCAGGATGAATCCGGGCAGCAGGCATTGAGCCGGGCCGTCGAGCTACACCAGTCGGGACACTACGCCGAGGCAATTACCGAGTATCAGGTCTATTTGAGAGCCCATCCGGAAGCGGCTGCGGTTCGCTCCAATCTGGGTGCGGCGTTGGCTCACGAGGGCCGCTACACCGAAGCCGTTCAGGAATACACGCAGGCCCTAGCGGCACAACCAACCAATTACGGGATCCGCTTCAACCTTGCACTGGCTTACTACAAAACGGGCGAGATCAAACAGGCCGTCAAAGAGTTCGAAGCGGTTTACGCAATTCAGCCGGTCGACGCACCCGAGCGGCGGCGGCTCACGCTGCTGCTCTCGGAATGCTACCTTCGCCAGGGCGAAGATGGGCATGTGGTGGCGCTGCTAGATCCGCTGGCCGACACAGATCCTAACGACATCACGCTTGCTTACCTGCTCGGTACCGCGTTGCTGCACCAGGAACAGGACGAGCGCGGAGCGCTCATGATCGAGCGCATCTTGCGGAATGGCGATACCGCCGAGGCCTACATGCTAATGGCTTTCACCCGCATGAAAGCGAACGACAAGAAAGGTGCCATGGAGGAGGTGGACCGGGCTCTCGCGCTGAATCCAAATTTGCCGGAGGCGTACAGTCTGCGCGGGAGATTGGCATTTCTCGCGGCCGACCTGGATGGCGCCGAGGCGGCGTTCCGCAAAGCGTTGACTCTGGATCCGACTGCCTTTGACTCGCTTCTATGGCTGGGGACGCTACTCCGGCAGGAGGGTAAACTCCAGGAATCACACTCCCGTCTGGAACAGGCCACGCTGTTGCAACCGAAAGATATCCGGGTCCGCTATCAGTTCGCTTTGATGCGCTCAGACGAAGGAGATGACCGGCGCGCAGCGGCGCTTTTGGAGGCTCTAGTCAAAGATGCGCCGGAATACACGGAGGCGCATCGCAGCCTCTCAACGATTTACTTTCGTCTGGGACGTATGGCGGAAGCCCGACGAGAGAAGAAGATCGCCGAAGCGATGGATGCCGCGATTCAGGCAAAGGATCAGGCACGGGGGCGGAGTTTGCAAAAATGAACCGATGGATAACCGTCATTCTGCTAATGACGACAGCCACAGGGCAGAGCGAGCCTCAGACATTTGAAGAGCTTTCCACCAGGGCGCGGCAGGCCTACGAGGCGGATCATCCGGAAGAGGCCGTGCAACTATACGGTCGCGCTGTCAAGCTGCGTCCCGACTGGGCCCAAGGGTGGTGGGCGCTCGGGATGATCGAATACGAGCGTGACCGATACGCGGAGTGCCGCGATGCGCTAACTAGGATGATGGAACTGGATGCCTCAGCCGCACCGGGCTGGGCGCTGCTTGGGTTGTGCGAATTTCGTACCAAGCAATACGACGTTGCATTCGAGCATCTGAAAAAAGCCCACATGATGGTGCCGGTAACACAGGGCGGAGGCCCGTTGCTGGATATGGCCGACTACCATCTGTCCTTGCTGCTGAATCAGCAGGGCGCTTTCGAGGTTGCCCAGGAAATTCTCATGCGTATTGCACGAAAGGTTCACAGTAACCCCGAAATGATGCTTGCCGCCGGTTTGCCATCACTACGTATGCCAATCCTGCCTTCGGATGTGCCGGCAAACCAGCGGGACGTCGTAGCGATGGCCGGCAAGGCTTTCTGGGATCTGGCCACCCAGCCGCCTGACAAAGCTGAATCTGACTTCAAAGCCCTGGTCTCCAAGTACCCGAAGTTCCCCAACGTACATTATTTTTATGGCACATACTTGGCGGCCCGGGATCCCGAACGGTGCGCGCCAGAGTTTCTGCAGGAGCTGAGCGTCACTCCCGATAATGTGCCCGCCCGAGCTCAACTGACTCTGCGCTATGTTCTTGATGGCAAGCTGGACGAGGCGCTGAAATTGGCTCGCGAGGCAGTGGCGCTAAGTCCTGATTCTGTAGGAGCACAGTTGGCGCTTGCGAAGGCGCTCCGGACCCAGGGCGACAACGAGGGTGCTCTGGCAGCCCTATTGGCGGCGAAACGCCTCGATCCGGTAAGTCCGGCAATCCGGTTGCAGATTGTCAACGAATATCGTGCTCTCGGACGTATCGAAGATATGCGGCGCGAAAATGCCGAGTACACTCGCCTCAAGACGGAGCAGGCAAACTGGCCCTAGAGCACCCCTGCAATTGCCAGTTGGTGGTCTTTACAACACGCTCGAAATCCATGAATCGCAAAGTTCTAGCACCTCTATGAGCCTTGCAGTGGAAAATGTATGGGCCGAGCATTGCCTTTTTTGATTCACCAGAGTCATTCGAGCAGCAGGAACTACAATAATTGATGTGAAACATGAAAAAAACGCTTGACAAGCTTCCCAAGCGGATAGTAGAAAACCACTATCGTGAACGTTAACGGTAGCGCTCTCCCCAGAGAGCGTTTACTGCGTATTAGGGGACCTGTGGTGGTTCTCAGTTTCAAATAAAAGGGGGTGTTTCAGCGATGACTCCTACCGTGTGGCGCTCTATGTGCAATACCGATTTTCTTCGTGAAGTCCGGGTCGTGGCAGTCGTTCTTTTGGCCGCGGTCCTTGCAGCTCTTGTTTTGCCGATTCAGCCGTCGGCGCTGGCGCAAACAACTAGCGCGACCCTGACCGGAACTGTTTTTGACGCATCAGGCGGAGTCGTTGTCAATGCGACCGTTAGCCTGAAGAATGAAGCGAGCGGTGACTTGCGCGCGACCACAAGCAATGGCGAAGGCTATTTCACTTTCGCTGCCGTCCCGCCTGGCACTTACTCGGTCATCGTGGAGAAAGACGGTTTTAGCACTTGGGAAGCAAAATCCGTTGTTCTGAACTCTGACGACAAGCGGAGTGTGTCGGGAATCAAACTGAAACCTGGCGCAAAGAACGAGACCGTGGTTGTCGAGGCCGCCGACACCCAGATCACTCCGACGGAGTCTGGCGAGAAATCAACCCTCATCAACCAACACATCCTGCAGAACGTCGCCATCGTCGGCCAGAACGCTGCGGAGTTCGTCAAGATTATGCCGGGCATGGCGATGACCAGCGGTGTGATGAACGTATCTTCGTACGCAGCCCAGGATGAACGTACCGGCACGGGTCCGGTCGGCAGTTTCTCGGCGAACGGAACCCGCACCGCCGCCCTCGACATCACTTCAGACGGCGCTCATATCATCGACCCAGGATGCAACTGCGGCCAGGCCATGAACACCAACGCCGATATGACGGCGGAGCTCAAAGTGATGACCTCGAACTTTGGTGCTGACGAGGCCAAGGGGCCGGTGGTCATCAGTGCCATCGGAAAGTCAGGCGGCCAGCAGTTTCACGGCGAGGCTTATACGTACCTCAGATACTATACTTTGAACGCGAACGACCCGCAAAATATTGACTCACACAATTCGCGTCCCGAAACAAAGTACTTCTACCCTGGCTTCCAAATCGGTGGCCCGCTGATCCTTCCCCGGACAAATTTTAACCGGAACCACGACAAGGTATTCTTTTTCTTCGGAACCGAGTACTACAAGCAGGACGTCGACAACGGCGTGTACCACGCGGTGGTCCCCACAGCGGCCATGAGGCAAGGTGATTTCACCGATGCCGCTTATATCAGCAAGCTAAACGGCTACGCGGTTTCCGGGGTTCCGAACCAAAATGGGTTCACGAACGGAACACTTAACGGCACAAAACCCATCGACAAGAACGGGCTCGCGATGATGAACACCTACCCGCTATCCAACGAGGACCCGTCCAAACTTGGCGGTTTTAACTACGCCACTGGTGTAACACGATACTCCAACATGTTGCAGTACCGGGGGCGCGTGGATTACAACATCAGCCAATCCACGAAACTGTACGTCACTTACAACCATCAGACCGATAATGCTCTAAATAGCCTCGATGTACTCTGGGGTCCTGGGGGCACGAACAGCTGGGCTGCCCCGACAACCCCCTACCCCACGCCCATTGCTGAGAGAAGTCAATCCGATGTTGTAACCGCAAATCTGACCAAGGTCTTCAGCCCAACGTTCACAAACGAAGTAATTTTCAGCTACACGTATTTGAACCTCCCGAACAGTTTCAGTGATCCGACCAAAGTGGAGCGCGGGTCGCTCGGTATCAACTACAACATGCTCTTCAGCCACCCAAATCAGCAAAATCTGATCTTCCCCCAGATGACCGGTTGGGGTGACGGCATATCCAACATGCTCAACACCGGGTTTGAGCTCAACGGAACCGTCTATGCCAAGAAGACTCTGCCGTCCGTGGCGGACAACCTGGTTAAGGTCTGGAAAACACACACCACGAAATTCGGCTTCTACTGGGAGCGCGCCTGGAACGAGCAGCCCGGCAATGGAGGTGTCAACGGTGTGGCTGTGTTTAGCAACTGGGGCTCGAACGGCACAGGCAACGCGTACGCCGACATGCTCCTCGGCCAGACGACACAGTACTCGGAATTGAATTTCGACGTAGTTCCCGCTTTTCGCTACGTCGCGGCCGAGTTCTACGGGACGGATTCCTGGAAGATATCGCGCCGTTTGACACTGGATTATGGCATGCGCTTCTCGCACCTCGGGCCGTGGGTCGACACCACCGGCTACGGCTTTGCTGGGTGGTATCCGAACTTGTACAGTGCTGGCACTGGCGGTTCAGTGAACGGGGCTACTTTCCCCGGCATTCAGTGGAACAAGGTGAACTCCGCTACGCCGCTCTCGGGTTCGGGCAGCCGGTTGTTTTACTACAATCCGCGCCTGAATTTTGCTTGGGATCTTTTTGGTACTGGCAAAACCGTGCTGCGCGGCGGCTACGGCATGTACCACTTCCATGACGAGCAGAACGTGCAGAATGGCGCTTACGGAATAGTCCGGGGATCTTTTTCATCTCCTACTCTATGGAGCCCACAACTTTCCGCGCTTCCCGCCACTGCTGCCGCTACGCCGAGCGGAGTCACGGCCCTGGATCCGACAGACAGCCAAGAGCCGCGAACCCAGAGCTACAGCTTTAGTGTGGACGCGCGGTTACCGTGGAAGAGCCTCTTGGAGGTCTCGTACGTCGGCAGCAAATCCGATTACCTGAGCAACTGGAACAATAACTTTGACCAAATCAATGACATCGGTATAGGAGCTATGTTCAATGCCAATACCTGTCCCGACTCATCAAAACCGCCGAACTACAATCAGCCATGTGGCTGGCAGACGGGCGGCTACGACTCGACGGCGGTGACTCGTGCTCGCCCACTTTGGGCTGGTCCTTGCACCACCGTAACCCCGTTACCAAGTTGTCTCGGCACACTCAAGATCATTGACCATAAGATGTATTCCAACTACAACGGCTTACAGGTAACGTGGAATAAACAAGCAGGGCACTTCACCTTTCTCAGCAACTACACGTTCAGCAAGGCGCTGGGCATTCGTGGCGAGGGCGGGGCGCCAAGTGGCGATCCCCTCAACCTGAGGAGCAACTACGGAACGTTACCCAACAATCGCACGCACATCTTCAACCTTGCTTACGTCTATGAGTTCCCGACGGTCGCCCAGGCCAACCGGCTCGTGAAAAGCGTTGCGAACGGCTGGCAAATATCCGGCACAGCCCAGTACTCAACCGGTGCGGACCTGCAGGCGGCGGTTAACTCGAACTTCAACTACTCCGCCTTCATCCCCGCGGGAACGACGTTCATGGGCAAGACGCTTACCTCAGCCGTTCAGGCTAGCAGCCAGAACGTGCTTGGTACACCGGACATCACATTGATGCCCAAATTGACCTGCAATCCTGCCCAGGGGCTGAAGGCAAACCAATACATCAACGGCGCGTGCTTTGCTCCGTTTGCTACGCCCGGCCAGCAGGGCGACTATATCTTTCCTACCTTGACTGGCCCGGCATTCTTCGACACTGACCTGTCGGTGTTCAAGAATTTCACCTTTGGCAGGTCCGAGAACAGAAAGCTTCAGTTCCGCTTCACGGGTTACAACGTCCTGAATCATCCGAATCGTACGTTCATCTCAGGCGATTCCGGCTTGAATCTTAACTTTGGCTCAACCGGCACCCTGAACCCGAACTTCGGATACGCTACAAACACGGTTGGCCACCGCATCATTCAAGCGATGGTCAGATTCAGCTTTTAGTCATTACATTTCCTGACCATAGGGAAGGGCGGCTGCAAAGTCGCCCTTCTTCTTTGGACGGGCAACGACGCAACGACTCGCTATTTTTGAAGTTCCTGGAGCGAGAAATAAAGAAAAATTAATGGTGAAGGCAGGGTGGATCCGAACCCCCTCCGAAAAACACTGCGCCACAGAGCCTACATGCTTATGTTAGTGCCGTTGTTTTCGCCGCCCGCGCTTAGAACGGGCAAGAAATGCAACCAGCTAGTTCAGTGGTTCTCGCCGGAGCCTGGCGGAGCATGAGAAAGGGCTTGCCGTGAACCACAAACTGCTGAGCGCCGTTCTCTGCGCGAAAGTGCGGCAGATCAGAAGTGAGTGTCGTGCCAAGTTGACTGAAGACGAGACCCAATGCGAGAGGAATTGCAATTATGTGCCATTTCTTAACTCCTGCCGTTCCAGGCGGTGCTTGGAGATCGAGCGCATGGGCAAGATGCAACGCCATCAGCGCGATGCGCCGGGATCGCCAGTGGGCGGTGGGGCGAGATCCACGGCGGCCGGAGGACCCAGCAATTCGGTGAGGACCGGTTTCAATGCGTCGGCCCAAATTTGATACGCCTTGACGGTAGGATGCAGCTTGTCCTCGGCGTTCATCATCCCATCGAAGAGTCTGCCGTCGTCATCGGCGAGTTTGTCGTTGATGTTCAAATACCGGACCTTCTGACCGTCGGCGATTTTGGAGAGATTGCCGTTGATCCGGTCAATGACGGGCATGAAGCTCATGTTATCGTTTCGTGGGAAGAGCCCCGTCACAATGATCGTCGCCGCGGGCGCCTTGCTCTGAATCACTCGCACAATCGCCTGAAGGCCTCGCGTGACATCGTTTACCCTCACATCGGCATCACCATGCGCCGGCGTATTGCCGACGTTATTTGTGCCGGCGAGCAGGACGACGACCTTGGGATTCACTCCGTCGAGTTCGCCGTTCTCCAGTCTCCAGAGAGTATTCTGTGTCTGATCAGCGCCCCATCCGAAATCAGCCGCGTTCCAACCGAAGAAATTCTGTTTCCAATTGGCCAGCAGCTCAGGATAGTCGGTGGCACCCCAGCGGCGTGTAATCGAGTCGCCCTCGAAATAGACGTCGGTCTTGCCCTGCTTTGCCTTCGCGAGTAGTTGGGAATGGGCGACTAACGAGTTCGGATCCGTCCGGAACACTGGCTGATCGGCTGGAAGTTGCCAAACGGCCGCATGATAGTCAAGGAACCTGTCCGCCCACGGAATAAAGTACGTCCAATTCGGAGCGTCGGTGTGGCCTCCGTCATGCTGCCGCCATGCAAGCTGGCCTTCGCGAAGTCCAACATTGGTGGGCGGCATTTTCGCGGAGTGATAGTCGTCCATGATTCCGAGGTCCTTCGCCCCGAGCAGACGGAACGCGGGCCCCGCGGCCACGGTTGCCATGTAGCTGCCCTGCTGGTCCAGCCACTTCGCATCACCCTTCTCCGGGATGCCGTAGCTGATGAAGGTCAGTCGCGGTGCACACAACGCAATCAGCTCATTGGAGTCGACCGGCAGGTCACCGGCATTCTTGCTCCCAAACGAAGCCTCAGCCGCACCGTACTTCAGGAAGTTGCCGGCCATCCAGTGGTAGCCTCCCGAGCCGGTGAGGTTCTCAACTGCCTCGCCGAAATTGCGCCGGTGCGGTTTGGCGCCACCTTCCCCGGAGGAACCGACCAGGACGACCGCAAAGCGCGAATCAAACGCCATGGTCACCAGCGCCGCCTTCCCAAAACGCGAGACGCCTTCGATGCCGACGCGCTTTGCGTCCACTGCTTTGTCGGTTTCGAGATAGTCGAGACCGCGCGAGGCGCCCCAGGCCCACGCCCGCAGCGCACCCCAATCGGCCGGTTTGCGCGGCTGGCCCCTATTTGTCAGACCGATGATACCTTTCGTGAGGCCCGCACCATTGTCCGCCTGAATGGTGCCCGGATCGATGAACGCGTAACCCCATCCGTGAGCGGTCAATTGCTCGGCAGCGGGCGGATCGGTCCCCATCATTGACTTCAGCTCAGGTCGCTGGGCCATCATCTCGGCCATGCGCTGCAGGAAGGCCGCACTGCCGAACATCATCATGACGGGCACCGGACCGTTCGCATTGCCCGGCGTGACCAACGTCATCTGGATGTCCACGCTGATCGACGGACACGACGAATTGTCCACGTGTCCGACGAGTTTCTTTTCGATTACGGGGAAGACGCCGGCCTTCGAGTTGACTGTACTGATCACCGTCCAGGTTACTTTAGGCACAGTGGGCGGGACACGGCCGAGCACTTCGCGCTCGAAATCTTCGACGATTTCCGGACGTCTCTGATGCCACCACTCTACGGCCGTCGTCACCTTCTTGCCACTCTTGAGCGTCAGAGCGTCAGGCAGGTCCGGGAAAGGATTGGCCTTGGACTCGTCGTAATTGGCGTGGTTGAGTGCTTTCTCGTCGCCGCTCGGACCGAGGCGGAGGGCCTTGATGCCGAGCTGATCCATCATGTTTTGATGGTCCTGTTCTACCGTCCAGTTCATC
>WNFJ01644381.1_pt1 | contig 10568 bp, 13 predicted proteins | sample 5400461 | NCBI WGS metagenome assembly WNFJ01 (sample SAMN13153349, study PRJNA577476) | soil metagenome | isolation source: 115 cm saprolite on Douglas fir-dominated hillslope | place: USA:California | collected 2013-09-17
TCGCGGGTACGAGTTCCAGCCGTCCCGGCACCTGCGGCGCCTTAGCGAGATTCAATACAGCATTTCGCAGGTTGATACCCAGAGCGTTGGCCGCAGCCAGCGCCGCTACAGAATTTCCCACATTAAACCGGCCAATTAATGGAAGGCGAACCAGGTAACTCTTGCCATGGGCATCCAGCTGGTAGCACGTGCCGCTGAACTCGCCCCGATAGTTTGAAGCGCGAAAGTCTGCGCCCGTCCCCATTCCATAAGTCACAACTGCCACGCGTTTGTCGATTTTGTCCAAGAGTCGCCGACCATAGCGGTCATCAATATTTACGATTGCAAAAGGTTTGCGCTTTCTTTTCTGAGTTGCGAGTGCTGCAAAGAGCTTCGCTTTGGCCTCGAAGTAGTTGTCCATTGTTCCGTGAAAATCTAGATGGTCCTGGGTAAGATTTGTAAAAACGGCGACATCCCATTCGAGGCCACGGGTGCGATCCTGCGCGAGCGCGTGCGAGGAAACTTCCATCGCCGCTGCTTTACAACCCGCGCTGGCGATCTGCGCCAGCAGCTCTTGTAGATCGAGCGATTCCGGCGTGGTGCGGATGGCTGGCAGAACGCGCTCACCAATTTCGTAACGAACCGTTCCAATTATTCCGCACCGCAGACCGGCATTTTCACAGATGTCCTTGATCAGGAATGTCGTCGTGGTCTTGCCGTTTGTCCCCGTCACTGCCGCCAGTTTTAATTTGCGCGCTGGATGCCCGTAGAGAGTCGCAGAGAAATCAGCAAGCGCGGTACGCGTGTTCTCAACAACCAGACACGTGACGCGCGGATCTTTCTGCTCGCGTTCAGCAACAATCACCGATGCGCCTTTGTCGATGGCTTGACCGATGAATTGATGTCCGTCGGTCTTTTCGCCCCGCAGCGCCACGAACATGGTGTGCCTTTGCACTCGCCGCGAGTCATACGCGATATTTTCCACCTGGCGATCAAGTGGGCCGATGACCTGGCGAACTGGAGTCGCGTCGAGAAAAGACTTGAGCTGCATAAGGCTTTAATACATCCACCACAGGACGGATTCGCTGCGGCGAGTTGGGGCGTGGCGTTCAATGGCGCGACGCATTGGTTAAGGCGACTCGTTCCGCCGACGCAGTTTTGCGAACTCGCTCTGCCGGCGGCGGTTTTTCGACGCGCTGCAGGGGAATCGCTTTGCGAATCTCCTCATGCGGCTCAAGATCCAAATAGCGGGCGGCTTTCTCCGCCAGACGCGAAAAGATCGGCCCTGCGACAAGCCCACCGTAATTCAACTCCGGTTTGCTCGTATGTGCGTCATCGAGCACCACTAGACCGACAAATTCGGGATGGTCAGCGGGCAGATAGCCGGCGAAAGAAACGACATACTTTCCCTGTTCATATCCGCCTCGCGGATCAACCTTCTGCGCGGTTCCCGTTTTTCCAGCAATGGTAAAGCCAGGCACAGCGGCAGCGGCCGCGGTCCCGCTATCGCTTACCACGCCGCGCAGCGCGTCACCAATTTCTTTCGCGGTTTCAGACGAAACGACCTGGCGCAGCACGATGGGGGAAAACGAACTGATCGTCTTGCCTTCCGCCGTCGTAATCGATTTCACGATGCGTGGCATGATTAGTTTGCCGCCGTTGGCGATCGTCGCCATTGCGACGGTCATTTGCAACGGAGTCACTCCGATCTCGTGTCCCATCGGAATACGTGTGATGGAGATTTTGCTCCAGGATTGCGGAGGCCGAATGAGCCCGTTAATCTCGCCGGGCAATTCAATTCCTGTGCGCTCGCCAAATCCGAAGCGTCGAATGTACTCGTAAAATTTTTGTTCGCCGACAGTGAGTGCAAGTTTGGCCGCTCCGATGTTGCTCGATTTGATAAGAATGTCGCGCACACTCAGATACGAAAACGCGCGATGATCGTGCAACGCAGCGCCGCCGAAATTCCAAAGACCGTTCTCACAAAAGATCGACGAATCGGGTCGCAGCTTGCGTTCATTAAGAACAGCGGCGGCGGCGACGATCTTGAAGGTTGAGCCCGGTTCCATCATGTCGATGATGGCCCGGTTTTTCATTTGCTCAGCCTTGGCCTCCGAGCGGAGGTTTAGATCAAAGTGCGGTCGATTGGCCATCGCCAGGATTTCTCCTGTCTGGGGCCGCATGAGAATAATGGTGGCTTTTTGAGGCGAATATTGCTGCATCGCCGCGTCGATTTCGTTTTCGACAATGTTCTGCAAACCAAGATCGACCGTCAGATGGACTTGATAGCCGTCGCGCGGAGGCCGTTCCTGCCCGCGATAAGGCACGATCTCCTGGCCCGCGCGGTTGTGTTCGATGAAGCGATATCCGTCCTGCCCATGAAGATACTGCTCCATCGAGGCTTCCACGCCTTGGATACCGTGATGGTCAAAGTCGGTAAATCCAATGACGTGACAAAGCATCGATCCGTTTGGGTAAATGCGCGTGGAATCATGTTCGAAATAAATTCCGCGGAGATTCCCGGAACGAAGTTTTTCACGCAGCGCGCTTGCCGCGTGGCCAGACACTCCACGCTTAATTACGATGTAGCGGCGTCCGCTGTTTAATTTTTCTGTAAGCTGCGCGGGCGGGATACCAAGCTCGTGGTGTAGGAGAGCAACGACCGCTTCCCAGTTGTTGAGATGGCTGGCGTCGGCCACCATCGTTTCTACTGGGATGTTGTGCGCGAGAACTTCCTGATTGGCGTCGAGAATCACGCCGCGCTCTGCGTAAATGATTTGCTTGTAAACGTTCTTTTCAGCGGCAAGACCGGCGTATTCGTCGTGCTTTATCGCCTGCAGATAAATCAGACGAAATGAAAAGATGCTGAAGAGTCCGATAAAAGCAGCGCAAACCAACACGCAACGGTTACGGCTGTTTGGATTCATCTTGGAGCTGAGGGGTTGATTACGGGCTGGATCTCATCTTCATCGGCTGATCGGGCAGGAATCGTTAGCCGCACTATGTTTGCCTCAGAAATAGGGATCATTTTCAGGTAGCCTTCTTTTAGGCGGCGTTGCAGCGCCGAGCGTGACGTGAAAGCCGCGATCTGCGCACTGGCTATGTCGTTTTGAGTGCGCAGGGTGACAAGCTCGCTCTCGATTGCCTTTCTGCGCTCGCCGAGATGATAGAGTTGCAGTGTTAAATAGACGTAGCCCAATCCCGCCACTGCCAGAAATGCAGTCATCACAATCCAGCGCGCCAGCGATGCTGCATTTACCTCGTTACACTTTTGTCGACGCGAGCGGTTCATTTGATCTTCTCCGCAACGCGCAGCTTTGCGCTACGCGAGCGCGGATTAGCGCGCTGTTCGTCATCAGACGCCTCCATCGGTTTCGGCGTCACCAATTTGAGGTCGTAATCGGGGTTGCGCTGTGGTGCCGGCCATTCAGGCTTGTCGAGCCATTCCCGGCCGTGATCGCGGAAAAAATTCTTTACGATGCGATCCTCCAACGAGTGAAAACTGATCACGGCGATGCGGGCGTCGGGCGCCAGGCGTGCGACTAAAACGCGTAACCCTTGTTCAAGCGCGCCAAGCTCATCATTTACTTCCATCCGCAGCGCTTGAAAAACCTGAGTGGCTGGATGCTGGCGGCCGTGTCGTCCGATTAACTTCTCGATCGCTCGCGCCAGCGGCAGAGTTTCGCGAAACGGCGAAGTCTTGCGCATTTTGACGATCAAGCTCGCAATCCTGCGCGCGGCCGGTTCCTCACCCAGTTCACGAAAGAGCTGAGTCAACTGCTCTTCACTGTACTGGTTTACGATGGCGGCAGCAGTGAGGCTTGTCGTCGGATCCATCCGCATGTCGAGGGGACCGTTTCGCACAAAGCTGAAACCGCGCGCGGCATTTTCCAGTTGGCGCGAAGAAACACCAAGATCAAGGAGGATGCCGCCGACCATGCGAATGCCGAGTTCATCGAGAACACAGCCTGCGTGCCTGAAATTTGCTTGCCGCACAATGACGCGGCGACCGAAATGTGCCAGCCGTTCGGTGACGTGCTGGACTGCGTCAGGGTCCTGATCAAGAGCCAGAACGTCGGCGCCGCTTTCCAATAGCGCTTCGGTGTGGCCACCACCGCCACACGTTGCATCTACAACGAGCGAACCCGATTTTGGTTTAAGTAACCTCAGCACTTCCGGCTGCAAAACTGGACGGTGATACACCTGATCTTCTGTCGAATCCGCTTCATCGTCGGCAGCTCGCGCGTTAAGCGCAAGCCAGGCGGGCGGCTCACACCACACTGCACTGATGACATTTTGACAGAACATCGATTTATAAACCAATTGCACTTGCGACATGCTGATAAGTGGGCGTTTGCTCCTCATGCGCCCGTTTCCAGCGTTGCAAATTCCAAATCTCAAAACGGCCCTGACCACCTACGAGAGTCACTTCGCCTTTTAAACCAAGCTTTCGGCAAAGCTCTTCCGGCAATACGAGCCGACCTTGCCGGTCCGCGCCTGCATGCTGAGCGCGGGAATGCAGTTGGCGCAGAAAAATGCGGCGATCACGCGCGGAAACTGTTTGATTTGCTTGCGCAGCCGAACTCGTTTTCCCAAACTCCGTCGGCGACATAACGATGAGAAATTGATGAGTCGCTTCAGGCAAAAGGATGAACTCTTCAGGGCGACCGCGTCGCCAGCGAGAAGGAATGGTGATCCGATTTTTATTGTCGATCGAATGCCGGAACTCTCCGGCATACAAACGTTCGGGTTGGGAATCGGGGTCCATTGATCAGGTGGAGCAATCATCCATTTCGCCCCACTTGACACAACTTTTAACCACCTTAGCAACAGGCGGTCAATAAAAATTTTCAGCTTTATTGCACCCGGCCGCCTTCACCGTAAGATCCTCCACGGCATGAAATTTTACCACCTCAAGCTGGCACTTCTGTGCACGCTTCTCTGCGGCGGCGGCGCCGCCGGATTCGCCCAGTCTCCAGAGCAAAGTGGCAGCGATGCTGTACGCGTGACCGTATCGATGCATCCTGACGGCTCACGCACCGTTTACAATTTCGACAATGCCCAGCACAAGGCTGTGGCGACGACCACCGGCCCAGATGGCAAAATCCGCGAAACTATTCGTTATGAACTCGACAGCGCTGGCCATTTTTCCAGCGCCGAAATTTCCGGGCCTGACGGCCGGCTTAGGCTCAGGAGTCGCTACAAGTACGACGATATGGGTCGCATACTCGAAGAAACCCAAAGTGCGCAAGACGGCACTCTTCTCCATAGAATCGTTTACAGTTATGATTCGTCCGGCAAACAGACTGGTTATTCCATTTTCGATGCATCCGGAAAATTGGTCGAACGCACGGGCGCGTCGAGCACTCGTCCGTCTCCGTCGCCGAAACCGCGCGAGAAAGCTCGGCGATAACTTCTCCGGTTGAGAGCGAACGAAAAAGCTCATCGTTGCTACTGATGGGCCGCGAAATGTCATTCGCTTGTTGGCTTGCCACATTGGGGAAAGAGCGTTACAAAAACGGGCGTGATTGATTACATCCAAAAGGGCGGATTGTTGATGTGGCCAATCCTCGGTTGCAGCATCATCTCGATTGCTGTTTTCGCGGAACGCCTCTTTTACTTGCACCGCGCCACAATTCATGTGAGCGAGTTCTTGAAGGGATTATCGAATCTTATCCGTCGTCGCAATTTCGCTGAGGCGCTCCACGAATCGGCTGGGACACCCGGCCCTGTGGCACGGGTAATTCACGCCGCGATCATCCGGCACGACGCGCCCCGGGCTGAGTTGCGCGATATCGTACAAGAAGCTGCCCAGCTTGAGGTACCAAAGCTCGAGCGGTTTCTTCCCGTACTTGCTACGATCGCGTTCCTGACGCCGTTGCTCGGGTTGCTTGGGACTGTAACAGGAATGATCGATGCCTTCGGGACAATCGCTTCAAGCGGAGGTTATGCGACAGTAACTGAACTTTCCGGCGGTGTTTATAAGAGCTTGTTGACTACCGCAGCAGGTCTGGTCGTAGCAACTCCCACTTTTGTTGCCTATAGTTATCTATCTTCGCGCGTGAATACGATGCTTCATGATATGGAACGTGCCGGGATTGAGATCGTGCACATGTTAACTGAGAGTCGCCCCATCGGTGGCATCATCAGCTTCCAACCTGAAGAGGCCATTCGATCGGAAGCGCAGTTTGATTCCTAGACAGCCGATTCCGCTAAATCGACAAACCTGCAGCGCCTCATGAAGCTCAGTCGCACGATAAATTTTAATTTCGGCTGGCTTGTGCTGGTGTCGCTGGTGGATCTGGCATTCCTGCTCGTTTTCTTTCTGTTATTGAGTTCGAATTTTATTCTGCAACAAGGCATCTCGATTTCGATGCCCTTCTCGCGCTTTACACTCGGTCCCCAGGCTAACCGGCAAATCATTAGCATCACGGGCGGCGCAGTTCCGGCCATTTATTTCCGAGACCAGAAAGTCACCATGGAACAACTCGGGCCATTACTGGATGCAGCCAAACGCAACGACCAATCAATTATTATCAAGGCCGATCGTTCAACTTCCTACGAAACGGTTGCCGAAGTAGCAAACGCTGCGCTTGAACACGGCGTCACTGCAGTTGCGCTGGCTGCGACTCCGCCGCGATGAACAGCCTCACCCTCGAGAGCGTCGCTGAACCACTTCTTTTTAACTGGGATTCGCCGCGGGGCCGCAAGTTAGCCATTACAGTTTTTTTGGCGCTTTCCTTCGTTGCGCACGCGGCCTGTTTTTACATTTTTCAAATTGTTTATCCGCCAACGGTCGCGCTCCTGCCGCCGCCGGCGCGTGTCTCATTGATAACCCCTGATTCCGAAGAAGGTCGAACACTACTTCGCTGGATCGATGCAGAAGATCCGGCGCTCGCCTTCACAACTCGTCGTTCGCAGGATGCAACGCTCCGCGTCCTGCCAAAAACTGACCATGTGCCGTCGTATTCGTCGATAGAACCGACTTTGAAGGACATTCCATCTTTGCAACGCGACCTGCGCATCCCAAGTTGCAATCCACCTGACGTGGTACGAATTGTTCGTCAGCAGTCCGCCTCGCCGACACGCGTTGTGGCAACATCCGTTTCGTTCTCGAACGAGTTTGGGGTTTTTGGCGCTCCGACCCTTCCGGAGCTGAATTTTGCCTCGAATGAAGGGACGCCTCAGACAGTCCGCTTTTGGGTGGCCGTTAACAAGCTTGGAGAAATTCGATATTGTTTACCGCTTAACTCGTCAGGTGACACGGCATTGGACGAACAAGCCCGGTCGTATTTGGTGCGGTGCCGGTTCCCCCAAAACATTGCAAACGCTGGCAAACCCGATTCGTTTCTGGCTTGGGGAACCGCAACAATTCAGTGGGGCAGTGATATCGCGCGTCCGCAGTCGCCATCAGGAGGTGTTAAGCCGTGATTCGCGTCAGTCTTGCTACTTTGGTAACGATTTATCTGCTGCTTTTTCTTGCAGCAGTTTTCCTCTTCTGGATAGTTGGAGAATGGAATCGCCGGCGACGCGAGCAGCTGGCTTTGCAGCACCGGTTGCGTTGCGCGATTTGCGCGTTCGAATTTGAGGATCGANNNNCGCACTGCGGAAGCCTGAACGAACGATTTAGGATGGAGCGAATATAATATGGGCATGTGGATAGGCCGAAACCGGAAGGCGCGCGTGACCTACGGGTTTGACGAAATCGCGCTCGTACCCGGGCGCGTCACAATTAATCCCAATGAAGTCGATATCATTTTTCGTTTGCCGCGCAAAGAGGCTGAGCCGCTTGAGCTGAAGGTTCCGATCCTTGCCAGTGCCATGGATGGAGTTGTCGATGTGCGTTTCGCCATCGCAATGAACAAATTGGGTGGACTAGCCGTTCTGAATCTCGAAGGCGTACAGACGCGGTACAAAAACCCGCAGGAAGTGCTGCAAAAAATCGTCGATGCCAATAAATCCGAAATTACTGCGCTGCTGCAGCGAATTTACCAGGAACCCGTCCAGGAGGACCTGATTGCGGCGCGTGTTCGTCAGATCAAAGATAGCGGTGTCTTGGCAGCGGTCAGTTCCATTCCCCAGCGCGCCGCAGAATTTGGCAGGATCGCGGAAGAGGCCGGTGCGGATGTTTTCGTGGTGCAGAGCACGGTTTCCACGGTGCGGCATATTTCGTCGGAGTACAAGTCGCTCGATTTGGAAAAGTTTTGCCGTGAAATGAGCATTCCGGTAATTGTTGGAAACACGGTCGGCTACGACGTGACGCTGGAGATTATGGAGTGTGGGCCGGCTGCGGTTTTGGTCGGCGTCGGTCCCGGAGCGGCTTGTACGTCACGTGGCGTCCTGGGACTCGGTGTTCCGCAGGTGACCGCAACCGTCGATTGCGCAGCAGCGCGTGACGCTTACTTCAAAAAAACATCTCGCTACGTGCCAATCATCACGGATGGCGGAATGAGTAGAGGCGGCGACGTTTGCAAGGCATTGGCCTGCGGCGCCGACGCGGTGATGTTGCGAAAGCGCAGGAAGCGCGGGGCCGGGGTTACCATTGGGGCATGGCAACGCCGCACGCGAATCTTCCCCGGGGGACGCGCATTAGTGTGGGCTCGACTGGCTCGCTGAAACAGATACTGTTCGGTCCGGCAGAAGTCGACGATGGCAGTCAAAACCTGGTTGGGGCCATTACCACTTGCATGGGAAACGTCGGCGCGCGCGACATTGCCGAATTTCAGCAAACGGAGATTATTATTGCCCCTTCGATTAGAACCGAAGGCAAACTTTTCCAAACCGTTCAAAGCGTCGGAATGGGAAAGAGCTAAGACGATTCAGTGATTTAGAGATTTAACGATTGACCTTGCGCAACATCGTTGAACCGTTTCACGCTTGAATCGCTAAATCACGAAATCGTTCAATCCTAAATGAACAACGATCGCAGAGTCGTTATAACTGGTCTCGGTGTTGTCACGCCGGTTGGCAATGACATCGAAACATTTTGGTCCAATCTTAAGAACGGGGTCAGCGGCATTCGCGCAATCGATGCGTTCGATACTGCCGCATACGATTGCAAAATCGGTGGGCAAGTTCGCGATTTCGATCCCAAACCATTCTTCAAAAATCCAAAGGACGTTCGCCGCACGGATCGATTTACGCAGCTTGCAATGGCGGCAGCGACAATGGCCGTCACCGATAGCGGGATTGACATGGAAAATCTCCAACAACGTGACCGCTTCGGCGTGATCGTCAGCACCGGAATCGGCGGACTAAAAACGCTCCAGGATCAATTGACCATTTTGTTGACGAAGGGGCCATCGCGAAATTCACCATTTACAATTCCGATGCTCATCAGCAACATGGCTAGCGGCTTCATCTCGATGGAGTTCAATCTGCGCGGACCCAATTTGTGTATTGTCACCGCGTGCGCGACGTCGAACAACGCGATCGGCGAATCCTGGCGCATTATCAAATCCGGCGATGCCGATCTGTTCCTCGCCGGCGGTTCGGAGGCATCCATCGTAGAAATCGGCCTCGCAGGATTTTCAGCCATGAAAGCGCTCAGCACGCGGAACGATGAACCCCATCGCGCCTCGCGCCCGTTCGATCGAGACCGCGACGGTTTTGTGATAAGCGAAGGCGCGGGCGTTGTGGTGGTGGAGGAATTGGAGCACGCCAAAGCGCGTGGTGCGAAAATCTATTGTGAAATCACCGGATACGGCCTCTCGGCCGATGCGTATCATATGACTGCGCCGCCACCGGATGGCGAGGGCGCGGCGCGCGCAATGCAACGTGCGCTGGAGCATGCCCGGATATCGCCGGATCAGGTTGACTATATCAACGCCCATGCGACTTCCACGGACATCGGCGACAAATGCGAGACGCGCGCGATCAAGCAGGTGTTTGGCGAGCACGCCTACAAAGTCGCCATCAGTTCTACCAAATCGATGACAGGCCATTTACTGGGAGGCGCAGGTGGAGTCGAGATGGCTGCGTGTGTGCTTGCTATTCGAGATTGCGTCATTCCCCCAACGATTAATTTGGAAAATCCGGGCGAAGAATGCGACCTCGATTACACGCCAAACGCCGCACGCGAGAGGAAAGTACGGATTGCGCTCAATAACTCATTCGGCTTCGGCGGGCACAACGCCACCTTGGTCGCCAGCGCATTTGAAAAATAGGTGTTAACCTAAGGTGGCGCGACTGCTGCCTGCTACGTCCCAATCCAGTGAGATCTTCGCCGCTTTGACTATTCACTCGTCACTTGTCACTATTCACTGTCCCGATGCGGGCATAGCTTAATGGTAAAGTTCCAGCCTTCCAAGCTGGCCATGCGGGTTCGATTCCCGTTGCCCGCTGAGATCAGCGCGGCGTTGATCTGATTTTCGATGTGTTGGCATTTGGTCGCCTGTGGTACAGCGCGTCAAACGCAATCAGCAACGCAAAGTTCGAGAAACGCGTCAGCTTTTCATTAGCTCGCACAACGAAACGCCTTTCGTCGTCGCGATGCGCGTCAGGAACGAATTTGTCTTGACATCTTTGACGCGTTTTGAGTACAGGGTGTTTGTCCATAGGAGCGGGAATAAAGTGAAAGCGCACACTAG
>WNFJ01135939.1_pt1 | contig 10567 bp, 8 predicted proteins | sample 5400461 | NCBI WGS metagenome assembly WNFJ01 (sample SAMN13153349, study PRJNA577476) | soil metagenome | isolation source: 115 cm saprolite on Douglas fir-dominated hillslope | place: USA:California | collected 2013-09-17
AATTGAAAACAATTTTCGACAAGCGATCCCACTTAATCATGCGCTATCGGCTGGCGAGCGAACAATATTCCGTGGTTGGGATCGCCGGATCGACAAGCAAGCTGCGTCTCCTTCACCCGCGCCCATGAAAGTCGATCCAGCCAAACTTAGTTTGAGCAATTTTATCGCGCATGAAACGGATGATCCGCTAACCGCGCCGCCCAGTTTTACCCACTGGATGCGCGCGGGCGCATTTGCAATCGAGCTTTATGAACCTGAGCTCCTCGCCTCCGCCGACGCGCGCACCACGATCTCTTACAACGGCAGGCCGCGCTCGGTCATCAATCTTTGCTCGTATAACTATCTCGGTCTGGCTAATCGACCGGAAGTAATTGCTGCGGCTCACGAAGCGCTGAAAACGCACGGCCTCGGTGCCTGCGGTTCACCGATGTTGTCCGGCATGACGGATTTGCATCGGGAGCTTGAGCATCGGGTGGCAAAGTTTCTCGGGCGCGAGGACGCGATGCTTTTCAACAGCGGCTTTGGCGGAGCCTTGGGAACAATTTCAGGACTCTTGCGGAAGACGGATGTCGCGATCCTCGATAATCGATCGCATCTGAGCTTGCGGGATGGCGCTCTGCTGGCGCGTTGCCGTACCGAAAAATTTGAGCACAACGACGCTGCCTCTTTGGAAACGGCACTGCGCCGACATCGCGGCCGCCGGCAACTTGTTATTGTCGAGGGTATTTATTCGATGGACGGCGACTTCGGGAATTTGAAGGAATTAATTGAGGTCGCGGACTCGCACGGCGCCCGGGTATTCGTAGATGAAGCACACTCGATGCTCGCTTGTGGAGACAACGGCCGGGGTGCAGCTGAGATGTTCGGCGTGGAAGAACGAGTCCCGTTGCTCTATGGGACATTCTCGAAAGCATTTGGCGCGCTTGGCGGATTCGTCGCCGGATCCAAAGAGACGGTGCAATATCTGCGTTTTTACGCGCATCCGTACGTTTACTCTTGTGCGCTCCCGCCTGTGGTGGTGGCGGCGATTTTGAAAGCGCTTGATATCGGAACAAGCGAGCCCGATTTGCGAAAACAGCTTTGGGAAAATGCCGAGTATTTCCACAAACAATTGCGCGGACTTGGCATCGATGTAGGACGATCGACCACGTATATTACGCCGATCGTGATTGGTGATCGCGAGCGGATGTATAGGCTTTGCCATGAATTGCGTCGGCGAGGCTTGTGGGTTGCGCCGGTCGATTACCCGGCTGTCCCGCAAAACAGAATTTGCTTTCGGGCCTGCGTAACAGCCAAACATACCCGCGCCGATCTCGACGAAGCGCTCAATATTCTGGAAGATACGCTGAACGGCGCGGAATCGAAGATGAAGGCGGCGGCTTTCCGCCTCCGCTGCAAAATGTCTGAGTTGTCTCTCAGAATGACCTCTTAATGGCTGCGCTGATCGCGCCCTCCTCCACACTCGAAAAGACTTACAAGGTACGGGAGGCGGAAGGGTTTCTCGACCTTTACTTTTATCGAAAGGTTGGGTTCCGCCTTGCTCAAGTTTTTGCTAAACTCGGATTGAATCCTGTGGCGGTGACGGTCCTGGGCGGTCTCTTCGGAATCGTCGCAGGTCATCTGTATTACTATCGCGACCTCGGAACCAACATTGTTGGCATGGCCCTTCACGTCTGGGCCAACGCGCTCGACAATGCCGATGGTCAGCTCGCGCGCTTGACCGGCCGGGGAAGCCGAAATGGTCGTATCATTGATAGTCTGGTCGATCATCTGATCTTTCTAAACATCTATGTGCATCTGGCCCTGCGCTGTTTGAGGGAGGGTGCGCCGGCTACGGTTTGTCTCCTTGCGCTCGCCGCCGGTATTAGTCATGCATTGCAAGGCGCGGCGGCCGATTATTACCGTAACGCTTACCTTCATTTTGTAGGCGTCCGCACGCGGGCTCAATTTGATTCAACCGCGCTCTTGCGATCGAGGTATCGCGAACTCGAATGGCGTCGCCAACCATGGAATAAATTCTTGCTCGCGCTTTATCTCAATTTCACCTGGCAGCAGGAAATGCTCGCACCGAAGCTGAAGAAGTTGCGCGAAGTTCTCGACCAGCTCTACCCGCGCGAACTGCCAGAATGGCTGAAGGCGCGTTACGCCGCCAGCGCCAGGGGGATGTTCAAGTGGTGGGGATTCCTGATGACAAACACCCGGATGATAATTTTGTTCCTGCTTTTGTTTCTTGGTCGTCCCGTTTGGTATTTCTGGATCGAGCTCACGGTTCTCAATTTCTTGCTTATCGTTCTCCTGCTTCATCAAAACAAAATGTCAGAATCGTTTTTGAAACTAGCGACCGGCGCGCGAGATCAAATAGGCATTCGATCTTGAATGGAATTACCGGTCCAGATCTCGAAGGCCAGTTCGCGACGCGAGCGCGATGATTTCATCAAATTTCCTTGGCGTATCTATCGAAATGATCCGGTTTGGGTCCCGCCACTGATCATTGAACGCCGAGCGTTTCTCAATCGGAAGAAACATCCTTTTTATCTTTACGGCGACGCCGAATTGTTCCTGGCGCGGCGAAATGGCGAGATCGTCGGACGGATCATGGCCAGCGACGATCCGCGGTATAACTCGCTTCACCGGACCAATGTCGGCTGCTTGGGTTTGTTTGAATCAATCGACGATGTCGATGTTGCCATCGCTTTGTTTCGCGCTGCGGAAGAATGGCTTTTAGCAAAGGGCCGAAATGAAATCATGGGGCCAATCGATTATTCCACGAACTATGTTTGCGGGCTATTGATTGACGGCTTCCAACATCCGCCAACGGTGCTCACCGCGCATAACCCGCCGTATTACGCCCGATTAATCGAGGCCTGCGGTTTTGAGAAGTCGAAGGACTGGTACGCCTGGTGGTTCGATCCCGACAATGCACCGGTCTCGCGATTGCGCCGGCTGGTGGACGCCCGCGCCCGAAAAACGTCGGTGAAAATTCGTCCGATCGATCTGCGCCGCGTCGCTGACGAGAGTCAGCGCCTGGCCGCCGTCTTCAACGAGGCTTGGAAGAATAATTGGGGTTTCGTTCCGTTTACCGAGGCAGAGGCGAAACATATGGCCACGGAAATGCGTCCGATTATCGATCCGCGAATGACATTGATCGCCGAGATCGACAACGCACCGGTCGCTTTCGTGATTTGCGTGCCCGACATTAACGTTGCGTTGCAGCACTTGAACGGACGGCTGACGCGTTTTGGTCTGCCGACCGGATTAATCAGGTTGCTTTATTACCGCCGCAAAATCCTAAAAGCGCGTTTCGTCGCGCTCGGCGTTTTGGAAAAATATCGTCGCGCCGGCATTGCCGAGATGCTTGTTCTGCAAGTGATGGAGGAGGGGGCAAGCCGCGGCTTCAAGGGCGAACTCAGCATGACGCTCGAAGACAACGTGATGATCAACCGCTTCATCGAGTCGATCGGTGCGTCCAAATACAAGACGTATCGGATTTACTCCAAGTCGTTAGGCTAACTTATGCCGCGAATCTGTTCGCGCTTTGTAAACGGTCCAGGCTGCATGCGGCACATGAACGGCTGCCGTCATTGCTTCCAGCCACGCCATAGCGACGAACGCTTGCGCGGGCGCACCAAATAGAATTCCAATCGCCAAGATCCAAACGTAAACGTTACGTCGTCCGCCCACGAGACGGATTATCCGTTCAAAACCGTTCAATTCGTCGATCAACTTTCCGGTTGTAAATAAAACTGCGCCCTTGGCGACTCCGTCGATCGCCTCGGCCGCAACTAGCAGGAACCAATACCGAAAGGCTCCCGGTAGTTGGCCCGAAACTTGGAATTGATAAGCAAGGGCCGTCCACCAGGACCATTCGAAGATTCCGTCGAACCAATGTTCAAGTTTGCCGCGTTTCGTGGTTTCGACTTTGAGACGGGCCTGCTTACCATCGAGTCCGTCGATAACGCCGATGATGAGCGCGATCACAATACCGGAAACGAGATGGCCAGTCACAAAAAGAATTGTCGTTATCCATGCGACAACGTTGCAGAAAAGTGTCAGCTGGTTTGGCGTAATTGACGTTCGGCACAGATACGAAACGAGGAATTTCTCAATCGGCGCGTGCAACCACGCTGGAATATCGAGCGCGCCTTTCTGAGTCGAATCAAGAAGAATGCGCTCGGCCAATTTCTTAGTCTGCGGCGGAGGTGCGACGAACCAGAACGGCCTGAGTTTTCGGCGTAGCATGGCATCATAAACAGGCTGATTAGCTACATCGAGCGACGCGACCGTGGCGTGATCAACGCCGTTGAACAGCGCATTTTCGAATCGGCCACTTTGCGTCGAAAGCCATTGGCGCTTTAAGAGTGCAGCGCCACAAAATTTGCCGGAATTTGTGTTTGGCGCTGAAAAAACGAGCGGCGCTGTTTTTGCCGGGACCGCGGAGTCAACCAGCGCTACGTTTCCAACCTCGCCGACAAGCCGGCGGATTAAACGAACATCCAAAACGACATTTGCGCGGACGACGAGGGCGGCTTCCGCGCCGGCCGGCCACAAATTGACAATGTCCGTCACGGCAACGAATTCGCCTGAACGTTTGCGCATCTCTATCTCAAGCTCCCCGCCCGGCCGCGACGGTCGGGCCAAATGTTCTGCGGTTAGCTCGGGCGTGTTCGAGATAACCGTTGCGCGTCTGATTCCGCTTTGCTGGAGAGTTCGAAGCAATCTTTCCAGAAGTGAAATGCCACAGAGTTCGGTCAACGCCGCCGTGCCGTCATTGAGAACGATACATTGGTCAACCATTAAACAGCTGTCGTTGGACGGGATTTTAGTGTAAGGTCGCTTCCCACGCTATCATTCACGTCGCCGCGGCCGGGGTGATTCGCAATCTCTAAGTTATGGTAAGGTTGAATACGCAATCTGTTGCGATGGAGTCGCTCGATTCTAAAGCCGAGACGCCAGGCACGTTTTCGCGGCTGCGTTTTAGTCCGTTCCTTGTCCAGATGGTAATCATTCGGCGCTGCAACTTGGCCTGCGGTTACTGTTCCGAGTACGACAAAGTCAGCGAGCCGATCCCTTTCGGAATTTTAGAGGAGCGCCTTCACAAACTCAAGAACCTTGGGACATTCGGAATCTCATTGACCGGCGGTGAGCCGACGCTTCATCCCGAGCTCCCGCGCTTGATTCGAAAATGTCGCGAACTTCGATTTTTCCGCACCGGGATGATTTCCAACGGCCTTTTGCTGCGTCCGGAATTGATCAAGGAACTTAATGACGCTGGGCTGCAGGAAATGCAGATTTCGATCGACGGGGTTCACCCGAACGAGACGACCCAGAAAGTTTTAGTGAATTTGAAGAAACGGCTGCAGGCACTCCGGGATCACGCGCGTTTTCGCGTCGTCGTCAGCGGCGTTCTTGGAGCCTGCCCGCCACAGGAAGCTGAGGAGGTTCTCTCGTTTGCAAAACAAATGGGTTTCGTTCAACGCGTTCTTCTTGTCCATGACAGCGCGGGCCAGCTAAAACTCGATCCTGAAGAAATTAAAGTATTCGAGAAGATCGTCGCGGAATTACCCAAGACGATGGTGGACTTTTCCGATTACCGGAAACGATTGGTAAGAAATGGCTCAGCTCCGTTCAAGTGTCGTGCCGGGAGCCGATACCTCTACGTTGACGAGTTTGGAAAAGTGAACCGCTGCTCGCAAACACGAAACGTTTGGTCGAAAAATCTGATGGATTACACGGTCGCTGACCTGCGAGAACAATTTTACGAATACAAATCATGCCACACAGGTTGCACGCTCGGATGCGCCCGGTCCGCCAGCCAGATCGACCATTGGCGGGCCCAACCCGGTTTTAATTCCTAGCGTGATCTCTCAGTTTTTCTTCCGCCTGGTGTAGCATCTCCGGGGTGTCGACGTCCTGCCACCACGCCTCGCCGATATCGATTGCGCGGACCTTTTGGTCCTCGGCCATTGAACGGACACCGTCGGCCAGGCTGCAATCGCCATTTAGTTTCGAGCGTTCGAGGTATTCAAAAATCTCGCGCGGACAAATAAACAGACCGATATCGACTGCGTCGTATTCTTTTAAGGTTTTACCGATCGCAACGATCCGGTCACCATGTGTTTGAACCTTCATTGCGTCGTCCAGATCAAAAATCGAATCGATCTTGCGGTCGATTGCGACATTCAGTTGCGACAGATTGGCAGATTCAAGCAGTTGTCCAAGAATCACTCGATCGAAGAGATGATCACTCATCGCAAGAACAAATGGCGCCTGCACCTGTTTTGCCGCAATCAAAAGTGAGACTCCGTTTTGCTTTTTCCATTCGCGATTTTCAATGAACCGCATTTCAATCCTCGGAGGAACCAATTCCGTGATCGCGGCGCTGAGACGTTTGCTTTCGAACCCGATTACGGCGTTGATTTTTTTAATTCCAGCGTTGGCCAGCGCCTCAATCGTGTACGAAATGAGCGGACGGCCAGCCACTGAAACCAGCGGTTTCAAAAAAGTTTGATCGGATCCGCGTAGACGCGAGCCGGGTCCGGCCATGAGAATCACTGCCTCGCACACGCAATCCTGTAACGATGTCGATCCTGGCGGCATCGTCATATTCCGTAATACATCTTCAGGCCCCAAATGCGGATGCGTTGTGGTAAAAATCGGAAGATCAAGGGCGCAACCTTGGTTTGAAATACGTCGCCCACGGTCACGCGCGGCGGTGGCTCGCTCGCATCGATCAATTTGAGAACATGTTTAGCGACGAGTTCGGGTTTGGGCGCATTCTTCATGTTGCGATCGACTGCGATCCACGTCTTGGCCACGCGTGTCGCATAAGCCGGATCGCGTTCGTCGCTTTTCTCGACTGCATCGTTGAATGCCGTGGAAATATCGGCCGGCTGAAGATCGACCATGCGCACCGTCGCATCCGGCAACTCGAGCTGGATCGACATCGTGTAGACCGCCATCGCGGCTTTGGCTGCGTTGTAGGCCGCCATGAACGGGACCGGCAAACGCGAAGCGAGAGACGTGACATTGATAATCAATCCGCCTCCATCCGAGCGCATCGCCGCCAACGCGAGCCGCATCAACTGAAGATGGCCGAACACCAGGATCTGGAATTGTTTCTCAATTTCAGTTTCGGGTAGGTGTTCCGCCGGACCGAAATGCCCGCTGCCGGCGTTATTGATAACAACATCGAAATGACCCGCTTCAGAAAGCGCGCCCCTGAACGCTTCGTCGATCGAACGCGGGTCGTTCAAGTCCAGCCGAACTGGATGGATTCCTTGCAATTGCCCGAGACGGATCAGATTGCGCGACGTTCCCCAAACTTCATCGCCGCGTACGATGAGCGATTGCGCGATGGCCAGACCAATTCCCGAACTGGCGCCGGTTAGAAAAACCTTTTTCATAGCATGGCATGCGGTTCACTTGGAGTTTGCGTCATGGCAGATCAAAAGATGCGCGGAACACTTTTAAGATGTCCCGGATATTCGTAGATAAAAATGCTGCGGCCTGGAAATTGTTTCAGAAGAGCATCAAGTCTGGATTGGTCGCACCATTTAATGTACAGAATGTCGGCGGATGACAGCTCTGGCGGATTCCGAGTCAGATCGCCGATCGCTGTCTTGTACGTTCCAGTCTTGAGCAGGATGATATTTTTCCCCTCTGGAATTTGTCGAACCGCCCGATCGAGGTCTCTCCGCCAGTACATGGTATAGCCCTCGTTGACCGCGAAGATTATGTTGCACACAATCAGAGCAACCATGGCGAAATTCCATAGATAGCGGAGAGCGGGTGACGAATCGCGTTGGATCGATCGATAAAGGTCCACAGTCGCCAAAACCAAAAAGGGAAAGTACGCCAGGAAATATCGCGGACCTGGACCGCCGACAGATGCGGGATAGAAAAAGTAAATTGCGACATTCATCGAGAACAATACGAGGAACATCTTGGCCTCGGGAGTTGGGCGGTAACGTCTCCATAGAACGACGAATAGGAGCAGCGGCGGAAAAACCCAGAGGAGATTTGCGAGGCGAACGAACGTAGCCACAAATCCCTGCCATGAAAGCATGAGACGATCATTCATGCTTTCTGACGGGGGACGAATCGACGCTGGAACGCAGAAGGGATGGCTCGAAAGCAACGCATTGTAGATCAAGTTGCCGCTAGCCAGTAGCCCAAAACCGAACCCGAATGAGATCAGGTGCGGGAACTTTTTGCGCCGCAGCAGGCTGACACCGATCCAAGCGGTCAGTGGAACCCAATCGAGATAACGGATCATTGCAGAATAGCCAAGCAGCGCTCCGGCAACGAAGAGCCAAAGCTTCGGATGCTCCGGACGCTTCTCTGCCGCGTCGTAAATTAGAAATGCGACGAACACGAACAGGGCCGTGGCGATATGCGCTCGGAAAGAGCCCGCGTAATAACAGAGAAAGAAACAGAACACTAACAAGAAACTGGCGGCGGGGATCAATTCCTCGCCCATCCGACGCTGGGTATATTTTAGGATCAAAAAAACCAACAGAGCACCGAATAGCGGATCGACTAGCCAGGGAACTTGTAGCTTAACGCCTATGGCGAGAAGAACCGGCCAGCCGGGTGGATATTTCGAGAACCGATGCCCTTGATGGTCCCTGAGACAGTATGTTTCTAAGCAGTCGTAAAACGGCAACGCTGGGTCGTAAAGAGAATCGGTGGCGTAGAGCCTGCCGGCCGCGAAAAGCTTTGCTTGGTAATTATAGGAGTAGTCGTCTCCCGAGATCGGGTATCGCTGGGTCAGAATGAAGTAAACAAATAAGGCTCCGAACAAGAAGATCGCCGAAACCCACAATTTTCGCGTCACGGACATGGATCGGAGTTGGCTTCCGCTAAAATTTTCTCATCCCTCGCTTGCTTTTATCGGACATTAGAATTCGTACACGGCAGTTGCACGAATTGTTTTCACGTGAATGGATGTCGATCTTATCATGGTGATTGACGTCATTCCCATGTCATTTCTGGAAACACCCTTGCGAGATCTTCATCGACAACGGGTCCGGGCTTTTGGGTTGACCGGTTTTATCATAATAGCGTTTGTGGTTTGGCTCGGAGTAGAAATGCCACATGGCGAAATGTGGGGGACCGACGAATTGCTGACGGCCGAACGCACCCGCGAGATGCTGATGACCGAACCGTGGGTAGTTCATTACAATTTTGATCGGTCATTTGAAAAACCGCCTTTGCAGTACTGGCTAACCAGTTTGACCCTCCCGCGATTTCAAAACCGCGCAGTGGCTGTTCGCGTCTGGCCGCTGCTTTACGGCGTCCTCACCGCGGTTGCTTTGGGATGGCTGGTTCGATTGGTAGAGCCCGATCAGCTATGGTTGATTCCGCTTAGCGTTGCAATTCTGATTTCCGCCCCGCTTTTTTCGACCGAGGCCGCGCGGGGCCTGCTTGACATCGGCCTCGCGTTTTTTACTACCTTGACTGTTGTATTCGCAGAGCTTGCACGAAAACGACCGGTCTGGTGGTTGGGAGCCGCGATGACTTGCTGGCTTGGAAGTTTGCAGAAAAATCCGCTGCCTTTTCTGATTTGGGTGCTCATCGTCATTGTTCGGCTGTTGTCGAATGACGGGCGCGCAGATTTGCGGGCCGGAGCTGGCTGGCTTATCGGCGGCATGCTCGTAGCGATCGCGGCAATGTCGATCTGGCCGCTGCTTCAACTCCTAAAATATGAAATGGATATCGGCAGTCTTTTTCACCAGGAGGTTGTGGTCTGGCTCGGCCCCGCCGGATTAGGCCGGCGACCTTATTTTGAAATTCCAATGGCAATGAGCCTGACCGGCGGTCTTTGCGGTTTCCTCTCGTTGATCGCTCCATTGATGATTTTGTTTTCAAGAAAAGAGCGGCCAGTTCCGCCGGTTCGAGAAATCGCTCTCGTGAGTCTGATTTTTCTCGCACTGGCAATAGTCTCGAACTTTCGACATATCCGTTATGCGATCCCGGTTGTTCCTTTGCTGTGCTTTCTTCTGGCCTTCGTTTTCTATCGGTTCTTAAACCAGGCACCTCCCGTCCGCACGCGCGCGGCCGTTGCTCTGGGGATATTGCTAACTGCCGGATTCGTGCACGCCAAAATACATATTAATGATCGGCGAAAAAATGTGGCGGACGAAAAAGTAATCGCCGAGAAGCTGGGCGAACTGCAGCGGCCGAAAACAAAGACAGTACTGATTAAAGCGATAAAGCCGGGAAACGATCTGCTCTGGAATTCGTTTTATCTTTTTCACGGCAACTTTCGATTTCCGGTGGCGAAATTGACGCCGGATGAGATTCGCGCCAATCCTCCAAGGCCGCCGTTGATTGGCGCTTGTGTCGAGCGCGATTTTCCAGTGCTGAAGGAACTTTATCCCAACGTTGAAGTGCAACTCGCGCGCGCCCAGTTCATCTGCTGGCAGGTTCCCGCCGAATGAAACTTTTCATCGACGTCACCAGCGCGTGCCGTTCTCCGCAAAACACCGGAATGCAGCGGATGACCCGCAAGATTTTTGCGGAGTTGAGCCGGCGTCTCAATGTTCAGCCGATTTCCTGGAACAAG
>WNFJ01154924.1_pt1 | contig 10567 bp, 12 predicted proteins | sample 5400461 | NCBI WGS metagenome assembly WNFJ01 (sample SAMN13153349, study PRJNA577476) | soil metagenome | isolation source: 115 cm saprolite on Douglas fir-dominated hillslope | place: USA:California | collected 2013-09-17
CCTGTTCGGCCACCCGATGTTCAGGGACGGGGCGTTCACCGCCAACGACCGCCAGATCCGGCGGTTCGCGCTGGCCAAGGTGATGCGCAACCTGGACCTCGCCGCGGACCTCGGCGCGAAGACCTACATCTTCTGGGGCGGGCGCGAAGGCGCGGAGTCCGGCGCCGCCAAGAACATCAGGGCCGCCCTGGACCGGTACGCCGAGGGCCTGAACCTGCTCTGCGCGTACGTGCGCGAGCAGGGCTACGACATCAGGTTCGCGATCGAGCCGAAGCCGAACGAGCCGCGCGGCGACATCCTGCTGCCCACGGTGGGGCACGCGCTGGCCTTCATCAACTCGCTCGAGTACCCGAGGTCGGGCACGAGGAGATGGCCGGGCTGAACTACGCGCACGGGATCGCCCAGGCGCTGTGGCACGGCAAGCTGTTCCACATCGACCTGAACGGGCAGAACGGGCCGCGGTACGACCAGGACCTGCGGTTCGGCGCGGGCAACGTGCGCGGCGCGTTCTGGGTGGTGGACACGGTCGAGGCTGGCGGGTACGACGGCCCGGTGCACTTCGACTACAAGCCGCCGCGCACCGAGGACGACGAGGGCGTCTGGGCGTCCGCGGCCGCCTGCATGCGCAACTACCTGATCCTGCGGGCCAAGGTGCGGGCGTTCCGGGCCGACCCCGAGGTGGCCGAGGCGCTCCGCGCCTCCGGCGTGGACCAGCTCGGCTCGCCCACGCTGGACCCGGGCGAGACCTGGCGCGACGTCCGCGAGGCGACCGCCGACGTGGACGCGCTGGCGGGGCGGGGCCTGGCGTACGAGCACCTGGATCAGCTCGCGCTGGAGTACCTCTACGGAGTGCGGCCTTAGGTGCGGGGCATCCAGACGCGCATCGGGCCGCCATCGCGGTTGTCCCACTGGAGTGACCAGGTCTCCTCGCTGCCAGGAGCGATGAAGACGGTGGTAACCAGGTGAAAGCCCGGCCCGTTCGGGATCATTGTTCACCGAGACCCGGGTGCGGGTGCTCCAGGCCGGGACCCGCACGGCCAGCCCGCGGCCGGCCTGCGGCGCGGCGAGCACCCGCAGGCTGACCGCGCCGGACCACGGGTAGTCGGTGGTCACCTCCGGGGGGCGGCGGCGGATCGGGCACATCGCCGGGCCGGAGCGGTTCCTGTGCGCGCGCAAGCGAGCGGCGGGGTTCGGCGACGCGCTCGCGGCGGCCGGCCTGAAGACGCACGGCGGCGTGCGGTACGGCGAGTGGAGCGAGCACTGGGGCCGGGAGGCCGCTCGCCAGCTACTCGCGGACCACCCGGACACCGACGCGATCTTCTGCGGCAGCGACCAGATCGCCCGCGGCGTGGCCGACACGCTCCGCGACGCCGGGCGGAGCATACCCGGCGACGTGGCGCTGGTCGGCTTCGACAACTGGGAGCCCATGGCGCTCGGCGCCCAGCCCTCGCTGACCAGCGTCGACATGTGCCTGGAGAAGGTCGGCCGGGTGGCCGCCGAACTGCTGCTCGCCGCCATCGCAGACGAGCCCGCGCACGGCATCCGCACGGTTCCTGCCCACCTGGTGGTGCGCCAGTCGAGCCGGTGACCGGCTCGGCGCCGGCCGCGGTGAACCAATCGTCGCCGGGCTCCGTGAAACGTGGTGAAGAGGTTTCCCGCTGGCCGCTGCCGGGCGCTCTCACCGCATGACGCCAGCGTTCGGGCACTTCGCCGCGGTTCCGCGGCTGAAGGAGGTTAGGTGCGGTGAGGCGGCAGCGCAGGCCATCGAATCCCGCGGCGGGTCAGCCTCACTGTGCGGCTGTGGCTACCGTCGGCGGCGCCGCTCCCTGTCGCGGCGGTAGCCACCCGGAAGGCCCGGCCGTGACTCCGAGAGCGAGGGTCACGGCCGGGTCCCAGCGGACGGGGCCGCGCTGGTGCGTGGCCGTCGCCCGGGGGCGTTGATCGGTCAGCCGAGGGCGCGCAGGACGGCCTTGTCCAGCGGGGACGGGAGCGCGCCCGCCGAGTTGGCCAGGGCCGCGACGCCCAGGCACCGGACCGGGTCGAAGGCGATCATCGCACTGAAGCCGCCGGTCATACCGTTGTGCCAGATGACCGTGCGGTCATCGTGGCGAGTGTGGTGCCAGGCCAGGCTGATCTGGCCGCCGGGGAAGCGAGGGCCAGGTGAACGCCCGCCAGATCCGCGGGGTCAGCCGGCAGCCGTATCGCCTCCGTCCGCGCCGACCTCGCTGGCCGTGCGGACCTCGCTGGTGGTCCCGGCCTGGCTGGCGGCGCGGGCCTGGCCGGCGGCGCGGGCCTGGCCGGCGGCGCGCAACAGGTGGCGCTGGGAGCGGAACTGGAAGAACACGACCACCACCACCAGCGCGATCGAGATCCACAGCCCGTAGTGGGAGACGGTCTTGGCCACCACCACCGCGTGGTGGCCAAGTTCGTAGCCCAGGCCGGCCAGCAGGCCCGCCCACAGCAGAGCGCCGATGACGGTCAAGATGATGAACGTGAGCAGCCGCATGCCGGCCCAGCCTGCGACCACGTAGATGATCGCGCTGGGGATGGGCAGGAACGGGGCGATGATAACGGCCGGCCAGGTGAACTTGCGACCCCAGCGCTGCACGCGGCCCATGTACTTGGCCCCGCGGTTGCGCCGGCCGGACAGCAGCGCGATGAGGCGCTCGCCCCACAGCCGGCCCGCCCACCAGAAGAGCGGGTTGAACTTCATCAACCCGGGGATGGCGGCCAGCAGCACCACGACCAGCGTCCCGTGGCCGACCCGGGCGAACGCCGCGGCCGCGACGATCGCCTCGGTGCTGCCGTTCAGCAGTTCGAGAACGACCGGGTGGGTGCCGACCAGGGGGGCGCGGAACGGCAGTATCGCCAAGTAGAAGAGGCCGCTGAGCACGATGCCGGCCCAGCACAAGATGTCGGCCCGGCCCGGCTTGCCGGCCCACGGTATCCGCGGGTCATCCCACGCCGCCCGCTCGGGTCCCCCGCCGGCGGCGACCTGGTCCGCCACAGCCTCCTCATCCACCAGGCCACGGTATAACGAACCGTGGGTAACTCCGTCCACGAACGCGGGGCGACAGGCTCACCGGCACGATGTAGCGGCATGCCCGTTGTATCCCTGTGGCAGGAACTGAGCGGGTACCCTCGCACCATCCTGTTCATGATCGCGGGCAGTTTCGGGCACATAGCACACGAAACTGCCCGCGATCATGGTTTGCGCCCGGAATGCCCCAACTTGGCAGTCACCGAGCGCTACCGTGCGCCACGAGGCGGCACGGCCGTCGCCGGCCGGAACACCCGGCGAGTTCTCCCGGGCCTGCGGTGGCCTCATGCTCACCCTGATGGTCCCCGCCCTGGGCCAGTGCCCTCTGCTGTTCTCCGGCGACGTGAACGCCCTGCGCCGGTTTCTCCTGCCGGCCTTCCGCGAGATCAAAACCGGTGAACCCCACCCGTTCTCCTTCGCGATCACCGAGCCGACCGCCGGCTCGGATGTCGAGGAGGGCCACGGCGCCAGCGTCTACGACCCCGGTGTGGTCGCCAAACGCGCCAATGGCGGTTGGCTGCTGCGCGGGCGCAAGCGCTTCATCGGCGGCGGGGATCTGTCCAAGACCATCGCGGTGTTCGCGGCGCTGGAGGGCGAGGGCATGGAGTCCTGGACCTGCTTTGTCGTCCAGTCCGGCATGGCCGGCTTCAAGCCGGTGCGCAAAGAACTGAAGATGGGCATGCGGGCCTCCGGCACCGCCGAGCTGGAATTCAACGACGTCTTCGTGCCCGACACCCACATCGTGGGCGGCCTGCGGCAGGGCTGGGCGCTCAACCGTGCCACCTTGAACTTCTCGCGCATCCCGGTGGCGGGCATGGGGGTGGGCTTCGCCCGTGCCGCACTGGAGGCTGCCTTGGAGTTCGCCTGCTCCACGAGGCTGGCCGGCAAGCCGCTGGTGAACTACCAGGAAGTCCAGCTCATGCTGGCCCAGATGGTCGCCGAGACCAGCGCCATTCGGTCCATGGTCTGGCAACAGGCCAGGACCTTCGCCCCCCGGCAGGGGGCGGCGTCCATGACCAAGCTCTACTGCACCGATCGCTCGCTGGAGGTGTGCAACATGGCCATGGATCTGATGGGCAACCACAGCCTGCTGCACGCCAACCGCGCGGAGAAAGCGTTCCGTGACGCGCGGCTGCCCATCATCTTCGAAGGAACCAACCAGATCAACCGTCTCGCGGTGATCGAGGACATGCAGGAAGAGGTCCTGGCGAAATGTCAACCTTGAGTTCTGCCCAATACGCCGCCGACCCGTTCTTCGCCGTCCCCACGACGAAGACGACCACCTCCGCCGGTGAAGTCGAGCTGCCGATCCTGTGGGCCGGTGGGCGATGACATCGAACCAGACGTCGCCGGTGATTGCGGCTGCCGGTCTCTTGACCAGTGCGATTCCGGCTTGCTGACCGGTCAACCGGAACGCACCGAGCCTGGTGCGAGCTGGCAGCGGGGATTAGCGTGGCTGGCCGGCCCGTATGGCCTGGTGGCCTGGACGTCCGCGTCGATCCAGACCCTCGCCGCTCTGGACACGGGTGCGGATCTGCTGGCGCACGTCAAGCTGCATCACAGCGTGGACGGCAAACTGGTGGCCCGGGTGCTTCCCCACGATATTTATGAGGAGCTGCTGTTTCACGGCATCACCGCGGACGTGTGGATGCAGGACGGCGTGACCGAGCAGAACCTGCGCGCGAACATGGCCGGCTTCTACCGGCGCGAGGATCCCGACGGTGAACTGGCCCTGGTGCTGGGAGTCGGCAACGTCTCGGCGATCGTGCCGCTGGACATCCTCGACCGCATGATCAACTGCGGTGAGGTTGTGATCTGCAAGATGAATCCGGTCAATGAGTACCTCGGGCCGATCTTCGAGGACATCTTCGCCCCGTTGGTGCGGGACGGGTACCTGGCCTTCGGCTACGGCGGCGCCGATGTGGGTGAGTACCTGACCCGTCATGACGCGGTACAGGCCATCCACATCACCGGCAGCGCGCATACACACGACCTGATCGTGTACGGCCCCGGAGAAGACGGCCAGCGGTGCAAGGCGGCCGACGACCGAATCGTTGACAAGCCGATCAGCTCGGAACTCGGCGGTGTCGGCGCGACAATCGTGCTGCCGGGTCCGTGGACCGAGGCCGACTTCCGGTATCAGGCGGAGCACGTGGTCACGCAGAAGCTGCACAACGCTGGGCACAACTGCGTCGCCAGCCAGGTCCTCATCCTCCCCGCGGACTGGGACGGCAGCCCAAGAATGCTGCGCGAGATCCGGTTGCGGCTCGACGTGTCGGAGCCAAGGGCCGCCTACTACCCCGGCACCGAGCAGCGTGCAGGAAGCAGAGCCCGCCGCCGAGGTGCTGGGCGGCGACGCGAAACGGGTGTTCGTGGCCGGCCTGGATCCGGCCACGGACCACTACGGGTTCCGCACCGAGTTCTTCGCCCCAGCCATGGTGACGACCTCATTGCCGGGAAACGCGGGGGAGTTCCTGCAGCGCGCGGTCGAGTTCTGCAACGACAGGCTGTACGGGACGCTGGCGGTGAACCTCATCGTGCACCCCAAGACGCGACGCCAGCTCGGCGCGGACTTCGACCGGGCCATCGCAGCCTTGCAGTACGGGGGCATCGGGATCAACGCGTGGGTAGGTGCTGCATTTCTGCTGCCCCGGGCCGCCTGGGGAGCCTACCCCGGGCACATCTACACCGATGTGCAGTCAGGCATCGGGGTCGTGCACAACGCGCTGATGTTCGACAAGCCGCTCAAGACCGTCGTGTCCGCACCATTCCACCCGTTCCCACGCTCGATCCGGCACGGCGAGAACACCTTGTTCCCCAAACCACCGTGGTTCCTGACCAACAAGACCTCCGAATCCACCGCCCGCAAGCTCACCGAGTTCGCGGCGGCGCCATCGGCAACGAAGTTGCCGGCCCTGTTCACATCAGCACTGCGGGGATGACCCATGACTTCGTTCGACTACATCGTGGTCGGCGCAGGCTCGGCTGGCGCCGTCGTGGCCGCCCGGCTGTCGGAGTCAGCCGACAACAGGGTGCTGCTCATCGAGGCTGGCGGCAGCCAGAAGCACATGAACGTGCGGATGCCCGCAGCGTTCTCCAGGCAGTTCAAGAGCACGCTGGACTGGGGCTACTTCTCCGAACCTGAGCAGTACCTGGGCGGGCGGAGGATCTTCATGCCAAGAGCCAAGATGCTCGGCGGCTGCTCCTCGATGAACGCCATGATCTACATCCGCGGCAGCAAGGCCGACTACGACACCTGGGCCAAGGATGGAGCCACCGGATGGTCGTACGCGGACGTGCTCCCGTTGTTCCGCAGGTCGGAGAACAACTCCCGCGGCGCCGACGACTACCACGGCGACAGCGGCCCGCTCTACGTCCAGGACCTCCGGTCCCCAAACGAGATGAGCCGCAAGCTCGTCGAGGCGATCGCCGCCACTGGCCTGGACAGAAACGATGACTTCAATGGGGCGCAGCAACTCGGCACGGGTCTCTACCAGGTGAGCCAGCGCAACGGGATGCGGTGGACGACCGCCGACGGCTATATCGACCCAGCCCGCAAGCGGGGCAACTTCAACGTCCTGACCAACGCCCTCGTGCTCCGGGTGCGGATCGAGAACGGCGCCGCGGTTGGCGTCGAGGCCGAGCGGAACGGTGAACCCGGGTTCATCCGGGCCACCAAGGAGGTCATCCTGTCGGCAGGGGCGATCAACACCCCCCAGCTGCTGATGCTCTCCGGTATCGGTCCCGCCGATCACCTGGCCGAGCACGGCATCACCACGATCGTGGACAACCCCAACGTGGGCGACCATTACATGGACCACCCGATGTACATGATCAACATGGAGACGACAGCCAAGGGCACACTGCATGAGGCCCAGTCTCCCAAGTGGCTGCTGAGGTACCTGGCGCGCAGGACCGGGCTACTGACCTCAAACATCGGCGAGGTAGGCGCGTTCTTCCACACCCGTTCCGGTGACGCGGCACCGGACATGCAGTACATCGGCACGCCCGGATACTTCTACGACCACGGCTTCCGCACCTACCCGACCCCCGCGCTGGCGATCGGCTGCTCGCTGGTCGGCGCGCGAAGCACGGGCCATGTCCGGTTGCGCAGCAGCGACCCGAAGGAGAAGCCGGCCATCACCGCCAACTACCTCAAAGAGCCCGAGGACATGCAGGCGATGATCACCGCCGTCGAGCGGAGCCGGGAGGCCTTCGCGTCCGCGCCGCTTCGCGGCCTTGTGGGCAGGGAGATCCACCCAGGCGGCGACACGTCATCACGCGAGGCCCTCGACAAGATCATCCGGCGCGAGGTTGAACACACCTACCACCCGGCCTGCACCGCCCGGATCGGTACCGAGTCCGGCGGAGTGGTGGATCCGCAACTGCGGGTGCACGGCGTGCAGCGGCTACGGGTGGCCGACGCGTCGGTCTTCCCCGCCATCCCGCACGGCAACACCCACGCCCCGACGGTGATGGCGGGCGAAAAAGCTGCCATCATGATCGCTGCCACCGGCTGAAGCCGATTCTGGACGCCCCCGGTCAGCATGCACAGTCCCCGGACGGATAGCCGGAACCTGGGGAGACGCGACCAGTGTGCCGCCGGGCCAGAGCCCCCGTCATTACGGCACATCTGCCGAACTACTCATTGGGGGAAGAAGGCAAGGCGGCCCGATGGGCCGCTCGCGCCGCCGCCTCCAGCTCGCCCGGCTGGGCCGGGGTCAGCTTGCACCGGGCCCCGCCCGCCCCCTTGGAGGCCAGCGCCTGCTTACCGCCAGCCGACAGCGCCCGCCGCCACCGGTTCGCCGGCATCCGCGACACCCGGAACCGCCGGGCCACCTCCTGGTCGCTGGCGCCGGCCTCGATCAGCTCAGCCGCGGCGAACCGCACCTGCTCGCGGCGGGCCCGTGTGTCGGCGGTCAGCCCACCGCCATCGGGATACCTCATGACTCCGGCATACGCATGATGCGCCACCGTCACCAGAGCCGGAACCCCGCGGTTGAAGATCTTTTAGCCTTGTTTCTTCGCGGTCCCGGGCCTCGCAGCCGGGCAGGCAGTGGAACCGCCATCGCGCCCGCCTCCGTGAGCACCGTGATGATCTCTCCCGGGCTGGGGCCCTGGACTGGTCCCCCGGCGTCTCCGCTGGTCAGGATGCGTTCGGCCTCGAGCACGAGCAGGCGTTCGCCGGGCGGGACCGCCACAGGCTCCCTAGCCGGCGGTGAGGCTTGGCGGCCGCGCGCAGCCGGCGGCCCGAGGGGGAGCTTTATGAGGTGGGTTCCGTCGCCGACCAGGTCAAGGCGCCGGACGCCGAGCGGGGGCACGGGTGACAACCGGGCGATGCCCCGCCAGGCAGCCGTCCCGCCCCTACCGCCCTCGAACCGGACCGTGTAGCGAGTCCCTTGGTCGTCCACCGCCCAGAGCTGGTCGTACGGCAGATGATGCGGGCCTGCTAAATCTCCAGATCCGCGCTCGACCCGTTCGGCGGCCAGTACATGCGCATGACGACGGTGATCGCGGCCTCGGTCTCAGTCCGCACCAGCGACATGAGGTGCAGCGCCGACGGCGCGCGGCCGCTGGCCACCCGCAGCGCCCGCCCGATGGGCGTGACCCGGATCGCCCGGTCGGCGCGGCCAGACGGCAGCGCCTGGCTGCTGGACGGCGCGAGCATGGTGTGCAGCATGCCCCTCCTGCGATCCCAGCTCAGCAGAATCCGCGACCGGGCCTTGACGGCCGCATGAAGATCGGCCGCAAAGCGGACGAGGAAATCCGCGTCGAGCGCGTCGGCCGCGATCAGGATCCGCCCGGCCCGGACGACCTTCCACAGCGCGCTCTCCGCGATGGCGAACGGCGCCATGCCCGGATCAGACCAGTCGTCCGTCCCGGCCGCGGCATCCAGACCACGCAGCTGATCACCCGCCCGCCGGTGCAGCAGCAAAGTGCAGCAACCGCACCTGCCAGCAGCGACCTCAACCGACCGGAAAAAGCTTCTGACCTGCGTTAATGACCGTCAACGACCGTCCCGCGACTAGTTCACACCGAGGAGGTAGCTGGTTCGACCCCAGTATCGCCCGCTGGCGTTAGGCCAGGTCAAAAGCTCGGCGCAGTGGCGCAGCGAACCCTCCGAGCGGGAGTGGCGAGCTGCCTTCGGCTCGTCCCGCATCCGCTCTGACGGCTGCGGGCTGGCGGTGTCAGTTGAGCGCGTGCTTCTGGCACTGCCGCCGTATCGCGGCGATCACGTCTACCTCGGTCGCGGCGGGCCGCCAGGGCGCGGCCTGCGGTGCGGGCGGGGCGGCCGTGGCGTGCTCGTCCGGCTGGTCCTGCTTGGTCTTGTCGCGCTGGCGGGCCTGGTAGTCGGCGTGGGCGAAGCACGTGTAGATGGCGTAGTCCAGGTCCAGCCGCTCGCCGTACCACGGCGGGATGATCGTGCCGGGCGTGATGTCGGCGTCGTGGCAGTCCTCGATGGCCCCGCCGGTGTCCGGCAGGGCGGGGCTGGGCGGGATGCCGGTGCCGTCCGGGCGGTAGAAGGTGAAGGAGCCGCCGGGCCCGGACGCGATCAGGAACCCGCGCTCGTGCACGAGCACGTGGTGGTATTTACACAAGCTGATCAGGTTCGTCAGGCAGGTCCGGCCGCCGTTGCCCCAGTACTGGATGTGGTGCAGGTCGACCCGGCGGGACTCACAGCCCGGGAACCGGCACCGGCACTTGTCCCGGTCCCGGGCGGCGCGGCGCAGCGCGGCGCCTGGCCTGCGGCGTCGCCGCCCGGCGTCCAGCGCGGTGCCGTCGCGGTCGTGCCGCATCCAGCTCAGCGCGGCGGTGCAGGTGAGCATCTGCGCGGTGGTGACGCTGATCGCGGGCCCGTCCTCGACGTGGCACCGGGCCGGGTCCGCGGGGTGACCCGGGCTGCGGCCGGGCGCCGGCGTTTCCGCGGAAACGCCGAGCCCGCGTCCGGGGTGCGCAGTGCGGTCAGGTCGTCGCCACGGAGCGGCTGCCTACGTCTGCCGAGGAGCTGGGTCCGGGACGTCAGAACGCTCTTTCGTGCGGCCGAAGTCGGCAGCGACGCTGGCGTGAAGCCGGCGGTGTCCCAGCCCGCGAGGCGGGCACCGGCCTCATAGGTGCTCTGGCAGAACGCGAGCCGTGTCGCCATGGGGGCGCGTGCTCCGGCAGAGTCATGGCTAGGCCACCGCGAACGCGACGTGGCCGTGCTGTGCCCCGTCTCGGGCCTGGCCCGGCGAGCAGATGGCGCTCATCGGGCTAGTGCCGCCAGCAGTACGGCCGCGTCGTAGGCTCCCCGATGCACCACGCCGTCGATGAACAGGGTGGGGGTGCCCCATACCTCGCCCGACGCCTCGCCGCTGTCTACGTCCCGCCGGACACGTGCCGCCACGCTCGGGCCCGCCCGGTCGCCGTCGAAGCGCCCGATGTCGAGCCCGAGCTCCGCGGCATACCGCCGCAGGTCCACGTCTTCGAGCGCCTTCTGGCGGTGGAACAGCAGCTCGTGCATCTCCCAGAACCGGCCCTGCAGCGCGG
>WNFJ01723291.1_pt1 | contig 10567 bp, 11 predicted proteins | sample 5400461 | NCBI WGS metagenome assembly WNFJ01 (sample SAMN13153349, study PRJNA577476) | soil metagenome | isolation source: 115 cm saprolite on Douglas fir-dominated hillslope | place: USA:California | collected 2013-09-17
GCTCCAGACCAGACCGTCGCACAGCGCCAGAACCGCGCCCAGCAGCCAGCCCAGCATGCATTGCGGGCCTCCCATGGCGGCAATGATCAGCGGGATGGTAATGAACGGTCCCACGCCGACCATGTTGCTCATGTTGAGCGCAGTGGCCTGGAGGAATCCGAAGCCACGCACCAGTCCCTGTTCTTCGGTGGTTCGGCTATGAGTGTTTTCCAAGATCTCAGCCAGTATACTCGTTCCGTGTGAGGAGGATTCAAAGGTGAAGTTTTCGGCTACCACTCTGATTTTGGCGGGCGGGCTTGGTCTCGTGCTCGGAACAATGCTGACCGGGCGGCGTCCGGACGTAGCATTGGCTCAGGCTGCTCAAGTTGCTCAAGTTGCAAACGACGGCAAATTGCGTGTCATCATCTTTGGCGCCCATCCTGACGACGCAGAGTATCGCGGCGCTGGTGTGGCCATGAAGTGGGCAAAACTGGGACATCACGTAAAGCTGGTGTCCGCTACCAACGGCGACATAGGGCACTGGCAAATGGCCGGAGGGCCGCTGGCGCTGCGGAGAAAGAAGGAGGTGATGGCCGTGGGGCAACGGCTCGGCGTTACCACCGAAGTATTGGACATCCATGACGGCGAGATCATGCCTACTCTCGAGAATCGGCGGACGATTACGCGGTTGATTCGCGAATGGAACGCGGATGTTGTGATCACCAATCGACCGAACGACTACCACCCCGATCACCGCTACACTTCGATTCTCGTGCAGGACTCGGCATACATGGTGGCCGTGCCGTTCTTCATTTCAGGCGTGCCGCCACTGAAGAGAAACCCCGTCTTTCTCTACGCGTCGGACCGGTTCCAGCGCCCGAATCCATTCCGCGCGGATGTGGCCGTAGGAATCGACGATGTGCTCGAACCAACACTTGACGCACTGTTGCTGATGGAATCGCAAATCCAGGAAGGGGGCGCGGATGGCCATGCCGGACTTTATCCGGAAGACGAGGCCGGACGGCAGCGACGCCGGGACGAGGTTCGCAGAAATCTCGCCCGACGCTATGCTTCGCAGGCAGACAACTACCGCGATGCGCTGGTCAAATTCTACGGTCAGGAGCGGGGGCGAGCGGTCAGCCATGCGCAGGCATTTGAGATCTGCGAGTATGGGCGGCAGCCCACACAGGACGAATTGAAGCAGATCTTTCCGTTCTGACGTATATCTCAGTCCACCAGCCACAGCGTCCCGAAAACCTCCGGGACGTGAAAAGTAGGACGATGAGTCGGTTGCCAGACGATCGACTTGTGATTCGGCCGCGCGCCTTGAGAACGGAAGAAATTGACCCTGAGGGTATTACTTGCGGCGGCGGAACGCGCATCCACGGCGGCGGCGCGATCGGATTTCACTCCGGTGTCCCGGCACCGGATTTCCCGAGCCGTCGCGTTCGGCAAAAACCGGGGGACTCCGCGCCAAAAGCCGGAGTTCGGGTCCGTATCCGCGGAAGTATCGCGTGCGCCCACAGCAGGCCGAGGTCGAGATCGAGCGCCTGCCGCAACTTCGCTTGGCCTCCGCGAGTATGGCGATCGAGCCTTGCGCGAGATAGTCCTGGCCGAGTAACATGTGCGCGGGGGCGGACCGCGAATCTGAGGCAAGGACGCCTTTGCATTCGCGGATCTTACTGGCCACCCGCTGCATGTTCTGGCATACTTTCATGCATGACGCGTCGACAAGTTCTTGCTGTTCCACTGGCGGCTGCGGCCTTCTCGGCCGGTGCGCAACCCAGCCCCCGGTTTACCAAGGGAATCTGTTCCATCATTTTCCCAAAAGAGATGCCTCGGCCCGAGTGTTTTGCGCAAGCCAAGTCGGCGGGTTTTGACGCCATGGAAGTCGCCATCGGCACGGACCTCCCGTTGGACATCAGCCACGACGACGCCCGTCGCATGGCGGATGCGGCCGACAAAGCCGGCATCCATATCGCCACGCTTTGGGTTTCGGAGCCTCTCCATCAAAACCCGCTCAATGCCGCTGACCCGGCCGTGCGCGCTCGCGGCGTAGAGGCGGTCCGCCGGGCCATCGCCATCGCTACCGACTTGAACTGCGGCGCGATTCTTCTTTATGCGGTGCGCCTAGGAAACGGCGCCAGGCTGGAATACGGCTCCCAGGAAACTTGGGACCGCTTCACTACCGAGCTCACCAAGGTGGTCCCGGACGCGGAGCGCGCCAAAGTTTTCCTGAACCCGGAGAACGTCTGGAACAAGTTCATTCTGAGCCCGCTTGAAATGCGCTCCTTCGTCGACCAGTTCCACAGCGAATGGGTGGGAACCCATTTCGATGCCGGCAACTGCATGCAGTACGGATATCCGGAGGATTGGATTCTCACCCTCGGCAAGCGCATCAAACGCATCCACTTCAAGGATTTCAAGTTGGGCGGCCGCGGCGAACCGGCCCGCTTCGCCGATCTCCTGGAAGGCGACGTGAATTGGAAGGCCGTGATGGCCGCCTTGGTCAAAATAGGTTATAACGGCCCTGTCTCTCCGGAGATCGGGCGAAATCCGGGCAAGACCGACCAGTTGAAAGAGGTTTCCGCTACACTGGACAAAATACTGGCGATGGCGTGATGTTACCCGTCGCTGCGCCATCTTCGCCCGCAAAACGCCAGGGTAAGTCCACCAAGGCCACAAATCGACAACATACCGGACGCGGGTTCGGGAACCGCAGCGGCGCGCTTGAACCATAGATCCAATTCAGGGTGACCGACGAAGCGGTCTTTGCCGTCACTTGAAAAAATATGTAATTGCCAGGCTTCCCCTGTTGGGCGATCGAAATGTAAGAGTCACCGATTACGGCGGGCACACCAAATTTGTTGTACCTTGTGGTGGGAATCGAGCTTATGGATAACAGCGCTGCAGCGCCGATATCCTGGAGTCCCTACTGACCTAGATTGTAAGCCCAAAACTTATCTTTGATAGGTCGCCGCCTGAGAGAACACCCGGCGTCAACGTGTCGAAATCGAAACTTTCCTGGTTTGTAAGCGTGGTTGTGGTAACAGTGCCGGCCTGAAGGACAAGGGCCAGCATCAGCAATAGCTGCACAGGCATCAGTGGAGAGCGAATTCCATTCACACCTCTCTTTCTTGGCCGTGAGCAAGTACGGCCGGGTCCCCAATTGGCTCACGAATTCCGTTTAACATATCACACGCCCGGAAGGGCGATCCTGAAAATATTAGACCGTCGGCATAGCAAGCGCATCGTATTGCGAAGGCGATGTCGACCTCTCAAGCACTGGCCTTCTGCCTGCTATCTGCGGGTGCGTGGAGTGCTCCCGCAGCGGGCCAGAGCACAGGCGGCGAGTTCCGGCCCGAGCTTGGCATCTACGTTCAGCAAGGAAAATCTATCCGCCTGGAGTTCGTAGCTTCCTCCAGTAGCAATCCGAACACGGATAGCTGGCAAGGTAATTTCACTTTTTATGTCGAAGCCGCTCTGAAGCCTGTCTTCCGCCGCGAGTTGCGCGACCAACCGGATGTGTATCGGAACCGGTACCTTACCTTTCGCGCCAGCTATCGGTACCGGACTAGCCTTACGCCCGGTGATTCCGTCTCCGAAAATCGCGGCATTCTCGAGGTCACTTCGCGATACCTTCTGCCCTGGCAACTGGTGTTTGCCGACCGCAACCGCGGTGAGTTCCGGTTCATCAAGGGACAGGCATTTTCCACTAGAGCGCGATATCAAACACGGCTCCTTTGCCTTCACGCCCTACGTCTACGACGAGATCTTTTACGATACGCGATACGACCAGTGGACCCCGAACCGGTATGCCTTCGGGTTCCAGTTTCCGGTTGGTCCGCACGTCGTATTGGAGCCCTACTATCTACGGCAAGACGGCAACCGCTCGAATCCGCCTCACGTCAACGCGTTCGGTCTTAAGGTCAATTTTTATTTTTGAATAATGCAGAGTCATCTGCGCGCTTAACGCCCCCCGACCAGTTCTCCTTCGGCGGCATCTTACTTCGATTTCGCGTCCAGCGCCGGCTTGATCTCGATTTTCGACCTTGCGGATCGTGCCGGTAAACACAGAGGGTGCAAATTTAAGAACCACCGGAATATTTCGAGGCATCCCGAATCGGCAGTCCGCAGACGATCGAGCAGTTGCTATATGCAGAATTGGTTCGAGCCGGCAGCGCTGGCATTGCAGGTCAGCGTCATCGCGCTGTTCGCGATCGCGACCTCTTCGCACCACGCGGGCCTGGCGCTTGCGATTGCAAAGGCGAATTTCCCGGAGCAGGGCGCGCTGGTTGCGCAGGCTACCGAGCTTCGCCGGCAGGCGGCGATAAAAAGGCATTGACCGAATAGGCAATCGTGAAGCCCGATTTCGGAAACGAATAGACGCGGGCCTCGGCCACGCCAGCACGTGGGTGGCTCGGCAACACACAACTGTTTTCGCACCACGGCACTGCGCTTGCCAAGCCTGGCCGCCTTGCTTACGAGTGCCCACGAGGAACAATTTTCTTAAACCGCGCGCTCCACTCTACGCATCAAGCGGGTCGAGTTCATATGTCTGGCACACCGGAAGCTCCGAAGGTATGGCCGCGCGACGCGCCCTCCTCCATTCATGTATTGGCCAAACCCACTGGCTCAATCTGCAATCTCGACTGTAAGTACTGCTTCTTCCTGTCGAAGGAAACGCTGTACCCCGGGAGCAAATTCCGCATGGCGGACGATACGCTGGAAGCGTACGTCAGACAGGTGATTGAGTCACAGCCATCCGCCCATGTGACCATTGCCTGGCAGGGCGGCGAGCCCACATTGATGGGGCTCGATTTCTTCCGTCACGCCGGCACACTGGCGCGAAGATACCTCCGCCGAGGAGCCACCCTCGAACACACCATTCAGACGAACGGTATTTTGCTCGACGAGGAGTGGTGCGAGTTTCTGCGCGAGAATGCCTTCCTCGTGGGTCTTTCAATCGATGGCCCGCAAGCGATGCACGATGCCTACCGCGTGGACAAGACCGGCGCTCCGACATTTTCCCAGGTGATGCGCGCGGCGCGTCTGATGCAGAAGCACAAGGTGGAGTTCAACGTTCTGTGCACGGTTCATGACGCCAACGTAAGGCATGCGGTGGAGGTTTACCGCTTCTTTCGCGATGAGGTCAAGACGCAGTTCGTGCAGTTCATCCCCATCGTGGAGCGATCGACGACGGAGCTATTAGACATTGCCAATGCCGGCTGGGGCGACCACAATCACCGGCGTCCTCTCTACACGCAGGACGGCGCGCTGGTGACCGAACGCTCGGTCAAGCCGGAGGATTGGGGCGAGTTCCTTATCGGCGTCTTTGACGAGTGGGTCGCGCACGACGTCGGCAAAGTGTTTATCCAGTTGTTCGAGTCGGCCCTTGCGTCCTGGCTGGGATTGCCCGCCTCGTTGTGTATCTTTGCCGAAACCTGCGGCAACGCGCTGGCCTTGGAGCACAACGGCGATCTCTACTCCTGCGATCACTTTGTCGAACCCCGGTTCCGACTGGGGAATATCAAGGAGCAGCACCTGCTGCAACTAGTCGCGTCGGACCGGCAGCGTGCCTTCGGCGAGGCCAAGCGCGACACTCTTCCGCGGTATTGCCGCGAGTGCGAAGTACGATTTGCCTGCAACGGGGAGTGCCCGCGCAACCGCTTCATCCATACGCCGGACGGAGAAGCTGGTCTGAATTATCTCTGTGCCGGATACAAGGCTTTCTTCCGCCACATCGATCGTCCGATGAAGGTCATGGCGGACTTGCTCCGCGTGGGTGAGGACGCCGCGGGAGTAATGAAGGTCGCGGCGCAGGAATGCCGCTGACGCCTGGACGCTGACGCCTGTCCGGCTCGGAAAACCATTACCGCACGGTTTTCACGGTTGGTACCCCATAACCGCCAATAGGCGTCGTGATCACCTGGTTGCTGAAGCCCGCGATCATTGGGCGAGCGGCCGCGATGGATTTCTTGACTTCCGGCAAAGACAGCGACGCGTCGTGACTGTCCTTGCTGTCCCAAACCTCCGTGATCCAAATTCCATTTTCGTCGGCCGGATCCTGGGCGACTACATAACTCAAACACCCGGGCATTGCGTTCACTGCCTGCAGCAACAGAGAGATCACCTCCGCGCGCTTGCCGGGTGCGGCAGTCATTTTCCCGATCATTCCCCACATCGCCTTCTCCTCCTTTGGTGCAGCCCACTCGGTAACGCCCAAGGTAGCCATAAGGCCACACAATATCTCTCTCCGCGCAAACTCCATCCCTTGATTTTAGAACGGGTAGCAGCGGCTGGTTGGCGGCTCCTGAAGCAAACAGCCGTTAAACTGGTAGCGTGCTGGTGAGCTGTTTTGTGAAGCTCGGCTGGGGACCGCGACTCGAAAACCTGACAGACGCCGCCGCGTGTTTCCGCCGCGAGCACAGTCTCGATGAATGGATGCGGGGGCGCGACAGCCAACTCATCCTGAGGGCCGAAGGTGATTTGGCTTATGCCGGCCGGTTGGTTCGGGATTTCCACCAGGAAGTAGTCCGCTCCGATAGTGTGGTCAACGCTCCGGCGTCATGGTTTCTGGTCGTAACCAGCAGGCCGTGGGAGCCGGATGACTCGTTTTCGAGCTGCATCGTCATAGAGGAGCTGGTATTGTGGCACGTTGGGACCGAGCCTGCGTTCGAATACAGCGAGAAGGTGGGGATGTGCATCTGGAGAGCCCCCAGGCCCGCACAACCGCAGCCGTCGTCCCCGAGCGAGGATGAGAGAGCGGGAGACGAACCGCTCTTCTCGCCCGACGGAGACCAGCCGGACTTCATCGAAATCGAGGAGCAGTGAGGTATGGCGTTCGATCCCAACAAGCGGAAGATTGTCACTGGGCTCGACCGGGACATCGACGACTACATCGCGGGGCCCAGCCGGCAATCGTTCGACACGAAATTCCCCGCGGCAAGCGGGTCCAGATACGTCATCAAATACCTGCCGCCGATACGCCTGAAATCGTTCCGGCATAGCGCGCCCGGCGGAGCGGGCTCCAAGCGCCTGTTCGCCGCCGATAAGCCGGGGTACACGTGGGGCGATGCGGTTTATGTGTGCCCGCTTCAGCGGCCCTTCAGCAGCATGTTCTACGGGCGCGTGGGCGTAGTGGGCACGGTGGACCCGCAGCGGGTCTACGATGCGGCGGATGCACAAGGACGCTCCTACTACCAGGACTGGATTCGAGGCCAGTCTAAATGGTACGACCTGCTGACCACCACGATTCACGAGGAGGCCGCGAACCGGTATCTTCGCAACCGCTTTCGCACACACTTCCAACTGGATTGCGTCTTCTTTCGTCCCGACCAGGTGGCTCCCGGCTATGCCAACCGGCGGCAGGACATCTGGTTTGCGATCACCCACGAGGCTGGCGGACGGGTCGCGAGCGGTCTTACCGACGCAGTCTCGAACCCGGAGTGGTGCGTGGTGTTATGCGAGGAGTTCGCGCCGGCGACCGGCAAGCTGGCATACGGGCCGCTTCTGGGACCCGAATGGCGAACGCACCAACTGAGCCAGGCCACGATCCAGCAAATGTCGCCGAAACTGGAGAGCAAGATCATCAACGCGTACCAACAGATTACGGCTGGCGGCAAGCCGGTCGTGGTATGGATTTAGCTTATGGATCCTCTGCTTTTTCTCGGGCGGGAGTTTCTCCACAGGATGAGCGGTTCCGCGATTGAGGCCGAAGAACGCGAGGCCTATCGGGAGTCCCTTGCGGTCTACAGCGAATCGGAGGAAGGCCGCGCAACACCTATGCTGCTCGTCCGCTCGTTCAACAGGCTTGCAGCGGAAGAGTACGGCGGGTTCGCCCCTGAGACGATGCTCTGGTTCATGGATTGGATTGCCTCCCTGGAAGAGGAAGAACTGATCGGCAGCCTCGATCGCGCGGTATTTCGAAACATCTGGATGGCCTTTGACCTGGCGCCCGTACGCCTGCGCGTGCTCGAGGTGGCGTTACAGTTGGAATCCGGGCGCGTATCGCCGGAGGAATCCATCCTGCCGGGCATATTCGAGATTGCGGATGCAGATAGGGAACTCGTCGTGGATGCCCTACGCTTGGAAGGCAGTGATTACGCGAGCGGAGTGCTGAGGGTGATCGGATTGTAGAGTGGATTGCGGGCTGCACCTGACGGCGCACTTTCCGACGACATTTCGACCACGGCGTTCCTTCCCGCGTGCGATGCGATGATCCTGTCACCAAAGAAAGGCACGCTCAAGATTGTGGCGTGCAGCACAACTGTCATGAAATTGTAACTTGCCCGAGCTCACCCCAACCCTAATACTGAACCAGAGCTCAATAGCCGGAATCTCTGACGAGAGGGAGAAGAGAGATCGATGAGCAAGCTTGGTAAGCTTCTCGTGATTGCGCTGGCGCCGGGGGCGACGTACGACTGAACGGTGCCCTCGATCGCGTACATAAACGCATTCGCCGCCTGTTCCGGAACGAAGTACACTTTCGTTCTCTTGCCGTCCTGGCCGTAGCTGTAGGTTTCGGTCTCCCATTCTGTTCCATCCTGATCCACACTGACCACGCGCGTCAGCCGCCCAAGCTCGTCGTAGAGATAGAGATTCTTGCTGACGGGGCCGCCATTCATGCCGAATCGTGCTTCCTGCATGCGTCCCGCCGCGTCATATGTAAAGCTGGATCGCGAGATGGAGCCGTCCGGATTGTGGTGCTCGCTTTCGCTGATCGCCCCGTCGGGACGGAACTGGACTAACGTGAAATATCGCGCTGCCCGCCACTGTTCCAGGCTAAGATCCCACTCGGCGAATTCGGTCCATGCTTTGCACGGCACCGTGGATGTTCCACTCCACCAAGCCACTCATTCGGACACCTCGGACGTTTCGAACGTCAGCAGCAGCTTTACTACCGGTGCCAAGTCCACTATACTTGCAGCCAACGTGCCACCTCCTCCTGAGCAATTCCTATATTCGCAATCGCAGGAACCACACCGCGACCGCACCAAGAGGCTTTTGCGTAGCCACCCGGAATTGCGGCGGTTGATCGGCAAAAATCCCTATACCGCCCTTATGATCCTGGGATGTGTTTCGCTCCAGGTCGGCGTAGCGTTTATGGTAAGAGACGCGCCGTGGTGGGTGATCCTTTTGGCGGCGTTTACCGCCGGAGCCTGCGCGAGCCATGCTTTGTGGACCCTGATTCACGAGTGCTCGCACAACCTGATTTTCGCAAAATTGTATATGAACACGCTGGCTTCCATCGCGGCCAATTTGCCGCACCTGCTGCCGAGCGCGGTTTCCTTCCAGAGGTATCACATGAAGCACCACGCGTTCCAAGGGATCTACGATCTGGATGCCGATCTGCCCAGCTATTGGGAAGCCCGCTTAATCGGGAATTCCGCAATCGGCAAGGCTCTCTGGCTCCTGCTGTTTCCCATTTTTCAGGTCACCCGGCCTCCGCGTCTCAAAGAAATCCGCATGTTCGACCGGTGGATCGTGCTGAACTTTGCGGCTCAGATCGCATTCGACGCGGCGATTTGCGTCTTCCTCGGGCCGAAGGCTTTTGCGTATCTCGCGGCGTCATTCTTTTTTTCAGTGGGGCTGCATCCGCTTGGCGCACGTTGGATCCAGGAGCATTACTTGGTGGCGCCTCCGCAGGAAACTTACAGTTACTATGGCCCCTTCAATAAAGTTGCGTTCAACGTTGGATACCACAATGAGCACCACGATCTTCCGTCGGTGCCGTGGAATCGCCTTCCCGACATCCGAAGCGGCGCACCGGAGATGTACAATTCGCTGGTATTTCACACCTCGTGGACCAGGCTATTGCTGAAGTTTGTATTTGATCCCGGCATTTCCCTGTTCTCGCGCCAAGCCCGCACCGAAAGGGGCCGCGTGGCGTTGGACGCCGAGGTCAGGCCTGATATCGAGTTTTTGGAGGCGCGCGGGATGGGCAGCACGACGGAATTCATCGGAGCCGGCGGAGGGATCTGAGCGCCCCAGGTCTCTGGTTTGCGCCGGTGTTTCTGGCTTTCGCGTGACGAAGGGATCGAAGGTCGGGGACATTACCATGCGGCCAGAGAGGCCGAGAGCTTGGGCAAACTGGGCCATGGTCCCCCCAGGCAGGTCGGTCTCGATCAGGCGCGAAGTCTTGCTTCCCCTGGGTTGGCCACACCAAGGTTTCTCGCCTGGCGGCAATGAGGGCTGCGATAGATCCCTGGGAGTGCAACTCCCTCCGCTCGACGGTTGGAGTTTTGAGGCCGCTCTTGGCCACAGTCAGCGAGTATATCGGGACTTCTCTAGTCTCGCGATGGAACTTCAGCCTTCAGCCGAAACCGCTTTTCAAGGAGCGCTCGCAGCATGGGCCCGTTCATCATCTCCTTGCTGACGGCATCTCCCGCCTTCGCGACGATCTGGTAACGGTCGGAATCGATCCGGGCCGGGCCCCCTTCGAGCACCGCAGTCGGGCCCACGGCGTCGCGGTTTCTCTCTTGACAACTTAATTTGTCAATGTTCTAATATTCTCGTGCTGGATGTCGAGGTCATACAGTCTCCGCAGGCCGCCGCCGCCGCGCTCGACCCGGTCCGCGCGCGGCTC
>WNFJ01287336.1_pt3 | contig 10566 bp, 12 predicted proteins | sample 5400461 | NCBI WGS metagenome assembly WNFJ01 (sample SAMN13153349, study PRJNA577476) | soil metagenome | isolation source: 115 cm saprolite on Douglas fir-dominated hillslope | place: USA:California | collected 2013-09-17
AAATCGTGGTGGGATTGCCGCTGCGGCTGGATGGCTCGCGCGGCGAAATGGCCGACGAAGTGGAGCGCTTCGCGCAGCGCGTGCGGAAGCAGATTGGCGTGCCGGTGGAAATGGTCGATGAAAGGCTCACCAGCTGGGAGGCCGAGCGTCTGCTGGAAGAAGTGCAAGGAAGATTCATCCACGACGAAAAATTGACGGGCAGCAAGAAGCCGAAGAAAGCGCAAGCCAAAATGAGCGTGGACGCCGTGGCGGCCGCCGTTATTTTGAAAGAGTACCTGGATCGACAAACCCAGCCCGTCGAGCCAATCATGAAGGTGAATCGGTGAGGCTGAATTGAAGTATTTACTGGTGATATTCCTTCTTATCGTCTTGATAGCCGGAGGCGTGGCGGCATGGATGTGGTACGGCATGACGCATCCGTACGAAAGTTTTGCAAAAGAGGGTGTCTTCGTTGACGTGCCGCATGGAGTATCGAGCCGGTATGTGGCATACATCCTGAAAAAAAATGGCGTAGTCCGCAGCAAGCTGGCTTTTGAAATTTACGCGCGGCGGCATCCCAAGCGCACACTGCAGGCGGGCGAATACTTTTTCGATCATGCCATGACGGGGCAGGAGGTTTTCTGGAAGATCGCGAACGGGCAAGTGTTTCAGCAACCGTTCACGGTGCGCGAAGGGGAAACGATGTTTGACATCGCCCGCGACCTGGAGGCAGCAAAGTTCATGCGCGCGGGGGATTTTCTTTATGCCGCGGGTGATCCAGCGCTGATTCGTGATTTCGCACCGGGCGCTCAGACGCTCGAAGGTTTCCTTTTCCCCGCCACCTATGAGCTTCCGCGGCATCCCGCAGCAGGCGAATTGACCGCCGAAATGGTGCGCAAATTTAAAGAAGAGTGGAAGCGCATCGGCTCGCCGTCGGCGGGTGGACCTTCAGACGAAGGCGACCACCGGGCCGTCAACCGGATTGTCACTCTGGCGTCGCTGGTCGAGAGGGAAACGCCAAAGCCGGAAGAGCGGCCGCTGGTCGCCGGGGCATTTGAGAATCGCCTTCGCAAGGGCATGCGCCTGCAGTGCGACCCGACGGTCATTTATGGAATGGAGCGGCTGGGAAAATACAATGGAACACTTACAGGGAAGGACCTGCAGTTCGATTCTCCCTACAATACGTACGAGCACGGGGGGCTTCCTCCCGGCCCGATCGGAAATCCCGGCGAAGCGTCGTTGCGTGCGGCCTTGAGACCGACGGAAACAAATTATCTTTATTTCGTGGCCAATACGCAGGGCGGGCATTTTTTTGGCGCAACCCTGGCGGAACACAACAAGAATGTGGTGAAGTATCGCCGGTTGCTGGCGGGCTTGCCGGCCGATCCGCCGCCGCCTCCGCCGACCAGCCCCAAAAAGAAGCATAGCAAACAGCACCGAGGCAAAGCCCGATGACGGATGACTTGAAAACGAAGAAGGCGCTGATCCTGGAAACCGCCAGGGAGATCAAGGTCCAACAATGGACGCCTGCGGAGATCGACCAGTTGAGGCGGAGACTCCTGGCGGAACACGGCGAAGCCGGCAAGACTGGAACAGAATATATCGCAGACGTGCTGAAGGACGCGGGACAAAAAGTAATCGTCAACCAGCAGGAAGAAGCGGAAGAACAATACGAAGAAGAATTCGAGGATCTTCTGCATTTCAAGACGCTGGAAGATGCCGAAGTCAGCATCATGCGACTGGACGAATTAATGCGTAAGTTTCGCTCGCAGGGCGAGCATGCCGCCGTGGAGCGTGTCTTGAACGTAGCGCGCCTCGGCAAGCGCCGCGCCGAGATGATCTCGCGCAACCACAAAGTGGAACCACAAAAGCGCGCCGAAAAAGAGGAGATCGCCGCGTGGTTCCGCATTTGGCTGGAGACGCCGGATGCTTTTTTCGATTGGCTGGACGTTCGGAAACAAGCGCCGGATTTCCGCGAGAAGTTTCCACAGTTGGAGTCCGAAGAATGAACGCGCCAGGAGCCGCGGCGCCAGGAAGCGGTGCGCTGGAATTGCCGCCGTTTTCCCTGGACGTGCAGGCGCTGGACCTCGGTACCGACGTGAAAGCCGTGGGACTGGAGTTGCTCGAGACCGAAAATCGCGAGCCGGTGCGAGGCAAGGATGCTGCGGAAATCTGGTCGGCGGTCTTCCCTGTCCTTGCAGGGGACGATTCATACGCCGTGGATTTTTTCAGTCACCTGGAGCGCGTGAGAGAATTTTGCAAGTTGCGTGAGATTGCCTTTCGCAACGCGGCCGAACGTTGCGTCGTGCTGCCACAGCCGAATCAAGAACAGTTGCGGCAAATCTTTGAACGTTTTGAAGGCGAGACATTTGGCATCAGGGCGGGCAAGGCGGCGCAATCCGCGGATGGCTCGCTTGAAGGGAACTTGTCAAAACGCGGAATGGATGCATACCAACCGGCCTACGGACGCTACACTTTTTGCGCCATTTGCGAGCCGGAGGACGGCTGGGTGACGCTGCTGAGCGAGTCGCTGTGGCCCAGCGAAGTCATCCGCCGGGTGCGGCCGGCGGTTCAGCCATTTGACATCCATATTGCCAGGCCCAATTGAATGTCTTCGCGACTGTTACCCGCGTTGATTGACCGGCATGCAAGTGGTTGCCAGATTGCATTGTTTGTATGAACGAGGTCGCAAATAATTGAGGGAACGTGTGAAAATGTGCCTGGTCCTGGCGACACTGGCGGTCATTTCCGGCGGCTGTCATGGAAAAATTGTGACCGGCCACACCATAGTGGCGCAGAGGCCAGTGGCAAAGGATGCAACGCGTGATGAACTTCTCGAGGCTTACAACCAGATGGCGCGCGGCACGAAAACATTGAACGCCACCGTGGAGCTGAAGCCGACGGCGGGATCGAAGTACAGCGGGGTCATTGACGAATATCATGAGGTGAAGGCCTTTCTGCTGGCGGGGCGGCCGGCGGAAATTCGCGTGATCGGGCAGGCGCCGGTGGTCGGAACTACGGTGTTCGACATGGCCAGCGACGGCGAAACGTTTCGCGTTTCGATTCCCTCGAAGAAAAAGTTCCTCGTTGGGCAAGTAGCCGTCGAGCGCACTAGCAGTAAACCGATTGAGAATTTGCGGCCGCACCACCTTTTAGATGCGCTGCTCTGGCCGGAAATTCTCAAGGCAGAATCTGTGACCATGCGCGAGTTCAACGACGAGAACGCCCGGTACTACGTATTGACCGTTCTGCGCGGCGGCTATCAGGTGGAAGTACTGCGGGAAATCTGGTTTGACCGTTCCGACCTGCAGGTCGCCCGCTTGCTAACTTTTGGGCCGAAAGGCGTTCTACTTTCTGATGTTCGCCTTGCGGACTGGCAGCCTCCGGATAACGCCGCCGGACAAGGTGCCGCAGCCACGCCTTCAAACGGAGCGGTCGCGTTTCCACGAGCGATTCGAATCGAGAGGCCGCATGATGACTACAAGCTGGATTTGCAAATCACGAAAATCACGTTGAATGAAGAAATTCCTGCCGAACGATTCAAGCTTGAACAGCCAGAAGGAGCGGAATTGGTGCATGTCGGCGATGCCGTGGAGAACAAGCAGCCATGATGGGTGAACTCATTGGCCGCAATTTATTGCATCGACCGTTGCGTACGCTCATTGGCGCGATGGGAATCGCAGTTGAGGTTGCGCTCGTCGTCCTGATTGTGGGCTTGACGAGTGGCTTGCTGACTGAAACTGCCAAACGTATCGAGGGCATTGGGGCGGACGTCATGGTGCAGCCCCCGAATGCGTCTTTCCTTTTGACTTTCGGCACCGCTCCGATGCCCATCAAGATCGGCGACAAGCTTGCCGAACTCAAGTATGTACAATCCGTTGCTCCCGTGCTTTTCCAGTTCAACACGTCCGGCGTGGAACTCGTCTACGGGATTGACCAGGAGAGCTTTCGGGCGGTCTCTGGCGGATTCGTCTTCCTTCAAGGAAGTGACCTGGAAGGCCCGGACGACATCCTTGTGGATGACATTGCCGCGCAAACGAAAAAGATACAGCCTGGGCAAACGTACCGCATCTTCGATCACGATTGGCATGTTGCGGGAATCGTTGAGCATGGAAAGGGCTCTCGACTGTTTGTCCCGCTAGCAACCTTGCAGGGCTTAGTGGGCGCGCGCGACAAAGCGAGTGTCTTCTTTGTGAAGTGCACGCGCCCAGAGCACACCGACGACGTAATGGAAGACGTGCGTCATCTCCTTCCGGGCTACACCGTGCGGCCTCTCAGGGACTATCTCTCGCTCATGACCTCGACGAATATCCCGGGCCTAGAATCCTTTATTAATGCCATGATCCTTCTGGCTGTCACTATTGGGCTGCTGGTCATTTTTCTCACCATGTACACCACCGTGATCGAACGCACCAGGGACATTGGCGTCCTGAAATCGTTGGGTGCAAATCATTGGTTCGTGATCCGCGCCCTTCTGTCGGAATCCGCTGCGCTTTGCTTGCTAGGCATTGTCGCGGGCGTTGGGCTGAGCTATTTGGTCCGGGCTGGCTTTCTTTGGAAGTTTCCCACTCTAACCATCTTAATTACCCCGGAATGGATCTTGCGCGCGGCCGGGATTGCGCTCATGGGTGCCCTATTCGGCGCAAGCTATCCGGCATGGCTGGCGAGCCGCAAAGATGCCGTCGAGGCATTATCGTACGATTAGGACACCAAGAATTGGGAGCGGAACACGCTCCGAAGCTAAAGGAAATGAAGAAGCGAGAAAGGAACCGCGAAACAGGCGGGATGGCTAGGCACGAATGGGAATCGCAGTTACAATACACGAACCTGCCGAAGGGCTGATTTTCCAGGGAAAAAAGAGCGTGGAGCCGATACTCAGAACGGAAAACTTGTGGAAGCTCTACCGCGCCGGGAAGGTTGAGGTTCCCGCCTTGCGTGGCGTCAATTTCGAAGTGCAGCCTGGCGAATCGGTAGCGGTGATGGGACCTTCAGGATGCGGCAAGTCTTCGCTGCTGTACGTGATCGGCGGTTTGGCACAAGCCTCCCGAGGCAAAGTGCTGGTCGACGGGAACGATCTAACTGAACTGAGCGACGCCGCGCGCACCAAACTGCGCCGGCACAAAATCGGCTTCGTCTTTCAGCGTTTCAATTTGCTTCCCACGCTGACAGCCAAAGGGAATATCGCCATCGCGCAGTTTATTCATGGCGACGGGTTCGACCCGCATCGCTTCGATGTTGTTACGCAGATGCTCGGACTCGCCGGCCGTCTCCATCACAAACCTTCCGAACTTTCCGGCGGCGAGCAGCAGCGCGTGGCCATCGCACGGGCGATTATCAATGAGCCGAAAATTCTCCTCGCCGACGAGCCAACGGGAAACCTCGATTCCAAGAACTCGGAAATTGTGCTGCAGATGCTGCGGCAACTGAACAAGGATCTCGGCCAGACCATCGTGATGATCACCCACAACCCGGAAGCGACCACTTATTTCGATCGAGTGGTGCACATGCGCGACGGCGTTATCGTCGACGGAGTTCCTGCGGATTGATATGGCAAGCCTCGGCCAAATTCTTTCCCGCACGTTTTTCTGGTCCTACGAGCGGGGCACGTGGCAGTACGACGTCGCCGTCATCTTGATCCTGGTCTTCGTGCTCCTTACTCCACGGAACTGGTTTCGCGACAAGCCGCAAGGCGGAGCACCGGCCGCGCCTGGGCAAATTGAATTCATCAGAAAAGAAGGAAACCGGGTGAAGTATCGCGTGGATGCGCGCATCCTGGCTCCTCCGACCAGGCTTGCACTTCAGAACGATCTGCACAACGCCCTGCAGGAGGCGCTGCCGGAACTGCATAACGGCAATTTCTCCATCACCAACATCGAACCACTCCGCGATGACCAAGGCACGGTGATTGCCTACCAGGTGGAGATCCACCATTAGCCGTGATTCCTGCTGCACACGAGAACTTATTCCCGGGTAACGTTGCGTCGCGTTCGCGCATCTCTTTCTATATGTTACGATTCCGAGGGCATGGATGGCCCCGCATCCCTGGGTAGAGGCCACTTTGAGACGTCTACGATTTCTACTGTTCGCCTTAGTTGGTGTGTGCTGCGTGGCAGCCGGGTTCCGAACTCGCGCCGCGCAGGCAACTTCGAATTGGACTCTTGAGGGCGTCCTGGCCATGCTGGATAAGTCCGCACAGGACTTTCATTCCCTCACCGCCGATATCGAGCACATCAAGTACACCGCCGTTGTAAAAGATGCTTCCGCCGAGACTGGCCAGATTTTCGTGCGCCGCGATGATAAGATGCGCATCGATTTTCAGAAGCCCGATCCTCGAACCATTCTCCGCAACGGCGATTCGTTGTTTGTTTTTACGCCGAAGATCAACCGCGTTGAGGAATACAACATCGGAAAGCACCGTTCGTTCGCCGATCAGTATCTGGCGCTTGGATTCGGCACAAAGGGTGAAACGCTCAAGAAGAATTATGTTCTGACTTTGATCGGTGAGGAAGAATTCGACAATCGCAAGACGGTCGTACTGGAATTGACGCCCAAATCCGATCAGGCGCGCAGCCAGATCGCCAGAATTCGGATGTGGATCGACGAGGCCTCTTGGTTGCCGGTACAGCAGAAGTTTTTTGAAACGAGCTCCGACGACTATTTCCTATCCCATTACACCCATGTAATGAAAAACCTGAAGATCGGCGATGCCAAGTTCAAGCCCGACTGGCCCAAAGGTGTAAAAGTAGAAAAGCCTCGCGGGTAATTTTTAGACCCTCGCGCTTCCAGATTCTCCAGGCCTGCTGGCATTCTCTGTTGGCGAAAGTGAACAGCTAGGTGCCCGCAGCGCGCTCCTGCGCCAGCAATTGCTCCTTGCGTGAAAGTCCCCAGCGATAGCCAGCCAGAGCACCGTCCTCGCGAATCACGCGATGGCACGGCACAACGACAGACACCGGGTTCGTGGCGCAGGCCCTCGCTACGGCGCGCACAGCCTTGGGCTGGCCGAGGGACCGCGCTACTTGCGAGTACGTGCGTGTCCTACCGCGTGGGATCCGCTGCAATTCCTGCCAAACGCGGCGCTGAAACGCCGTCGCTTGCAAGTCCAGCGGAAGTTCCATCCGAGGTTGCTTGCCTTCGATACGCTGTACGATTTCGCTTACCCAGCGCCGGAATGAATCCGTTGCGGGCGTAATTTCCGCTCGCGGATATTCAGCGCGCAGTTCCTCAATCATCGTGCTCTCCCCATCGCCCAGATAAACCGCGGAGACGCCGCGCTCCGTCGCAGCCACCAGGACTTTCCCCAACGGCGATTTCGCAATGGTATATCCGATCTTCATACCCCGCCCTCCCTTTCGATAAGTCGCCGGTGTCATGCCGAGCTGCGCGTTGCTGCGCTCATAGACCCGGCTCGATGATCCATACCCTGTTTCGTACAACGCATCGGCAATACTCTTACCGGCGCGGAGCAACGCCTTGAAGCGCTTGACGCGCAGCGCATCGGCAAGCTCCCGCGGCTTTAGTCCCGTCACCTGCAGGAACGCCCGCCGCAACGTGGCGTGCGTGGTTCCGAGCGCCGAAGCCAGCGCTCCCAAACGAACGCCTTCTTCGCTGGACTCGGCGAGTTGGCTTGCGGCGCGCTGCACCAGCGCAACCGGTCCTGCAATTTCGTTGGGGCGGCAACGCAGGCAAGGCCTGTAGCCTTGCTTTTCCGCCTCTTCGCGCGTGTGGAAAAAAGTGACGTTTCGCCGCAACGGCCGACGCGCCGGGCACGAAGGCCGGCAATAAATATGTGTCGAGCGTACTGCGAGGACGAAACTCCCATCGGCTCGCGAATCGCGGGCTAGCGTCGCTTGCCAGTACCGCGCAGCCGCGCGTGCCGAAATGTTTTGTTCGAATTTGATTTGTGCGTGGCTCATGTTCACGCGCCAAAAATAGCGCAAGCCTCAGAACCAATCTATCCGAAAACAAGCGGCAAAGTGAAAAAGTGAAACGCGACGGGAAGACCTGTCGATCAGGCTTCGCCGGGGGCTGGAACCGGAGTTGTTACGCATGCGGGCTTCCGGTGCGGCGCAGTGATTACCAGTATGACGGCCGTGAGGATCACCGCAGCGGCACTAACGGTGCGCAGCGTGATGCTCTCCCCGGCGATCAGCCATCCCAGGAATAGCGCCACGACCGGATTCACAAACGCGTACGTTGCTACGCGCGCCGCAGTGCTCTTCTGCAGGATATACAGGTACGCGCTAAATCCGATACCGGATCCGAAGACGATCAAGTAGCCGAGCGCCAGCCAGGAACGCAGCGAAATAGCGCCCAGATGCAGCCCGCGGAATTCTCCGGCAAAAAACGCCACAATCAGTAGGATCACACCGCCCGCAAAGCTTTGCATCGCCACGCCCAGCATCGCCGAACTGGGCATTCCACCATGCTTTGAATAAAGCGAGCCGCATGCCCAGGCAAACGAGGCAATCACCAGCACTGCGGCGCCCCTCGGATCAACGCGCTCCGAACCTCCAAGGTGGGCAGGCCCGACCAGCAGCGCCAGCCCCGCAAACCCCATTACCAGCCCCATAACCACTCTTGGAACAGGTCGGACTCCCCCCGGTCGCAGCCAATCCACAATCACCAGCCAGAGTGATACCGTGGCCACCAAAAGCGCGGCGATCCCCGAAGGCACCGTCAGCTCCGCCCAGCTGACACCGCCATTTCCGACGAACAGCAGCAGGGCGCCCGTAACAACGGCTGTCCTCCAGTTTGCGGGTGTAGGCTTAATCCCTGTCATCCTGCGAAGGATCGGAAAAAGAAACAATCCCACTGTAAGGTGACGAATTCCGGCCAGAACCAACGGCGGAAATGACTCAACTCCAATGCGGATCGCCAAGTAGGTAGAGCCCCAGACAAGGTAGACGCCGGCAAACGCCATCAGAACGAGTGTCGTCGTGCGGGCAGGTGTGTGCGACAACGGTGGGGAAGTTCCTGCCGGGTTCTGCGACTTGGCTGCAATCACGGACATATTTCTTTCCTAACTTAACCTAACCTAACCTACCTTACCTTCTCTTCTAACCGTCACGGACACCATGTTAGTAGCGTCCGCGGAAAGCAAATCTATCCGGAAAGATTTGGCAAAGCGAAGTAGTCGGCTCCCGCGAAATTAGGCGGCGATGAGATGAACGTACTTCCTTCCCTTCAGTTACTCACCTAGGATGAATGCCGAAGTCCGCCGCTGTCGAGCACCATATTGGTAGAGCATTTTTCAGGAGGATCCACAGGATGTTGGGGGCAAATTCCGGTACTATTACTAAGTGTTTGACGTTAGGACACTTCCGCTGTTTTCCACAGGTTGACGCAAGCCTCGACTAGTGGCATCTTAGCGCTCCGCGCTGCACAGGCGTGGACGGGGCAAATCCAGAAAGTCTGTCAGACAGTTAAGTTTGTTGGGCCAAAGCCAGCGACTGTGAAGTGGCGTCTCTGAGGGCTTGATGAGCGCGGCGAATCGCGTAGCTCCATTCCAATCGTGGCCAGACGAACCGGCCGAAGCAGCTCGCGGAGCCGCTGTTGGCCCGCAACTGATCTCCTCTATGCCGCGCGTCCCTGCGCTGCGATTGGCCCCGCTTCTGCGCCCTGAGCAGCCTAGGCGTTTCGTCCGCGTGCCGACGCATGCTGTGGGCGTGCATCCCGAGCAGCGCGAATATCCCCGTGCCAGCTTGAACCTCCCGATGCGCCTTCGCAGTGCCGGCGGAGTGCCCGAGGAATTTCCGATAACGCTTGTCACTCGCAACATCAGCTCCACCGGAGTCTATTTTCTTTGCCCCAGGCAACTGACAGTTGGCGCCTCGATCGAGCTTGAAATCGTTCTGGTCAGCAAACCCTTGGGCCTCGGCAACGTTGTTGCCGTCACGATGGCGAGTGTATGCAGAACAGAACCCGCCGCTATGCCTGGCTGGCACGGCATCGCGGCAGCCTTCGACGATGTCCAGTTTGATCGCGACGACCGCATTCCTTCCCGTTACTTGAAACCATAAGTCACGCGTCCACGCTCCTTTCCCAACGAACTCTCTAGCTCCTCCATCCGCCTACCACTCCGCAGAATCCGACCATCACTCTGTTTCTGCTACTCTGTGGAGCCATGTCTGCAAAACGGAAGCGTGCCCTTGAAGGTGTTCTCTTCGATTGGGACGGCACCCTCGTCGATTCGTATCACGCCGATACCTCGGCGTACCTCGCTATGTTCAAGGAGATGGGCATCGCGTGGGGAATCGAGGAGCTTGAGAACAATTACTCGCCGAACTGGTATGACGTCTACCGTGCCGCGAAGCTGCCGCGAAAGCGATGGGAAGATGCAGACCGCGCCTGGCGTGCCCACTATGCAAAGCACAGGCCGAAGCTGATGGCCGGCGCGCGGAAGGTCCTGGGGAGATTAGGTAACAATCATCGTCTTGGCCTGGTCACCAGCGGCGACCGTGACCGTGTCACCCGTCAACTGCGCGAGTTTCGTTTGTCGAGCCTGTTCGCGGCGCGCGTTTGCAGCGGCGATACGCTGCGCAAGAAACCGCATCCTGAGCCGCTGCGTCTGGCTCTGCGACAGATGGA
>WNFJ01150107.1_pt1 | contig 10565 bp, 5 predicted proteins | sample 5400461 | NCBI WGS metagenome assembly WNFJ01 (sample SAMN13153349, study PRJNA577476) | soil metagenome | isolation source: 115 cm saprolite on Douglas fir-dominated hillslope | place: USA:California | collected 2013-09-17
AAACGATGACGATGATAAAGGGAAACGGAGGTGTGCATTGATGGAGTATGGCGCAGGAACTGTCCGATTACATCTTCCGCCGTTTAACCTGACAATACCTTTACCGCTCCAGTCTCCACTCGGCCTTCGCCGTCGGTTGGTGCTGGTAGGTGTCGAACCATAGCTTCACCTTTCTGTTGACCTTGCGTCTTTAGTCCGGTGAATTATAATCGTCCTCGCAGACAATTGTTGAATTCTTGCGTTACAAATCAGCGTTCTCCGCCGGCACGCAATCGCACAAATCGGACGCGAGCGGAATCAGCGGGCTTGTCATCCACAACTTGTCCGTAGCGTAGTTGTCTCCCGCCGCGTCAACTCTGACGGGTTACTCATGTTATTCAGGTTTATGAAATCATTGCTGTTGGCGTCGGCGTGTCTCGCGGCCTTTTCGACGGTGACGGTTGCACAGTGCAACATCAAACTCAGGATTGGGGCCAGAGTCCCGGTCAAATGCCTTCCGACGGGAGATGAGGATAATAAATACGTTGCCACTCACCCCAGCCAATTCAGACCATTCATCGAACGCGCTATTGCTAGCGTCAAATACACGATCGCTTTCGACGAAGAGACTCATCATATCAAATACATTCATACCTCAGATCGTACGTTCCGAACCGCAAACGGCTTGCGGATTGGCTCGCAGATCAAAGTGTCATTAAAACAAATCACTGGCGGTGACGGTGGATGGTATACCTTCGCCGGTCGAACGTCGGACGGGTGGGACATCATCATTGCCGCTGAACCATTGAACGATTGGAAAGAAGGCGAAACGAGAATGGTCATCATCGGAGGCTTCAAAAAGGGCGGCAATTAAAACGGAGCGCAACCCAACAGTCAAGCGCAGAGATCTCCCGTGCCGCCAGGTCTGTTGACTTCCATTTCAGATTGCAATAGAAGCAAGGCACGAAACGCAGCTTGCGCCGCTCGTCAGGGGGTGCCGCTCACTCGCGACCGATGCGCATAATTCTATGTTCCAGTTCGAGGAAATGAGGGTCGCGGACTTCGGCCCTTGCGAATGCTGCGGAGACGTAAGCCGATGTGCTAGCGGAATGGTGCGCCTCAACGATGACCCACATGCGCTGTACCAAGTGCATTGGACTACGCAGCAGGTCGCTCGGCATGGAGCTGAATTCTACATCGTACTCGGCCATTTTGGCGACGGTACCACCGCCGCGGACAAATTTGCTATCGCGCTGCATTTCTTCGTCGAGCCAGATAGGTTTGGCTTCATGGTGGTTAATGCAGCCCAGACACCGATAGCTTCACATCCGCTGGTTGGTCGTGCCTTGCCGCGCGAAAGCGTCATCGACAAGCCGCTGGCACAAGAAGTCTTTGATCTCGTAGATGCTATTTGGCTCGAGGATAAAGACATCTCAGAGGTCACCAGCGCAGTGTCGGAAACGGTCTCATAACAAATCGGACGCGAGCGGAATCAGCCGGCTTGTCATCGACAACTTGTGCCTAGCGTGGTTGTCTCCCGCCATAATTCAAGCAACGATCTCACGAACGAGTTTGAGAAGTCCGCCTGCTTTATAGACGCGCTCCGGTCCAAACGATTTCTTGGGCTCCGCCATTAGTAGCATCTTTCTGTGTTGGAGTCATATCCGGTTCTATCACGGATCCATCCATTTTTACGAAAATGGTGAAGCTATCGGAAGTATCGAAGCAGCGGTTATCCCAGCAATGAAAAGAGACTTCGAAGACCCATTTGTGGGGTTCGAACCGCTCAAGGTTAATTTTCTCGATTTCAAATTTGTCCGCGTCTTGAACGAAACGATGCAGATTTATGCGAGCAACGTCCAATGCCTTGTGAGTGGAAATTGGCGATTCGTCAGATTCCGGATTCCAGGATGGAGTATTCTTGAAATCATCGTCACTGATCCTGTAGCTAAACGTGAGATGGTTGTAGAGAAAAGAGGTTGTCATGCTGCGACCGTGTCCCATCAGTTGCGCTTGAGCTTGCGCTGGCAGCAGGCCAACGAAACCGAATAACAAGAACAACAGTCCGAGTTTCATCTAATCCTCCGTGTTCAGAATTGCAATCCAACGGTCGTGAGTTGAGCGAGACGCAACGGTTTCATTTCTTCAACGTTCATAACCATCAACTGATATCGATAACCATTCAAGTCGCCATAGCCTTCGTTACTTGGGCCAGAGAGTTTTCCGAGAAAAACCACCTCTTTGGTCTCTGGCTCTTCCATCTCGGACCGTTCTCCCGGAGCGCCCCATTTCGACTAGGCCTTCGACGCGCCCGCCGATTCAATACCAGAGCCAAGAGTTGTCCGTATCACTCAATCCGCAGGTGATCGCTCTTGCCGCGGCCGAAAGTCTCCGGATGATACATCTCTTCGGCTTTCGCGGGCGGCACGACAAAGGTGCCCGGCGTCGTCGCGCGCGCCACGTACGAATACTTGTACACGCCTTCCCACAAGAGCGAGGTGAACGCTTCCGCCCGTTCGTCGCGCAGGTTCTGATGCTCGAACCACTCGGGCCGCCACCACCACCAGCCATAACCGTACGAGCGACTCCCGTACTCAGTCACACTCGTTTGCTTGTCATCGCGCGGAATGGCTCCCGTTGTCGCCAGCGTCGGATTCAGCGCTTCAAAGCCGGCCGGCAGAGGATCAACTAAAGCCACGTGATACCGCCGCGCCGTCGCCACCATCGTCAGACGCACTCGCACACGCGCGCCGGCTTTGATGTGCCAGGTTCCGTCCGCATCGCGCGAAACGTCTTTGGGATCGTCGACGGCTTCGTAGCTGCGCTCTACCGTGAAGCCATAATCCACCGGTCTCAGATTCAGATCACTCGGCGCATAATTCATCCCGACGCGATAATAAAGCCGGCCGGCGCCGTCTTTGCTGATGATGAGGTTCTGCGCGCCACTTTGCTGAGCAAGATAACGCATCGGCACATTGACTTGTTGTCGATCGGTCGAGCGTCCACGGAATTGTTCCTCGCCCGCAAAGCGTTCGCCCAACCACGCGCGCGCAACAAAGTTAGGTGTAACCTTTTCAAAAGTATTGAAGTAGCGATCCAGCGCCAACAGAATGAAAACGTTTTCCTGCGTGTTCTCCCAACGGCCGCGCGTGCGATGCGCCAAAAGCCCGCGCACAATCTTGGGGATCAGATCGTTGGTTGGCTGGTCGCCAATGAGCGCTTCAAGAATCACACCGTCCGCGCGTCGGTCGGAATTCAGCACCAGATAGTCGCTGTCGCTGTACGAGCATACAAAGTGCGCCGTGCCTGCTGTTTCGGTAACTCTATTGTTCAGCAAATGCCGAATCGCAGCGACTTCATTGGTCGAATCTTTGTCGACTGAAAGCACCGACAACAGCCAGCCAATCGATTCCAGCGAGAGCTTCTCGATTCCCGCCTCTGCGATCAGCTTGCGCGCGCGCACAGGGTCGCGGTCGCCCATCTGGGCGCGAACATACAGCGTATAAGCAATGATTGCACGCCGTGTGTCGATGCTGTAGTTGGAAGGAATGTGCGATTCGATCTCGCGCAAGTACTTCTGCAACTTGTCGAACATCTCCTTCGGCACGTCGAACCTCTTTTGCTTCGCGCGCGCCAGCGCATGCGCGACGTGAATGCTCAGGTAGGGCCACGATTCATTGCCGCGCTGCCAAAAACCAAAGCCGCCGTCTTCGTTCTGCATCCCTTGCAAACGCTTCAGGTCGCGCGTCACCGCCGCTTCCATCTCCTGCGGCGACGGCAGGTCTTTCGCTTTGAAAGCTGTCAGTACGTCGCGCAGCGCCGCGATCGTGATCACGCGCGAAGCGAGTTGCTCTGAGCATTCATAAGGATAGCTTGTGAGATAAATCACTGCGTCGGTCAACGACTGTAACTGCGTTGAAGATGTCTCAATCTCCAATCCACCAAACTGCGGAAAGACATTCGCGGGAGCTTTCACTGGTTGATTGATCGCACCTTCGTCGATCTCGCCGTAGGTCGCGAACGCCTCCGTCGTCGCCGGCGTCCACACCGGCAACTCGACTTCCGCGGCATCGGACCAGCGCCCGGACACTGCGCCGATCTGAAATCGCGCCGTGCCGGCTCTCACCGCCGACACCTCGACCCGATCGTTGGCGGGCACGGTGACGCGACGACCGGTCGCTGGGAGCGCAGACATCTTGTCTGCATTGAGCGCGCCAACCATCGAGCTTTGCGCCGAAGCGGGGGCGCGAGCAGGGCTCGCGCTGGCAGACAGGATGTCTGCGCTCCCAGCAAAAGCTGCATTGCTCGCTCGCACAACGACGTCAACCGTCATTGCCTGGTCAGTCTGGTTCTGTAAGACGATCGGCAACTCAAATCGATCGCCAAAGTTCAAGAATCGCGGCGCCGATGGTCGCGCCATCAGGGGCAAACGCGCCGTGATCGCCGACTCGCCCGAGCCAAACTGTTTTCCGCCCGCGACCGCCACCGCCATCACGCGATAGCGGGTGAGGTTGTCGGGCAGTTTCACTCGCACCTGCGCGCGTCCGTTTGCATCCGTGCGCACCGACGGTGAGAAGACCGCGAGCGCGTTGAAGTTTTCGCGAAGCGCAATCACTCTCGATTCAGATTCGTTTGTGCCAGATTTTGTGACAACGTTAACGAGACGAGTAGCGTTCCCGTATTCAGCAGGGTAAAGACCTCTCTTGGCCGGTAATGCCATAACATTTACCGTCTCGGCCATAAGTCCGTTAATCGTGAACAATCCCGTCGCGCCCCGTCCACCCCCGCCAGCGCCACCTACGCCTTCGGCAGTTTCCCGAAGAACGAGGCCTTTGCGCAAATGATAGTCATTAGCGTCTGCATCTCGCTCAGCGTAGAAAATCGAAACCGGATCGTCGAGTTTGTAGCCAGTCAACGCCAACACCGATTCATCAACTACCACAACTGCAATCTCGCCACCGCTGACCGGCTTGCCGCTCGCATCTTTGGTTTCGACATTGATAACGCTGTTGCCGCCGGGCTCCAACGTCTTGTCACGCGGCGTGGCGATAACACTCAGCTGGCGCGCGAGCGGCGGAATCGAAAGATTGATCTCGCCGCTGGCGTAAGCGGGCCGCTTTACGGAGAGCGTGGACGTTCGGTCCGCATTGAGCGCGCCAGCGCGAACAGGATTTTTCGACGCGGCAGAAGAAGCGGACAAGACGACGGCGCTTCCAGCATCACGATCCTCGGCGCCAACCAGATCAACCTGCACATGTACATTAGGCGTCCATGCTTCTTCAATGGGCACGCGCAGAGTGTACGTTGGTCCGTCGAAACGAAACGTTTCGGTTTTGACAATGCCGGATCGACGCAGACTCATCACCGCCTCCGCCGGATAGAAAGGCGCTTGCACCAGTATCTGCGCCGTGTCACCGGCTTTGTATTCCTTGCGATCGGGAATCAGTTCGACTTTCTCTTCTTCAACGCCGGTTTTCGGTGGACGCTTGCCGCCCGCGACCCACAACGTTAGTTCACTCTCGTTCGCGCGACCGCGATCGTCGCGAATTGTCGCAGTCACACGATACGTCCCTCCTTCTTTTGAAGTGAACGTGCACTTGACCGCGTCCGCCCGTGATTGAACAGAACAATCCTGCGGATTTGATTCAACCTGTTTCCATTCGCCTTTGACTTGCTTCCAATCCAGCAGCACCGCGCGCATCTTCACGTCTCGATTCGCGAACGCCTTGCCATCGAGATCAGTGACGATCGTTTGCACGACGAGTGGTTCGCCTTGCTGGACAAACGTTTTGTCGCTCTTCAATCCGACATAGAGATTCGCCGGATGCACTAGCAATGTCGCGGTCGAGGTCCACGTCTGCCGGTTCACATCCTGCACACTGGCTTCAGCGGTGACTGTCGAAGGTCGCGCCGGCTTCACCGAGTCAAAATCGATTCGCAGCCGATGTTTGCCACTGGCGTCAGTGCGACCGGTTAATTCTTTATCGTTGCTTTCATCATTCTCACTTTCTTCAGTCCACCACGGAATCCATTTCCCAAAACTATAATCGTCACGATTCATCGGCGTGAAATTGGTCGGCGTCGATCTGACTTCCCATTTCACTTCCGCGTTCTGCAATCCACCGCCGGCAAAATAATTCGCGGCGACAGACACGTCGGCGTGCTCGCCGACAAACATCGGGCCTGCAGTCTCAGTCTTCGCGGTCACTTCGAACTCAGGCCGGCGAAACTCTTGGACTTGGAAGGTGTGAGTGTAATTCTCTGCGTCGAAAGCCTTCATCGCGCTCTTTGTCTGAAACTCGATCTTGGCGTTTCCCAGGTTCATGTTCGCGGGAAGTTTGAATGCAAAGTCGAACCCGCCGAAGGTGTTCGGCGTCAACTCACCCTTAATGACTGCGTTATCAGCTTCGTCCTTGACCGCATAGTTCACGCGTCTGAGCGCGCCGTTCAATGGACCGATATCGCCGCCTTTGCCCGCGCCGATGCGCCGAATCCAACCCTTGATATGGACTTCTTCGGCGGGCCGATAGAGCTTGCGATCGTCAAAGACGTACCAACGCAACTCATCAGTCTGCGGCTTCTGCTGCCACGAGCCAGTTGTCGCCCACCAGTTGTCGGCATTCTCGGGAAGAATCGCCACATCGTTGCCATGCCGGGCCACCAGCATGCTCACCGCAGAATCCGACACAGGTTTCAACGGAAGATGTGAGAGCCCATCCCTTCCGGTCGCGCCCGAGACATTCGACGGTATGATTTGCATCTGCACGTCCCCGAGCGCCGCGCCGTCCGTCAGAGAAGTGGCCCAACCAACGAGTTCGTCGTTATCGACAAAAGCGTCGAGCCCGATCTGCGTCGATTGCACCCAGGCGAGTAGAGGACTGTGATAGTTGTCGCTCGCCGGCGTGATCGATTCAACCGCAACTATCGCCTGGCCGAAACCATCTTTCAGCGCTGGCGACAAATCGATTGCGGTTTCGATCATCTCGTTCGGCGTTTGTTTCAAAGCGATTTGCTTTGAGAAAACCAAACGACCCGGCAGCGTCGCGTTTTGTGCGATCCTTTCGGTCGGACCGCGATAGTGCAACTGACGATAAACTTGAAACTTGATCCAGTCTTCCGGCGCTACTGCATACAGCGCGACCCTCGCCGTTTGATAATTCACGCTGTAGAGGGAAAGCTGCCGCGGCCCGGCCGGATCGAGCACGACAAAGCCCTGGCCCGACAAACCGATCCACGGTTGCATCTGGCCGACTTTAAAATCGAGTTTTTCGTCTTTGCCAAGAGTCTGACCAAAGGTGTCCGGGATGGATTTGTCCAGGGTGAGCTTAAAAGACGTATTTGGTTTCTTGAATCCATCGATGACGATGGTCTTGCCATTGATGCTCTTCTTCAGCCCGTCAATCGCAGGTTCAACGCGGACTTGTGATTCTTGAAACGTATTCGCGTCGATCTCATTGTTGAATTCAATTCGCCACTGGTCATTCGGGGTGCATCCTTGATTGTATCCGCATTCAAACTTCGTCATGCGCAGCAGCCCGAACGTGAAAAAGTAGAACTCGCGCTTATCAGTAGCCGTACGCGACCCTTCCGTTGACGGCGTGCCGGGACCGATTGTGACAGTGATTCCAGAATCGGTTGGCAAAGCGAACTTTGTGTCTCCGTTGGCATCAATTGCGCGAAAGGCAAGCCAACGCTCTGGCTCGGCGTTTTTCGCCAACGCTTTCATGTTCTCATCTGTTTCAATCTCTTCTTTGGTTGCAATTCGCAGCGGCAGTTGAGTTTTTCCCGCTAGTATCTTGATTGTTTTCAACACCGATGTCGGATCGATCCGCTGATCGAACTCGACAAACATCAGAGCATCCCGCGCTCGCGTGGTGTTAGTGTCGGGGTATGTTGTCTTCACCTTCGGCGCGGGTGTCGTGAACGTCCAAGTCTTCGCGATGCCGAGGGCGCCACCGTTTGCTGATTTAGTGCCCGCCGGCACGGTGACGGAATACTGCGTGGCCATCGGAAAGCGCACGTCAGGTTCGAACAGCAGAGTCTTCGTTCCGATCCAACGCCATTTGCCCGGTGGTTGTGGCGAGAGCTTCGCCGGCACATATTCGGCGGCTTCTTCTTGTGAGGTAACGGCGACCATCGGCTGCGAAAACGTGACGCTCAAGTTCGGCGCAATGGGAACGTCTCCTTCCGGCGAGTAACGAACGACTTCGAGCGGCCCAGCCGTCGTCTGCTCTGGCGCGGCCATCTCGCTCGGCACGGGAAACGGCTGCATGAGGGTGGCGCCAGTGCGGGGTGGCGGCAGAGACTTCTCGCGCAGCGCAAACTCAGTTTCGTCACTCGGTTCGGTTTTGATCGGCGGCAGGCGTTGGAGAATCGCTTGAGTCTCGGCGTCGGACAGCATCGCGGCATTCGCGATTTTGCTTACTGGCCGCGCTTCCGGCTGCTCCGGCGCTTCGCTGAGACGAAAGCGCAAGCCTTCATCTTTGTCCGCGTCTTCATCGTCGGCAGATACTGTGCCCTTTGAAGAGAATAACGACGACAGAAAGTCGAACGCTTTGCCGATCGTCGATGGTTCCGGCGCGGGATTCGAAGTGCCGCTTGGAACAGGATTGACCGACGGAATCTGCGCCCGGGTATGCGGCGCAACGGCGATAACGAAGCAATAGATCAGCAGCAGGGAGACAAATCGTCTCGGGAGAGTCATGATGCGTTGCTCCTTCGCTCGGATATGAGGCCTGTTAAAGCCACGATTACCAGGGAGACGAGTTAACCCGCATCCTTGATCGATGTGTTAGCTTAGACGCATTCGGTAATGATTGGGTTCCCTCAGTGCCTGTAGGAAATTTCACCTCACTTGGAGCGTTACGCTCCGAGCGTTCCCTCGTAACGAGCAATCACTCTCCTCCCAAGTTTTTGCACGGTGTAGGGTCAATTCAATCAGAAGAGCCCAACCTGAAGCGAATCCCTGGGTGATTCGAATCGCTGACCTCCACGGTGCACCGCGGCTCTCGATGAGGTTTCGAACACTCTGAAGCCAACAGGGGTCGAGGTTTATTTCTGTCTCAGCCCTCCACGGTGCAGACTTTCGCTCTGCGCGATTTTTCGAGATAGCACTATAAAGAGGACACATTTTGCTGAGGAATTTCAGAGAATGTGGAAGCTCGACTGAGCAAAGCGCCGTCTTTCTTGCGCATGACGTCACAACGGCGTCACAAAGGAAAAATGTCTTTATTCAACCCGTGACTGGAAGTATTTGAAAGGACTAGAGTTATTGGTGGAGCAGAGGGGGCTCGAACCCCTGGCCTCCGCATTGCGAACGCGAACTAGTCGGTTCTTCTGGCTACTACACGTTCCCATACGTTACGCTAAATTCAACAAAGCAGCCGTCCGAGAGATCATTCGCATTCCATAGGTTCCTATACCTTGCCATTCAATTCCCTACAGTCGCGTCAACCTGACGCCAAAAATTTAGATACGTTCGCGTCAACCTGACGCCAAAAATTTAGATACGTCAACGGCGATTCATGAGCTCGGGTCCTCTTCCATCCTGGCTGCTCCGGGTGAATAATTCTCGACACAGCCGACCCAGCACCATTGATTCTTGAAAGGTCGGGCAGGGGCAACGTAGGGATGACTTCGTGAGAAGATTCGAATAGATAAGAAAAAAGCCGGTTTGCAAATGATCTGCAAGCCGGCCTTTGTCTTTGATTGTGGTGCTTTACCTAAAGTCCGCTGGTACCCTGCGGACTGCCAACACCGGTAACGAAGTCCCAACCAGCCATACAACTAAAGCTGCCTGCTGTACCGGTTAGAATGTCCCGGAAGCTGCTCGTGCCAAGTTTGCTATAAGTATTGGTCAAGAGACCGGTGCTGTTCGAATAGCTATGACCCGACAAGTTAGCCAAGCCAGCTAAGCATGGCGATCCCACGCTGGTTCCTCCAAAAACGAGCCAGCCGCTTAGTCCCTGACAACGTGTGGTGTCGTAAACAGAGACGCCAGTGTTTGGATCAGAGTCGGAGGAAACGTCCGGAATACCGCGCGCTGAGCCGACAATGCTGGCAATGCCACTCTGGTAAGAAGGTCTCGGTTCAAAAGCGCTCGGTCCGCCGCCGCTCCCGCTCCAGCCGGTCTCATTAACGAAGGCGCCAGAGCTATTTGTCTGGACGCTGGTGCCGCCGGCAGCTACGACGTAAGGTGAAGCGCTGGGATAGATTGTTGTTCCACCCGTATCGCCGCTGGATGCGAAGTACACCACTCCGGTAGTTTGCAGAAAATGAGAATCGTTAGAAGCTTCGCCGGAGAATTCGCTGCCGCCCCAGCTCATTGAAACTTGTTTCGCTCCAGCGAGAGTGCTAGCCACGTCTACCGCGGCAAAAAGATTCGCAAAGCTGTTACTAGTGGCTTCAACCAAAACGATCTTTGCGCTGGGTGCCATCGCGTGGGCCCATTCAATATCGAGCGCCGCTTCCTGTGACCAGCCACAATTGGTGCGCGGCTGTTTTCCACTTGCGTAAACAACCTGGAAGACTGTGTTCGTGGGCGCCAGCGGATTAGTTGAGGTTTCTTGTGGCAGACCGAACTGCGC
>WNFJ01400287.1_pt2 | contig 10565 bp, 13 predicted proteins | sample 5400461 | NCBI WGS metagenome assembly WNFJ01 (sample SAMN13153349, study PRJNA577476) | soil metagenome | isolation source: 115 cm saprolite on Douglas fir-dominated hillslope | place: USA:California | collected 2013-09-17
TCACTCACCCGGTGGCCGTTCTGGCGTGGGCAGATGTGGCCCTCGTCGTCCAGCGGCAGCCCGCACAGTGGGCAGGGCGGCCGGCCCTGGCCGACGATCTGCATCGCGCGCTTGGAAAACGCCCGCGCCGCGGCCGGCGAGATCCGTACCCGCAGCACCCCTGGGCCGTTCTCCGGCACCTCCTCGGCGAGCGGCTCGAGCGGCGTCTCGGTCTCCTCCTGGGCTTCGATCACCACCCGCTCCTCCTCGCCATCCCACGCCAGCGCGATGGCGCCCACCCGGAAGTCCTCGGTCAGGGGCAGGTCGAGCGGCCCGTCGTCGGCGAGGCCGGCCGGCGCCGCGGCAGGCACGGTGCCGTGCCCGCCGGTGCGCCGCAGCACCTCGTCCAGGAGCTCGTCGAGGCGCTCAGCCAGCAGGCTCACCTGGAACTTCTCCAGCACCACGCTGGTGACCCGCCCGGCCGAAGCCGCCTGCAGGTAAAACGTGCGCTGCCCGGGTTGCCCGACCGTCCCTGCCACGAACCGGTCGGGGGGGTCGTACGAGTACACCGACATGCTCCTATTCTCCCGCCCCTCCGCCGACCACCGCGTCGTCCTCGCTGCGCCTGCCCAGCTGGGTGCCCTGGCCCGCCCCGGCGCCGGCTTCGGCGGCGCCGGCGGAGTCCGTCTGAGCCGCGGCCGCGCCAGTGTCGTTCACCCGCACCACGAACGGGCGCAGCGGCGTGTAGCGGACGATGCTGAGCGAGCAGGGATCGACCTGGATTCGCTGGAACATGTCGAGGTGCATGCCCAGGCTGTCGGCAATTATTGACTTGATGACGTCGCCGTGTGAGCAGACCAGGTAAGCCGCTTTCGGTCCAAGGCGGCTGTTCCAGTCCCTGATCGCCGCGACGGCGCGTTCCTGCACCCCGGCCAGGGATTCCCCGCCCTGCCCCGGGAACCGCACCGCGCTGGGATGCGCCTGTACCACGCGCCACAACGGCTCCTTGGCCAGGCGCTTGAGCGGCTGCCCCGTCCAGTCCCCGTAGGCGACCTCAGCGAACCGCTCGTCGTCCTGCACGGCGACCTGGTTGCCATCCCTGGCCGCGGCGATCGCGGCTGCCGTCTCCTGGCAGCGTTCGAGCGTGCTGGTGACGATCGCGTCCAGCTGCACCCCGGCAAGCCGGGCCCCGAGGACCCGCGCTTGCTCCCGGCCCCGGTCATCGAGCCGGATCCCCGGCATGCGCCCGGTGAGCACGGTCCCCGTCGCGGCCGTCAGGCCGTGGCGCACCAGAAGAACCAACGTCACGCCCCCGACTCTATGGGGTGCTCGTGCTAGTCAGGACGGCGGAATACGGGGTGCTCCTAGCCGCCTACCGCGTGGACGCCGCCGTCGGCGTGCACGATCTCGCCGGTGGTCGCCGGGAACCAGTCGGAAAGCAGCGCCACGCACGCCCGCGCGGCGGGCTCGGGATTGCCGATATCCCAGCCCAGCGGCGCCCGTTCAGGCCACAGCGACTCGAACGAGGCGAACCCGGGGATGCTCTTGGCCGCCATGGTGCGCAGCGGGCCCGCCGCGACCAGGTTGACCCGGACACCGCGCGGGCCGAGCTCGCGGGCGAGGTAGCGCGCACACGACTCCAGGCCGGCCTGTAGGCGGGCCAGGCGACCGAGGCGTCGAAGTCCAGGCCCACGACAGCCCCTCCCCCGTCCATCAGCGGCAGCGCCGCCACGGCCAGTGCCTTGAGCGAATACGTGGACACGTGCACCGCGGTGGCCACGTCCGCCCACTCGGTCTCCAGGAAGTGCCCGCCGAGCGCGGCTTGCGGCGCGAACGCGATCCCGTGCACGACGCCATCCAGCCGCGGGACATGCTCGGCCACCCGCCCGGCCAGCGAGGCCAGTTGCCCGGAGTCCGTCACGTCAAGCTCAACCACCGGCGGCGGCTGCGGCAGCCGCCGGGAGATGCGCTCGACCAGGCTGAGCCGGCCGAACCCGGTCAGCACCACCGTGGCGCCCTCGAGCTGGGCGATCCGCGCCACGTGGAACGCGATCGAGGAATCGGTGAGCACCCCGGTGACGAGTATCCGCTTGCCGTCCAGGATGCCCATCAGGTCCCTCCATCCATGATTCAGTGCCCCATGCCGAGGCCGCCGTCGACCGGGATGACCGCGCCGGTGATGTAGCCCGCGTCGTCGGAGGCCAGGAACGCGACCACGCCCGCGACCTCCTCCACCGAGGCCAGGCGGCCCAGCGGTACCCGGGCCAGGGTCGCCTCCTTGGCCTGCTCGGGCATGGCCGCGGTCATGTCGGTGTCCACCAGTCCGGGCGCCACGACGTTGCTGGTGATGTTTCGGGAGGCGAGCTCCCTGGCCAGCGAGCGGGCCAGGCCAACCAGGCCGGCCTTGGCCGAGGCGTAGTTGGCCTGGCCGGCCGAGCCGAGCAGCCCGGCCACCGAGGAGATGAAGATCAGCCGCCCGTGGCGCAGCCGCATCATGGGCCGCACCGCCCGCTTGGCCACCCGGTAGGCCCCGGTGAGGTTGGTGTCGATCACCGAGGTGAAGGCGTCCTCGCTCATCAGCGCGAGCAGCTGGTCGTGCGTCACCCCGGCGTTGGCGACGAGTACCTCGACCGGGCCCTGGTCCGCCTCGACCTTCGCGAACGCCTCGTCCACCGAAGCCGAGTCCCTGACGTCGCACGTCACCGTGCCCGGCGGCGAGCCGGCGCGCGATTGCCAGGCCGATGCCACGGTTCCCACCAGTGACGAGCGCAGACCGGGCCATCGGGCCGACACCTCCCGGGGATGTCTGGGGCGATCCCCGCGAGCGTACTCTCTCATCCGTGGTGAGATAAGTTGCCTCTCGTGGCTGACACTGCTGGTAACAACACCGGCCGGATCGATCCCGAGTTCACCGCGTACCCGCTGCGGGCTCTGGCCGACACGGCACTGCAGCGCGCCGCGGACCTCGGCGCCCAGCACGCGGACTTCCGCGCCGAACGCATCCTGGCCCAGCAGATCGTGCTCTCCGACGGCATGCCAGAGACCCTCGACGACGCCGACACCCTGGGCCTTGCGGTGCGGGTGATCGTCGACGGCACCTGGGGTTTCGCGGCCGCCGTGGACATGACGCCCGACGCCGCGGCGCGGGCGGCAGCAGAAGCGGTGCAGGTCGCACGGGTTGCGGCGGCCATCAATTCAGAACGGATCGAGCTGGCTGACGAGCCTGCGCACGGCGATGTGAGCTGGGTGTCGGCCTACCAGGTGGACCCGTTCGAGGCGAGCCTAACCGACAAGGTTGAGCTGCTGACGCAGACACGACGCTCTTCCGATCTACGAGCGGATCGCCCATGTGGACGCCATGCTGTTGCAGATCCGGGAGTGCAAGTACTACAGCGACGGCGCGACCACGGCCCTCCAGCAGCGGGTCCGGATCGCCCCGCGGGTCGACTGCGTGGCGATCGAGCCCGACGGGCGGTTCGAGACCATGCGCACGCTCGCGCCGCCGGCCGGGCGCGGCCTGGAGTACCTGGGTGGCAGCCCGTGGAGCGCCGCGGGCGCGAACGGCGCCTGGGATTTCCCGGCCGAGCTGGCCGCGATGCCCGGGCTGCTGGCCGAGAAGCTGGCCGCCCCCGGCGTGCAGGCCGGCCGCTACGACCTGGTGATCGACCCCAGCAACCTGTTCCTCACCATTCACGAATCGGTCGGCCACGCCACCGAACTGGACCGGGCGCTCGGCTACGAGGCCGCGATGGCCGGCACCTCGTTCGCCACCCCGGACAAGCTCGGCATCCTGCGTTATGGCTCGCCGGTCATGCACATCACCGGGGACCGGACCGCCGAACATGGCCTGGACAGCATCGGATATGACGACGAGGGGGTCGCCGCTCAGTCATGGGAGCATCTTCACCGGATACCAGGTCGACCGGCGGATGGCGCTCATGCGCGGCCTGCCCCGGTCCACGGGCTGCGCGTTCGCTGACTCCCCGGAGAACATGCCGCTCCAGCGGATGCCCAACGTGTCCCTCCAGCCAGCCCCGGACGGCCCGTCCACCGAGGAACTGATCGGCGGCGTCGAAGACGGCATCTACATCGTCGGCGATAAGAGCTGGTCCATCGACATGCAGCGCTACAACTTCCAGTTCACCGGGCAGCGCTTCTACAAGATCTCCCACGGGCGGCTGGCTGGCCAGCTGCGCGATGTCGCTTACCAGGCCGTCACGACAGACTTCTGGAACGCCATGGAGGCGATCGGCGGCCCGCAGACCTACGTCCTCGGCGGCGCCTTCACCTGCGGCAAGGGCCAGCCCTTGCAGGTCGCGCCGGTCAGTCACGGCTGCCCGGCGGCGGTGTTCCGCGGCATCAGGATCCTCAACACCAGCGAGGAGGGGGTATGAGGCCACAGGAGACCGTGGAGCGCGCCCTCGCCGCGGCCCGGTGCGACGAGTGCGTGGTGATCGCGGACGAGACGTCCTCGGCGAACCTGCGCTGGGCCGCGAACTCGCTGACCACCAACGGGGTGGCACGGTCCCGGCAGCTCACCGTCATCGCGATCTCCCGGGACGCCGGGGGTGCGAGCGTCGGTGTTGTGTCCCGGGCTGGCGTCCGCGACGACCAGGTGGCGGACGTGGTCGCAGCGGCGGAGCAGGCTGCCGCGGAGAGTTCCCCGGCCGAGGATGCGCAAGCGCTGCTAGGACCGGCCGACCGGGAGGCGTTCGGTCAAAAAGAAGGAGCGGAACTCGGACAGCCTGGCTGGGACGACGAGCCGGGGAGCACGGGCATCGGCGTGTTCGAAGCCTTTTCACCGGCGCTCGGCGAGGCGTTCGCGACCTCTGCCGCCGCCGGGAGGAAGCTCTACGGGTACGCCGAGCAGTCGCTGACCAGCACCTTCCTCGGCACCTCGACCGGGCTGCGGCTGCGCCATGATCAGCCAACGGGGCGCGCGGACATCAACGCCAAGTCAGCGGAGCCGGGCGGGTCGGCCTGGACGGGCCGGGCCACCCGCGACTTCACCGACGTTGACGTGGCGGCGATCACCGCCGACCTGGGCCGCCGGCTCGAGTGGGCGCGGCGGCAGGTGGACCTGCCCGCGGGCAGATACCAGACGCTGCTGACGCCTGGCGCCATGGCCGACCTGTTCGTCTACCTCTACTTTTCTGCCGGGGCCAAGGACGCACTGGATGGACGGACGGTGTTCAGCAAACCCGGCGGCGGGACCAGGGTCGGCGAACGGCTGGCCAGCCTGCCGGTGACGATGCGCAGCGACCCCGGTGCCGCGGGCATGCGGTGCGCTCCGTTCGTGATCGCGCGCAGCTCCGGGCGGGACGCCTCGGTGTTCGACAACGGCCTGGCGATCCCCCCGGTCACCTGGCTGGACGACGGCGTGCTCACGGCGCTGACGCAGACCAGGTGGACCGCCGGGGAGTCCGGGTTGCCGGCCACGCCGAACACCGACAACCTGATCCTCGAGAGCGCCGGGGCCGGCGGGGCATCGCTGGATGACCTGATCGCCGGTGGTACATCCGCGAGGTGGATCCGCAGACGCTGCTGCTCACCGGCCTCACCAGGGACGGGGTGTACCTGGTGGAGAACGGCGAGGTCACCGGCGCGGTGAACAACTTCAGGTTCAACGAGAGCCCGGTCGGCCTGCTCGGGCGCCTCGCCGAGGTGGGCGCCACCGAGCCCGCCCTGGCCCGGGAGTGGAGTGAGTACTTCTCTCGTTCGGCCATGCCCCCGGCCCGGTTCGAGGACTTCAACATGTCCTCGGTCAGCCAGGCGAACTAACCGTGCCTCCGGGGGTCGTCCCCCCAGGCCAGTACCGTCAGGTGTCCTCCAGCCGGAAGCCCACCTTCAGCCCTACCTGGTAGTGGGCCACCTGGTCGTCTCTGATCTGGCCGCGGATTTCGGTCACCTCGAACCAGTCCAGGTGCCGGAGGGTCTGCGCGGCGCGGTGCACCGCGTTGCGGATCGCGGTCTCGATACCTTCGGGGGAGGTGCCGACGATCTCGGTCACCCGATACGTTCGGTCGGTCATGATCCTTCCTTAGCACACCGAACGGGCCCTGTGGTGGTCGACGCCGCTGACCTGGAACGGCGTGCCAGGGAATTGCCGGGCGATGCCGACCGCGCTCACGCGCGGCGGGTGGCCGAGATCCCGGAGATGACGGGGCCGCCGACAGGTATTAGCTTGGACACGTGAGGGTCACGCGCCACAGCCGCCGCGGCACCGCGCACCTGGTGACCGAGGCAGCTCCGTCGCGCTCGGAGGACATTGCCTACCGGGAACGCCGGTATTTGATCATGATGGCCTTCCGGGTGGGCTGTTTCATCCTGACGATCGTGCTGTTCGCTGCGGGCGCGGGCTGGTTTGCCGCCATTCCGGCCGTCGGTGCACTCGTGATTCCATACTTCGCTGTCGTGTTCGCCAACGGCGGACGCGAGCCCAGCAGCACCAGGGGTTTCCGCGCCTACGAACCGAACCTGCCGGAGCGTTACTCCCCGCCCAGCCAGACCCTCCCAGGCACTCCCCCTGACCCAGGTCAGCCGGACAATGACAGTGGCACTTGCCCTGAGCAAGAGTGATGCACAACGCGGCGTCAGCCGGTGTTCCGGCAGGTCGGCGGCAATCTTCCGGTTGTGTTCCGGCACCGCGGGGCGGCAAGAATCTGGACACGCTCGTGTTCGCGGATTGATGCATCAGTGAGGGAATCGGTGTTATATTCAAACCGGTGCTCTGGTCCCCCGTCGGAGCACCTGCCGGCGTTCCGGGCCCCCGTCGGAACGCCGATGATTGCGACGCCGGGTGGTTTGCCCCCGTAGCCACCCGGCGTCGCCCTCTGCTCAGCCTCTTACGAGGCTTCGCCGGTGGCTCGCAGTGCTAGCCCGGGGGACGACCCCCCGGAACCCCCCGATGCGGCCCTTCGGGCCGCGGTCGCCCCCATCCGTCTGGGACCAGCCGCACGACGTTAACCGCGATTGGCACCGCAGGCCGCGCACGACGGGGCGCTGGTGGCCGTGGGGTTATTCGGTCTTGCTGAAGGCGGCTATGGCTATGGCCATCATGCCTAGGCCCATGGCCGCGACGATGCCCAGGGACAGCATCGTTGGCACCACCCAGCTGCCCCAGGTGAGCCCGGGCGATAGCGCCTGGATCGCCGCTGGGCTCAGCGACAGGTGGTCGAGCACCGCATGCCGCATCGGCCCCACGACATAGGTCAGCGGGTCGATCCGGGTGAGCACGCTCAGCCAGCCCGGCAGCCCGTGCAATGGGTAGAGCGCGCCGGACAAGAAGAACAACGGGAGCACGAGCATCTGGGTGAGCGCCATGAACGCCTGGAACTGCGTAATGCGGGCGGCCATCATCACGCCGAATGCGGTCAGGGTGAAGGCGAGCAGCAACATCTCCCCCACCAGGATGAGCATCAGCACCGGGTCATAGGGCACGCCGGCCAGGCCGGCCAGGGCCAGCACGATGATCCCCTGGAAGGTGGCGATGGTCGCGCCGCCCAGGCACTTGCCGATCACGATCGATGCCCGGCTGACCGGCGCGACCAGCATCTCGCGCAGGAAGCCGAACTCCCGGTCCCACACGATGGAAGCGGCCGAGAAGATCGCGGTGAACAGCACCGCCATGGCCAGCACGCCGGGGTAGATGAACGTCTTGAAGTTGATCCCCGCCGGCAGGCTGTGCCTGGCTAGCGAGGACAGGCCGGTGCCCAGCACCAGCAGGAACAGCAGCGGCTGGATGAGCGAGGTGATCGCGCGCAGCCGGTCACGCCGGAACCTGATCAGCTCCCGGCGCCAGACGATCGACACCGCCCGCAGGTCGGTCCGCAGGCTGTGCTCGGGAACCGAGACCCGGATCGTCCCGGCCAGGGCTGCCTGCTCGCTGGGCTCTGCCGCCGTGGTGGTCTGCGTCGCCATGCTTACCGCCTCCCCCGGAATGCCGCGGCCATCTGCCGCATCTGGTCGGTCCCCGACGCCTCCGCGTCCCGGATCGTGGTGCCGGTGTAGTTCATGAACACGTCGTCGAGCGAGGGGCGGGAGACGCTCACCGATCTGATCGGCACCGACAGCCCGCCGAACAGGCGCGGCACGAACTGCTCGCCCGAGGCCACCGAGAACGTCACCGCGCCCTCGTGCATCGCCGCCTCGATGCCGAACGTGGCCGCCAGCTCGGCGATGGCCGCCGGGTCGTCAGCCGTGCTGATCTGCACCCGGTCCTTGCCCACGCTGGCCTTCAGCGCCTCCGGGGTATCGATCGCCACGATCTTGCCGTGATCGATGATCGCGATCCGGTCGCAGTGCTCAGCCTCATCCATGTAGTGCGTGGTGAGGAAGATGGTGATGTCCTCACGGCGCTTGAGCTGGTTGATGTACTCCCAGATCGACGCGCGGGTCTGCGGGTCGAGCCCGACTGTCGGCTCGTCGAGGAACAGCACACGCGGCGCGTGCAGCAGGCCGCGAGCGATCTCCAGGCGCCGCTTCATGCCCCCCGAGTACGTCATGACCAGGCTGTCCCGGCGTTCCCACAGGCCCACCATCTCCAGCACCTGCCGCATCCGCGGCCCCACCGCGGCCGCGGGCACGCCGTACAGGGCCGCGTGGAAGCGCAGGTTCTGCGCACCGCTGAGGTAGTTGTCCAGCGTGGTGTCCTGGAAGACCAGGCCTATGTTGCGCCGTACCGCATCGCGTTCTGAACTGACCTCGTGACCCGCGACCCTGGCCACCCCCGACGTGGGCCTGGCCAGGGTGCACAGCACCTTGATCGTGGTCGACTTACCCGCACCGTTCGGGCCGAGAAAGCCGAAGGTCTCCCCCACCGGCACCTCGAAGTCGATCCCGCGAACCGCTTCGATGTCACCGTAGTTCTTGGTCAGTCCCGCGACGGTGATGGCCATCGGCGGCTTGTGCCCATTGCCGTCGGCCACGGGCGCCGCGCCCGGAAGATCCTGTGCTGCCAACGTCTGCCTCCTGCGGTCCAGTTGTGAGCCTAAACGCTGGCGTGCCGCCCGTCGGATGCCCGGGTGTTGTCCGGGTTCGCGGCGGGCGGCACGCGGTCACTCCTGCGCCGCGGGCTCGTCCCCGGCAGGCTCGTCCCCGGCCGCCAGGATCGCGTACAGCTTGCGGCGCCCGTCGGTGAGGATCCCGCGGGCCTGTGCCACCTGCTCCTGGTTGCCCACCCGGACGACCTGAACGGCGGCAATCGCCAGCTGGCCGACCAGGTTGCGCAGCTCGATGGCGTCCGAGCCCACGCTGTCGGCGACGTCGTCCCACGTCCCTCATCGGTCAGCGCGTAACGCCGGCGGCCGCCCTCGGGCGTCTCCGCCTGGATCAGGCCCTCGTCCTCCAGCTGCTGCAGGGCCGGGTAGACCGAACCTGGGCTCGGCTGCCACACCCCGCCGCTGCGCTCGGCGATCTCCTGAATTATCTGGTAGCCGTTCCTCGGCTCCTCGGCCAGCAGCGACAGGGCCGCGGCCCGGACATCACCGCGCTTGACCCTCCTGGACCGGTGGAACTTGGGCTCCCCCGGCCACGTGCCGAACCCCATCGCGCCAAAGCCCGGCGGGCCGAACGGTGGCCGGACCGGCCTGCTGCGCCGGTGCCCGGGCCCACGGCCACGGCCACGATGCGGCGGCCCCCAGCCTTCCTCTTCGCGTGCGCCCCAGGCCTCTTCTTCATGTTCTTCATGCATCTCTCCATGCATCTGCGTTTCCTCGCATCCTTGCGTTGTGATGATCCGAAGTTCCTGAGAAGTTTTTTTCATTCTCAGATACTTAACGATATATCGGAGACAGTCCGAACGCAAGGCTGGCGCGGATGGGCGGCCGATGACCGGCGGCGAGCCTGGTGGCAGAGAAGACCCGGCGGCGACCGGGAGCGCGGGTTTGTTACGAGCCGCTGATCAGCCGCCGATGGCGGACATCGGCCGGGCGGGCTGGAGGAATCCGGGCTCGTTGATCCCGTGCCCGGGCAGCTTGCTCGCCACTGCCTGCTGCCACAGCGCGGCCAGGTCGCCGTCGCTGGCACCGGCACGCATTGGGTCGCGCAGGTTGCTCTCGTCGCGGGCGAACAGGCAGTTGCGGATCTGCCCATCGGCGGTGAGCCGCACCCGGTCGCAGGCCCCGCAGAACGGCCGGGTCACCGACCCGATCACGCCTACCCAGGCGGGCCCGCCGTCGACCAGGAACGTCTCGGCCGGCGCGGATCCCCGCACGGTGGAGTCATTGGGTGCCAGGGAGAACTCCGCAGACAGCGCGTCCAGGATCTCCGTGGCGGTCACCATGTTTTCCCGCCGCCAACCGTGCTGGGCGTCCAGCGGCATCTGCTCGATGAACCGCAACTGGTAGGAGCGGCCCAGGCAGAACCGCAGCAACGGCACGGCGTCGTCGTCGTTGCGGCCGCGCATGAGCACGGCGTTGACCTTGACCGGGGTGAGCCCGGCGGCCGCCGCCGCCGCGAGCCCGGCCAGCACGTCGCCGTGCCGGTCGCGGCCGGTGAGCGCCTGGAACACGGCCGGCCGCAAGGTGTCGAGCGACACGTTGACCCGGTCGAGACCGGCCGCGCGCAGCGGGGCGGCGAGGCGATCG
>WNFJ01534831.1_pt2 | contig 10563 bp, 10 predicted proteins | sample 5400461 | NCBI WGS metagenome assembly WNFJ01 (sample SAMN13153349, study PRJNA577476) | soil metagenome | isolation source: 115 cm saprolite on Douglas fir-dominated hillslope | place: USA:California | collected 2013-09-17
GCTGCCGCTCTATTTCTTTTCGGGCCGATTCCGGGTTGCCGATCAGGGCCAGCACCAGGGCGTCGTCCTCGCGCTCCAACGTCCTCTCCAGGACCCCTGCCAGGTCGATGGTTTCCTGGCTTTCTTGCAGCGTGACGTCCACCACCGCGCCGAGGCGGAAAAACGTCCAGGCGCTCCAGAGCCCGCAGGCAACCGTGGTTGAAACCAGCAGGCAACCGGCCAGGACAAAACGGGTCTGCAAGCGTTGGATATTCATGGAATACTCTCTGAATGACGAATTTCCAATGACGAATGTCTAAAGAATCTCGAAGCACGAATGACCAAGCCGATCTTTCGTTATTCGACATTGGGAATTCGTATTCGACATTGGAAATTCGCCATTCTTGGCACGGAATGCACCGTAGTCTTGAGATTCAAGCAAGTCCATAACGTTTTCGTTTGCGCTGCAAGGTGGTGACATCGATGCCGAGGGTGCGGGCGGCGGCTTCGAAGGAAGGGGCCCGGGCAACCACCTGGGCGATGTGCTCCCGTTCGATTTCCTCCAGCGCGAAATTGTCACCAAGCGTCACCGCCCGGAAGGAAGCGCTTTCGGGGGCCGCGCCATCGCTCGCAGGCAAACCCAGGTCCAGGGGCTCAAGGATTCGTGCCGGACCCAGGATGACGGCGCGCTCGACGGCATTGCGGAGCTCGCGCAAGTTGCCCGGCCAGGAATAGCAGCCCAGCCCCTGCTCGGCCGACGCCGAAAAGGCTAGCTGCTTGCCCTGGCGGCGCTCGAAGAAACGCAGGTAATGTTGCGCCAAGGGCACAATGTCTTCCCGGCGCTCCCGCAACGGAGGCAGCGTCAAGTTGATGACGTTCAAGCGAAAGAACAGGTCTTCACGAAATTTCCCCGCCTTGACCTCGTCTTCCAGGGAGCGATTGGTGGCGGCCATGATGCGGACATCCGCCTTGCGTTCTTTGGCTTCCCCCAGGCGCTCGTAAGTGCGGTCGTTCAAGAAGCGCAACAGCCGGGCCTGGGCATCGCCGCTCAGGTCTCCGACCTCATCGAGAAACAGGGTTCCGCCCTGGGCTTCTTCCACCTTGCCCACGGCATCGGCCACCGCGCCGGTGAAGGCACCCTTCTTGTGCCCGAATAGGGTGCTGCTCATGAGCTCGTTGGCGAGCATGGGGCAATGCACGGTGACAAAAGGGAGATCGGCGCGCTTGCTAAGCTTGCGCATCCAGCGGGCCAGGACGGTTTTGCCGGTGCCGCTTTCCCCGCGCAAGAGCACCACCGAATCGGAATCGCCGGCCAGGGCCGCTTTTTGCAGGAACGCCTGAAAGCTCGGGCTTCGGGTTTCAAAGAACGTCTCTGCCTCGGTTTCGTCCAGCCGATCCTTCAATTCCGAGATTTGCCGCCTGAGGGCGCTGGCCGATACAATGCGGCGAACCGCGTTCCGCACCTGTTCCGGGGTGAAGGGCTTGGGCAGATAATCGACCGCTCCCAGCTTCATGGCCTCGACCGCGGTCTCGAAGGTGGCAAAGGCGGTGATGACAATGACGCCGATCCCCGGCTGCCTGCGGATGATTTCCGGCAACAGCGCCAGGCCGGTTTCCTCCTTGAGCCAGAGATCCAGGAAGACCACGCCGAAACGGCCACGCTCCAGGGCTTCCAGGGCTCCCGCCGCCGTGCCCACCCCCAGCACCCGCACCTTGTCCACATCCAGACACAAGCGCACCGATTGGCGAACCCCCGGATCATCATCAACAATCAAGGCTGTCCAGGCGGTTTCCATGGATGTGTCCTTCTAGAGGCTGACCGATCCGATTGCAGATGGTAGATTAAAGATTGCAGATTGCCAAAGCAACGCAGGTTTCAAATCTGCAATCTACAATCTGCAATCTGCATTTGGATTATTCAGGATTCAGAAAATCGGGTCAAGGGCGCCGGCTCGATATGGACCAGCACGTCCTTGACCGTGACAATCCGGGCCAGCAAGCGATCCTTGACGGCATGGCTGATGGCATGGCCCTGGTGGACGCTGATTTCCGGGTCCACTTAAACGTGGATGTCCACGAGATACTCCAGACCGGTCTTGCGGACCAGCGCCGCGCACTCCCGCTACAGCCTGGGCTTCCTGGCGGAGGGTTTGCAAAAGATCGGGATCAGCCTGGCGATCCATGAGTTCTTGGACGCTGGCCCAGAACAGGTTGCCCCCGGTCCACAGAATGACCAGGGCGACCAGAAGTGCGGCCACATGGTCGGCGGCATGCCAGTCCGGTCCTCCCCATTTCGCCAGGGCCAGTCCAACGAGCACAGCCAGAGACCCGAAGGCATCCAGGCGCTGGTCCCAGGATGCAGCCAGCACGGCGCTGGATCCGGTTTGCCGCGCCACCCGGCTCGAATACTGATAGAGCCATTCGCTCAACAGAATGCTGGCGAAGGCAATAACCAGGGTGAAAGTTTCCGGCGGCGGCACCTGTTCGCCGAATCCATGAAGCGCTTCCCAGGCTACCCATAGTCCGGACAAAATCAGAAGGAGTGCGACATTGGACCCGGCGACCGCTTCCACCCTGGTGTGGCCATAAGGATGTTCCCGGTCGGCGGGTTGCTGCGCCCACAACAGGGCCCCCCAAACCGAGGCGGCAGCCAGAGTATCACCCAGCGAGTGGACAGAATCGGACAACAGGGCCAGGGAATGTCCGAACACTCCACCCGCCAGCTTGGCCAGCCCCAGGCTCAAGGTAACGGCCACGCCAAACAGAGCTGCCCGCCGGCTCTGGCGGTAGAGGTCGTGAATGTTCAAGCGTCAATTCCCTAATTCCTCAATCAGCCCGAAGCGCAAGCAAGAGTTCGCATCGAAACCCTTGCTGGCGGTGCGGGCTGAATATTAGTTAGAAATCAATTTACTTGAAGCGTACTTTGACTTCCACATTCGAACGAAGGGTTTCCTGCGGATTGGGAACCCGGATCAGCACTGGAATGCGGCCCGCCTGGTTTGCTGCCAAACCGATGTAAGCGACCTTGCCTGGCCAGACTCGCCCCTGATCGCCCGGAGCATATACCTCCGCTTTTTGGCCCAGGACCGCTTTGTCCGCCTGCTTGGGAGTTAGCTCGCAGCGCACGTCGAGCTCGCGCAGGTCCAGGATGTCCCCCCAGGAAGTGGTTCCCGGCCGGGAAACCATGCCGACGTTAACATCCAGGCGGGTGATGACACCGTCAAGGGCAGCTTGCACGGTGTAATGTTCCAGCTCCGCCTTTTCCGCCTCCAGGGACCCCTTGGCGCTCTGAATCTTGGCTTCCAACTCCACGATTTCTTCTTGGATGGGCAACTTGAAGAGCTTTTCCAGGCGGGCACCGGCGGCGCGCTCGTCGGCTTCCAAGCGGGCGCGGGTGGCCATGCCTTCGAAATAAATCTTCTCGGAAAGGGCCCCCGAAGTCCAAAGCTCCTGGACGCGCTCCATAAAGCGGCGGGCTTCCTTGAGCTGGATACGAGTGCCTTCCAGGGCCGCGCGGGCCTCGGCCCGCTCCTCGGCACGCGGCTGGGCCTTGAATTTTTCCAGGCTCGCCTTCATCTCCGCCAAGTGCCCTTGCTTGGCCCGAACCACCGCTTCTTGCTCGTCGGCATCGATCTTGATAAGGATTTGATCTTTTTTCACCCGGTCGCCAAGTTTCACCAGCACCGCATCCACCGGGTGAAGGACGACCGGGGCGATGGTGCCGCTGCGGCCCGGAGCAGGCTGGGTGTGGCCGATGAATTCGTCGGCATTGGTCGCTGGATTGCCCTCGTCGCCCCTGGCATCTCGTTGCGCGGCGCCGGAGATTTGCCCGGTCCACAGCAAGGCACCATAACAGAGTCCCGCTCCGGCCAGGAACAGGATCGGCCCAAGCAACTTCTTAACCGGCAGTCGAATATTTCCCATGGCTATCTCTCGCGCAAAGGCTCGTCGATAATTGCAATCGTTGAATGGGAACGCAAAATGGTCCGGGTCCCGGGAAACCGGCATGCCAGGCGGCAAAGGATTTCCGGATTGGAGGAAAGGAAGCGGTTTAAATTTGCTGCGTGCCGGAGCGAAGCGCGCGCGCGGGAGCGCACGGAATGGTTGACAAATCCACCAGGGGACAAGAATCCTGGAAAATGGAGCATGGCATAACCAGGCCGTCTTGTGGAGAGATGACCAAGGCAACGTCCTGGGTAGGCTTTTCCGCAATCAGGCCGACTCCGAGATCGGCGCTCAGAGTTATTGCCGAATCGCATTGGGCCGGCATGATACCTGTCTCCAGGGCCGCACAGCCGGGCAAAATGGTTATCTCAATGCCGAAAAGCACCATGTGATAATGACGGCTCTGAGGACAAAGATCGGCTTCGGGCGAGCCATTTGAAACAAGAAGCGGTGAAGGGGAAAAAAAACCATAGCCATGGGAGTGATCCGTGTCCCCGTCCGCATGCTCGTGGCAAATGGCCGGGCAAAGGCTCAAGACTACAAACCAGAAAGCAACCCCGTAATTCGCCATGTTGTTAATTTACCTGATTTTTGCCGCCGGTGCAAACGGTTAATTCCAGGGTTCCTGTTCTGGCTCCCCGACCATGAAGCCCTGTGCCGTCTTGCAAACACCCCAGGCACAAGTTATGATCCCTTTTTGACAACCAAACGTTGGATTAGCGGCCCGCACTGCAATGGCATGGATCGAACAAACCAAAAAGGCGTCTCGGGCGACTGGTGGGCCGCAGTATTATCTTCAGGATTTATCCGAGACCAGTAGGGAGTTTTTGCGGAACATTCAGCGGTGTCCCGTGCGGCTTTGGACACCTTATGGGGTCTTTAACTCCGGCCTGACCGCCGTTTCGAGTGGCGTCGGCAGGGTGGGCCACGACCGCGTACAAAGTGGCCGGGAAGTCCCTTCCATTGCCGATCAAATCGGTTCCTGGTACTCCCTGAAGAGCAACCAGATCGAGAATATCGAGTTCATGGACTCGTTCGACCACGACAGTTTCGTGATTCGGCCGACCAAGGTAAAGTACTTTCACCGAAAGCCACGCATCGGCCTCTTTTACGACCCGCTGCCACTTACTTTTATCGAAGGCCATCGCTCGCAGCTGTTTGTCGAGCACGCTCGCCAACTCGATGAAACGACGCGGAGGGCAGCGGCTAAACAGATTTGCGCCATGGCGGACGAGCATAGGCTTGCAGCCGGCGACCTGGACGAACGCGACCTGCTACGGGCCAGCGGGGCGCTGGAAACTCTTGGCATCCGCCTGGGTATGTATCGCCGAATTGGTATCGACTGCCCGGATGCCAAGTTCCAGCTGTCCAATTATCCTGCGTATTCCTGCGCGGTTGAAGTGGAAGAGCGTTCCAGCGGCTTTCTGGCCCAGCACCATGATCGACACCGTAGCGAGCGCGTCGTGGTCTTGTGCATGGCGCATGATGCGCGCGAAACCCTCCAGGGCTATGTTGATATAATAGAGCTTCGGGAGCTATGCCGATTCCTCAAGGAGGAGAAATGACTTCCGTTGTTGAAGCACCGTTGGCCCACCCCATTTGTCCCGCAAAGCAGGGTGCCCGCCGCCATTACGGCAGCCATCCGTACTTTACCAAGCGAGCTTGGAACGTCGTTCAAGCGTACATCGAACATTTCTCGTCACCCGGTGACACGGTGCTGGACCCCTTCGGGGGGTCCGGCGTGACGGCCGTGGAAGCGCTGGTTCTGGGCCGCAAGGCTGTTTATGTGGATATTAGCGACTGGGCTTGCTTCCTGGCACGCCAGACCGCTGTCGCCCCTGTCGACATTGCCGGTCTGCAGGAGGCTTTCGGCGAGGTAGAGGACCAATGCCGCGCCTTCCTGGAAAAGGTCTGGACGACGTCGAACAAGGAACTCGCCGACCGGCCAATCGAAGACTGGTATCCGCGCGACGTGGCGTTGCCAAGAAGCGCCGACGTCGAGCGCGTCGAAGATCTGTTCACCCCGCGAATGTTGCACGGCCTGGCACGGCTGCGGGCCGTCATCATGAAGGTTCGTGATCGTGCCGTGCGCGATTTGTTGCTTTTGGCCTTCTCCTCGACCCTCGCCCGGATCAATCGGACCTTTATTTCCACCAAGAACCGGCGTGAAAGCCGCGGCGGCAGCGCCATCTTCAGCATCTATCGCTACAAGGTCGCGAAAAACGCCGTCGAGCTGCCCCTTTGGGAGCAGTTCGTGCAGCGTTTCCGCCGCCTGGTGGAAGCGAAGCGCGAAACGAATCGAGTGATTAGCAACTTCTATCGAGACGGCGATACAGCCATTTTCTGCCAAGGTTCGGCCACCCGGCTCGACGACTGGCTCAAACCTGGCAGCGTCGATTACATCTACACCGACCCTCCTTACGGTGGCCACATCGCCTACCTTGACTTGTCCACCATGTGGGCCGCCTGGCTTGGTTTTCCCATTCGGGCCAAAGATCGCGCCGACGAGGTGATCGAAGGCGGTGAGCTCAAAAAGACGCGCGACGATTACCACCAGCGCCTTTCCCAGTCGCTGCGGCAAATGCACGAGACCTTGAAGAGCGGGAAGTGGCTCAGCATCGTCTTCGCCCATCGCGACACGGCCTATTGGGAAAGCCTGGTCGATGCCTGCCGGACGGCTGGTTTCAACTATGTGAACACCGTCGTCCAGCCGGTCGGCGTCGTCTGGTCCATGCACAAGAAGAAAAATCCCCTGCGCGTTCTTTCCGGGGAGTTGGTCCTCAACTTCCGCAAGGGGGCCCGCCCGGTTCCTGTAAACGGCCAGATACCCAAGAGCGACGCCCTGACTGTCGTCACGGACTGCTGCGAGCGCGAGATCATCCATTGCTGCGGCGCCACGACCGAGGACCTCCACCACGCGGTCGTGCCGCGGTTGCTGGAAACGGGGCTGCTGACCAGTTTTAGTCAGCAATGGGGCGATTTGACGCCGCTTTTGGAAAAGATTTTCGAGTTTGAAAGTGAGACGGCTAGGTGGCATCTCCGGCCGGGGACCGAGGTGCGTGCGAAGATTACACGGCGTGCGGTCATCCGTTACGCGGTTCTCCGGCACCTGAATGCCTGCCAGCGTGTCGATCGACCGACTACTGAGGCCGAGACCTGCGCCAAGGTCCGGTCGCTTCTACCAGGCAAGAAAAGCGACACAGCCCTTATTCGCTCGATTCTGTCAGAGCTCGGCTTTTCAGGCGACATCGGTCAGCGGAAGAAGGTCAACCGCCGGCTGGCGGAGTTGTCCTTGTTCTAAATGACCGTGCAGGATTCAGCTGCACAAATTAGCCCGTTCCGGCTCAACGGGTTATGGCAGTTGCAGAGAAGTCTCCTCTGGTGGCGGGGGCGCATGTAGGGGATGCGGCCTGATTCTCGGCACTTGGCCACCAACAACAAAGAGCACCCGCTATCAGGCCGAACGGCTTTTTCTAACATATGTAAGTCCTGCAAGGAGTTACGTCAGCTGCATAATCACGCACGGTGATTTAGTGTTTTGAAGGCGCACTTCTCGAAAATCCGGTTCAGTGTATAACCCATTTTATGACGCACTCAGCTATCGCATTTAGATAATCCAATTCACCTTGGGGAGCTTCGCACCATGAAACAAATTCATTTTGGCCTCCTCACCGTCATTATCCTCGCCGGTTGCGGTCGTTCCGATAACCCGCCGCCGGGGACTCCACCAGGCGGGAAGCCGGCCGGGTCATTGACCGAGGCGCGCAAGGGTTTCCAGACCAAGTTGGCCCGGCGCGAGTCGGCAAAGCAACCCGTCGATGAACCGCCGGCGGGCGTTTTTCGCACGGTCCGCTATGATTCCCCGGCAGGCAAGCTGGCGGCCTATCTTTCCCCGGACCCGAAAAACGGCAAGAAAAACCCCGCCATTATTTGGATCACCGGCGGCGACTGCAACACCATCGACAAGAGTTGCTGGACTGAAGGGCCGCCCAATAACGATCAGTCCGCCAGTGCCTTCCGCAAGGCCGGCATCGTAATGATGTTCCCTTCGCTACGGGGCGGCAACGACAATCCCGGAGTCAAGGAAGGCTTTTTCGGGGAGGTGGACGACGTTTTGGCCGCCGCGGATTATCTCGGCAAGCAAACGTTCGTCGATCCGGGCCGCATTTACCTGGGCGGCCACAGCACCGGGGGCACTCTCGTGTTGTTGACGGTGGAATGTTCCGGCCGTTTCCGGGCGGTCTTCTCTTTCGGGCCGGTCGATGAGGTCCGCGGCTACGGGCCCGAGTATATGCCATTCGACACCAGCAACCCGCGCGAACTCGAGCTCCGCTCGCCGGGACGCTGGCTGGCATCGATTCGCACCCCGGTGTTCGTGTTCGAAGGCACGGCGCAGGGCAACCTGGACTGCCTGCAAAACATGGCCCGCGCCTCGACCAACCCAAAGGCGCATTTTCTGCCCGTGCGGGGCGCAAACCATTTCACTCTGCTGGCTCCCACCACGCGGCTCATTGCGGACAAGATCCTCCGCGACGACGGGCCGGCTTGCAATCTGAGCTTCAGCGAAGACGAAGTGAATAAGGTCGCCGGCAGGTGACGTTTCCGATTGGGTTCAGGACGCGGAATTGACACCGGATTCAAGATGCAGGAAAATGAAAGCGGAAACTGAAGGCTTTCGTTTTACCCGTTTGCGGTTGGAAAAAAGGAATACAGCATGACCCGGAACGATCTTCTTAAGCGACTCAAGCAACGGCCTTTCGCTCCCTTTCGCCTGATCGTCAGCGAGGGCGCCGCCTACGACATTCGCCACCCTGAACAGGTGATGGTGGCCCGAGACTCCGCGGTCATCGGCCTCTCAGAGGAACAGGAACAAGATTTTTTCGAATCGACCGTGCTGGTAGACTTATTGCATATTATTCGCCTTGAGCCGCTGGAAGCCGGTTCCAAGGCGGTTAGCAATTGAGATCGCTAACCCCGCCCATCCAAACAGGACGCTTGAAGGTTCCATCGGGCAACTCGGTGGGCAATGGGTTGCCCTCCCCGTTCATGTAGTCGATTAGCTTCTGTACCCGCTCGTTGGACAGACACTCCACATGAATCACATCGTGGTGGTCCGTTTGCAGCAATTGCCGAGCGTGATCCGGAATGAAAAACAGATCATCGTCAATGCACCAGCCAAGAATCATATTGACGAAAAGGATGGTGATGAGGGAATTCTCTTCATCCCGCTCAAACCGGATCGCCCCGGAAAATCCGCTCGGAACGCCAGCGCCTCGAAGAACAACGTCGCGCACACCCTCATTGTTGGATTGCGACTTTCCATATTCGGGCCAGCAGCCGGAGCGAGGCCATAGGTAACCTGCGGCCCAATTGTCCAACCCAGCAAGCAATGTGGCGATAAAGAACGGCCAAACCGTCGGGTCCGTGGGCAAAACCCAAAAACGGGCAAAGGTGCGGGTTGGCATCAAGGTGAGGAAACCGGGATCCGTTTTGTCAAACGGGATCCCGGTTTTGGCTATCCAGCGAAACAACTCCTGCCCCGGAACCATTTTCATCTGAGAAATTCCTTTTTATTTCTTCCGCCCCAGCTTCTTCGAGAACTTGTGGCCCTCGTCGGCTTTGCCGTCGCTCCAGCCTTGCCAGTCCACCTGAATGGTATCCGGATCGATGAAGGTGATGGCGCCTTCGTGCATGTGGTGGTCCTTGGCCGGGTCGATGTTGGTGCCGCCGGTGAACAGGAACACCAGCTTGTTGGCGGGGGCCTTGGGGTCGGCTTTCAAGCGCGGCTGATTCTGGAAGGCGCAGTAGTGCGTCAGCACCAGGTCCTTGCCATCCAGGTGATAGATGGTGACCATTTCGTGGTCCTTGCCGGGGAAGAGGGTTTCATGCACCGCGCTGCCGGCGGAGGTCACTTTGTAAACGGAGATGACGGTGTCGGTGGCTTTGCCGTCCTTGTCCAGCTCGACCCAGGTGCCGGCCAGCTTTTTCAGCTTTTCCAGCCCCGCATGCTTGACCGCCGTCTTGGGGCCCTCTTTTTGAGCGTCGGCCCGAGTCGCGAAAGCAACGCAGGCCAGGACCATTCCCACCAGACCGATGTTGCGCATCATGAAAGACTCCTTGAAAAGGTGGTGAAGAAATGATGGGACAATCATGAGGGAGCAAACGCCGCCCCCATCACGGCACTTCGGCCGCTGAGGACAGAGTATTATTTCACAGGTTTGCCTGGTAGAGGTTGCCTACCGCCAATTTATTTTTCATGGTTTCGGTTGCACGTTCTTCACATCCGAATTTTACCCTTCTCCTCCACATTAACGGTGGAACCTCAGACTCCACTTCAAATGCAGATGGACCACACCAGGTGCGGGCCTTTCTTTCATTTTGCGCAGCCTAATGCGGAAGACTTGCCTACAATGTTTTGCCAGGTGGAGAATTACGACCAAGCGCCCGATTGAGAACACTCCCATGGGGACCGATCAAGGGCCAAAACGGCAACCCTCCATGGCATCCATGATCGTCTGGGTCCTTTTTTGCTTCGTGATGTGGGGGTGGGCCATTATCGGTCCCCTGTCCCTTTTGTTGGGAACGCTTTCCCTGGCTGGTGTCGATTTCATCAGTGCGGGCCGAACCCGGGAGGAAACA
>WNFJ01041581.1_pt2 | contig 10561 bp, 14 predicted proteins | sample 5400461 | NCBI WGS metagenome assembly WNFJ01 (sample SAMN13153349, study PRJNA577476) | soil metagenome | isolation source: 115 cm saprolite on Douglas fir-dominated hillslope | place: USA:California | collected 2013-09-17
ATGCTGGCCCACCTCGGGGCCGACGCCGTCGGCATGTCGACGGTCCCCGAGGTGATCGTCGCGCGCGCCCGGGGCATCCGCTGCCTCGGCATCTCGAGCGTCACGAACGTGGCCGCGGGGCTATCGGCGCGCCCGCTGGCTCACGATGAAGTGCTCGCCGTGGGCGCGGAGCTAGCGGGCCTGCTCGAGCGCCTGATCCGCGGGGTGCTGAGGCGGCTGTGAGTGGTAGCGGTCGGCACCGCGCTCAGCGCTGCAGGAGGAGGGCAGAGACCGCAACCTCCGATCCGGCGGCGAAAACCGCGGCGACCGGCGTCTGGTCGTTCAAGAACCGCCACTCAGCACCGTACAGCGCCCCGAAATCCAGCTTGTAGTCGAGGGCGCGCACCGCGTGCAGCGCCCACATCGGGTGCTCGACGTGGAAGACGGCGAGTCTGCCGCCAGGCCGGGCGCGGCAGGCGAGGCCTCGCTCCGTGAAATACCGCTCGGGAGAGTGCGACGTCGACGGGTGCAGCGCCTGGGAGCCCGTGACGCTGAGGTGCCACCCCAGCGCCGGTCGCCCCACCCGGTACACCGCGTGAACGGCGGCGTCGCGTCGCTCGACCTGCGCGTCGAGGGCGATCGTGCCGCACGGCTCTCCGTACCCGAGCCGCGCCAGCAGGGCGACGAGACGGCTCGGCACGAGCTCGCGCACGAACCACACGCCGGGCTGGCCGCGATACCGGATGTAGGTGCGGAAGTTGAGTTGCGCGTGACCGGCAAGCCCCGGCACCCGCCAGCCCCGGATCCGCAGGTCGCGCATGCGCAGCGCGACGAGGCTCACGTGGGTCCGCCCCTGCCAGCGGTCGAGCTCCACGCCGGGGGGGACGAGGGCGCGCAGCAACGGCTCGGGGGCCTCGAAGGAGAGCAGCACGAGGTCGGACCAGACCGCGGTCAGGAGCGGATTCCGCATCGCCCGAGCGTGCGCTGGAGTGGTGAGGAGTGCGAGGGAGCGGGGGCGGCGGGCTCCGCGGGGCGCGCGCCGCGCTCGCTACAGCCCCTCAGTGGGGGGCCGGGGCGGTGCGGGGACGAAGTGATTCAGCGGCCCGTGACCCCGCCCCAGGCCGGGGGCCGCAGCCATGGCGCGGTGTACGAAGTCGAGCCCATCGACCACCGCCTGCTCGAGCGACCGGCCGTGCGCCAACCCCGCGGTCACGGCGGCCGACAGGGTGCAGCCGGTGCCGTGTGTCGCGGTGGTGGCGAGCCGCGGGTGGGTGAAGCGCCGAGCGGCGGCGGCGGTTACCAAAACGTCCACCACGACGTCGCCCGCGAGGTGGCCGCCGGTGACCAACGCCGCCTGGGCGCCGAGCTCCAGCAGCGCCCGCCCGGCCCGCTCCATTTCATCGGGCGTGCCCACCGCCTGGCCCACCAGGACCGCGGCCTCGTCCAGGTTGGGTGTCACGAGGGTGGCGAGGGGCACGAGCCGACGCGCCACGAGCGACTCGGCGTCGCGGGGCAGCAGCCGGTCCCCCGACGTGGCCACCATCACGGGATCGAGTACGTAGTTCGGCCAGCGCCGCCGCGCGATCCCCGCCGCCACGACCTCCAGGACCTCCGCCGACCCCAGCATCCCGCTCTTCACCGCGGCGGGCGGGAGATCGTCCGCGAGCGCGTCCAACTGCTCCGTCACGAGCGCCCCCGGGAGGGCCGCCCAGGCCCGCACGCCCAGGGTGTTCTGCGCCGTGACGGCGGTGACGACGCTGGTGCCGAACACGCCGAACTGATGGAACGTCTTCAGATCGGCCTGGATGCCGGCGCCGCCCCCCGAGTCGGAGCCGGCGATCGTGAGGGCAATCTTCATGTGGCGCCCATCGGGCGCCTCCTGGCATATTCAATGCCCGCAGCCCGTCGCCAAGATGCGAGGAACGCCATAGCCAGTAATCTGCAATCGACGATTCGCGATCTCCAACGCCGCAAAGCGCGGGGCCGACGCCGGCTCGCCCTGGTCGAGGGCGTGCGGCTGGTGGAGGAGGCGCTGGCAGCCGGGCTGCCGTTTCGGGGCGCGCTCGTCGCGCCGGAGCTGGGACGTACGGCACGCGGCACGGCGCTCGTGGCGGAGCTGACGCGCCACGCGGTGCCCGTGGAGCAGGTGGGCGTGCGCACGCTGCAGCAGCTGGCCGATACCGAGACGCCGCAGGGGATCGTCGCCGTCGTCGAGCCGCGGGCCTGGACGGCGGATGACCTGGCGCTGTCGCCCGGCGCGGTCGCGCTGGTGATCGACGGCGTCCAGGATCCCGGCAACGTCGGCACCTTGATCCGCACGGCTCATGCCCTGGGCGCCGCCGGGACCGTGGTGTTGCGCGGTACCGCCGACCCGACGAGCCCGAAGGCGCTGCGCGGCGCGATGGGGGCGACGTTCCGTCACCCCGTGGTGGCGCTGGACGACGCCGCCTTCGTCGCGTGGGCGCGGCGCCACGGGGTCACCCTGTGGGCGGCGGCGGCGGATGGCGTGCCGCTCGGTCGCGCCGTCGCCGCACCGCAGGGCGGGGGCCAACGGGCCGGCCCCGTCGCCGTGATCGTGGGCAACGAAGGCGCGGGCATCCGCCCGCAGCTCAACGCCGTGGCCGCCCAACGCGTCGCCATCCCCCTCGCGCCGGGCGCCGAGTCGCTCAACGTGGCGGTGGCGGCGGGCATCTTGCTCTACGAGGTCACCCGTGGTCGCTGATCCCATCCTGCTCGCGGGCGCGGGGCTGCTCGGGCTCTCCCTGGGAAGTTTCCTGAACGTCTGCATCCTACGGCTGGCGAACGAAGACAAGAAGCAACGGTCGCTGTTCCATCCCCCGTCGACCTGCCCCAGCTGTGGGCGACGGATCGCCTGGCGCGACAACATTCCGGTGCTGTCCTGGTTCGTGCTGCGCGGCCGGTGCCGCTGGTGCGGGCAGGCCATCTCGCGGCAATATCCGATCATCGAAGCCGCCATCGGGGTGCTGTGGCTCGCGGCCATGCTGGCCTACGGACCGACCGTCCATTTCCTCCGTGCCGGCGTGCTCGGCACGATTCTCGTGGGCATCGCCGTCACCGACGCCCGACACTACCTGATTCCCGACGAGTACAACTGGACCGGTCTCATCATCGGTCTGGGGCTGTCGCTCACGGGGGGGGTGCCAGGCTTCAAAGAGGCCGTGGTGGGCGCCGCGACGGGCTTCGCTCTGCTGTACGCGGTCGGCGTGGTGGGACGCTGGGTGTTCAAGGAAGAGGCGATGGGTGGCGGTGACATCAAGATGATGGCGATGGTGGGAGCGTTCGTGGGGTGGAAAGGCGTACTGCTGACGGTGTTCGCGGGGTCGGTGTTCGGGAGTCTGGTGTACGTCCCGCTCCTCGTGTTTGGCCGGCGGAAGCGGCACGTCCCGTTCGGGGTATTCCTCGCCATGGGGGCGGCGGTGGTGTTCGTGTTCGGCGACGCGATCATCGATTGGTACGCGCGGTTTTTGCGCGCGGGATGAGGCCGATGGGGGATGCGTTCGAAGGGCTGTTCGCCTCCGGCGTGGTGCTCGAGCGCGTCGGCGTCGACCTCACCGGGCAGGCGCGCCGCGGCGATCTGGAACCGGTGCGCTGCCGCGACGCCGAGATCGCCCGGGTGGTGGACATCCTGCTGCGACACAGTAAGAACAACCCCGCCCTCATCGGCAAAGCCGGCGTGGGCAAGACGGCGATCGTGGAGGGCCTGGCGCAGCGCATCGCGGCGGGGGCCGTGCCCCCGGCCTTGAAGGACGCGCGCGTCGTGGCGCTCGACCACGTGGCCTTGCTCGCGGGCACCGCGTTCCGCGGCCAATACGAAGAGCGGATCCGCAAGCTCGTCGCCGAGCTGTCGGCCGATCCGGACCTCGTCCTCTTCGTTGACGAGCTGCACAACTTGATCGGCCAGGGGACCGCGCTGGGCGCGGCCATGGACGCGGCAAACATGCTCAAGCCGGCCTTGGTGCGCGGCGACATTCGCGTCATCGGCGCGACCACGGGCGGCGAATACGACAAATGGATCCGGGGCGATCCCGCCCTCGAGCGCCGCTTCCAGCCGGTGCTCGTCGAGGAGTTGGACGCGATCCAGACGTGGGAGGTCCTCGTCGCGCGGCGGCCGCGACTCGAGCGACATCACGCCGTGGCCATCACCGACGACGCGCTCACGGCCGCGATCGTCCTCACCGACCGCTTCGTTCCCGAGCGCGCGCGTCCCGATAAGGCAATCGACGTGCTGGACGAGGCGTGCGCGCACGCGCAGGCCACGGCCAGCGTCTCGCCCGAGCTCGACCGCCTGATCCGCGAGCGGCGCAAGGTCGACGCGATGATCCGGCGTGGGCTCACCCATGAGCAGCCTCTGGCGGCGCCCGCGGATGATCTGGCGGCCGAGATCTTCCCCATGCTGGAGCGCATCGGCGCGGAAATCGAACGCATGCTGGGCGGTCAGCCCGCCAAGCGGCCGGGGACGCCGGTGGGCGCGCCGGGCCCGGCGGACTCCCCAGCTCCCGAGCGCCCGACCGGGACGCTCGCCGAGCGGCGCGCGGAGCTCGACCGGCTGCTGCGCCGCGAGTTGGAACACCAGGGCATCATCGTGCGCGGGCCGGACGTGGCTCGCGTGGTCGGCGCGGCCGTGGGGAAGGGCATCGAGTGGCAGGGCTGAGGCCGCGCTGGCTGCCGCTGGCGCTGCTGGTCGGGCTGGCGGGCGTCGACGCATGTGAGCAGCGGGCCCAGGACGTCCAGAACGCGGCCGACTTGGATCAGGCCGTACAGCGCATGATGCCCGCGGTGGAGCGCGCCACCGGGCTCGCGTTTCGGCGGCGCCCGGTCGTGCTGCGCCGCAGTCGAGCGCAGGTCCGCGACTACGTGATCCACAAGTTCGACGGCGACCTGCCCCCGCCCGAGCTCGCCGGGGCGCAGGCGGCCTACCGGTTGTTCGGCCTGATCCCCGACACGCTCGACCTCCGGCGCACCATGATCGACCTCTTGACCGAGCAAGTCGCCGGCTACTTCGACCCTGATTCCAACGCCCTCTACCTGCCGAACGACATCGACCCGAGCCAGGCGCGGCTCGTCATCTCCCACGAATTGGTGCACGCGCTGCAGGATCAATATCTGAACCTCGATTCGTTGGTTCAGCTGAAGCGCCAGAACGACCGCCGCACCGCGGCCCAGGCGATCCTCGAGGGGCAGGCGACGCTGGCGCAGATCACCGTGCTGATGCCCGAGCAGAAGCTCGAGAGCCTCCCCAACTTCTTGCAGCTGCGCCACGCCCTCAACGCACAACAGGGACAAATGAAGGTGTTCGCAAACGCGCCGCTGTGGCTGCGCGAGAGCTTGATCTTCCCCTACCTGGGCGGGGCGGAGTTCGTGCGCTGGTTCGAGCAGACCTACCCCGGGAAGCAGCCCTTCGGTCCGCTGATGCCGGTCTCCACCACACAGATCCTCCACCCCGCGCGCTACGCGGCCGGCGAGAAGCCCGCCACGGTGGTATTCGAGACACCGGCGCGCGACGTGGTGCGCTACGAGGACGGGCTCGGCGAGTTCGAGATCCGGCTCTTGTTCGAGCAGCAACTGGGCGACGACAGCGCGGCCGCCCTGCTCGCGGCCGGCTGGCATGGCGATCGCTATCAGGTGCTGGGGCGGCGGGCGGACGTGCTCGTGTGGTACACGCTGTGGGACGATCGCGCGGCCGCGGCGCGGTTTGCGCGGGGCCTCGAGCTGGCGTGGGCGAGGCGTCGGGCCGGCCGCTCGGGCGGCCGGCGAGCCGAGCTCCGGCGCTTGAGCGTGGCAGGCCGGCCCGGCGTGCGGCTGGTCGACGCGCCGACGGCGTGGCCCGGGTGGCGGCGTGTGCCGCGGGTGCGCGTCAAATGAACGCGGCAACCCCACTTGGATTCCGCCAGTCCGCTAACTAGCTTTGTGGGCTCATGTTGCAGCCCTTGGCAGCGGGGCGACCCGCCTCGGGCGATCCCCGAGCGGCGGTTGCCGCCCAGGGTGCGGGGTGGATCCGGCGGCTCTTCGCAAAGGACTTGAGGAACGTTATGGCGACTCGGATACGGTTGCGGCGGGTGGGACGCAAAGGGCAAAGCTACTTCCGCATCGTGGTGGCGGACTCACGCTCGCCGCGTGACGGGCGCTGCGTGGCAACGATCGGCGACTACAATCCGCGCACCAACCCGGCCCGCATTCAGGTCGACGCGGCGCAGGCGCGCTCGTGGTTGGAGCGGGGAGCCTTGCCGACCGACACTGTTCGCTCGCTCCTCAGGCAAGCCGGCGTGCTGGGCCAACGCCCCGCCTAGTCGGGCGGCTCCGCAAGCCGCACGGACATGGCGGTCGTCCCCCTGATCGCCAATCCGGGTGCCGTGTTCGGACCGAAGGCCCAGTTGTACGTGGTGAACGAACAGCGGCAAGTCATCGCGGGCCCACTGGTCGTGGCGCGGCGACGCGCCTACCACCGCGAGTGGTTGCTGGGATTCGTGGGGGTCACGTCGCGCACCGCCGTGGAGGCCTGGCGCGACCACTTCGTCGCCGTGGCAGGGGCCGATGCTGACGATTAACGTCGTGACCCTCTTCCCGGAGCTGTTCCAGGCGCCGCTGCGCGCCAGTATCATGGGTCGGGCGGCGGACCGAGGGCTCGTGCGCTACCGCGTCGGGCAGCTGCGCGACTACACGCACGACCGCCACCGCACGGTGGACGACTCCCCCTACGGCGGCGGCGCGGGGATGGTGCTACGCCCCGAGCCGTTCTTCGAGGCAGTGGCGGACCTGGGCGCGGCGCCGCCCATCGTACTGCCATCGGCGCGCGGCAAGCCGTTCCGCCACGGCGATGCCGTGCGACTGTCGCTCGGCACCGAGCTGACGCTCTTGTGTGGCCACTACAAGGACGTCGACCAGCGGGTCGCGGACGGGCTGGGAGCGGAGGAGCTGTCGCTCGGTGATTTCGTGCTGTCGGGCGGTGAGCCGGCGGCGCTGTGCATCATCGACGCGGTGGTGCGCTTGCTGCCCGGTGCGCTCGGCGACCACGAGTCGGCCGCCACGGACTCGCACTACGACGGCCTGCTCGCGCCGCCCAGCTACACGCGGCCTCCGAGCTATCGCGGTTTGGATGTGCCGGGGGTATTGTTGAGCGGCGATCACGCCCAGATCGCGGCTTGGCGGGAGGCGGAGGCCGAACGGTTGACGCGCGAACGGCGGCCCGATCTGTGGGCGCGATCACAGGAACGAGGGTAGGGGTATGGAGCGACTGCGAGCGATCGAGCGGGAAGGGCTGAAGGCGAACCTTCCCGCGTTCGACCCGGGTGACACGCTGCGGGTCATGGTCCGCGTGCGCGAGGGCGATAAGGAGCGACTGCAGGCCTTCGAAGGCGTCTGCATCGGCCGCCGCGGCGCCGGCGTCAACGCCACCTTCACGGTACGGAAGATCTCGGCGGGCGTCGGCGTGGAGCGGATCTTCCCGCTGCACTCCCCCGCGATCGCGGAGATCGACGTGATGCGCAAGGGCCGGGTGCGGCGCGCCAAGCTCTACTTCCTGCGTCGGCTCGCCGGCAAAGCGGCCCGCATCCGCGAGAAGCGCGGCGTCACGGTGCCCGAATCGGTGGAGAAACAAGAGGCGTGAAGGGCCCCCGCCCCACGCTCGAGCGCGAGATTGTGCTCTGGCAAGCGGGGGGCGGACTCGTCGCCGGTCTCGACGAAGCGGGCCGCGGTCCCCTGGCTGGTCCGGTGGTGGCCGCGGCCGTCGTGTTTCCGCCCCACTGCCGCCCGATCCGCGGGCTGCGCGACTCGAAGCTGCTGCCCGCGGCCAAACGCGAGCGGCTGGCCCGCCTCGTCTGGGTGCGGGCGCTGGCGGTGAGCGTGGGGGCGGCGAGCGTCCGCGAGATCGACCACTTGAACATCCGACGCGCCAGCATCCTCGCCATGCGGCGCGCCCTCGCCCGCCTGGCGGTTCGCCCGGCGCACGTCCTCGTCGACGGCCTCCCGGCCCCGGAACTGGGATGCCCCCATCAAGCCATCGTCGACGGCGACGCGTACTGCCACTCGATCGCGGCTGCCTCGGTCGTGGCGAAGACGCTGCGCGACCGTCTGATGACCTTGCTGGCGCGCCGCTACCCCGGCTACGCGTGGACGACGAACAAGGGCTACGCCACCCCGGAGCATCTCGCCGCGCTCGCGGCCTTTGGGTTCACCGTGCATCACCGCAAGAGCTTCGCGCCCGTCGTGCAGCTCGAGCTGGCGGCGTGGGGTCGGGCGCAGGGCCCGCCGGCACTCGCCGCGCCGCCTTAGCTCCTCGCGCGCTTCAAGCCCCGTCGGAAATCGGCCAGCGGCCGGGTGTTCAAGACGTCCGCCGCCTCGAGCCCGGCTCGTCGCGCCAGATCCACGGCGTATTTCATGAACGACAGGTTGCCCGGCTGGTGGCTGTCCGTCGATAGCGCGAAGCGCACGCCGTGCTGCTTCGCCGCGGCGGCGAGCGTGTCGGGCAGGTCCATGCGCTCGGGATGCCCGTCCAGCTCGAGCAGGCACCCGGCCGCCGCGCAGGCTCGGGCCAGGGCGTCGAAGTCGAGCGGGTAGGGCTCCCGCTTCTCGAGCAGCCGGCCCGTCGGGTGCCCGATCGCGTCGACCCCGGCGTGCTCGGCCGCCCCCACCAGCCGGCGCGTCAGCTCCCGTTTGCTCTGCGTCAAGCCGTAGTGGATCGTCGCGACGACGTAGTCCGCCTCGGCGAGCACGTCGTCGGGGAGGTCCAGCCGGCCGTTCTCCAGGACGTCGAGCTCGACGCTCTTGAGGATCGTGAAGCCGCGGCTCGCCGCGTTCCATTGGTCGATCGTGGCCCATTGCGCCCGCAGCCGCTTCGCGTCGAGCCCGTGCCCCATCGTGAGGCGCTTCGAGTGGTCGGTGATGGCGATGTACTCGTAGCCCAGCGCCCGCGCGGCCGCGGCCATCTCGTCGATCGTCCCCTGTCCGTCCGTCGCGCTGGTGTGCATTTGCAGATCGCCCCGCATGTCCGAGAGCTCGACCAAGTGGGGGAGGCGGTGCCCCCGGGCCAGCTCGATCTCGCTGCGCGCCTCGCGGAGCTCCGGTGGCACCCAGTCGAGACCGAGTTTGCCGTACACCTCTTGCTCGATCTTCCCGGCCACCCGGCGCGTGCCCTTGAACAGGCCGTATTCGTTGAGCTTGTAGCCCCGCTCCTGGGCGATCTTGCGCAGCTCGACGTTGTGGGCCTTGGACCCGGTGAAGTACACCAAGGCCGCGCCGTAGGCGGCCGGCTCGACGGCCCGCAGGTCCACCTGCAGACCGCCGCGCAGCGTGACGGTGGCCCGGGTGTCGCCCTGGGACAGCACCTGGCCGACCTCGGGGTAACTAACGAACCGGCTCATCACGGCGGCGCTGTCGCCTGACGTGACGAGCACGTCCAAGTCGCCGATCGTCTCGCGCCGCCGCCGGTAGCTCCCCGCCACGGCGATGTCGTGGAGGCCGCCACCCGCCTCGAGATAGGCGACGATCGCGTGGGCTTGGATCTCTGCCTCGTTCAAGAGCAAGCGCCGCGCGCTCACCTGGGCCTGGCCGAGCCCGGCCCGCATCTTCTCCTCCATCTTCGGCCCGAACCCCTTGAGGCGCTGGACCTTGCCGCCGTCGAGCCCGCTTGGGGCCGAGGCCCGGGATGCGCAGCAAGTCCAGCAGTCCCGCCGGGAGCTTGGCCGCGAGCTGGGTGCGGAGCGGCAGCTCGCCCGTGGTTACGATGGTCGTGATTTTCTCGGCCAGGTCCTCCCCGATGCCGGAGATCTCGGTCAGGTCTTTCGCCCCCGCCCGCACCACGTCGGCGAGCGACTCGGGGTAGTCGCGGATGGTGCGGGCGGCGTTGCGATAGGCCCGCACCCGAAACGGGTTGGCGTCCTGGATCTCAAGGAGATCGGCGACCTCGTCGAACAGCCGGGCGATGTCGGGGTTTTGCATGGCCAGTTCGTGGGCGAAACTTCCCACGCCCGCAGTCCGACCGCCAGAGCGCCTTCGCTCCTTGCGCGGCTCCCGTTCGCGTGCTAACTCTGCCACGCCCTTGTAGACTGCCTGCCGGAGACATATCCGATGACGTGCGGCGATCGTCGGCGTAGGCCCCTACTCCTCACGGTGTGGGGCGCGGCCTTGCTGGTGCTTGGCAGCCCCGCGTTGCTCCCGGCCCAATCCCAAACCACCGGCACGATCCGCGGCGTGGTCCTCGACCCGAACGGGTCTCCCGTGGCCCAGGCACACGTTGTGCTACACGAGACACAAACGAACTTCCAGCGCACGCTGACTACGGACGCGGCGGGGATCTTCGCCGGCACCCTCTTGCCGCTCGGGACGTATGATGTGACGGCGCGCGCGGTCGGCTTCGCTGAGGTGAAGCAGACGGGGATCGCCCTGCGCGTGGGCGAGACCGTAGATCTGCGGCTCACGCTCGGCGCCATTACCCTGGCGGCGGTGACGGTAGAGGCGGCTCAACCGGTCGTCGATGTGACGAAATCAGAGGCGTCGACGCCGTTGCCAGCACCGGTGGTCGACGGCCTGCCGAACAACGGGCGCAACTTTCTCAACCTCACGCTCC
>WNFJ01104908.1_pt8 | contig 10561 bp, 13 predicted proteins | sample 5400461 | NCBI WGS metagenome assembly WNFJ01 (sample SAMN13153349, study PRJNA577476) | soil metagenome | isolation source: 115 cm saprolite on Douglas fir-dominated hillslope | place: USA:California | collected 2013-09-17
CCGCCGCCGTTACCCGAGCCAGGCAATGCAGCGAGACTCGCGGCAACAGAGGTACTGGCGTTCACGGTGAGCGTGCAGGGCGAAGACAATAATTTCACTCATGCAGCCTTCTTCCGGCGCGAGCCGGTGACCGAGAGCGATTCGCCGGTCTTGAAAGGCGAAGTGGCGCGGCGCTTCACGCAGGCCGACCAACAGCGTGAGCCTCAGTTTGGGCTGTCTAATATTATCTCCGGCTAACTCAGCAAATCAGGTCCTTATCTCCCGGTAACTCCGAAAAATATTAGACAGCACTGCCGTCGCACCCGCCTGTAAATCAATGCCTTACTTGGTTTTCGGGTCCGGTCTGAAAATCCGCGTGTCGGTGGTTCGATTCCGCCCCTGGCCACCATTCAGATCAGCAAGTTGCGACGGCTTTTCCCGCTGTTTCCGTGGTGTTTTTCTCGTCGGTGCCCGTTTGGTGCCCAGTTGCGAGCGCAGCGGCGCTCGTGTGGGCGTAGGCTTCAGGTTAGAGGTAACAGGCGTGAGTCCGTGTACAGCCTAGGCTTCAACATTCGTTTCTCGGCCGCGATCCTTCTTGCTCTAAGCCTGGTTGCTGCACACGCATCGGGAGAGCCCCGACGCGTCGCTCTCGTCGTTGGCAACTCGGCTTATGTCGCTGCGCCGCTGCTGGCGAACCCAAAGGCTGACGCGAAGCTCATTGCCGACGCGCTCCGTCATGCCGGTTTCACAAGCATCGATCTCGCTTTCGATCTTACGAGGATCGGATTTGAGAGCGCACTGCGGAGATTTCGAAAACTCTCTGACGGTTCAGAGGTCGCGCTTCTCTACTACGCGGGACACGGACTCGAGATTGACGGTCGCAATTGGTTGATCCCGATTGATGCGACCACGACGTCGATCTGCGCCTTGTTTCGTCCCTGTGGAAAACCGGAAAACGCGAGCAGGTTGACGTTCGCGTCGCGGAGCGCTTGGAGGATGCGCGCCGCCTCCCCGGGCTTGCTCGCGGCGGTGACGTACACGTAGCTCACTTTGCGAATTGTGCTCGGCATCGAGACTCCTCGACTACCGCCGGAGTGGCCGCCACGATGCTATCCTTTGGCCGGGGAGCCCACAATAGAGTCATCGCAGGAGGACGACCATGTGCTACGAGGAACGATTTTTCTTGCAGCGGGCAACGACAAAGGTGCGAAAGCGTGAGGAACCCCAGTCTGTGATCGAGCGTCTGCGGCCGAGCACGCCATCCGATCGCCCGATGCCCGAGACGAAAAAGCCGAAGGAAGTGGAGCCCGAGCTGGAAACCGTCTGAGCGGTTGAAAGCTGAAAGCCCTGGGCAGCCGATGCTGCCCGGGCTTTCGATCGCGGCGCATCATCTGGCGTGCAGTTCGACGATGTCGCTATCGGCGACGCTGTGCTCCGGCCCACCTGCTGGCCGTCGAAGGCGCCACTGCCCCACAGGCGCGCGAACTTGAGGGTGCGGGCGACGTCCTGATGCACGAGCCGAGCGACATCGAGCACGGTGTCACCGCGACGCACTGTGAAAGGCCGCACTCGACCGCGAAGGCGCTTATCGAGAGCTGTGCTGCGTGAGGACGATCGCGATGGCTTCGTATCCACTTCCGCTCGTGTCGACTGGTGCACCAGCACAGCCGGCGGGTCGGCTCGACGCAGATGCCTCTCCCGCAGAGGTGGTCGTTGCCTACCATGAGCGGACGAAGCACCATTTTCAACGGTACGCGGCCTCGCTCGGCCGCATGGACTGGGCCACGCAGCCGGATCCGTTCCGACGCTATCCAGGAGCGGATGTCGTTCGGCTTCTGCTATCCAAACCGGGCCGTCCGCTTCCTTACTGGCAGCTCTACGCGCTCGGGGATGTGCCAGCGGAGCCGCTATCGCTTGAGTCGATCTCTCTATTCTTCCGGTACGCGCTGTCTCTGACGGCGTGGAAACGCTTCCATGCAACGACATGGTCCCTGCGCGCGAACCCGTCGAGCGGGAATCTCCATCCGACCGAGGGGTATGCGGTTCTACAGGCGATCGAGCGGCTCGGCGACGCGCCCGCGGTGTACCACTACGCACCCAAGGAGCACGCTCTCGAGCGGCGGGCGATTTTCGACGCGCAGGCGTGGAGCGAGCTCTGCGCGCCGTTTCCCGAGGGTTCCTTCCTCGTGGGCCTCTCGTCGGTCCATTGGCGGGAAGCCTGGAAGTACGGTGAGCGCGCGTTCCGATATTGCCAGCACGATGCCGGGCATGCACTTGCAACCCTGCGCATTGCGGCGGCGGCTCTTGGCTGGGGCTTGGTGCTCCTCGACGCGATCAGCGACAGTGCTGTCGCGGGTCTCTTCGGGCTCACCCGCGGTGACGACTACGGGACGGCAGAGCGTGAGGAGCCTGAGCTTCTCGCATTGGTCACACCCGGTCTTCCATTCACGTCTCCGCGGCTTCCGAGCGGGCTGACGGCCGGCAGCAGCGGCGCACAATGGTGTGGCCGGGCCAACGCGCTGAGCCCCGAGCACAACGTCGAGTGGCCCGTGATCGACGAGGTTGCGCAGGCCACGCGACGATCCGCAAGCGCGCCGATCACCGAAGACTTCTCTCAGTTCCCTTCGGAGGAGGAGCTGTTCGTGACCCCCGTCCGCCACGGTCTGCTCACCGCGGAGAAGGCAATCCTTGGTCGCCGAAGCGCGGTAGCGATGGACGGCGCGACGGCGATCTCGCGGGAAGCGTTCTTCCGCACGCTCGCGCGGTTGATGCCGACGCGCGACGGGCGATCGAGGGGCCTCTACGCGCTCGCGCGAGATCCCGACAAGCTCGCGACACTCAAGGACGTGATGCGCCGCGCGTTTCGCTGGCAGCGTCTGCCCTCTTGTCCGCCAGGGCTCCCGCTGTACCTGCTCCAGGAAGGGGACTGTCGGGCGCTCGCGGCCACCGTCTCCTGCGGCCAGCACATCGCCGGCGACGGAGCGTTCAGCCTGGGAATGATCGCGGACTACAGGGACAGCCTGACCACGTACGGGGCCGCGTTTTACCGGAACCTGTTCTGGGAGGCCGGCATGGTGGGACAGGTCCTATACCTCGAGGCCGAAGAGACCGGCATTCGCTCGACGGGGATCGGCTGCTACTTCGACGATCCGGTCCATGAGGCCTTTGGGATCACTTCACGGGAGTGGCAGAGCGTCTACCACTTCACCGTGGGGGGCCCAGTCGAGGACACACGGCTCACCACGTTGCCTGCATACCACTTCGAGCAAGAGCAATAAGCGCACCCACGCCCCGCTCGGTACTGTGAGCAGAGGCGCTACCCAGGCAGGCTGGTAAGGAGCAAGGAGAGTAACCAACACTGCTGGGGGTGTGCACCGCAATAGCGTTTGCATAGTCATCGTCGGTAAGTCCAGTTAACGACTTCGTCAATGCCGTTGCGCGGCGCACACTGGACCGTTCCCGTTACGCTCGAACGTCGCCTCCCCGAGAAGAGCGCGGTGCTCGGCGCATGGGAGACCGGGGCCGGGTGCGCCGAAATGAACTCGCTGCCCGCGACGGCCGTTGACACGCCCGAGCGGCGAATCGAGCATACGGTTCACCGTCGCGCGCGAGCGCGAGACCGGCCGTAATCGAGCGAGCGTCCGGACCCTCAGCACGACCTCGGGCGTCAATCTGGTGGGGGCCGCGCGGCTCGCCCTGAGCTCGGGCCCGGCCATACAATCGTCACAATCTTGTCCGACTCGGGGCTGCGGTATCAATCGAGGCTGTTTAATCCAGAGTTCCTGCGCTCCAAAGGCCTGCCGGTGCCTCCGAGGCTGGAACGACGATCGGGCCTGTTGCCTGATGGGGCCCTGACGGCACGATGCCCGGGCACCGCCCGAAGCCGCCGCGGCGCTGCCACCTGTGGGCGTGCGGCGATACAATTGGCGCGTCACTGCTCGGACCGAAATCCATCGCTCCTGGGAGACCATCATGTCACTGCATATTGGCGACGAGGCCCCGAATTTCAGCGCCCAGACAACCGAAGGACAGCTCGATTTCCATGCATGGCTGGGCGATAGCTGGGCGATCCTGTTTTCTCATCCGAAGGACTTCACGCCGGTGTGCACGACCGAGCTCGGGTACATGGCCGGCTTGAAACCGGAGTTTGCCAAACGCAATTGCAAGATTATCGGCCTGAGCGTCGATTCGATCGCCGATCACGAGCGCTGGGCGAAGGATATTAGAGACACTCAAGGTCACGCGCCCAACTACCCGCTGATCGGCGATGTGGACCTCCGCGTCGCTAAGCTCTACGACATGCTCCACCCCAACGCGAGCGGCACGGCCAAAGATCGCTCGCCAGCGGACAACGCCACGGTGCGCTCCGTGTTCCTGATTGGGCCGGACAAGAAGATCAAGGCGACGCTCACATATCCAATGAGCACCGGTCGCAATTTCGACGAAGTACTGCGGCTGCTCGATTCCATCCAGCTGACGGCGAAGTTCACGGTGGCGACGCCCGTGAATTGGAAGCCGGGGGACGAGGTGATCATTCCACCGTCGGTGTCGGATGAGCAGGCGAAAGCGAAGTTTCCGATGGGCTGGCGGGCACCGAAGCCGTATCTGCGCTACGTGCCGCAGCCGCGTTAGCGAAGCGCGTACTGTTTGAGCAGATCGCAACGGGAGGCTGTCAGTCCTATCTCATCGGGCACCGCGACACTTGCGTTGGAGCCCGGATCGATCCGGAACTCAGCCAGATCGGCCGTTACTTGGCGTTTGCCGCCCGACACGATCTGCGCATTCAATACGTCATCGGGCCGTCGCGATTCAAATGACACTGTTAACCAGTGCGGTGTCAGCAGCCATCCTCTTTCTGGTGACGCCCCGTCCGCACGTGTGATCACCGACGGCCGAGGTACAGTGATGGCTTTTTCTCGATATATCGGTATCGACTACTCGGGTGCGAAGACACCGAGCGCGAGCCTGAAGGGATTGCGCGTCTATCTGGCTGAGGCCGATCTACTTCCGGCCGAAGTGTTGCCGCCGCCTTCCCCGCGTTAAATATTGGACTCGGCACGGTGTCGCCGAATGGCTGATCGAGCGGCTGGCCGAGGACGTCCCCACGCTGGTCGGCATCGATCACGGCTTTTCGTTCCCGTTGCGTTATTTCGAGGTACACAGCCTGAAAACCCGACTGGCCAACATTCCTCGACGATTTCCACCACCATTGGCCGACCGATGAGGACATCTACGTTGATTTCGTGCGCGACGGGTTGGTGGGCAATGGCGCGGCGCGCATGGGCAACACCCGCTGGCGGCGGGTGACCGAGGAGCGCGCCGGCGCGAAATCCGTCTTTCACTTCGATGTGCAGGGATCGGTGGCGAAGTCGACTCATGCCGGCATTCCTTGGTTGCGCTTCATCCGCCAGCGTTTTGGGCAGCGCGTGCACTTCTGGCCTTTCGATGGCTGGAACGTTCCAACCGGGCTTTCCTGTGTCGCGGAGGTCTATCCGGCGCTGTGGAGCCGTAGCCCTGCCCGTGAGGATCGCACGGCCGACCAGCACGACGCCTACAGCATCGCCGCGCGACTCTCGCGCGCCGACCAGGACGGCAGCCTCGCCGCGTTTCTCAAGCCAGACCTGACTCCGCAGGAGAGCGTCATCGCGCAGGTCGAGGGCTGGATATTGGGCGTTCCCGGCTAGAGGCGGGGCATCTTTGCGTCCATCGGCGTCGGGATTTGACGAAAGACGCAATCTATAAGAGAATGCACGCAAGTCTCTTAATAAACGCGGAACGGAATTTCAATGACCCCTGAAATCATCGATACCGCGATGGCGAAGCAGCTCATCCGGGCGCATGCCATTCGCAGTGCCTCGATCGTGGGCCAACCTGGGGGCTGGTCCGTGCTCCTCAAGCTTGAGGTCAGTGAGAAGGCGCTCGCTGCGCAGCGCTCGAAGCACGTGCGTGTTTGGCGTTCACTTGACCGGTGCGTGGCCTTCATGCGCACCGAACTGGGGGTGAAAGAGTTCGACCAACTCGATGCAAGCCACTATGCGGCTGAAGGTCCGGGCCGCAAGACTCGCGTCGATGCCGCCGATCGCATGAGGCGCGCGCATGAAGCCGCAGCACATGATGAGTGGTTCCGTGCGCAAGTGGGAGAAGGCCTGCGCGATCTCGACTCCGGCCGTGTCGTGAGTGAAGCGGAGCACGATGCTCATTGGGCCAAGCGGCGAGCGGCACTCGAGAGGCGCACTGCGTCAGCGAAACGCAAAACGTAACCCGGTAACGCGTGCGTATCGAATGGTCCCGGTGCGCACATGCCGATCTTGACTGGATCGAGCACTACATCGCGCAGGACAACCCGATCGTTGCGCTGGAAACACGCGAGAGAATCGAGCGCCAAGTCAAGCTTTTGAAACAACAACCGAGGATGGGGCGCAAAGGACGTGTGCCGGGGACGCGTGAACTCGTTATCACCGCGCTGCCATACATCGTCATTTATCGAGTGAAGAGAGAGGCGGTTCAGATTGCGCGCATACTGCACGGCGCGCAGATGTGGCCACGATAAGATCCATGGAATATCGTGGGGCGATATCTACCAAAATCAGATACATATTCGTGCGTAAGTGCAGAGAATATTCCATGATCCGCTGGAAATACTCCTTGCACGACCAACAACTTAGAGCGTTTTCGGACCCGGACTGAAAATCCGCGTGTCGGTGGTTCGATTCCGCCCCTGGCCACCATCAAATCAAAAACTTAGACCTGCTGCGCCAACATCAACTGTGAAATATCCAGTCATCGTGGGATAAATATTTCACGACCTGAGAGAGTTGGCTCTAGTAAGTGCTTAGTCGCAATCGGTAACTATTAGCTGGGGGATGCCACCGAGCACCGGACAGAAGCACCGCGTGCCACCTTGCCGCATTCCCAAAGGGTAGTCCAACTTGGACTTGGGCAATGGGCGGATCCCTAGCGGAATGCCGTCGTTCAGTGTCGTCTCAGTACGGGCCAACAGGAGACATCGACCGGTCTCGTTCATTCTTCCACTAACCGGACATTGAGCTGCGCGGCAGGACGTAACCCTCGATTGTCGTTTCACGGCCTCCCGCATGCTCCACCGGCTCCCGCCGCGGGCCTGCTCACTGCAGCGCAACGAACAAAAATCACAGCCAACTGAGCCGACACCAACAGGAAGGCGCACGTAGCGGCTGCAGTCTGCGCACTCGCTATGACGCGAGCGTCACCCGTTTTGCCGATGCACATGTGCCACGAACGCGTTGCAGGTTGTTCCCGGAATTGAGTCCTTCGTTGAGCTCGCTGATCTTGCTCGCTTCTGTCAAAATTATAATGTTCGATCGGGTGACTACGCACGCCATCACGAAGAGTGGGAGAACGCCATGAAGGCAATGGTGTTTCAGAAGCCGCATACCCCTCTCGCCCCGGAGAACCGCGCACCCCCGAAGCCCCGAGCGGGTGAAGTACTGATCCGTGTCCGAGCATGCGGCGTTTGCCACGGAGATCTTATGGTGCAGGAAGGGGCGTTCCCTTTTGCGAAGTACCCTGTGGTGCCGGGTCACGAGATTGCAGGGACGGTGCAGGAATTGGGCGAGGGCGTCGACTGGCTCCCGCCCGCCGCTCGCGTAGGCCTATCGGCGCTCGGCAGCTCGTGCGGTCACTGCGCAGCGTGCCTGGGCGCCGACGAGTTCCTCTGCAACCGTCTCGGGTTCACTGGCGTCACGAGCGATGGTGGCTATCAGGAGTTTATGATCGCTAACGCAGCCTATGTGGTTGCGCTCCCGGACAAACTCGACTTTGTGGAGGCGGCCCCCTTGATGTGCGCAGGGCTGACCGTCTTCAGCGCTCTGCGGCATGCGGGCTTCGAACCGGGCGATCGCGTGGCAATCGTAGGGCTAGGTGGGCTTGGCGAGATGGGCGTGCTTTACGCCCGGGCGATGGGCGGCCGCGTCGCGGTCGCATCCTCGACGCGAGAAAAGGAAGGCGATGCGCGCACCTTAGGCGCCGAACTGTTTATACACGCCAAGAGCCAGGACGTTGCAGCAACACTAACGCACTGGGAAGGTGGGGCTGATATCATTCTTTGCACAGCGAGTTCCGTTGAGAGCGCCAATGCTGCCTTCGCCGGCCTCGCACTTAACGGCACGCTAGTACTCCTTGGAGCGGGACCTGGTGACGTAACCTTGAATCCCATGGTGCTCGTCATGGGTCGGCGACGCGTCATGGGCTCGCCTGCGGGATCACGGAAGGATTTGCGCGACGCGTTGGCATTCGCGGCCGAATATGACGTTCGTCCCCGCGTAACTCGCTACTCACTTGAACAGGCAGGTGAGGCTTTGGGCGCGATGCATGATCGCGCGCTGCGTGGTCGTGCAGTTCTCGCCATGGCTTGACCAAGTCGCAGCGGAGCTTGCCGTCCGCTGCGTCCGACCCCGTAAATCCGAGCCAGCTAAAGGACCCGATCGTTCGGGGGCCAGCAGCGGCAATTGCATTCATACGCTCGCTAACCCCGTGCTGTGGACTGGTACCCGACTATGCATCCGAGCGAGACGGACACAAACCGGTCATTGGAATGCCGCCTGGCTCCATTCTTGCCGGCGGCTTTCGGGTCGGGCCGTTGCCGCTGAAGGGTCGGGACTACCTGTAGTCCGCAAATATTGCGCCCAGCTCAGGCAGGGCACAGCGAATACTCGTGATGCAGCCCGCCGAGCACCGCTTTGCTACGCACTGAGCCGAAGTCCCCGAGGCGATGGCAAGACTTCGGCGTCGCGGTTGGTCTGGCCGCCGGAGGGTCGGGCACTCCAGGGCCGAGCATCATGTGGGGGCGGCCGCGGTTGTAGTGCTCGACCCAATGTCTCAGGGCACGCCCGTACTGTCCAGAAACAGAATCGACGCAGTTCACGCGGCTGCGCGGTGATAGTAGTTGAGCATTCCACCGAGACGTTGGCGCCGATGCACCGACTGAGATGGTGCGACGATAGGGGCGGGCCGCAGGAGTTGGTTTGCGAGGCCCTGATGATTGCGTTCGGAGTGGTAGTGCGCCATGAAGTGGATGATCGCGTGCTGAAGCGAGGCCTGTCCGAAGAAGATCATTCGGTTCAAACACTCGGATTTCATCGAGCGCACGAAGCGTTCGGCGAACGCATTCAAATTCGGTGACCGCGGCGGGAGTCGAATGAGATGGATTCCCATTGGCCGAACGAGCTCACGGCGCACGTTTGGTGCAAGCGTGCCCAAGTTTGGGGCGGTGGCCATTGCTTTCTTGACTTGTTCATTCGAACGAACAATACTGTCCCCATGACAACCAATCCCACGCACGCCCGCTTGCTGGACATCGCGATCGACCACTTCGGCCGTGCCGGCTTACACGGGACCAGTACGCGCGACATCGCGCGCGCGGCCGAGACGCCGATGTCCTCGATCACCTATCACTTCGGTGGCAAAAAGGGCTTGTATCTCGCCGCAGCGCAACACATTGCCGACCGCGTATCGGAGCTGCTCGGGCCGGCGCTCGCGCAAGCCGAGCGCATCAGCACAGACGCAACGGACGCGTCAGCCGCTCGCACTGTCCTGCACGGCCTGTACAGGCACATCGCGGTGGTTCTCGTTGGCGGCGATATCGCCCCGATAGCCCGCTTCATCGTGCGTGAACAGGCAGATCCCACGGCAGCCTTCAGCCGCATCTATGACGGGGTGATCGCACCGGTACTCGCTCGTATCTCCGGTTTGCTGCAAGTGGTCGCGGCGAACCGCATCGGCGCGGCCGAGGCCCGTTTGCGCGCGATGTCCCTGACAGGCCAGGTCTTGGTGTTCCGCGTGGCCCGCGAGACGGCTCTGCGCAGTCAGGGTTGGAAAAAGATCGGGAAACAAGAGCTCGAGGCGATCCAGGCCGTCGTCGCCGACCATCTCGATGCGGTCCTCGATCGACTCGAGCACGGGTCGTCACCTGCCCGCAAAGGGACACGAGGAAACGCCAAATGAATCGCAACAGAATTCTCATCGTCAGCGCCATCGTGTTGGTGCTGGGCGCGGCGGCGTTCGCCACGCGGGGTTTCGGCCTGAGTCCGCGGCGCGCTGCCGCCCTCACCTTGAGCGGCAATGTGGACATTCGCCAGGCGGACCTCGGTTTCCGTGTGCTCGGCAGAATCGCAACGATACCGTTCGAGGAAGGCGCGCATGTGAGAGCCGGCGAGGTGCTGGCACGACTCGATGCGGCCCCTTACGAAGCTGCGGCCGCCACCACTCGCTCCCAGGTTGCCGTAGCGGAAGCGGAGCTCAACAAGCAGCGCAACGGCAACCGGCGGCAGGACATCGAACAGGCGCGCGCACGCGTCGCGGAGAGCGAGGCAGCCCTCGTGCGAGCCAAGGCGGACCTCGACCGGCGCACCCCGCTGCTGCAATCCGGGGCCATCAGCCAGGCTCTCTACGATGCGACGCGCGAGCGATACGAGACCGCGCAAGCGCAGTTGCAGGCCGCAACCGAAGCCCTCTCGCTGCAGCGCGAAGGCTCGCGCCGCGAGGACATCGACGCGGCGATTGCGCAACACCGCCAGGCGATCGCGCAAAACGACAAGGCAAACAC
>WNFJ01287893.1_pt1 | contig 10560 bp, 9 predicted proteins | sample 5400461 | NCBI WGS metagenome assembly WNFJ01 (sample SAMN13153349, study PRJNA577476) | soil metagenome | isolation source: 115 cm saprolite on Douglas fir-dominated hillslope | place: USA:California | collected 2013-09-17
CCACCTGCGCGCGGCGGCTCCGCGCCGGCAGGTGCTCCACGACGCCGACCGCGAGCACGAGGTCGAACCCGCCGTCGGCCCAGGGCAGCCGCCGCGTCTGGTCGCCGTCGAGGCGAAGAACCTCGCGCACGCGGGCAAGCGGCAGCTCGGCGACCTTGGCGCGCGTCATCGCGACGAACGCCGGGTCGGTGTCGAAGGTGACGAGCGAGCCCATCTCGGGCTGCTCCGCGAGGTACTCGGTCATGTGGCCGAACGAGCAGCCGACCTCGAGCGCCCGGAGGCCGCGCGCGCCGCGCGCCCGGAGCCGGCGGAACAGCGGGCCGAGGAAGTGCGGCCCGCGTGTCTCGCGGTATGTGAGGTAGGGCGGCGTCCGCGCGACGCCCTTGCGCTCGATCAGCATCCGGATCACGCGCTCGCTGTAGCGCGTGACGTGCGCGCGGCCGTCCACCTCGAGCACGCGGCGGTCGCCGAGGTCCGTCAGCGTGTACGGGGGATCGGTCATGGCGACGGGGTCCGCGAGGCCGCCGTGGCCCGTGGCCGGCCCGCCGCCACCACACTCGACTCCTTTCGCCCGACCGCGACGTAGCCGGTGGTGAAGCTCGCCAGAAACGACGAGCGGCGGACCGCGCCCAGCCGGTCGAGGCCCATGAGGAGCGCCGCCAGCGGCACGAGGCCCGCCGCCGCGAGCCAGCGCAAGGGCCGCGCGCCGATGTGCGCCGCCGCCTGGCGCGCCTGGTTGGCGAGCGTCCCGAAGAACAGGCCCTGCGCCGACACGGTGTCCACGCGCAGGCCCGCGTCCTCCAGGAGCTCGCGCACGCGCGTCTCCGTGAACCGGTGACGATCCGTCGGTCCGTCGGCGCGGTGGAGGAACGGCACGGCCAGCACGACGGCGCCGGCCGGCGCGAGGACGCGGGCCGCCTCCCGCAGCGCCGCGTCTGGCGACGCGACGTACTGGAGTACCTCGACGCAGACCACCCAGTCCGCGCTCGCGCCGCGCAGGGGCAGCGCCGCGGCGTCGGCGACCACGTCGGGGCGTGCCGCCGGGTCGACGTTCACCCGCAGCCACCGCCGCACGCGGCCGACCGGCGGCGTGAATCGGCCGCGCGGGACGCGGGCGGCGCCGACCTCGACCACCATGCCGCGGACCGCCGGCGCGAGCCCCGCCAGCTCCGCGTCGATGAGGACGCGACGGTAGCTGAGCCCGAGCGGCAGGGGCATCAGCCGGCCCGCGCCAGACGCTTGAGAAGCTCGATCTCCTCGGCGACCAACCGCGCGAGGTCGTACTGCGCGAGCACCCGCGCGCGCGCCCGCGCGCCGAGCGCCCGCGCGAGGCTCGTGTCGTCGAGCACCCGCGCGAGGCTCTCCGCGAGCGCGGCCCGATCGCTGAGCTCGAAGAGCAGGCCCGTGGCGCCGTGCTCGAGGACCGCCCGATTCCCGCCCACGTCCGAGGCGACGCACGGCACCCCGGCGCTCATCGCCTCCAGCAGCGCCTTCGGGTGTCCTTCGGTGAGCGACGGCAGGACGAACGCGTCCGCATCGGCGAGGTGCGCGGGGACCCGCCGGTGCTCGACGACCGGGATGAACTCCACCGCCACGCCGAGGCGTCGAGCCTGCGCCTCGAGCGCCGGCCGGGACGGGCCGTCGCCGATCAGCGTCAGCGCGAGGTCGAAGCGGCCCGCGAGCGCGGCCGCGGCGTCGACCAGCGCGCCGAGGTTCTTCTCCTTGGACAGCCGCCCCACGTAGAGGATGTTCCGTCTCCGGCGCGGGCCGTGCGCCGACGGCGCGAAGAGCGTGGTGTCCACACCGTTCGGGATCAGGTGCACCCTGGCGTCGCCGACGCGCGCGGCCACGTGCGCGCCCAGCTCGGGCGTCGTCACGATCACCGCGTCCGCCGTGCGGAGCGCGAGGCCCTCGACGACGCGCCGGAGGGCGCGTGTGGTGCGCGACCGCGCGAGGCGCCCGTACCAGAAACCGTAGGTGGTCACGAACGGCGTGCCGAAGCGGCGCTTCGCGATCACCGCGGGGAGCGCGCCGGTGACCTGGAAGACGCGCAGCACTGAGCATCGCCGAAATTCCCGCGCGTAGCGGAAGGGCATCACGAGGGCGTACGTCCACGGGTGACGGCGCCCGCCGGGCAGGAGGCGCACGCGCGCGGTGAGCTCCCCATCGGTCGTGTACGCCGCGAGCGATTCCGCGAGATAGCTGAAGTACAGGACCTCCTCGAACGCGCGCGCGTAAGGCCGGAAGTAGCCGTGGATCAGCCGCGTGTGCTGGCCGGTCGTCGCCAGCTCGCCGAGGCCGCCGCGGATCGCGGGGAGGAGCCCCAGGACCATCAGCGGCGCGCGTCCGCGTAGAGCGCGAGGAGCCGGTCGACGCTGTCGTCGGCGCCGAAGCGCTCGGTGACGTGCCGCCGCGCGCGGGCGCCGAGCGACGCGCGCAGCGCCTCGTCGCGCAAGAGCGTCGCGATCGCGCGCGCGAGCTGGGCCGGCGCCCGCCGCTCGATGAGGAGACCGGTCTTGCCGTCGATCACGAGCTCGGGCGTCCCCCCAACGCGCGTGCCGACGACCGGGCGCCCCGCCGCCATCGCCTCGAGGATCACGCGGCTCAGCGCGTCGGGGATGACCGACGGCACGACGACGACGTCCGCCAGCGGATAGAGCGCCAGGACCTCGCGGTTCGGGAGCGGCCCGACCCTGCGCACGTGGGAATCGCCGGCCTCGAGCGTGCCCTCCCCGACGAACAGGAAGAGGGCGTCGGGGAACTCGCGGACGACCTCGGGCGCGGCCGCGACGAGATCGGCCGTGCCCTTGCCGGGCGAGAACTTGCCGACGTAGAGAACGACCCGGTGGCCCCGGAGGCCGAAGCGCTCGCGCAGGGCCTCCACCTCGTGCGCCGGCGCCGGCGGCGCGGCGGGCGGGACGTTGGGGATCGCATGCACGCTCCCCACGCCCTCGAGCAGTCCCGACCGGCGATACACGCCGAGGATCCCCTCGCTGACGCCGATGACGCCGTCCACGCGCCGGAGGAAACGCTGCTTGAGCCCGGCGTCGAGCCAGAAGTAGAGGAACGCGAGCTTCGAGCGCAGCTTCCGGCGCGGATTCTTGACGTAGAGGGTGAAGTATTCCTCCGAGCACTCCCGCCAGAGCTTGCGCACGCCGCAGTCGGGCGGTCGCCGGTCGTGGTGGTGGAGGCAGAGCGGCGCCGCGTCGATGATGGAGCCGTCGCGGATCGTGAGGAAGACCGGCCGGCGAAGCAGCCACCCGGCGAGCCTCGCCGGGATGAGCGAGTGCTTGTTCTGGGCGTGGATCACGTCCGCGCCCGCGCGCCGCGCCGCGCGCGTGACCGCGAGCCCGGCCCACAGGTAGAAGAGCGGGTTCGCGAGCCACTTCGCCGAAGCCAGCGTCCGTCCCGGGGTCAGGCGCACGGGGAACGGGAACCGCACGACGGCGACGCCGTCGCGCTCCTCGCGCGGCGCCGCGCCGTAGTTCGGCGTCACGACCGTGACGCGATGGCCGCGGCCCGCAAGCGCCCGCCCGAGCGCCTCGACGCTCCACTCCGCGCCGCCGGGCGCGAACGGCGGGAAGTACTCGTTGACGAGGCAGACGTTCACGGCGCGATCCTCGCCACCACACGAAACCCGGTGCTCTCGGCCGGGCGTCTCAGGGCGGCGTCGCGCTTCCAGCGGCTGAGCCTCGCGTAGAGCTCCAGCGAGAGCCCGCCGACCGCGTCGATCATCCCCGCCCAGGGCGTGTCGTAGACGACGGGCATGACGGGCCCGGCCGGCTCGAAGCCTCCCGCGGCGAGCTCGGCGAGGAACTCCTCCCGCGTGTACTCGATCTTGTGGTCTGGATCGGAGAACGCGAAGAGACCGGCCCGGCGCAGCCGCCGCCGCCAGGAGGTGTCGCGGTTCGGACCCGAGACGAGCAGGCGCCCGGGCGGCTTCAGCACGCGCCGGATCTCCGTGAGCACCTGGACGCGCGGATGCAGATGCTCGATCACGTCGAGGAACAGGACGGCATCGAAGCTCGCGTCGGGGAACGGGAAGGATCGCGTCAGGTCCCAGGCGAGCAACCGGACGTTGGGCAGGCCGAGCGCCCGCGTGGTCGCCGCCGCGACACGCAGCTGGCCCATGTCGTAGTCGACGCCGACGACGCGCCGGACGCGGCGAGCCGCCCTCACGGTGTGGGCACCGTTCGCGCAGCCGACGTCGAGGACGACGTCCGCGGGCTCGAGATGCGCGACGTACCAGTCGTGCCACGGTGCCTCGACCAGGTGCTTGGGATGGATGAAGTGGCGGCTCTTGCCGGTGTACTTGACGAGCCGAACGCCAACCCCCTTGCCGCGGCGATTCACCGCGTCCACCGCCGCGATCAGCGGCCGGCGCCACGCCGCGCTCACCCGACGCGCTCCGCCGCCCCGCGGGCCGGCGTCGCGACGCGCCCGCCACTCGCGCAGAACCTCCTCGTAGACGCGCGCGGTGGCCGCCGCGCAGTGGTCCCAGCGGAAGAAGCGGTTCACGCGCTCGACATTCGCCGTCCCGAACTTCCCCCGCAGCATCGGGTCGCCGCACAGCACGAGCGCCTTCCGCACGAACGCGTCCCGGTCCGACGGGTCGACGAGGTAGCCGCCCTCGCCGTCCACGAGCAGCTCGGGCAGCGAGCCGCGGTTCGAGACGACCACGGGCAGCCCGCACGACATCGCCTCGGCGACGGCGAGGCCGAAGCCCTCCATCGCGGACGGCGAGAGGAGGAGGTCGGCGAGGTTGTAGTAGGCGACCTTCTCCCCTTCCGGGACGTACCCGGCGAACACGACCGCCCGCTCCTGCCCCAGCTCGGCCGCGCGCCGCCGGAGGGGCTCGAGGAGCGGGCCCGCGCCCGCGATCACGAGCCGCGCGTCGGGCCGCGCTCGGGTCACCTCCCGCCACGCGTCGAGGAGGAAGAACAGGTTCTTTCGTCGCTTGAGCCCGCCCAGGAAGAGCGCGACGACCGCGCCGTCGAGCCCCCACCGAGCCGCGAGCCACGCGGGCCGCGGCTCACGACGGAAGCGGCGGTCCACGCCGTACGGCACCACCGCGAACTTCTCACGCGGCACTCCGAGCGCGGCGGTGGCCTGGCGGACGGCGAATTCACTGCCGACGATGACCCGCTCGACGCCGCGCATCACGCGGCCTTCGATCAGGGGGTTCAGCCAGTCGGCGTCGAGGTGATGGTGGTGCGCGACGATCGGCACGTCCAGCCGGTAGCGCCGCCGCGCGATGAGAGCCGCGGGGCCGATGAAGCGGAGCGAGTGCACGCGCAGCACGTCGAAGCCCGTCGCGTCATGCACGCGCTTGATGACCGGCGGGAGGACGAACGGCGCCACGGGCCAGCGGAGCCCGCGCCCGATCGGCAGCCGGTGCACCGTCCAGTTCGGGATGCCCTCGGGATACCGTTTGTGCCGGGCCAGCAGGATGTCGATGTGGAGGCCGAGCCCGGCGAGGTGGCGGAGCACCTCGCGCTCATACGTCTCGCCGCCCGACGTGGTCTCGGGGTCGATGCCGCAGTGAGGCGAGCAGATCCTCACGTGTCCCCCCGCCGCTCCGCGACGATCTCCACGCAGGGAAGGATCCGGAAGAGCCGGTAGTAGGCGCGCACCAGGGGCCAGAGCGGCCCGCCGACGGGACGGTCGGCCATGTCATCGAGGACTCGAACGACGCGAGCGTTCGCCTCCTCGAGGAGCGTCAGGCACTCGCGCAACCCGAGCGGCCGCAGGCTTCGGAGGAACGCGGTCGGACGACCCCGGGCGCGGAGGTAGGCGGCGGCCAGCAGACGGGGAAGGCCGGGGGGCCAGAAGACCTTGTAGTGGCCCTCGAAGCAGGCCCAACGATTCAGAGTGTAGAGATACAGCACGCCGTCGGGTCGCAGGACCCGGACCATCTCGCGGACCGCCCGGCGAGCCGAGGTCACGTGCTCGAGTGTCGAGTAGCAGTAGACGATGTCGACGCTGCGATCGGGAAACGGGAGCGCCTCGGCCTCGGCCAGGAGGGCATGGGCCCCGGGCGTGCGCGTCGCCGCGAGCGCGACGGCTTCGGCCGACGCGTCCACGCCCCACACGTCCGCCCCGGCACGGCGCGCGAGCGCGCTGAACCCGCCCGTACCGCACCCGACGTTCAGGAGTCGGTGGCCGCGAACCGTGCGGCTGAGGACCCGTTCGAGCCGCGCGAGGCGCCGGCCCTCGTACGCCTCATCCGCCAGACGGAGCTCGACGAGCTCCCGCCATCCCGAAATGGCCAGCGTGTCGCGGTAGTAACGGACGTAATACGCCTCGAGCCGCCGGCGAAGTTCCACCGCGTCGATCACTCGGGCTTCAGCGCTCACGCCTGACATAGTGCGCGTCGAATTCCTCCGAGGTTTCGACCCGCAGCGGGACGACCGCCTCGAGCATGCGATTCAAGTACGCGATCGTGTCCGCTCGCTGCGCGGCGCTCTCGACCAGGTTTTCGCCGCCGGGCGCGTCGATGAAATTGACGCGGAGCACGCCGCCGGGCTTGAGGTGATCGACAAGGTGGCGCACGACCTCGAGTGGGTTGATCACGTGCTCGAGCACGTCGAGGCACGTGATGACGTCGTACGCCCGCGTGAGCGGCAGGTCCGTGCCGAAGCCGGGCTCCTTGAGCTCCACGTTCGGGAACCGTCGAAACCGCCAGCGGGCGAACTCGAGCGTCGGCGTCGGAAGGTCCACGAGGGTGAAGCGCCACGCGGGAAACCGCGGCCGGAGCCATGCGGTGATCGGCGCCACGCCGCAGCCGTACTCGCAGAAGTCGCCCTGCCGACCGGCCCTTCGCATCGAGGCGGCGACGTCGTGATAGCAGTCGTTCCGGTGGTAGTACATCTGGCGCAGCACGAAGTAGTCCGTCTCCGCATAGAACGACCGGTAGTCACCCTCCGTCGACCGCGGCTTGCGCTCCCAGAGCTTGGCCGCGTCCATCCGTCCGAGGGTGTAGCGAACCCAGAATTCCTGGAGGCCGAGCCCCTTGTAGTACGCGGAAAGCTCGCGCAGCCAGCCGCGGTTCCAGCCGAGCCGGTCGAGGAGCTGGAGCCGCCGTCGGCAGAGGAGGTCGCGGCGACTATGCACTCCGGAACACCGGCTGGATGACCGGGCCCTCGAGGCGCTGCTCCACCCGGTCCTCTGCAAGAGCACGGGCCAGGATCGCGAGGGCGTCGCGACACGCCTCCAGCGCGCGCCGGATGTCGTCGTCCGAGTGCGCGTAGCAAATGTTGAAGCCCCCGCCGATCAGGATCCCGCGCTTGATCATCTCCTGCTGGAAGAGGCTCTTCATCGCCAGCGAGTCGGCGCCGGCCGCGTCCCAGAACGTGAGCACGGTCCGCGGCGGAAAGCCGATGCAGCGCGTGCGCTCGGCGAGCCCGGCCTCGCGCGCGAGCGCGTTGTAGCCGTCGCGGAGCGCCGCGCCCTGGCGCCAGAGCTGCTCGACGACGTTCCGCTCCCGGAGCTTCGCGATCGTCGCCTTCGCCGCGGCGAGCGAGAGCGCCTCGCCGCCGAACGTGCTCGACACGAAGACTTCCTCGAACTTGCGCATCAGATCGACTCGTCCCACCACGGCCGCCAGCGGCAACCCGTTCGCCATCCCCTTGCCCAGGGTGGCGAGGTCGGGCAGGACGCCGAAGCGCTCCTGGGCACCGCCCACCCGAAGCCGCTCACGATCTCGCCGAAGACGAGGACGGTGCCGTGAGTGCACGCGGTCGCCTTCACGCCCTCGAGGAACCCTGGCGCGGGTTCGTCGAGCAGCACCGGCTCCGTGATCACAGCGGCGACGCGGCCACGGTGCTGGTCCAGGGCACCCTCGAGCGACGCGAGGTCGTTGTAGACGAACGCCGCCACCGAGTCGCGAGCGCCCTTGGGGATCCCCTTCGTGCCGAGGCCGGTGTCCACGAGGTGCACGGTCCAGTCGCGCGCCGTCGTGCGCGGCGATCCCGCCGGTGCCGAGCGCGGCGGTCAGGTCGGCCTGGAGGTTGTAGTAGTCGAGGCAGCAGCGCTTGACCCCCTCCTGCTTGTACCTGAGGGCGAGCACGAACTCCGTGAAGCCGCGCGCCGCGTGGCCGCGCATGATGTGCCAGAGGATCGGCCGGCCGCCGATCTCCACCATCGGCTTCGGTCGTATCTCGGTCTCCTCGCGGAGTCGAGTCCCGAGGCCACCGGCGAGGATCACGACCTTCATCGCGAGGCCTCGACGAGTTGTCGAGTGGCGTCGAGCAGGCGGGCCGAGCTACACCCGTCGTGGAATCCGAGGAATTTCCGCGCGTACGCCTCCTGGGCCACGGGATCGACCACGAAGTCTGCGAGGCCCATTCGCGGCAGGGCCTCGATCGCCTCATCGATCCCGATCGTCGCGGTGACCCCGCGGAACTGAAACAGGCTCCCCTCTTCCCGAGTGTAGATCAATTGGTGCCAGACGGACGTCGCTCCCACCATGTCGTCGAGCGCCGGGCAGATCGAAAGGCTCGGCACACCGCAGGCGGCAGCCTCGAACACCGTCCCGCTGTAGAAGTGGATGCAGATGTCGGCTACGGCCAGGACTTCGAGGATCGTCGGCGGGTAGTGACCCTGGTCGTTCAGCGTCAGGTCGGCCGTCCTGACGAGGTAGCGCGGCACCGGATCCTTCAGCCGCGCCTTTACGAGCAGATGAGCGCCGTTCGCATCGCAGAATGCACGTACTGCGCGGCACACCGCCCCGTCATCCCCACCCCGCGCGACCATCGAAGCGAGCCGCTCTTGCCCGGAGAGTCGGAGGTACATCCGCTTCCACGCGCGGCGCCCGGGCGAATAGACCCACCGGGACCATTGCGTGCGCGGGTTGGAGCGAAACGGATACGGAAGGAACGCTACCACCGGCTTCCCAGGGGGAATGCCCCACCGCCGCCGCACGTCGGTCGGATCGATTGTTCCGAACTGATCGACCTCAGGGAAGCCGACCACGACCGCCTTTCGCCGAATCACGCTTTCCAGCTCGTCGTCCGGTGTCGTGCGCTGCCGCCCGCGCAACACCGTGAAACCGAACTCGAGCCACCAGCCGCTGTAGAGGCCGAGGAGGTCGATTGCGCGAGCCGACGGCGGATGCATGTGATACAAGAGCTCGCCGGCATACTGGAGGCCGATCCACTTCGCCGGGCACGGGCGCTTTCCCTCGATCGCCGCCGGCGGCGGCATGAGTGAGACGACCGCGTCGACTCCGGCTGCGCCGATCGCGGCCACGAGCGTGTCGTTGCCTTGGTAAGTCGCCAGCCGCGGCGCGCCGTTGCGGAAGCGCGGGGCTACCTCGACCGCGGGGAACTCGTATCCTTTGGCACCAGTCCGCGGCTGGGCGTAGTCGTGAAGGCAGACGACCTCCCACCCGCGCGCCAGCGCCGCGTCCACAACCGGCGCGAGCAGCCGATAGTAGTTTGTCCGCTCGATAACCACGCCGAGCTTCATCGGTTGCCGCGGCCCATCAAGCCAGCTCCGCTCTGTGCTCCCACACTTTGCGGATGGCGGCAGCGATGTCGTCCATGTCACGCTCGGTGGCCGGAGGGCGCACGACAGGGGTGAGCAGCAGGGTCTGCTTGTGCAGGCGTTCGGTCACGGGACAGATACCTTCCTGGTAGCGTGGATCTCCCTGGTAAGCTCGAAAAGCCCAGGCCCGGCGCTCCTGGTACAGCGGTGAGAGATAGAGCGGCTTGACGTAGCCGCCGCTGACAGGGATCCCCTCGGCCGACACTGCTTCGACGAAGCGGGCACGGTTGATCCTCCAGACTGGCTCTTCGTAGAGGAGCGGATATACGTAGTACACGTGGTCGCACTCGTCACGTAGGGTCGGCACGCGAATCCCCGGGACGCCGTCCAGGGCTCGCGTGAGGCGCGCGGCCAGACGCCGACGGGCATCGTTCTGCTCGGGAAGCTTGTGAAGCTGGACCAGTCCGAGCGCTGCCTCAAACTCAGTCATGCGGTAGCTCCAGCCCAGGATCTCCGCCTTGTACGAGCGGGCTTCGCCCGGGGCCACGACCGCTTCCCCGTGGTTCCGCACCAGCCGGGCGATCTCGGCGATGACCGAATCGTCGGTAATCAGCATGCCGCCCTCGCCGGTCATTAGATTTTTGCTCTCCTGGAAGGAGAAGACGCCACAGTCCGCGAGGGTGCCGACCTTCCGCCCCCTGTAGGTGGCGCCGGGCGCCTGCGCGCAGTCCTCGATGAGGCGGAGCCCGTGCCGGCGAGCGACGTCCTGGAGCTCGTCCATGGGAGCCGCCTGGCCGAAGAGATGAACAGGGATGATCGCGCGGCTGCGCGGAGAGACGACGGTCTCGACGGCCTTCGGGTCGAGGCAGAACGTCTCTCCATCAACATCGGCGAACACCGGAATCGCGCCCTGCATGAGCGCGCAGGTGGCCGTGGAGGTGAAGGTGTACGGGGGGACGATCACCTCCTGCCCGGGCTCCACGCCGCAGGCGACGACCGCGGCGTGGAGCGCGGCCGTCGCCGAGTTGAAGGCAATGGCGAAGCGCACGCCGTGGAATTCGGCGAACTCCTGCT
>WNFJ01288004.1_pt1 | contig 10560 bp, 7 predicted proteins | sample 5400461 | NCBI WGS metagenome assembly WNFJ01 (sample SAMN13153349, study PRJNA577476) | soil metagenome | isolation source: 115 cm saprolite on Douglas fir-dominated hillslope | place: USA:California | collected 2013-09-17
CACTGAGTAGCTTATCCAACCTGACAAGGCTGTATCTCTTCGACATGAAGGTCAGCGATCTGAGCCCACTGAGCAGCTTGCCCAACTTGACAGAGCTGTATCTCAACAGGGTGAAGGTCAGCGATCTGAGCCCACTGAGTAGCTTATCCAACCTGACAAGGCTGTATCTCTTCGACATGAAGGTCAGCGATCTGAGCCCACTGAGCAGCTTACCCAACCTGACAATGCTATATCTTGAGGGCGCACAGGTCAGCGATCTGAGCCCACTGAGCAGCTTATTCAACCTGACGATGCTATATCTTGACGGCACGCAGGTCAGCGATCTGAGCCCACTGAGCAGCTTGCCCAACCTTGAACTAATTTCCTTATCGAACTTTGAAATAGGTTAGATGAACGCTAAAATAAACTCAAGAGGAAGATTTGAGCATGGAGAGAACATCAGCGAACACCTATAAACAAATCTTGCCGACTCCGAACATCGGCACCTATTGACAGCAATCACGGTGAAAAACTGCTGTCAATGTCGATACACAATGAACGTCTGTGAACTATAATAAACACTCTTAACAAGATACCCGTTTCAGCATGTCTATGCCAAGACGAAATAATGCACCCTCAAGCCGAAAACCTGAGGACATAAGCGGTAAAGTAACCGTCTTGAGATGCGAATAAATCGGCCTGAGAAGCGAGTTGGAGGCAGTACATCAAAGCACAAGAAAAGGGAGAACTTTATGGGGAGTAAGGGAACCTGGCGATCTTACCTGGGTATTTGTTATTACCACGATTGTCGTTGCGCTTGTTCATGTGGCTCGACATTTTCGCATATTGCTGTAGGGAGTTCGATGAGGTCATGATGAATATGATGCATGAGTGACAAAAGAGCTGGATTGTACGTTCTATTTTTATAGCAAACTCAGCTTTTTTCCTACTCAATGTCTCAAAGGAGAAGCGCATGCTCCATTTCATCATTCACAGTACTGTTCTCGCGGATGGCATCACTATCAGGTTTGGCAATAATGCCTGGACTTTTAGTAGCAATTTCATCGTGTACCTGATCGTTGGGGCGGTTGTCGGACTTGTTGCCGAATTCCTCGTTGGCTGGAGGCTCCCGTTTGGCATCTTCGGCGCGATCGTCGCTGGCCTCATTGGGGTCTGGCTGATGACACAAGTCATTGTTCTCACTGGTGTTGGCGATATCACGGTTGCTGGCGTCCCCATCCTAAGGGCGTTAATTGGTGCAATTATACTGGTAGCGCTCTGGCACATGTTGACCTACCGGACGTGGCGTCCCCGCCGCCGTTATTACCAGGGTCGTTACAGAGAATAGGGCCTATAGTGGGTTTACTTGCCATCATCGGCAAAGACCTTGTCACCGGCCCGTAATGTTACATTGTCTTGCAGCCCCTCCAAGTGGGCGTAAAAGCCACGTGTGCCGCCATTGAGAAACTGTAGTGTTTCCTTCAATTGTGCTGCGGGCAGGGGCATGCCGCGATTGGCGGCAAAGAGACTGAATTTCACGCATGGTTGGCTACTTTCCAACGACAGCACGCAGCTCGTTTACGACCTGTTCCAATTGTGCCGCAGCCTCAGTAGCTGAAGTAGCTCCTGTTGCTAACTGCTCGTTAACCTGTGTCGTCACTTTGAGCGCTGTAGACAATTTCTGGTTACTGGTGGTTTGAAATTGCGCCGCATTTTCGATATACTGTGCCGTTCTGGTCATCTGTGTCAAAGCCTCTTTAGCTGTGCGTTCGTCAAGTTGATGCCAGTGATTGGCTAATTCCGTGCCGAAGTCGTTCATGCGGTGTGCCGCGACCCTGGTGGCGTCAGTATAATATTGAACGGACTTTAGACCTACCTGTGATGAATCTACCACCCACATCTGTTCGGTAGCAGCGCTCTGCTGCCTGGTTGCCAGTATTTTCAGTGCCTCACTATTACCGCGCAGGTACTCGACAGATCTCAGGATGGGACGAGTGATACGTCGCCCAACGCCTACTCCAACGAGCGCGGCGATCACCAGCACGGCCGCGGCAATACCAATGGTAATGAACAACTGCTGGTTAGCTACTGCCGTCACGGTGCTGACCGGACTGAGGACGAAGTAGGTCCAGGGAACAATTTTTGAGTTTTGCCGGACCACTTGAAACGTCTCGCTTTGCTGCGCAGGCGTCATTTGAAATGTTTGTAGCTGATTGTCACCTGCCTGGGTTTGCACAAGGGTCTCATCAGCAATAACTGGGACTGGTTGCTGCGTGCCAAAGCGTTGTTCACCCGAAATCAGTGACTGTGCCTGCGGTGAAACCGGTGCAATTGCCGAGAAAAGACGCGAAGGATCTGTGTCAGCTATGCGAACTCCATCCTCATCGAGGATGAAGGCATAACTTCCATTGCCATTTGCCCCGCGATCATTACCGACGATATCCCAAATGTAATCGATAAGCAAGGAAGCGCGTACGAAGCCCAGCAATTTTTTTTGCGCGGCAACGATTACGGGACTGTAGATATCAACCGAAGCCTTTTTGATTCTAGGATCGTAATAGACCGCTGAGATAAATGACTTACCTGATGTTACTGCCCGCAGGTACGCTAGTGGCACCATAAATTGCCCGTGGGCTTGAGGAGGGGCAGGATAATACAGGCGGATTTTTCCCTGTGTGTCAAAGAGAGACCAGTTTGTGTAGCGATGGTCACGATAACTGCCGGCGACCAGCGCATAGATAGCATGAGTAGCGAGGTCCTGGTTTCCGGGGGGAGATGCCATGAAAGTTTGTAATGAAGGAACCTGGGTCAGTGTCGCTGCATCCAGCGACCGTTCAGTGAGATAGGTGTCAATTAACTGTGTCCTGGACCTGGCATCATTTTCCATTACGGTATTTGCCTGGGAGGTGAGAGCTGGACGCGCAAGTAGTTCGCTACTGGCAACGACGATGAGTAGCGGCAACAGGGCTGCCAGCATCAGCAGTAACGATACGCGCACCGACAGCGAGAGCCGTCTCCTTCGATGTTGCTTGAACTCTGGTTCTTGGTACATAAAATATCCATCCTTTGTAGTTCTTCTATCGTTGGATGAGGCCAGCCAGTTCTAAATCATTGAGTAATCGCTGTACTTCATCCTGTTCACGACCCATCAAGCGCACTAACTCCTGGATACTGCGATAACCATCTATTAACAAAAACAAATGCCGGTGGGCGCGGGAAAGCCCTATCCGATCAATCATATGCAGCGTCTCCTCAATTTGCCTGGTGCGGTTTGGTATGGTGCCCCAGGGCTCGAGTCTCACAGGTGAATGTTCTTTCCAATGATTCACCCCGCCGCCTGCGTTCCCGTTTTGTGATGATTTCCACTGGTCTCTTGGTGCTGGCTTTAATGTTGTCAGGCGTCCAGTTGTATTTGATAATTTATCGGTTATGGGACTGCGGGACGGTGCTGTCGTTTCAGCAGGAGTTGTCGGAGTAAACGCAAAGAGACAGGGGCCCCAGGTGTTGAGCCAATTGAAGGCATCTATGCCAGTATATTTTCCAACCTGTGCTTCTCTAGCCTGTCCGTTGACAAAAGTAATCGCACCTTCCTCGAAGGTGATGCCTTCACCCCGTTCAACTGTCAGCAAGCCAGACTTTTTTCCGAGTTGAATTACCTGGATGACGTTGGAGAGCCGATCTGTTGCCGTTTCCCGCTGATGTGGCATGAGTGTACTACTCCGTCGTATAATGGGGTTCTCCTTAGAAACTGTACAAAGATATTTAAACTGTAATTATGGTTTAGTTGTACACAAGCTATCTGATCATATTATAAAACAAAAGCTCTGACAAAAATACTATGTTTTTTGGGTATGATGGCTTATAATGTGTCATATCGTGCCATAATTATCCAGAAAAGGAGTACTTTTTGGTAGTACAAGATACTTTTCACCCTCTTCGACCGTGCAATACGGTATAAAAGCTGTGTTATTGTACGAGTAATCATCTTAGAACTTGTGCGCTTGAGTATCCCATGCTATACTTCATGGGCGTCGGTCGAGAAAATGACTAATCATACTGGAAGCAGGGAGCTATTGTCGATGGAGCCTCGAAACCGCCCTCAATCAACAGGTCCACAGCCTGGCCTGGGGGGGCAGAGTGACAGCGCGCAGGAGGATCCACAACGGGGAACTCTCCAGCTATTTTCAATTAATGAACTGGCTCGTTGTTGCTCTGAAGAGACAAATAAATTCTTACGGCAGAGTGTTTCTAATGATCGCTATTGCCTGGAATTATTTCGCCGTGCCATTGTACAACGAGATGATGATGCCTGGGCCTGTATATACCAGCAGTATGCGCCGCTTGTGCTGACCTGGGTAACACAACATCAGAGCGCTGCACCTATTTTAGGGCAGGATGGTAGTGCTCCGCTCGTCAATGCCGCCTTTGCCAAATTCTCCCAGGCGCTTTCTCCCGCTAAAATGGAGAACTTCGACTCGCTGGCCGCTATTTTGAAATATCTCAAGATGTGCGTGCACAGTGTCGTGGCTGACGAAGTGCGCTCGCGGCAGTCTCGACAATTTGAGGAAACATTGGAGTTAATAGAGCACGAACCGGCCTCTGATGATCCTGCTGACGATGTCGTTTCAAATATTTCCGCTCAGGGCCTATGGCAGGTCATTCAAGAGGAACTTAATGGCGAAGATGAGCGCGTATTGATCTATCTTGCCTATATTCATGGTATGAAACCGAGTGAGATAAGTAGCCAGCATCGCAGGCTCTTTCCTACCGTGGATGATGTCTATCGTATCAAACGCAATGTTTTGGAGCGTTTACGCCGCAATCGTCGTTTACAGTTGCTCTTCAAACATCAACATCCTTGAGTAAAGACATTGCGTGCCCTGGAGTGAAATGCAAAAAAAGGATTGAACTTCGTTTATTGGTGTAAAGAGGACAAGAATATTCCTGTATGAAAGTATGAGTTCGTCATACCCATTCTTGTTGCATGTGCTTGCTGCATCTCAGGATCTTTGGACCTGTATCCTATGTGATCTAAAGGAAACGCTCATGGAGTGTAGTGAACCCGGTGCTATTCGTGATGAAGAACTGTTAGCGTATCTCGCGGGAGAGAAGGTACGCCCGATCGTTGAGCAGCATATAGCGCGTTGTCAACGCTGCGCAGCTCAACTAGCAGCCTATGAACGAATAGAACTCGTGCTAACAAGCAAACTTTTCAGGTTTGATTGTCCACCTAGCCACGTGCTCGGAGAATACCGGCTGGGAATGCTCAGTAAAGAACTTACTGCCGCAGTCGATAACCATCTGAGTCTGTGCGCGCTTTGCTCGGCTGAGGTGGCAACGCTGGCAGAATTTCTTGAGAACGACCAGGCGCGCACTGAGCCTGTTGCCGTTCCAGGTATACCTGTTCAAACCTCCTCCCCAAATAGTAATCATAGTTCTGTGCCGACTGCTAAAAGTGTCCTTGATCACCTGCAGAATACTGCTAATGCAGGCGTCCGGAGAATCATCGCGACCCTTTTGCCACCGCAACCACGCCTGGCCTATCAGCGTGATACAACACAGGTAGGGCTTTGGCCGCGCAGCTATAGCGCGGAAGATGTCAGTATCTCAATCCAGGTGGAACGAGAAGCAAGTCGTAGAGACACTTTACAATTGATAGGCTTTGTTACCCGCCAGCGTGAAGCTTTACAGTCGCTGCAGGGAACGCAGGTACAACTGATACCAGAGGATGTCGACGTGTCTCCTATGCCGTTTACGCAACATATCGATGAATTGGGTAACTTTGTCTTCTCATCGATTGCTCCTGCGACATATGCATTGGAATTGCGGTTTCCCGGGAGTACTATCGTAGTCGATCAAGTGCCGGTTACTCTGCAGGATTGATATGGTGATCACTATTCTATCTATCTTGCTATGTTAAACGCACAGAGTGTGTCATAGTAACTCATTGTGGTGTATGATGTGTTAGATGTGTCTAAAGATATGGAATCAGGCGGGTGACAGTGAAGGGCTTTAGCCCGCCGCAAGCCGCTGTGGCTTTAGCCCTTGCATTACCGGTTTCACACACCTGTGTGAGAAGAGGTAGGGAGCACCTTGATAACTGAATCGTGTACGGGTTCCACGGCACAGGGCCGTGGGGAAAAACACGACCGTGTTGAACCAACGTGCAAGGCTATTTGCTGTTGCGAAGGCCCGCACTCAACAGAGGAGCGGCTTTAGGAAGTGCAGCAGCCGAGACAAAATAGCACCAAGGAAAAGCCTCCACCCCTGCGGGTACGTTCCCAGGGGAGCAGCATCGAAAGATGCGGGTGTTGGTGCTCCCCAGGATGCCAAAAACCGAAGTTGTGGGCCATTCATCCCTTTCGGAAAGGCATGGGAACACCAACGGGCTTGGCACCGCCCCCAGGAAACACGACGCCTGAATGGAGGCACTGTTTCCGTGCTTTTCCTCCTCCACTACGATGCGCACCGAGCCGGAGCCACGCTCCACTGCTCAGCCCATCGCGTACAGAGGAGAGGCAGAAGAAGCCGTGGGGATTCATCCCCTGGCGGAGTGTCACTAGAAAGGTACGGTCGACCACGAGAGTCGCCCGACTGGCAATGAACGATAGGCCCGCTAAAATGCTGTACGTCTGCGATTGTCGGAAACTTGACCACTATGACACCTCAAGAATTGCTTGCCGAACTTCTACTCAAGAACGAGAGAGAAGGGTGGCAACTGCTGCAAACTTGCATTCATACCTTTGACAACTCCTCTATTGCTCTCCTGGTTGAACTCATCAAACGCGAAGCAGACCGCCAGTGGAATAATAATGCGCAGCTATCTTTTGTGCTGGCCGGTTATATCCTTACCATTGGCGATCTAAGAAACAACAAAGCATATCACGCCCTGGGTCTGATGGCTCGCGGTGATGCCTTACGGCGTATGGATCGCGACGAGGACGCGCTGCCATTTTTCGATGCCTCCGGGGAGGAATTCAAAGGGGTGGGGGATGAAGTTGGTTGGGCGCGCACCCGTATAGGAAGGATCAGCGCGTGCCTGCAACTGAATCGTACGAGCGAGGCCTTACGCGATGCCACCGCAGCGCGTGAAGTTTTCATGCGCCATGGCAAACTGCTGCGTGCGGGACAGATCGATGTCAATGCCGCCATCGTCAACTACGAGTTAGGTCAATATGACCAGGCGCTGCGGCTCTTCGATCGTGCCATTGAAACCTACGCACTGCAAGGTGAAGGTGTCGAACTGAACATCGCTCGAGCTCGTGGCAATAAAGCCATTACGCTGGCGGCTCAGGGCAAATTTCGCGAGGCTGTGGCACTCCACGAGCAGGCGCGTGCAACTTTTGCCGCATATGGTGGGCAGGAAGTTTCGGTAGCGCGAGAAGAACTCAATATCGCCCAGATCTACGCTTCACAGGGGCACTACAGCCAGGCGCTGCTGCTCTTCAGTCGCAGTCGCACCATATTTCTACAGCATAATTTGCAATTTCAGGCAGCGGAGGTAGCCCAGCAAATCTGCCTCTGCCTGGTGCGTTTGAATCGTGCCCGTGAAGCATATGAGCTCGCGGCGGAAACGGTGACTTTCTTCCGCAGGTCACCGGGGCATCGCCACAACCTGGCGTATTCGCTCATGTACCAGGCAGAGGCGGCTACGCTTGAAGGGAATTTTGACGATGCCGATGTGATGCTCAATGAAGCCAGCATCATCCTGGAAGAGGGGGGCTTTATGGCCCTGGCATCCATTGTGCGACTACAACAGGCCGAGCTCTACTTTGCCGGGGGGCAGCTCGACGCCAGCTTACGCGAGGCTCAACATGTCGCGGACGCCTTTGCCGAGCAGGAGGCTCTACCACAATTGGCGCGAACGGCCCTTTTACAGGCACGTATTGCCGCTACTACAGGAGATATCAGCGCCGCGCAGTATCTCTGCAATCATGCCCTGGACATTGCGCAGGGACAGGGACTGCTCGACCTTAAATATCGCTGTGATTATCTGCTGGGGCAGATTGCTGAACGGAGCGGGGACCTGGATGCAGCTGCCCATTACTATGACCGGGCGGTGCAGGGTATCGACGAAGTGCAGAATCACCTGGTGCTGGACGAGCGCACCAGCTTCCTGGAAGATAAGGGGAATATCTACCAGCGCGCTATCATTCTAGCCATCAAACGCGACAATAAAGACCAGGCCCTGATCTATGTTGAAAAGGCCAAGTCGCGTGTCATCGGCGATTACCTGCGCAACAACATCGATATTCGCCTGCGGGCGGGCGACCAGGCGGGAGAGTCCATTCTTGAGGACCTGGCAAAGCTACGTGAAGAGCAGGCCTGGTATAGCTCAATTGTCTATGAAGCTGAAAATGAAGCGAATCTCAGCGATACTGCCATCATGCGCATACGCGCGATTGCGCCAGCGCAGGCCCGTAAAGAGATGCAACTGCGAGAGCGTCGCATTGAACACCTGCTAGAACAGATGCAACTGCGCCTGGCGGGTGACCTGGTATCTCGACAGCGCTCAAGCTGGACCAATAGTATTGTCACGACTCTCTGGCCCAAGCTCGATCAGGGCACGGCGATACTGGAATATTACATTGCCGAGCAGGATCTCTATATTTTTCAGCTCACGCGCGAGGGGATCGATGTACACGTCGCGCAGGGGGCCATACCCAAATTAGAGCGTCTACATGCTCTCTGGCGCGTCAATCTCGATCTTGCCGCCCAGGCTTCTGGCGCACCCGACCCGGCGCAATCTTTTGCCGGCCTTGAGGAGAACAGCCTGGGTTTACTGCAAAAACTCTATGACCTGCTGCTCAGGCCTGTATCTCATGTACTCGCTTCCTGCGAACACCTCATCGTTGTACCCTATGGGATGCTGCATTACCTGCCCTTCCACTGTCTCTACGACGGAACACAATATGTCGTAGAGCGCTTGAATATCTCGTACCTGCCGGCTGCGGCACTGTGGGAGATTTGCCGCCAACGTGGAGAGCGTGTCGAGACCAGAAAGGCTCGGCTGTGTGACTCTCTGGTGCTGGGTATATCAGACAGTGGTCGCCTGCAATTTGCCGTGCAGGAGGCGGAAGTGGTTGCCATGCAACTGGGTGCGCGCCCGATGTTGGACAACGCTGCCACTGCCTCCCTCCTTTGGCAATATGGGGCGCGCAGCCCTATTGTACATATTGCTGCTCACGGCCTCTTTCGCCTTGATGCCCCGAACTTTTCGCACATCAAGCTGGCCGATCGCCAGCTAAGCACCATCGAGGTTTTCAACCTCGATCTCCCGTGCTGCTCCCTGGTGACACTCAGCGCCTGCGAGACGGGCCGCGCTGTTGTCGGTGGCGTCGATGAAGTAATCGGCCTGGGCCGGGGTTTCCTCTATGCAGGAGCTGCCTCCTTGCTGCCGACGCTGTGGAAAGTGGATGATGCCAGCAGCGCTGAACTGATGGAGATGTTCTACCAGGCACTGCTGGGAGAGTATAGCAAGACCGCAGCCCTGGCAGGCGCCCAGCGGGCTTTTCTCGCTCGCGCCCGGACATCCTCGCGCTCTTATCGCGTTCACCCTTATTTCTGGGCCGCCTTCCACCTGATAGGTGATGCTGGCCCACTGCTGTAGATGAGGAGCCCCAATGAAACACCTTGCCCCAGACTATGTGTATACGCCTGCTGGTCTACAGGGCAATACATGTATTGCTATCTCTGACGATGGTATCATAGACTCGATTTTTGACCTTGAAACTCATGCTATTGCGCACACTAACGTAGACTCTCTTCCTGGTATCGCTCTTCTACCAGGCTTTGTCAATGTGCATAGCCACGTCTTTCAGCGCGCCTTACGTGGGCATACGCATAGGCCACTTTCCTCAAAGGACACCTTCTGGACGTGGCGTAATGCTATGTATGCCGAAGCGCAGCGATTAACTCCCGAAACTCTCTATACACTGGCTCAAAAAACCTACCGGGAGATGCTGGCGGCTGGCTACAGCAGTGTTGGGGAATTTCATTATGTACATCACCAGCCGGGAGGACACCCTTACGCGGAACCCAATGCCATGTCTGAAGCGATCCTGGAGGCTGGCCGCGAGGCCGGTATGCGGGTTGTGCTGTTGATGACTGCCTATGCGCAGGCAGGTTTCCAGCAGGCGCCGGAGGAGGGGCAGCGGCGCTTCTGTGATGCCTCTGTCGAGGCCTATCTCGCACGCGTCGAGGCGTTGCGCAGCAAAGGCGTTCCCGTAGGCGTTGCTCCTCACTCTGTACGCGCGGTACCAGAGCACTGGTTCCGGGCCATTGCTGGCTATAGCCATACCTATCACCTCCCGCTGCACGTACACGCTGATGAACAAATTGCTGAGATAGAGCAATGCCAGGCCGATTACGGCTGCACACCTATTGAATTGCTGGAGCGTTTCGGCGCATTGGGTCCTGGGACGACGATCATCCATGCGACTCACGCCAACAACACAGAGATCGGCCTGCTAGCACAGCGCGGGAGTACCGTCTGTGTGTGCCCTACTACTGAAGGTGATCTTGGAGATGGCATCGCCCCATATGCCAAGCTACTGGCGGCCAACATTCCCCTGTGTATAG